>Ga0207681_10003191_pt1 | contig 10287 bp, 10 predicted proteins | sample KBSS53metaG_FD_184324 | JGI IMG/M metagenome (GOLD analysis project Ga0207681, IMG submission 184324) | Switchgrass rhizosphere microbial communities from Kellogg Biological Station, Michigan, USA - KBS S5-3 metaG (SPAdes) (version 2) | ecosystem: Host-associated > Plants > Roots > Rhizosphere... | reverse complement strand
AACCTCCCAATTATTCATTACATTTAAGAATCTCAACCATACACATTAGGAGAGTTTGATTAACCTAGGAATCTTGATATCCGGTAGAGGCAGCAATATGGAATCAATTTTGAATTTTCTAAAGGAACACATGACATCCAACATAAGTCCTAAAATAGTAATCTCCAGTAAAGCTGAGGCAGAAGGTCTTCAGAAAGCCTCAAAATTTGAAATTCCAACAAGCACTATTTCTATCAATTCAAAAAGTTGGGATTATGATAAGGAAATAGTAAAAAAATTGCAAGAACATGATGTGTATCCTGAAAACGGACTTGTATGTTTGGCCGGTTATATGCGTCTGCTGAGTCCAGAATTTGTAAGAAAATACAAAATGAGAATTATGAATATCCATCCCTCGCTGTTGCCTTCATTTCCTGGTCTTAATTCCCAAAAAAAAGCGTTGGATTATGGAGTAAAAGTTACAGGATGTACTGTTCATTTTGTTGATGAAGGATTAGATTCAGGTCCAATTATCGCACAAAGACATGTCGCAGTGTTGGACAATGACACACATGAGTCATTGTCTGACAGGATACTTGAGCAGGAGCATATTCTGTATCCCTATTGCGTGAACCTATTTGCTGAACAAAGATTACTTGTTCACGGTAGAAGGGTAATTGTTATTGGGCAGTAAATGCAAAACCAGTGAATAAAAAATAGTAAAGCAAAAAAATAGCTTTGTGAAATTTTAGAATATTTGGGACAACTTATAGACGGAAACCTAGTATCTCAAAAAGTAAAACTAACAATCAGAGATGAGGTTTTAGATTTAGTAAACAGAGGTATTCAACCTTGCTTAGCTACAATCTTAGTTGGCGATAATCAAGCATCCACGACATATGTTAAGAATAAACAGACCGCAGCAAACAGTGCGGGAATATTAACTAGAGATTTCAAACTGCCAGAGAATGTCACTCGGAACGAGCTTATAAGCATTATAGAGGAATTAAATCGCGATGACAAAGTACATGGAATACTTGTACAACTTCCATTGCCACCCCAGATTGAAACTTCCATTACTAATATGGTAAACCATGAGAAAGATGTCGATGGTTTGACATCTCACAATTTGGGTTTATTGTTGAAAGGCACTCCAAAACTAGTACCTTGCACTCCCTTAGGTATCATTGAGCTTTTAGATTTTTACAACATAGATGTTAAGGGGATGGATGTGGCCATATTAAACAGAAGTAATTTAGTTGGAAAACCTTTAGGTATCTTACTCATGAACCGTGATGCAACAGTAACGTTTTTCCATTCAAAATCAAAAAATATCGAGCATAAATTAAGAAACTTTGATTTCATCATTACTGCTGTAGGTGATCGACAGAAATTTATTCTCCAAAAAGACATGATCAAAGAAGGTGCCATAATTTTTGATGTTGGAATTTCTAGAGCTAACGGAAAAATCAAAGGAGATGTAGATTTTGAATCAGTTTCAGAAAAAGCAGCCTACATTACTCCCGTTCCTGGCGGAGTAGGACCTATGACCGTTACAATGCTATTAAAAAATACTGTGCTAGCTGCCAATCTCATACATAAAATTACCAAACAGTAGTAATATGAAATTAGAGAATGAAGTAAAGTCGCTTTTGAGAAAAGAGGTTCTTCACAAGAGAAACTCTATGAGCCACTTTGAAATATCCATGAAGAGTAAGTTAATTCAGCAGAAGCTCATTGAAAGCCCCGTGTTTAATCAATCAAAATCTATAGGACTTTACCTTGCCATTGGTTCAGAAGTTCAAACCCGGGAAATTATTAATTATGCTTTAGATTTAGGAAAGACGGTATTGTTACCACGAATTATGTCAAACGATCTGCGATTTTATGTGGTGGATCAAAAGGATTTCGAAGAAAATTCATTTGATGTTAATAGGTTTGGAATCAAAGAACCAAAAATAGACAAGCCTGCAGATTTCATTGATTTACTGATCATCCCCGGTATTGTTTTTGATACGTATGGATTTAGGATTGGTTATGGTTATGGGTATTATGACAAATATTTGACCATCAACAAATATTCAAAAAGTATTGGCCTGGCTTACGATTTTCAGTTTATTAAAAAACCCATTCCAATTCTTCCGCATGACAGAAAAATAGATGTCTTAATTACTGAAAGTGGATTTAATGTATTTAATTCCTTTTGAAGCAATATCCTTTCTGAAGTATTCTTCATTTTTTCCCCAGTGAATTTGAGATGCTGTTAAATATGCTTCCTTTTTAGCAGCTTCAAGGGTGTCACATAGTGAAGTAACTGATAAAACTCTTCCTCCATTTGTAAGGACACCTCCCATAGAATCTTTTTTAGTCCCCGAATGAAATACGTAGGTGTTACAATCAAATGCAGAATCTAAGCCATGAATAATTTCTCCTGTATGATACTTCTCAGGATATCCTTTTGAGGCCATTACTACACAGACAGAACTTTTATTTGTCCAGTTGATCGGTGGCATTGAGTCAAGTCTTTCATCCATAGCCGCCTCCAGATATTCCAACAAATTCGAATTCATCCTTGACAGAATAGATTGACATTCCGGGTCTCCCATTCTAACATTAAATTCAAGCACGTACGGTTCATTCGTACCATGTTCTATCATGAGCCCTGCATATAGGAAACCTCGGAATTTTATTCCAAGATCACTTAATCCCTTTATTGTAGGCCGCATCACATTCTCCATTATCTTTTCTTCAAGTCTATCAGTGATGAGGGGGGTAGGAGAATAGCTTCCCATTCCACCTGTGTTCGGACCTCTATCTCCATCGTAGATATTCTTATGATCCTGGCTTGATGCTAATGGGATGATAGATTTTCCATCACATAGAGCGATAAAAGATGCCTCGTCTCCATAAATTCTCTCTTCGAGTACAACTCTACTGCGAGAATTAGCGAATTCCTTGTCAATAAAGATCCTTCGAATAGCTTCGGTTGCTGACTTGACGTTATCGCATACAAACACTCCCTTACCGGCTGCAAGTCCGTCAACCTTGACAACCACATTTTTTGAAGTTGATTGGACATGCTTTATTGCACTTTCAGCGTTTGAATAGATTGAGAAGGGAGCTGTTTGAATTCCTATGCTACGCATGAAAAGCTTTGCGAACACCTTACTGGATTCTAACCTGGAAGCGCTTTTGTTTGGACCAAATATAGGTAATTGATTCTTATGAAATAAATCAACGATACCAAGCGATAGAGGCTTTTCAGGGCCCACTACAGTAAAAGAATTATGCTCTTTGGCAAATTCACAAAGTCTAATTAAGTCGCTGGAATCCACTGGAATGTTTTTTTCTGTGCCCCCATTCCCTGGAGCATAAAATATACTCTTGTTCGAATCATTAGAGAGCTTCCATCCTAAAGAATGTTCTCTTCCGCCAGAACCAATTATCAAGATTGTATCATATGGTTTCAATTTCATCATTTTTTTTAAGAAATCGGCAAAACTTTACAATTCAAGATAAGTCCCCTGTTTCATTACGAATAACAAGGTAATTATCATTTACCAGTGATTTAATAAAATCATAATATTCTGAATCAGAAAAGCGGACAACGTCTGCGTTTGAATTTGATTTTTTCTTTGCAAAATCTAAATGATAACATATCCCTTGACCAGAAAGCGTTCTAAAGTAGTAATCATTGCACGAACAGTATTCCAAGTCTAAATCAATCCAATATTCATTATGTTTTCCCACAATAGTCCAAATAATTTTCTTGCTGGGTTCAAACAAGTGACATTTTAGCGATGGAAATATTGGTGATGAGCACCCCTTCACTCATAATCTCTCATGGAGTCCGGTTAATAAATATGATTTCACCTGAATCACTTGATTCTAACAAAATGGGATCTTCCACACAATGACCAATGTGATTCATGGTAATACCTTTGGTATCCTGTAATACAATACAAATTGATCCGTTAGAAACCATGAATCCCAGATCTCCCTTTTTAAATAATGATTTCTGTTTTTCCGCTCCAACAGTTAATCCTGTTTCCACGTAAGCTAATTTACGGTCCAAAAAGTGCAGCCTCCCAGAAATTGGCATTACTTTGATAATATTTGAAAAAGTGATTGGTGATAGATGACGAACAAATTCCAACGCTACTTTCCCCTTGCTGCCAACTGCGAAATCGACATGAATTCTCGAGACAGTATTTGAATTACTCCACGTCATTGTCTACTACTGCAAATGAGTTCTGTATAGCTATTAATTTGTTCATTTATTAGCAACATTTAATTATATATTCACTTTTTTTGCATTTATTCTTGGTTTTAAGACGTTCTACATCTGATAAAAATAAGGAAAAAAAGCCCCTCAAAGTAAAAAAACAGCTTAAAGTAAAAGGAGAGACGGCAACTAGGGGCAAGAATCCTCAAGAAAAGGAAAAGAAAAGTAAGAAAACCAAAATTGAAAAGCCAGAATTGGTCGAAGAGTCAAAAAGTAGCAGGCCGAAAGATGAGGTAGTAGTATATCCAGAGATGGATTTTGAATCTAGAGAAATACCTCCTCAAGACAGCCAAGTTTTGATAGGACCTCCAACATTGACGCGATTCGAACGTGCAAGAATAATAGGAGCAAGATCATTGCAGCTTTCTCTTGGTGCGCCAATTTTAGTAAATTCATCAAACAAGTTTCATGATACAATCTCTATTGCTGTGGCAGAACTGAACTCGAAAGTTTTGCCTATTTCCATTAGAAGGGTTTTGCCTAATGGCTTATATCAAGACATTCCAATTGATTGGTTAAAGTAAGCATAATAAAATAATAGCTCCAAATTTTTTCTTTCGTCAGCCAGTATCTTTGACCCCAATCAAATCTAACTTATCAATGCCAAAGTGAAAATGCCCGATCATAGATTCAACTTAGGAAAATTTAAATCTCGATATTTTACAACTCTATGAGGGTCAAAATTCCTACAATTCATGGTAATCACACAGGCCTTAATGCGATGATAATTTTAGATGATGGTTCAACGTATCGAGGTACAGGATTTGGCTATCCAAAAACAGTTGGCGGAGAATTTGTTTTTAATACAGGCATGGTAGGATATACCGAGACATTAACCGACCCATCATATAGAGGACAAATATTGTGTATGACATATCCGCTTATTGGAAACTATGGTGTACCAAGTAAATCTATCAAGGATGGGTATGGACTGCCAAAATATTTCGAGTCAGATAACATTCAAGTTTCAGGGCTGGTAGTTCACGAATTGTCTAACGTAGCGAATCATAGAGAATGCCACAAAACTTTAGATCAATGGCTTTATGATGAAAAAATACCAGGTATTAGTGGAATTGATACACGTGATCTAACCAAGAAAATTAGAATAAAGGGAGTAATGAACGGTGCTCTTTCAGTTTCAGAAAAACAAATAAATACAAAAACCCTATTGGATACCGTAAAAAAGACCAGATATGATGGAATTAATTTTATGTCCCAAGTGTCTGTTGACAAGACTATCGAATATGGAGACCGTTCATTAGAACCAATAGTATTAATTGATACAGGTACGAAATATAGCATTATACGTAATATTTTACGAATGGGTTATCGGGTTATTCGCGTTCCATGGGATATATCATTTAGCGAGATAATTTCTCATAAACCTAAAGGTATCATAATAAGTAACGGTCCTGGAGATCCGAAAATGTGCGATATTACAATAGAAACTGCACTTAAATTGTTTGATTCATCATTGCCAATGTTGGGAATATGTCTGGGAAACCAAATTATGGCACTTGCAGCCGGAGGTGATACATATAAGTTGAAGTTTGGTCATAGAGGTCAGAATAAAGGATGCACTGATGTCAGCACCAATCAGACATTTATTACGAGCCAGAATCACGGATATGGGGTGAAATCAAATACTTTGGACAAAACCGGATTTAAAGCATGGTATATAAATTCTGATGACAATACTATAGAAGGTATCAAACATAAATCAAAACCTATAATTGCAGTGCAGTTTCATCCTGAAGCTTCTCCCGGTCCTTATGATTGTGTGCACATATTCAATAGTTTTAAAGACCTTATTGAACAGAAGAATTCTAACCAAAGTCGACTCAAATCTGTAAAGAAAATGGAGGTGGGAAAATTTTCCAAAGAATGAAACTATAAAGAAAGCATTAGTACTGGGCAGTGGAGCAATAAAAATCGGAGAAGCAGGCGAATGTCAGAAGTTCTGACCGCCAATTTGACTATTCCGGTTCACAATGCCTCAAAGCCTTATCCGAAGAAGGAATCAAGACAGTACTGGTAAATCCCAACATAGCTACTATTCAAACGGACACTAGATTCGCAAATAAGGTATATCTGTTACCAGTTAATGTATATTATATACAACAAATAATAGAAAAGGAACTTCCGGATTCAATTATGCTTGGTTTTGGTGGTCAAACTGCATTAAATTGTGGAGTGTCTTTGCACGATGATGGGATCCTAGATAAGTACAAGATACGAGTGTTGGGAACTCCCGTGAATAGCATAAAGATAACCGAAGATAGAGAACAGTTTAAAACTGCTATGATAAAGAGTAACGTTCCTGTACTAGAGAGCGCACCGGCTTATAATTTGGAAGAGGCGCTAGGAGTCGCTGGCAAGATAGGGTATCCGGTAATAATAAGGGTAGCGTACACTCTTGGCGGTAAAGGGGGAGGAGTTGCGCATAACGAATACGAATTGCAAGAAATAGTGCAACGAGGCCTTTCTTTAAGTCTAGTAAATCAAGTCCTTATTGAGAAATATATTGGGAGTTGGAAACAGATAGAATATGAAATGATGAGAGACTCAACAGGCAACACCATTGCAATTTGTAATATGGAAAACGTTTTAGGAATGAGGGTACATACAGGAGACAATATTGTAATTGCGCCATCGCAGACTATCAATAATGAAGAATATCATAGATTACGTTCTGCAGCCATTAGAGCAGTGGAATATTGCGGTATAATAGGAGAATGCAATATTCAGTTTGGTCTGGATCCCTTAAGTGAATCCTATTGTGCAATAGAAATAAATGCCAGGCTTTCAAGGTCCTCGGCTTTGGCGAGCAAGGCGACAGGGTATCCATTGGCATACATGGCAGCAAAAATGGGCCTGGGTTACTCTCTTACAGAACTTGTTAATAGTATAACTAAGGCTACCACAGCATGCTTTGAACCTTCTTTGGATTATGTGGTGCTAAAAATGCCTAGATGGGATTTCAGGAAATTTGAATTGGTTAACAGAAGGATTGGTACTAGTATGAAGTCAGTAGGCGAAGTAATGGCAATCGGTAGAACCTTTGAGGAAGTTCTACAAAAAGCTATTAGAATGAACGATGGCGGAAAAATAGGTTTGGTTGGAAACGAAGAAAATTCAAAGGAAGAATTAGAATTAGTTGAACAAAAATTGCTGTATCCAAGTGATGAAATCTTATTCGATGTTGTTAGGGCAATGAGATTGGGAATTCCCGTAACTCGAATTAGTAAACTTTCCACAATAGATTCATGGTTCTTGGAAAAAATCAAAAATATTGTGGAGTTATACGATAAATTACATCTGGTAGATGTGTCTGAGATTTCTGAGAATTTATTGCGAGAGGCGAAAAAATATGGATTTTCCGATTTACAAATAGGTAAGTGTTTAGGCTTGAAAGAGTTAAGTGCAAGAAAATTGAGACAAAAGTTTGGTATCAATCCAGTCGTAAAGCAGATAGATACTCTAGCTGCAGAATGGCCTGCGAAAACCAATTACCTGTATTTGACATATGGGGGAGACAAAGATGATATTGTTTTTAGGAAAGAGAAAAATTCCGTAATTGTACTTGGTGCAGGACCTTACAGAATAGGTAGTAGTGTAGAGTTTGATTGGGGTACAGTCAACATGGTATGGGGTCTAAAGAATAATGGCATAAAATCTGTATCAGTTATTAACTGTAATCCAGAGACAGTGTCTACTGATTACGATATATCCGATAGATTATATTTTGAAGAATTATCATTAGAAAGGATTCTAGATATATATGAAAAAGAACGACCAAAGGGAATAGTCACATGTGTTGGAGGTCAGACAGCAAATAATCTTGTTCCTAAATTAGGACAACTAAATGTAAACATTATTGGTACTGATAGTGTCCATACTGATATGGCCGAAGACAGAGAAAAGTTTAGCAAGTTACTTGACTCATTAAATATAAAACAGCCTCCTTGGAATAAATTTACAGATTTAAGTGGAGCAAAGATTTTTTCTCAAAAGGTCGGTTTCCCTGTGTTAGTAAGACCTTCATACGTACTGAGTGGTGCGGCTATGAAGGTGATTTGGAATGAAGAACAGTTAGATCGGTACATAAATGAGGCAGCTCAAATCAGTCCTGAATATCCAATTGTAATTAGCAAATTCTTTCAGGATTCTGCCGAGGTTGAAGTAGATGCCGTGTGTAATGGTAAAGATGTCATTATAGGTGCTCTAATTGAACATATTGATAATGCAGGTATTCACTCTGGAGATGCCATGATGTGCATACCACCTTGGAGGCTGAATAGACAAACAATGGATACAATAGTAGACTACTCTAACGTGATTGCCAAAAAATTGGAGGTTAAAGGTCCTCTTAATATCCAGTACTTGGTTAAAGATGATGAGGTTTATGTCATAGAGGCCAATGTCAGGGCTTCAAGAACCACACCTTTTGTTTCAAAAATAGTTGGAATTAACTTAATTTCGTTAGCGTCTAAAGCAATTCTCAATGGAAAATTACCAGAAGACCTTAACGAGCCATGGTTAAAAATAAGTGGTTTTGGAATAAAAGTACCACAATTTTCATTTATGCAATTGGAAGGTTCGGATATAGTATTAGGAGTTGAAATGCAATCGACCGGCGAAGTAGCCTGTCATGGAAACAGTTTTTATGATGCCTTATCAAAGGCCTACGAAGCAGCCGGATATAATTTACCACTTTCAGGATCTGCCCTGATAACCATTGGAGGGCAAAAAAATAAAGAAAAAATGCTTTCGGCAATCTCACTTATTAACTTCATGAAATTTAATTTATTGGCAACAGAACACACTGCTGAATTTATCAAAAGTAGAATAACTAATAGCGTTCAGGAAGTACACAAGATAAGCGAACCAATAAGAAAACCCAACATTGCAGATCTTCTCTACAACAAGAAAATAGATTTTATTATAAACATTCCATCAACGTCCACTATTGAAAAGTATGTTGGTATGCTTGATGATGAATATCAAATCAGAAGAAAGGCAGTTGAAATGGGAGTTCCAGTGCTTACAACAGTAGAATCTGCAATTTCTTTCATACATTGCTTAGAATGGAGAACCAAGAATAAACCCTCAATAAGCCCACTCTCCAAATATCGTATTAATTAAAGTCAGGATTAAAAACTTCACCTAAAGTATTCTCATTTCCAATAATAGTTCCATGTATTGAAACTACTAAACATTTATCTATAATTTCTTTTTTTAATATTTTTCTCAAAATAGGTGAATTTATTTTCCCTTTTCTAGGTATGCCATGCCCATAGACATATCTATTAAATGATGGTAACAATACTATATCGAGAGACCCTTTTGTACTTGGAAATATGGCCTCTTTTTTTACTTTCAAAAAGATCCACACCTTCTGTCCACTTAAAATACTATTCTCTCTAAAAAATGTAGGATGTATGTGTCCCATAATTACTTTGTTTATGTTAGATCTTAGCTCTGATGGAAATGTATGGCCATGTGTCAATAGAATATCGTCTAATACCATTCCTTTAACACCAATTAGGTGTATATTGTCAGGAGATATTAATGCTATTCTTGAGTCGTGGTTTCCGGGAATCAAATAGACTTCGCAAATTTCTGCCAATGAGTGTAAAAAATTAGGAATTAAATTCCAATCTTGCTTTTCCATTTTAAATATGTTGTCTTTAATGTCACCAAGTAAAACAATGGAATTTACCTTGTTTGAGATAACAATATCTCTTAATTCTGTTTCGATATCTTTTATAATATGATACCAGTCAATAGCGATATCACTACTGCGTAACCAGTATGCAATACCTATATGTAAATCACTAATTACCAATACCCTATTCGGTTTACCATCAATAAATATGTCAATCAATAAAGCTGGTTTATTTTCAACTATATTGAGCTGACTCATTTGATAGCTTGATACATATTCGCATAATAAAAACATTGGATACTTCAGACAAGAAAATAAATTGATTTACGGACTAACATTGTTGTTGGCAATAGTT
>Ga0207681_10003186_pt1 | contig 10297 bp, 7 predicted proteins | sample KBSS53metaG_FD_184324 | JGI IMG/M metagenome (GOLD analysis project Ga0207681, IMG submission 184324) | Switchgrass rhizosphere microbial communities from Kellogg Biological Station, Michigan, USA - KBS S5-3 metaG (SPAdes) (version 2) | ecosystem: Host-associated > Plants > Roots > Rhizosphere >... | reverse complement strand
ACGTCATCCCCACCTTCCTCCGTTTTGTCAACGGCAGTCTCTTTAGAGTGCTCGGCCGAACCGCTAGCAACTAAAGATAAGGGTTGCGCTCGTTGCGGGACTTAACCCAACATCTCACGACACGAGCTGACGACAGCCATGCAGCACCTTGCACTCTGCCTAGGTTTCCCTAGGAAGCCCTATCTCTAGGGTTGTCAGAGGCATTCTAGCCCAGGTAAGGTTCTTCGCGTTGCGTCGAATTGAACCACATGCTCCACCGCTTGTGCGGGTCCCCGTCAATTCCTTTGAGTTTCAGTCTTGCGACCGTACTCCCCAGGCGGGATGCTTAACGCGTTAGCTACGGCACCCGGAGACTATAAAACTCCAGACACCAAGCATCCATCGTTTAAGGCCAGGACTACCGGGGTATCTAATCCCGTTCGCTCCCCTGGCTTTCGCGCATCAGCGTCAGTGTCGGCCCAGCAACCCGCCTTCGCCGCAGGTGTTCCTCTCGATATCTACGCATTTCACCGCTACACCGAGAATTCCAGTTGCCCCTTCCGCACTCTAGTCGCACAGTATCAGTTGACCTTTCCGAGTTAAGCCCGGAGATTTCACAACTGACTTGTGCTGACCGCCTACGCGCCCTTTACGCCCAGTAAATCCGAACAACGCTTGCTCCCCCCGTATTACCGCGGCTGCTGGCACGGAGTTAGCCGGAGCTTACAAACAGTACCGTCATCATAGGGGGTATTGTCCCCTACTTATTCTTCCTGTTCTTGCGAAGTTTACATCCCGAGGGATTTCATCCTTCACGCGGCGTTGCTGGGTCAGGCTTTCGCCCATTGCCCAAAATTCCCGACTGCTGCCTCCCGTAGGAGTCTGACCCGTATGTCAGTGTCAGTGTGACCGACCGCCCTCTCAGGCCGGTTACGGATCGTAGCCTTGGTAAGCCATTACCTTACCAACTAGCTAATCCGCCGCAGGCTCCTCTTCAGACGCGAGGTCTTTCGATCCCCCGCTTTAACAACTGTCACCATTAGGTGCCGCTGCATTATGCGGTATTAGCAACCGTTTCCGGTTGTTATTCCCCATCCAAAGGTAGATTACCTACGTGTTACTCACCCGTGCGCCACTCTACTTGTTTCCCGAAGGAAACTTTCGCGTTCGACTTGCATGTCTGAGGCACGCCGCCAGCGTTGATTCTGAGCCAGGATCAAACTCTCGTTAGAATTTGTCTCTGGAACATCATCTCGTACTGGTTGTTGTTCAGTATCCGATAATGACTCTTCTGCAGAGTTTTGTACGCGAGCTTTATCGCTCGTCGTCTTGACTCTCAAAGTTCATTGATATGGACACGCTCTATCTAGTTTTCAAACATCAGTTCCAAATTGTCTTTGGATTGCCTTACAGACGGAATAAATTCGCCCCAAGCAAACGAGGACTTTAACGCATCGAATTTACTCTGTCAAGCGAGGCACAAGGTTCGCGCAATGTTAATTCTGCCGAACAAAAAGCGCCGCCAATCTCCCTCGCAATTCCCGGAGAAAAGCGACACCTTTATGTGCCTTTGAATTTCTGCTATGTCAATTCGCTTCCGAAAAGCGAAAGGGCATTATAGAGGCAAAAATGCTCTTGTCAAGGCCTTCGGAAACATCACTCACTAATTACTTTTTGCTTAGGTGAGGCCCGCACTTCTTGGGCTTGTCTAAGATGCACTCACCGCTATTTGGGTTGTCGATTTCAAGGACACGGCGACGCTCGTCGAATGCAGTTTTTCCACTAGCTCCGGCAGCTTCGCTGGCGAGAAAATCGGCACCCCACGACCGGTAAAATACTGGCCAAGTATTCCGTAGCTCGCGCTATTCGCGCTTGCCGTTTCATCAGAAAAATAGACGGCAGAGACTCGCGGCATTGCTCGCTTCGCCGTAGCTTTTATCTTAGGCGCATCGGAACGAGCGACCATTATGAAAAAGTCCGGCCGCACGTATTCAGTGAAACTGTTTCCTTCGATGAAAACCCCCGGCGATCTAACCAGCTGCAAGGCCGAACCAATTCCTTCTCTCACCTGCGAATCAGTCGCAATTAGCCAATGAACATTCGCGGCGCCTGCATCCCAGTAACGGCCCGTGTCTTTGCCGGCGACGTAAGTCCACTCTCTTCCAGATCGAATAACCGGTTCCTCACTCAGCAAATCGCTGACACAACACGCTGCGGGGTCCTTGCCGCATGAGCGGTAGTGCCCTCTGGTAGTCTTGATTGCTTCCCAACCTGGAAAAGCACGCAGCAGCTCACACATCAATGTCGTCTTGCCAACGTTCGACGTGAGGCCGCCAACGCCGACGATCACGGGACGATTTGCTGTTTGACTTGAATTCAATTTCTTAACGCGGATCACGACTGCAGGGGCAGCGTCACTTTTTCTTTTTATCTTTGGCGACGTTGGGCGCGCTAACCTTCAAATAGCCGCGCGCGTCTTTGTACACGCCATACTGCACGTCAGTTACCTGCCCACTCTCATCCTGAACTCTAATCGTAAAAGTTTTGTTGTCGGGCGTGCCCTCGATTCTGCACGGTAGATAACCCTTGAGGTCAGAGCTGCGATAGGCGGTGTAGTGTTCCTGATCGCGCTTGTCGTAACCGAGAACATAAATGCGATCGAAGTCGGGTTCGCCGACCGTGTGCGGTTGACTCGAACTACTCTTTTCCAGAATCACCCAACTCCCGGGCTTCGCTTCTTTCGCCGCGTCCTTGGTCTTCGAGCCGTCCGTGTCACTTGAATCGTTGTCGAGTCTTTGCCAGGCCACAAACTCGCGGCCCGTGCGGTAAAAGATAATGTCACTAGGCACGGTCAGCTCGACCTGCTTGCCGTAAATCCATCCCGCAGGCGCCGGCGAAATCAAACTCGGCAGACGGACTTTGTACCAGAGTTCATTAGTCTCCTCGGGCTCGTTCCCTTCCGGGTTCTCCTTGGCGCCGCGATTATTTCCGGGTTGAGCGCTGCCCGCCTTCGGCGCGATGTCGCTTTCAATCGCATCCGACGACTTCGGTTTCGGCACTCGCTTCCAGCTCACGATTTCAAAACTGGAACCACTATCCAAACGCATCATGATGTTTTCATTGCCGCTACGGTCAGGCGTCAGACGCAAATTTGAACTGGCACGAAGCTGGCCGCTCGCTTGCGCGGGAATGCCCTTGTCTTCATCTGCCAGTTTTTTCGCGGCTTGCAAAACTTCGTCGGGCATCACGTTCCGCGATTCGATCCAACCTTCAGTGCTGTCTTCATCGTGCGCCTGCACGCGCAGCCAACGCTCCTTTTTGGAGTTATCGGTCGGATCCTGCACGTCCTGAAAATCCAGAATCTCCACTGCGTCGCCGCGATTCACTTCCAGCAAGTCCGCCGCAACCACTGCGGTCGAGCTTCTTATTTGCGCCCGCCGCGCGACGACCACGCCGGTGTCATTCTGTTTCGCGAGCGTTTTGCAACCGTGAAGTCCAGCCACCACCGCGAGCAGCAAAAAACATTTGGCAATGAAAACAAATCTAGTCATGACGGTTGTTAACAACGATCCTTTTGTCTAATGGCGATAACCAAGACAACCTAACAACTTGCGTTGGCTCTTACCCATCTGTCGCGCCACGCTCAATTTCGTGGCGCCCGCTGAGGTTGCCTCCAGGACGATTCCATAGTCCGAAAGCGTGCTGTTGACGTTAATCATGGAGGCCGTCTCCAGGTAATCGTGGGCGAACGATCCAAACCCAGCCCGCCCGGTCAGCGCTTTGATTATAGTCTCGTTGGCGCTCGCCTGTCCTGTCGCCGGTAAACGAAACAATTCGGCGTAGACGTCATCAAGCGAAGCCTTGCAGTCGGTGGATTTCCGCAAAGCCAGGTCATAGATAAAGCCTACGAGCATACCCTGGTCGTAAACCAATGAAGACTGCGCGGTCCAACGATGTTCCGAAGCTTCAAGCAACGAAAACCGGCTGGCTTCGGCGGAGGATAAATAAGAGTCGTAAACCCGCGCCATTGTTTCGAGATAGTCGTCGAAAGAAATTAGACCGAGAATCAGGTCGGTTCGCAGCGCCTGGTACAACGTGAAGCCTTCGAAAAACCAATCGTAATTTCCCGCCAGCCGCAAGGAGTTTGGCACCCAAAGGTGAAGCAGCTCGTGACTGAGAACGACGCCAAGCCGCGACAAGATTCTTTTTCGCGGCCCGTTCCTGCCTAACAACAAGACGACGACATTGCCCCGAGTCTCAGCGGTCCAATTATCCGGTCCTGTTTCACCAGCGTATGGGACCAACATCACCACCGCTTTGTTATTGAGATTGAAGCCGGTGATTTGCGTGTAATGCTGAAGAATTCTTGTGCTGGTCTTGACTAGATCGCCGTCTGACAAAGGCCACTCGCCAGACACGATTACTGAAAGCCCGCCGTTTGCGGTTGGTTGTTGTTTCTCATGCAACGACCGGCTGATAAGAAACACCGCGCTCTCAGGCTCAGTTGTAGAGAACTGGGAACCAGCCCCTTTTACGTTTGCAGCTACGGTCCAGCCGCTGGGAGCGTCGATTCTAATTTCAATTGGAGAGCCTGCTCCCTGCGGTAACAGATCAGCCAGCATGAGCAGACCGTTCTCTGAATTCAACCACGACACGTGCGACATTTGCGCGGGTCGCGAGGGCGGCGACAGGTTTACTTCGTACCTGAACTTTGAAAGCGCTCGCGTTATTCGATATTCGCCCGGCGCTGCCTTTTTCACCTGCGCGGTACTCCCGTCTGCCTCCAAAGCTTCAAGGGCTTCAATGCGCTCACCTAATCCGAGAATGCCGGCATAGGTATTTATGAACGACAGCTCACTGGTCGGCTTCGGCAGTTGGACCTCGATGCGCACTCTCGCCGGAGCAGTCGAGACAACCGTTATCCGCGCACTAGTAGTTTGCGCCGCCGCCGTAGATACCATCGCCCCAGCCAACCAGAGGCAAGCGGCGAACAGTGATTTGTACTCCTTAGAGACCTGCCTCAAAAATATCGAATCCCGGGTATTTCGACGTGTTAGCGTCGTAATGACTTTAGCCCGGTCTTTTAAGGCCGGGATCGTCGATTGTAATTTGCGTGTCCGTCGCGTAGCGACGGAATGAAAATTCCTGAACACCATCTCATTGCGTCGCTAACGCGCCGCCTCCGGTAAGGGCAACTTGTCCCGGCCTTGAAAGGCTGGGCTAAACTCACGACGACGCTACACGTCGAAAACAGCGCACACGGAACAACGATAATTCGCGATTTTTCCATCTTTTTAGCTGCTCGCGTGGGCCAGCAAGTTGTTTTGACAGTGATGTGAGCCATCCTTATACTGCGCTCTGGACTCTAACATAAGCTGCCAACCGTGATCAGAGAACACCCATCAAGTTTGAGGAAGTCGCACAGCCGCTTTTCGCGCGTGCTCTCGCTTTTGCTGCTTGGCTTCATCGTCTACGGAACGACGGTTGAGGCCGCGCACACGCATGGTGGTTTGCCGGCGTCGAGCATCGCTAGCTCCTCGAGCTTTTCTGATCCGACAACCGACGCCAAGGGTGGTACGCCGCTCATTGGTTGCGGCGATTGCCTGATCTGCCAGTTACATCAAAACTTTTCGGCAACACTGATCTCGCTTCCGCCGAGCGTCGCTCCGACGTCTCTCAGTTCACAGTTCGTCCTCTCAACAACGATCCCGCTTCACACGCAAACGTCCGCTCCGCGTTCAGGTCGCGCGCCTCCGCAATCCAACCAGTAACTACGCCCGCTTCTGAGTTTTCTTTGGAAGCCGTCATTCCGCGCCAATTCTCTAATCATGAGGATTGGATGCGGTGGCACATGTTGGGCATTTACCAGGAGATTGCATCATGAAAGTTCGGAATTTCTTCAGCTCATCCCTAGTAGTTTTCATAAGCTTATTTCTTTCCATACCCATTCTCGCTCAATCCCGCATCGGCTCGATCCAGGGCACAGTGAAGGATCCAACCGGCGCGCTCGTGCGCGGCGCCAAAATTGTGATCACGCAGCCGCTCACCGGTTATTCACAAACTGTGCAAACAGACGAACAGGGTTCGTTCAAGTTAGTCAACGTACCCTTCAACACCTATAAGGTTCGGGTCGAGTCTCCGGGATTTCAGACGCTGGAACAATCGATCGACCTCGAGAGTACAATACCCGCCAATCTCGATCTCTCGTTGTCGCTCGAAGGAGCCACCGCCGCTGTTACTGTAACTGGAGACAACTCGGCGGTGCTGGAGCAGGACCGAACCTCGTCGGACACTGACCTCAATCAAACTCTGCTGGAACGACCTGTCGGCGCCACGCCCTCGCGCGCCATCGAAAGCATGGTCGCTTCTGCACCCGGATTTGTAACCGACGATAACGGACGAATGCACCCTCGCGGTTCCGAATCGCAGGTGCAATACGTGGTGGATGGTATTCCGGTGACGGACAACATGTCGGCAATTTTTTCGACGAGCCTTGATGCACGTACTCTACGAACCGTCGAAGTATTAACCGGCGGCATTCCCGCGGAGTTCGGCGACAAACTCGCCGGAGTGATTAACGTCAACACGCGGTCAGGACTCGAGGGACCAACGCAGGGCGGCGTGTCGTTATCCGGAGGGAGTTTTTCCACGGGAGAAATATCCGCAGACTTCGCAACGCACACCAGGCGGTTCGGTTTTCTAACTAACTTGTCTACCAGCACCTCTCAACGATTCCTGGATCCGCCGACGCTCGACAACTTTCACAACTTCGGTCGCACCGGGAAAGGGTTCTTCCGTCTCGATTACCAATTCGATCAAAACAATTCGCTGCGCGGCGTGTTTACTTTCGGCGGCTCAAATTTCCAGGTGCCGAACCGCTTCCAGCAGGAGTTGGCACGTCAGGATGAACGGCAACGGTTAAGAGATAATGCTCAGAGCATAAACTTCCAGCATATTTTTTCGCCGAACACGGTGGCTCAGGTTTCCTTCTTCAACCGTTCAAGCAAATCCATCCTGACCAGCAACGCCACATCGACGCCGGTGGTCGCGGCGCAGAATCGCACCTTGCAAAATTATGGCGGGCTCGGTTCGCTTTCACTGACTCGCGGCGATCACAACATCAAGTTGGGCGGCCAACTTACCATCACACCCTTGAAAGAACATTTCAGTTTCTACCCCACCGTGACGTTCGACGATCTGGTGGATGAAAACGGCAACGTGTTTCCCAATCCCATCAATGCTTTCAATTCCGCCAATCCGTTCGTCTTCGACGGCAGCAAAACGGGTCGAACGTTCAGCGCCTATGTTCAGGATCGCTTCCCGATCTTCAAGAACTTTACGCTCGATGCCGGTATTCGTTACGACAACTACAAACTGCTGATAAGCGAACAAGCCTTGAGTCCGCGCATCGGCGTCGCCTATTACATTCCTCGGACGCAAACAACCCTGCATGCGTCTTATAACCGCTTGTTTCAGCCGCCGCCGGCAGAGAATCTGCTGCTTGCGAGCTCCGCCCAGGCAGCTGCGATTTCTCCGGTGACGGTGTTGCAGGGAGCAGTGACGCTCAAGCCAATCCTGCCTGACAAGGAAAACTCTTTCGAAGTTGGTCTACAGCAACTTGTTTCGCAGTATTTTCGGGTAGGCGTGACGCTGTATCAGAAGCGAATCAAAAACTTTTCCGACAAAGATCAGTTTTTTGAGACTGGCGTGATCTTTCCGATCGCAGTTTCATCGGGTCGCGTGACTGGTGAAGAGTTAAGATTTGAAACGACGGACCTGCGTGGGTTTCATGGCTCCCTGTCATTTGCCAACGCGCACGCCTATGGCGTCACGCCAATCTCCGGTGGTCTCTTTCTCGGCGAGGACCCACAGGAACTTCAGCTCCAGGGTCTGAAGTTTTCTGCCGACCACGATCAGCGAAACGAGGCCCAGTTCCAACTGGGCTACAACCATAAGCCTTCGGGAATTTATGCGACGCTCAGCGGTCGCTACGATTCGGGTGTGCCTACGGACGTCAACCCCAACACAACTCTGGCCCAATTCGTTGCTGCCGGTTTCGATCCGCGCTTGTACGACGAGATTGATTTTCAGCGCGGCCGCGTTCGACCGCGAACGGTTCTGGATCTTTCGATTGGTGCGGACTTGCTACAAAAAGAACGCGTGGCGCTGAACCTTCAGTTCAATGTGCAAAATCTGACTAACGAGCTGTTTCTTTACAACTTTGAATCGGTATTCAGCGGCACGCATGTGGGCAACCGGCGACTAATCAGCGGCCGGCTCGGTTTGAGGTTTAAGTAACTCTGTGAAACTCTGTGTCCTCTGTGGTTCGTCTTTTCCTGGCGCCTAATCACCACAGAGGACGCGGAGGACACAGAGGGATGGTCGGGTTTCCGGTCCAAGTTTCATTGACACTGGGCTCGCACAATTCTAAAATAACGCACGTTTACCGTCCCTTGTCGTCTCTAACCCCTGAGGGATCAGCTATGAGTTTAGTTAAGATTATCGTCATCACAATCATTGTGATTCTCAGCATCCTGCTTTTCGGCCGCTTCTTTAGCTAAGCCGCCTGGCTGCATGCTGCCCGCCAGAGAGTCCAGAACAATTCTTTCAACTTTAACGGCGATCTGTTTGCGCTCGTGTGCGTTGCTGACGTATGTGTTGATTTGCGTCTCCATGGCTCAATCCGGGCTCCGCGTAGAAGCCCAGGAACCTGCTGATGAAGTTTTAAAGGTGAACACCGACCTGTTCGTAACTCCGATCCGCGTCAGAGATCAGCGTGGACCGGATGCGCCGCCACTTAGCGAACGCGATCTGACACTGAAGGACACAGACCGGGTTACCGCGGGATTGACTCTGTATCATGGCGCCGATCGCGTCACTCTGCTCTTCGCGCTCGATCAATCCGGCAGCCTGCGCGACATTGTTTCCGCGCAACGCGAAACGGCGCTAGCGCTGGCAAGCCGCTTCGGCGAGAAGTCGCAGGTCGCCGTGCTTCGTTTTGCTGAGCAAGCTTCGCTGGTCGTTCCCTTTGGCAAAGATTTATCGGTCGCGCGTGAGGCTTTTGCCTTTCCGGTGGAGAGCAATCAGCACACCGCTTTGTTCGATGCCGCCCTCGCCGCTGTTCAGGCTTTCACTGGTTTACCGCCGATTCGTTCCGAACGCCGCATCATCGTGCTGATTAGCGACGGGCTCGACAATGCGAGCACTTCAAAGGCCAATGCGGCGATAGAAGCCGCTCTCGCAAACCACGTCTCTTTCTACGTGATCCATTTGCCCCTTTTTCAACCACGCGATGGGCGGCTGGCGGTGCGCTCGCCCTCAAAGGGCTTTCGCGATCTAGCGGAGAAAACCGGCGGCAAATATTTTTTGGTTGGTAATGCTGCGTCCGCACTCGCTCCCGGCGGCTACAACAAAAATAACGATCTAACGCCTGTCTTCCATGCGATTGAAGACGACCTGCGAAGTCAGTATCTGCTCGGCTTCTATGCCGGCGAAGGCGCGCGCGACGGACGCAATCATCGCTTCACGATTAGTTTTCCCGCGGGCGTGGAGTATCAGATCGCTTACTCAAAATACAAACGAACCCAGGAATTCTTCCACCAAACGTCTCCTGCTAAGCCCTAACGAATAGCTTCTGACGCAGAGAATCAAGTGAATCCTCTGACGCGTAGCGTCAACATGAGTTTAGCCCGCCTTTCAAGGCTGAGACCAAATCAAGAGCCCCGCAACGCGTCGCCTTAGCGACGCGATGAGAACACTCATCGCACGAAACATACGAAGACAGACAACCCACACCCGAAGTAAGAGCCCATGCAATCAATCTTGTAAGCCCGACGTCTTCGTCCCTTACCTCCAGACTTGCGTCGCCCTGCCTGATTCGGTAAACAGTAGCCTTCGAAAATCTGACAACCTGCGTCACCTTTTATTCCAAAGCCATGCCTGAAAATGAAGAAACAGGATTGCGAAAAATTCGCCGCGCCTTGATCAGCGTGTCAGACAAGACCGGCCTGGTTGACCTGGCGCGCGAGCTAAAAGACTTTGGCGTCGAAATCATCAGCACTGGCGGCACGGCGAAAGTGTTGCGCGAGGCCGGGATCGAAGTGCGCGACATCGCGGATGTTACCGGCTTTCCTGAAATGATGGACGGCCGTGTCAAAACGCTGCATCCGAAAATCCATGGCGGTTTGCTCGGCGTTCGCGATAGTGCGACCCACCAGTCAGCAATGCAACTACACGACATCGAGCCGATCGATATGGTCGTCGTCAATCTCTATCCCTTCGAAGAAACCATCGCGAATGAAAACGTCAAGGTTGCAGA
>Ga0207681_10003180_pt1 | contig 10314 bp, 7 predicted proteins | sample KBSS53metaG_FD_184324 | JGI IMG/M metagenome (GOLD analysis project Ga0207681, IMG submission 184324) | Switchgrass rhizosphere microbial communities from Kellogg Biological Station, Michigan, USA - KBS S5-3 metaG (SPAdes) (version 2) | ecosystem: Host-associated > Plants > Roots > Rhizosphere >... | reverse complement strand
CGACAGCGAATGACACTGGTCTGACTAGTCTCCGTGGAGCATGCGGAAGCTCCGCTTCATGTGCGACGGCCAATCCAAGGCCTGTGGAGGCAAATTTGATCGCCTCCTTCGACGACGAAAATTCAACCCATCCGGCGCGCATAAGTCTTACGACGGATTCGATGACGACTCTTCTTGGTAGATTTGATTCTATCTCAAGCTCGCCAATAGTCCACGGTTTGGAACCTAGCGCCTGCAGGATCACATGCTCTACGACGCTCCAGGGACGGCCTTTGTCCAAGTGAAGTTTGAGGCGATATTTGAAGACAGGAACTGCAACAATAGCGATGCTCATGCGCTTCCCCCGCGCAGCACCGAGAACGGCACAACGCTGACCGTCGACCCGTCGGCCGTTACGACTGCTAGGAGCTTCTTCAGAAACGCGATCTCCTCTGCGTCCTGATGGGATTTGGCAATGTCTGCCGCAGATTGCATAAATGCAAGACTGCCTACGATGATAAGACGCCATCGAGCCCGGCTCAGGAGCACGTTCATTCGCCTCGGATTCGAAAGGAAGCCCAGTGCCCGCTTGACTGAGCCGTGTGAGTTGTTTCGAACCAGAGACACGACTACCACATCCGCCTCATTGCCCTGGAAGGAGTCCACCGTATGCGAGTAACGCGTGTCATCTGTCGCTTTGTCGAAGGCCTTCAAATTGCCAAGCCGCTTTCCAGCTGCACGTTGGATTTCCTCTTCAAGCAGTTTGACCTGCTGCGTGTACGGTGAAAGTACCGCTAGCGAAGGACGCTCCTTGTTTGGTGTTGAATACAGCAATCCGAGCGCGTGAAGCACGGCCAGCCGCTCGTCAGAATTGTTCCATCTTGGCGAGGTATCCCCATCTTTCTTGTTCTTCGTTGTCTGGACCCACGGCATGTCGATCCACACGATTGGTGCATCGGGCAAGCGCTTGGGGTCAAGCGACTTGATGGGGCACACAGCAGTCTCGAAGAACTTCCTTCGTGTTTCGTCGGTCTCCAGCGAATCCGCGTAGAAGACCGTTGAGACAAGCTCTGCGATCTCAGGGTGCATTCGGTGCTGGCGGTTGAGTCGCGCGGCTATGGGGCGCGCCTTACTCGTTGCCGCTTCCTTGCTTTGCCTGTCAAGCTCCGCCTCGATAAACTTCTCAAAGAGAAAAAGCACTCGGCTAGCCTCGATGCACAGGTCCGCAAATTCTTGTTCGTCGAAGTCGGTTTCCTCGATCCACGCAAATATGTCGTCCATCGCTGGGCTCCTGAACGCACGGCCGATCAGGCGATCGCCCGCCGCCAAAGCTTTTCTCAGAGACTTCGGCGATTGGAGAATTCTGAGCATCGGTTCCGTGCCAAATGCAGCGAGCTGCTTATGGTCGCCGATGAGTAATCGCCGATGGGACAGCAGCATTGGAGCAAGGAGCTCGCCCCCGGTAGCCTTTGCCGACTCCTCAACCACCGTCCAATCGAACTGACCTCGCTCTTCCACCAGTCGCTCAAGGTCGGCGGAGTTTGTAGTAGCGAATACTGCGTTTGCCGAGCGGAGCACAAGGCCCTCGAATGCTCTTTGACTGAATCTATCAGGAGAGTCGTCGTTTGCCGCTGACTGCTGGTATGACTTCGCCAAGAGGCTAGCCCGACGCCTCAATTCCTCGTCCACACCTTTAACCAGATCGCTATCGGCAAAATCCTCCGCGATCTTCTTCGCCTGGAACCCGACGTCGAACTTCCCAGTTTCGTCCCGCTTGTCCTTCGCCCTGCATCTGATCGTCAATGGCGGAATATCGGCTTCGACGCTCAATACTTTCTCCAGTTCGTGGAGAAGATGGTCGACGGCGTAGTTGCTTTGCGCTGACAAAAGCATTCGAGTTGACGGGTCGTCCTTGAAGCGGCGTCGAACGAGATCTCGTACTAACCTAGTTTTCCCAACGCCGGGCGGGCCCTGCACAAAAAAGACGGGGAGCGTCTCTACTATGGTTCTAAGCGCTGTCTGCTTCGATTCGTCCAAACTTAGGTATGCTTCGTCTGCAGCTACGGTCTCGTCGCTCTTGAATACTCGCGAGCGAGGATTCGAGATCATACGTGCGAGCTCGGAGTGCGTCTCGAGCGCCGAGATGTACTTGAGTCTGCGCTTGAGCTGAAAGTCCCTGCCTAATGATTCCGTCGAGACCAAGAACGCCTTCTTGAGCGGTGGCGCCGCACGATCGCCTACAAACTCAAAAGCCGGGCTACCGTCCTGAGCCGTGGGCTCCCCCAGAAATCGCCACTCTGTGTCCGTCGGTGACCGATCGCCGAGCTGACCCAGCTCCGTCAAGCGCCAGTTACCGCTTTCGGTACCGTCGTTCTCGGTGAGCGCCGTTGCGAGTCGCTTTCCAGGAGCATCGTTCAGCAGCAGGGCCGACGACAGAGTCTCCCGGTCCTTGTCCGATCGCGCTCTAAGCAGGAGGATGGCGTCCCCACCTGCTTTGCCTGCCAGCTGATCTCGAGCTACCAATTCGACCGGAAATGCATCTGAGGATGCGAAGAGGCACTCGACTAGATGTGCCATCCAGAGAGAACGGACCAAAGACTCGATGTCGTCGCGCTCGTCCGAATGACTAAGCTGCTCCCGGAGACCTTCCCAGGAGCTCAGAGTCGCGTAGTTGCTACGGTACCTTTTGGCAAAACCGACCGCAGACGACACCTCGATGTCCAGCCCGTTGACGTGTATGCCCCGAATCACGTGACTTGCTTGAGGACCCCCGGTGTCGGCCGTATCGCAACTAGCCGCGCGCCACTCGGTCGGCGTTCGCTCCCCTCCAACCACAGCGTCTTCGAGATGGTAGGTAAGCTTCGACCCCTGCAAGACCATCTTGAATCGGCCCGGTTGCCCAGCGAGCTTGAGCGAAAAGACGCGGGCTCCCTGAATCAAGTCGTCGCGAACGAATGCGATTTGTGCGTCAAGATCATCCAGCTCGATCGCTTCATCTCCAGACACCTTCCGAATCGCCCTCGACAGTGCGCTCTGAGGACCGAGTAGCAACGCAAGAAGGTACTTTCCTCCTTTTCCTGCGGCTCGAGCACCGAGGCCAGCGAGGATGAGATCAATTCTCTCGACGAAGTAGTCGGCGTCAGCCCGACTCACCGGCAGCACGCGGAGCATTTCTCGCAATAGCTTTATCTCGTCGGCAGCGAACGCCGCAGCAACACTGTGATTCGCTATTTCAATGTTGCCGACGGCCTTTCGATTGAGTCCAAACAGGTCGACAGCGAGTTCGCCTAGCTGCTCCCAATCCTTGAGAAAGGATTCGGTTCCGGGTTGAACTGCGGCTCCCTTGGGATGCCGGATATTTCCTTGGATCCCAGTGAGGCGGATGGACCACTCGAAGCCCGTCAATTGAAAATCGGGGTCGAATCCTCCATCCGTGAGTACGGCCCAATGGTCGACGTTTCTGTGCAGCAAGCCTTGGCTGTGGAGGGCGCCTAGGCCTTGAACGAGTCTCTTGATGTTTCGCCAAAGCAGGTTCTTGTTTGAAGCGTTGGCCGGGTTCTCCAACCAGTCGGGACGTCGCTCCCCGCTAGACAGGCTACTGAGTGGCCTCCGCCTGCCGCTCGTCAACACCAAGTAGAAACCTTGACTGTCTTCGCCCGAATTCAACAGCTCGGCAATTACGTCCCCAGCGCCAGGGGAGCCACCAATTCGATGTAGCTGCAACATTTCATTTCGCCAAATCTCACGTAGATCGGCGTCTGAGGTCGCATTATCCTTTGGCCACACTTTGACCAGGACGGCCTGGCCAAACTGATCTTTTCCTGTACGGAGACCAGGGATGCCTTTGGCCTTGTCGGCCTTTTGCAGGTGCTTTCGATCAAGTTGATATTGGTCAAGAAAGCCCCCGGCAATCTTTTCCCTCAGCGTCAGCGTCGCCATGCACTTGCCCCCTTCCGATCAGTCGCCAACAGAATAAGCATTATCTGGCGCCGGAGTGAACGACTTGCCCACTTGTCGCCTAGACTACAATCGGGCCACGGGGCGCCGGTAAGCCGTGCGAAAGCGATTCGTAGCCACCAATGACTGGGTCCGCTGTTGGCCGGAGAAGGCTACGTGCTACCGCTCTCGCGGCGTTCCGAACCAAGCGCCGAGCGCTTCCGATAATCCCCGCGACGTCCCATTCCCCACCCACGCCACATACCCATCCGGCCGAATCAGTACGGCCGCGGGCGCGTCAACCGCGCCGATCGCGGGAAGCTTCCATGCGTCGACATACGCCGCATCGACCGTGCGCATGCGATCGGCCCATGGTGCGACCTCGAGCACGCCGGCTTCGCCGAAATTGAGCAACACTGCCTTCGCCTCTTGCAGCAGCGCGTACACGCGCAGCGGGCCGTCGGCGGTATCCAGGTCGAGATCCGGCATGCGCCGCCCGAGCAGCGGGTGGCCGTCGCCGAGGTCGTAGCGGATGTCGAGGCCGGACATCATCGCGGCGTAGCGGCGGCGCGGTTCGTCCATGCCGAGCAGTTCGGTCACGTTGTCGCGCAGCGCTTCGATGCGGTCGTCGACGCGCATCAACGCGACCTGCGCCAGCGTGTTGCGCAGCACGCGCGCGCCAACCGGGTGGCGTTCGGCGTGGTAGGTGTCGAGCAAGCTGTCCGGCGCGGTGCGCTTGACGACCTGCGCGAGTTTCCAGCCTAGGTTCACCGCGTCCTGCACGCCGAGGTTGAGGCCCTGTCCGCCGACCGGCGAATGCACGTGCGCGGCGTCGCCGGCGAGCAGCACGCGTCCGGCGCGATAGGCCGCGGCCTGGCGCGCCATGTCGGTGAACCGCGAAATCCAGGTCGGGCTGTGCACGCCGAAGTCGGTGCCGTAGACGGCGAGCAGGCCGTCGCTGATGTCGCGCAGCGTGGGTTCGTGCGTGCCGATGCCCAACTCGGTCAGCACGACGCCGATCGTGCCGCCCGGCTGGTAGACGACCTGACCGTCCTTGATCTCGTAGTCGACCTTGCCGAGCGCGTGCGTGCCCGACGGCGTGCGGCGGATGCCGAGTTCCGGTTCCTCGCGCATCTCGACCTGCGCGATCAGGCTGCTGATCGACGCGTCCCAGCCGGGGAACGCGATGCCGGCCGCCTTGCGCACGACGCTGCGGCCGCCGTCGCAGCCGACAAGGTAATCGGCGCGCAGCGCGCGTCCGTCGGATAGCGCGACGTCGACGCCATCGGCGTCCTGCGCGAAACCGGTCACGTCGCGTTCGTGGTAGAACGCGACCGGCAATGCGCCGACCCAGTCGGCCAGGATCCCCTCGATGCGGTTCTGCCACAGCGCGAGGCCGTAGGGATGCCGCGTCGGGAAGTCGCCGATGTCCAGGCGCACGCCGGCGAAGCCCGCGACCTGCGCGATCTGTCCTTCGGCCAGGAAGCGCTCGACGATGCCGCGCTGGTCGAGCACTTCGAGCGTGCGCGCATGCAGCCCGCCCGCGCGCGAGCCGGCGAGGTCTTGGTTCGCGCGCCGTTCGACGATCGCGACGTCGATGCCGGCCAGCGCGAGTTCGCCGGCCAGCATCAGGCCGGTCGGGCCGCCACCGGCGATCACCACGGCATGGTCAGTCATGGGTGCCTCCGATCGAGCGCGCATTGCGTCGCGTGTCGCATCGGCAGGCGATGCACCTCCGCAATGGCGCGGAAAATCCGGCGATGCGTCCGATGGCATCGCGCGATCCGTCGTTCGGCAACAGCACGCGCATGGCGTTCCTCCTGATTTTGTTCCGGTTCGGCCGGCGATTGAACGCGACCGGGCGGGGCTTGCCGCAAGCCCCCCTTGGTTTAAGATATTGAAGCGGGAAGACCTGGATTCTTCCGAAGCCGGCCTACGGCGGCGTCATCGCCACGTTTCTCCCGCGCGCGACCGCAGAAGCACGCATCCGGCGCACGCGCCGCCGCGCAGACGAACTCGGAAGATCGCGCACGCCGCGGCACCGCGGGTCTGTCGTCTTCACGGCTGTTCGACGAAGATGCGGCATCGCTCGTTCGCTGGAATGCCGATTGCGCCCGACGTACGCCCCGCTGCTGATCGTCGCGATGTCCGTCGTGTTCGCGGCGCAGGCGCGCGCGGCGGTGCCCGACGATCGCGCCGCGGCCGATGTGCGCGACTCGGAGGACGCGACCACGCTGCCGCGCGTGACCGTCAGCGCCGCGCGCCTGCGAGGCGTTCCGGCGTTCGATACGCCGGCCTCGCTCGATCGCATCGACCTGCGCGCCGACGGCGCCAGCGCCGGCGTCAACGTATCGGAAAAAATCGGCGCCGTGCCCGGCGTGTTCGCCCGCGACCGGCAGAACTACGCGCAGGACACGCAGCTGTCGATCCGCGGCTTCGGCGCGCGCTCGACGTTCGGCGTGCGCGGCATCCGCCTGTACGCCGACGGCATTCCGGCGTCGATGCCGGACGGGCAAGGCCAACTGTCGAACTTCAACCTCGGCGCGGGCGACCGCATCGAGATCCTGCGCGGGCCGTTCTCGGCGCTGTACGGCAATTCGTCCGGCGGCGTAGTGCAGATCTGGAGCGCGGACGGCGAAGCGCCCGACGAGTTGCGCGTCGGCGCATCGGTCGGCAGCCATGCGAGTCGCACGTGGTCGGCGCGCTGGCTCGGCAAGCAGGGCGCGGTCGGCTACAACCTCGCCGCATCGCGGTTCGCGACCGACGGCACGCGCGCGCACAGCGCGGCGCGCCGCGATGCGGCGAACGCCAAGTTCACGTTCGATCTCGGCGCCGATCGCCGGCTCGACCTGGTGTTGAACGTCGTCGACATGCCCGACGCCGACGATCCGCTCGGCCTGACCGCCGCGCAGGTGCGCGAGAGCCCGCATCAGGCCACGGCGGTCGCGACGCAGTTCGACACGCGCAAGTCGGTGCGGCAGACGCAGGCCGGCCTTGCCTATCGGCAGCCGCTCGGCGCCGCGCAGACCTTGCAGCTGTCCGCTTACGGCGGCACGCGCGCGGTCGCGCAGTTCCTCGCGCTGCCGGTCGCGGCGCAACGCAATCCGTTGAACGCCGGCGGCGTGATCGACCTCGACAGCGATTACGGCGGCCTCGACGCGCGCTGGTCGTGGCAGGGCGATCTCGCCGGCCGGCCGTTCGAATTCACCGCCGGCGCCAACGCCGACCGCCAGCGCCAGCGTCGCCGCGGCTTCGAGAATTTCGCCGGCGACGCGCTCGGCGTGCGCGGTCGTCTGCGACGCGACGAGGACGATACCGTCGGCAACCGCGACCTGTTTGCGCAGGCCTGGTGGCGGATCGCGCCGCGCTGGGCATTGCTGGCCGGCGCGCGCCGCAGCACGGTGCGCTTCGAATCCGACGACCGCTACGTCGCCGCGGACAATCCCGACGACAGCGGCGCGGTGCGCTACGCGCGCACGACACCGGTCGCCGGCATCGTGTTCAGTCCGACCGGCGACACGCGCGTGTACCTGTCCGCCGGGCGCGGCTTCGAGACGCCGACGTTCAACGAACTCGGCTATCGCGCCGACGGCCGCGCCGGTCTCGCGCTCGACCTCGCGCCGGCGGTGAGCCGCAACGTCGAGCTCGGCGCGAAGTGGCGCCGCCGATACGGCGCCGAGGCGACGCTCGCAGCGTTCCGCGCCGACACCGACGACGAACTCGCGGTGGCGACGAATCTCGGTGGCCGCAGCACGTTCCGCAACGTCGGCCGCGCGCACCGGCGGGGCGTCGAAGGCGCGCTGGACTGGCCGTTCGCCGAACGCTGGACGCTGCGGCTCGCTTACACCTGGCTGCAGGCGGAATTCCGCGACGATTTCCTGGTCTGCAACCGTGCCGGCTGCGCACAGCCGGACACGCCGGTCGCGGCGGGATCGCGGATTCCCGGCGTGCCGCGGCAACAGGCGTTCGCGCGCGTGCAGTGGCAGGGCCAGGCGTGGTCGGCGGCGGTCGAAGGCGTCGGCGTCGGCGATGTGGTCGTGAACGACGTCGCCACGCAGTCGGCGCCCGGCTACGACCTGCTGCATCTGGAGGCCGCGCGCAACTGGACGTTCGCGCGCGGCCGCCTGCGCGGCTATGCGCGCATCGAGAACGCGCTGGACCGCGCGTACATCGGCTCGGTGATCGTCAACGAAGGCAATGCGCGGTTCTACGAGCCGGGGCCGGATCGCACGTTCCTGCTCGGCGTGCAGTGGCAGTGGACGCAGTGATCGAAAGCGACCGCCGACCGCTTTGCGGGTAGGAGCGACGACAGTCGCGACGGGCGTTTCGCGATCCAGCGTCGCGACTGTCGTCGCTCCTACCAGAGTCCTACCGGAGCGCGCGCATCACAGCGATTCGAGCAGATCCAGCAACGCGCGGCGCTGCTTGCGCGCGAGTTTGCGCACCAGGCCCATCAGGCGCGCTTCCTCGAGGTCGCCGTACTTCTCCTGCGCGTCGCGCACCGACAGCGGACCGCCCTTCATCGTGCCGCGGCCGGTGCTGAGCCATTCGAAGCTGGCGCGATGGTCGGTCGCGAGTTCGATCATGCGGTCGAGTTCCGGCAGCGCGAGGCCGCCGAGCCATTTGCGCGCGGTTTCACGGCTGACGTCGTAATACTCCGCCAACGCGCCGGTGCGGCGACGGCCCACCGCGAAGCCCGACGCGTCGAGGACGCGATGCAGGCGGCGCGCGAATTCGGCGTGCGGGACGGTCGCCATGGAACGGTGCGCAGGATTCCGGAACGGGCGGGATGCGCCTGCGGACATGCGGGCCGGCGACGCGATTCATTGTTGCGTCGGCGCGATTCGCGCTTCGCCACTTCGGGTGGCCGACGCTGCCCATTTCGGATGGCGATGACGTGCGGTGCCGATCTCGATCCGGCGCGTCGCGTTGCGCGTCAGGCGCTGTCGAGCAACGCCAGCAATGCGCGCTTCTGCTTGCGCGGCAGTTTGCGGATCAGGCCGTACAGGCGCGCGTCTTCGGCGTCGCCGTATTTCGCCGGCGTCTCGCGCACCGCGAACTGGCCGGCCTGCGACGTGCCGCGGCCGGTGCCGAGCCAGTCGAAACTGACGCGCTGGTCGGTCGCGATCTCGATCATGCGGTCGAGTTCCGGCAGCGCGAGCCCGCCGAGCCATTTGCGCGCGGTCTCGCGGCTGACGCCGTAATACTCCGACAACGCGCCGGTGCGCCGCCGCCCGACCGCGAACCCGGCCGCATCCAGGGCCCGGTGCAGCCGACGCGCGAACTCGGCGTGGGGAGCGTCAGTCATCGTGAGGTTCGAAGGCGGAAAGCAGCGGAGCGGCCCGTGAACGGCCACCGGCGAAAAAACGCAAACCATTGTTGCGTAAGCGTTCTTTGCGCCTGCCCACTCTCGGTTGTTGACATCGCCAATTCGCGGTGGCAATTTCGTGCAGGCATGGAAGCTGTCGTTCGCAATGCGTCGTCGCGTCGTCTCGAAAAAAGGGCGACCGGTCCACGCACGGCCTACGCGCAATATGCAGCATGGCAGCCGATATTAATGTGCGATCCGTCGCTCGCGATGCGGTTGGCGATGTCGATGGCATGGGCCGGAGCGCGGCGATGACCGCGTGGATGGCGGCTGCGCTGACGCTCTGCGGCACGGCGGTGCTGATGACGCTGATTTTCGCCGAAGTAGACTGTTTTTCTCTTACAAACATCTGTCTGTTCCTTTGGTTTGATATTAACGCGCCACGTCCAATCATGTTCCGCGTCAACCTTAAAAATCGATTAGCATCGCGCCTGTGAAACTTCCTTGAATGGCTTGTTCATCTGGCGTTCAGGAAACCGGCGACTGGCCTCATTCGAGGAAAAGATACTCGGCTGCGAATGATGCGATGACCGAAAAGACGATCATAAAGGCCAGCATTTTCATTTCTCCGGGGGCTTAACGAGGTGAGGGGCATTTCGGTTTCCCGATGCCGTGTATTTATATAAATGAGCCCTGAAACCGCACTGAACGGCGCATTCATCCGTTGTTCAGACCGCACCGGGAGGGCGTCCGGGTTGTAAAAGTCTTGCGCCGCGCCCATCTCCATGACAAAAGGCGGCACATAACGCCCACCACTTGAGAGCGATATGACGATTGCCTTTTATCCAGGATCCTTCGATCCGATGACCAACGGACATCTGGATGTGCTTATCCAGGCGCTGAACGTGGCGTCCAAAGTCATCGTCGCCGTCGGCATCCATCCCGGAAAAGCACCGCTGTTCAGCTTCGAGGAGCGGGCGACGCTGATAAGCCGGGCGCTTTCTGAAAGCCTGCCTGGTGAAGCGGCGCGCGTCGAGGTCGTTTCCTTCGACAATCTGGTCGTCGATGCATCCCGCCAGCATGGCGCGCGC
>Ga0207681_10003179_pt1 | contig 10314 bp, 9 predicted proteins | sample KBSS53metaG_FD_184324 | JGI IMG/M metagenome (GOLD analysis project Ga0207681, IMG submission 184324) | Switchgrass rhizosphere microbial communities from Kellogg Biological Station, Michigan, USA - KBS S5-3 metaG (SPAdes) (version 2) | ecosystem: Host-associated > Plants > Roots > Rhizosphere >... | reverse complement strand
CTGTGAAGCACTACGTCGTCGCGCAGATCGATGTCACCGACCCGAGCTGGGTCGCCGAGTACGTCGAGCACGTCACGCGCCAGGTCGAGCAGGCGGGCGGGCGCTACCTCGCTCGCACACCGCGGATCGAGCAGCTCGAGGGCGAGGGCCCCGCGCCGCAGGTCGTCCTGCTGATCGAGTGGCCCACGCGCGAGGCCGCGCTCGCCTTCTACGAGAGCGAGCAGTACCGCCCCCACCGCGAGCGCCGCCTCGCCGGCGGCCGCAACGAGATGCTGCTCGTCGCCGGCGAAGACGTCAACGGCGTCGCGCAGATCGACTGATCAGGGCACGAGGCGCCGAGCGGCGTCCTCGACCCGGTCATCGCCCCAGAACAACTCATCGCCGACGGCGATCGTCGGCACGCCGAAGACGCCGCGCGCGTGCGCCTGCTCGGTCGCGTCGCGCAGCCGCCGCTTGATCGCGTCGTCCTGGGTGGCGCGCTCGGCCGCGTCGGGATCGAGGCCCGCCGCCTGCGCGGCCGCGCGCACGCCCGCGAGCTGGCCGAGGTCCGCGCCGTCGGCGAACGCGTGGCGGAAGGCCGCGCGCGCGAACGCGCGGCCCTGCCCGAGCCCGTCCGCCCACGTCGCCGCGCGCATCACCGCGAGGTAGTGGCCGGGCCACGGGTCCGGCCAGCGCAGCGGCGGCAGCCCGAGGCCGCGCGCGCGCTGCTCGATGTCGGCGATCCCCGCCGCGCGCAGCTCCGGGTCGCCGATCGCCCACGAGCTGCGCCCGCTCAGCTTGAACAGCCCGCCGAGCGAGACGGGCTGCCAGACGACCGGCTCGGGCAGCACCGTCGCCAGCCGCTCCGCGGTCAGGTACGCGAACGGCGAGCCGAGGTCGTAGTAGAACGTGACGTGTGGCACGACGGGCCTTCCGGATCGTTCGCGGCGACGCTAGCGCGTCACCGCGCCGGCCGCGGCAGACCCAACGAGCCGCCGGTACTTCGACAGCACGCTGTGCTCGTTCGGCACCGGCGGCGGGACGTACTCCTTCACGCGCCGCGCGATCTCGGCGTCGTCGAGGTCGATGTCGAGCCGGCGGTTGACGATGTCGACGCGGATCGTGTCGCCCTCGCGCACCGCTGCGATCGGGCCGCCATGCACCGCCTCCGGCGCGACGTGGCAGATCGCGAAGCCGCGCGTCGCGCCCGAGAAGCGGCCGTCGGTCAGCAGCGCGACGTCCTCGGACAGGCCCTTGCCGTGGATCGCCGCGGTGATCCGCAGCATCTCCTGCATGCCGGGGCCGCCGGCCGGACCCTCGCCGCGGATCACGACGACGTCGCCCGGCTTGATCGCGTCGTCGCGGATCGCCTCGAAGGCGTCCTGCTCACGCTCGAACAGGCGCGCCGGGCCGACGTGCTCTCTGCGGTTCTGGCCGACCACCTTGATGACGCAGCCGTCCGGCGCCAGGTTGCCTCTGAGGATCAGGATCCCGCCGTGCGGCTTGAGCGGATTCGACAACGGCCGGATCACCTGCTGGCCCGGCGTCTCGACCGCCTCGCGCGCGAGCTCGCCGGTCGTGCGGCCGCCGACCGTCGGCGTGTCCTCGTGCAGCACGCCCGCCTCCAACAGCCGGTTGGCGACGAGCCACAGGCCGCCGGCGTCGGTCAGGTCCTTCATCACGTACTGGCCGGCCGGCTTGAGGTCGCCGAGCAGCGGCGTGCGGCGCGAGACCTCGTCGAAGTCGTCCAGCTTGAGGTCGAGGCCGGCCTCACTCGCGACCGCGAGCAGGTGCAGGACGGCGTTCGTCGAGCCGCCGCTCGCGCAGACGCAGGCGATCGCGTTCTCGACGCTCTCGCGCGTGATGAAGCGGCGCGCGTTCTCGCCCCGCTCGACGAGCCGCATGACGGCCTCGCCGACGCGCTCGGCGACGTTCTCCTTCTCGGGGTCCTCGGCCATTACCGAGCCCGAGCCGGGCAGCGCGATTCCCATCACCTCGAACGCCATCGCCATCGTGTTGGCGGTGTACTGGCCGGCGCAGGCGCCGACGCCCGGGCTCGCGACACGTTCCAGCTCGGCCAGCTCCTCCTCGGTGATCTTGCCGGCGACGAGCGCGCCGACGCCCTCGAAGACGTTCTGGATCGTCACGTCGCTGTTGCGCCAGCGCCCCGGCTTGATCGAGCCGCCGTAGAGCATCAGCCCCGGCAGGTCCATGCGCGCAAGCGCCATCACCGTCGCCGGGATCGTCTTGTCGCAGCCGTTCAGCACGACGAGCGCGTCCATCATGTGCCCGGCCGCCATCGCCTCGATCGAGTCGGCGATCAGCTCGCGCGAGACGAGCGACATCTTCATGCCGTTCGTGCCCATCGTGATGCCGTCGGAGATCGCGATCGTGTTGAACTCCATCGGCGTCCCGCCCGCGGCGCGCACGCCCTCCTTGACCTTCTCGGCGAGCCCGCGCAGGTGGACGTTGCAGGGCATCGTCTCGGTCCACGTGTTCGCGATCCCGACGATCGGCTTGCTCAGGTCCGCGTCGGTGTAGCCCATCCCCTTCAGGTAGGCGCGCGCGAACGCCCGGTGCGGGCCGTCAAACAGCTGCGAGCTGTGTGAGCGCGGGTCGTAGGTCAACGGAGGTCCTCCAGTTGTCGCTTGATGTCGGCGAGGAAGTACGCCGCGGCCATGCCATCGAGGGCGCGGTGGTCCCAGGAGAGGCAGAGGTAGGTGATCGGCCGGATCGCGATCGCGTCGCCGACGACGACGGGCCGCCGCACGACCGCCTCAACGTCGAGGATCGCGACCTGCGGACGGTTGATGATCGGCGTGCCCATGATCGCGCCGGCGGCGCCCGGGTTCGTGATCGTGAAGGTGCCGCCCTGCACCTCGTCCGGCTCCAGCCGGCGCGCCCGCGCACGGCCGGCGAGGTCCTTGATGCGCGCCGCGAGGCCCTCGACCGACAGCTGCTCGGCGCGCTGGACGACGGGCACAATCAGGCCCTCGTCGCCGAGCGAGACGGCGATCCCGAGGTTGACCTCCGGATGCCGTGCGAGCCGCAGCTGCTCCGGCGACCCGGCGCCGATCGTCGCGTTGAGCGCGGGATGGCGGCGCAGCGCTGCGACCGTCGCGGCCGCGACGTAGGGCAGGTAGGTGAGACCGTCGCGCACGCGGGCCGCCTCGACCCGGCTCATGTCGACCTCCGCGATCGTCGTGCAGACGGCGGCCTCGTGCTGCGAGTCCCACATCGCGCGCGCGATCGCCTGGCGCATGCGCGAGAGCGGTTCGCCCTCGGCGAGCGGCGCCGGCGCGGCGGCGGGCAGCGGGGCCGCGGGGGCGGCGGCGGGCGTCTGCGCTCCGCGGTCGTCGATGTGACGCAGCAGATCGCGCTTCGTGATGCGACCGCCGGCGCCGCTGCCGACGAGCGCGTCGAGGTCGATCCCCTCGGCCGCCGCGATCCGCGCGACGACCGGCGTCAGCGGCGTACCGTCGGCGCGCCGCGGCAGGCGCCGGCCGTCGCGCGCCGCGGCCTGCGCGGGCGCGGCGGACGGCGCGACAGCGCCGGATCGCGGAGTGGGCAGCGCGGCGGCGGGGGCCGGTGCGGCGGGCGCGACCTCCGCGCCCGCCGGCGCGATGCGCGCGATCACCGAGCCGACGGGAACCGTCTCCCCTTCTTGCACGAGCCGCTCGACGAGCACGCCGCCGGCGGGCGCGGGCAGCTCGCTGTCGACCTTGTCGGTCGAGACGTCGCACAGCGGCGCGTCGGCGGCGATCGCGCCGCCCGGCTCGCAGTGCCAGCCCAGCAGCGTCCCCTCCGTCACCGACACGCCGAGCTGCGGCATGACGACGTCGACGAGCTGCATCTCAGTAGGCAAGGAGCCCACGGCAGGCCTCGGCCACGTCCTCCGCCTGCGGGAGCACGGCGCGCTCCAGCGGAGGGCTGAAGGGAATCGGGACGTCCGGCGCGGTGAGGCGGCGGACGGGCGCGTCGAGCTGCTCGAAGCAGTGCTCGGCGATCAGCGCCGAGATCTCGGCGCCGGCACCGGCCGAGCGCGTCGCCTCCGTCAGCACGAGCACCTTCGAGGTCTTCGCGACGCTCGTCGCGATCGTGTCGAGATCGAGCGGGACGAGGCTGCGCACGTCGATCAGCTCGATCGAGGCGTCGAGCGCGGCGGTCGCGTCGAGCGCCAGCTGCACCATCGCGCCGTAGGTGACGAGCGTGAGGTCGTCACCCGCGCGCGCGATGCGCGCTCTGCCGATCTCGACGACGTGGCCGCCCTCGGGCAGGGGGCCTCTGGCCGCGCGGTAGAGCCGCTTGTGCTCCATGAAGACAACCGGATTGGGGTCGCGGATCGCCGCCGTCAGGAGGCCGTACGCGTCGGCCGGCGTCGACGGCGCGACGACCTTCAGCCCGGGCGCCTGCATCAGCCACGCCTCCGGGTTCTGCGAGTGGAACGGGCCGCCGGAGAAGCCGCCGCCGCACGGCAGCCGCAGCACGAGCGGCACCGCCTGGCGCTGGCGGTAGTGCATCTTCGCGGCGACGTTGACGAGCTGGTCGAAGCCGTTGGCGACAAAGTCGGCGAACTGCAGCTCGGCGACCGGGCGCAGGCCCTCGACCGCAAGCCCGATCGAGGCGCCGACGATCGCCGCCTCGGCGAGCGGCATGTCGAGCACGCGCGCCGGGCCGAAGCGCTCGAGCAGGCCGTCGGTGGCGTCGAAGGCGCCGCCGTAGATGCCGATGTCCTCGCCCAGCAGCAGCACGCGCTCGTCGCGCTCCATCTCCTCGCGCAGCGCGCGGGTGATCGCCTCCAGGTAGCTGATCTCGGCGGCCGGCGCAGCGGTCGCGGGGGCGGCCTGCACGGCCTCAGGCACGGCCCATCACCGTCCCGCCGTAGCGTGACCAGGGCGCGTTGCCGTCGCCCAGCCGCTCCGGCTGCAGCTCCGCGAAGACGCCGTCGAGGGCGGTCGCCGGGTCGGGCGGCCGGCTTTGAAGCGCGAGCGCCAGCTCCGCGTCGACGTAGGCCTGCACCTCGGCCGTGAGCGCGTCGACGTCGACGTCAAGCGCGCGCAGCCGCTCGGTCTGGAGCGCGATCGGGTCGCGCACGGCCCACCGCTCCAGCAGCTCGGGCGGCACGTAGCGCATGTCGTCGTGCGCGCCGTGGCCGTGCATGCGCATCGTCTCGGCGCCGATCAGCGTCGGCCCCTCGCCGGCGCGGGCGCGCTCGACCGCTTCCCGCGTGACGGCGAAGACCGCCTCGACGTCGTTGCCGTCGACCGTCACGCCCGTCATCCCATACGCCTCCGCGCGCGCGAGCGGGTGCACGCGGAACTGCGTGTCGTTCGCGGTCGAGTAGGCGAACTGGTTGTTCTCGAGGATGAAGATGCACGGCAGGCGCAGGACGGCCGCGAAGTTCATCGCCTCGTGCCAGGTGCCGTTGCTGGTCGCGCCGTCGCCGTGGTAGGTGAGCGCTACGCGATCCTCCGCATGCGTCTTGGCCGCCAGCCCGAGCCCGCAGGTGACGGGCATCATGTCCGGCAGCATCGACGTCATGCTGACGCAGCCGAGCGCCGGGTCAGCGAAGTGGACGTTGCCGTCCTTGCCGGCCGTGATGCCGTCGGCGAGGCCCATCACCTGCGCGAACACGCGTCGCGGCGTCACGCCGCGGATGAGGTGGGCGGCGAGATCGCGGCAGGTGATGCAGAGACGGTCGCGCGGAGCGAGCGCGAACGCCGAGCCGGCGGGGATCGCCTCCTGCCCGCGGCCGTCGAAGAACGAGCCGGGGACCTTCCCCTGCCGATAGAGCGAGAGCCCGCGCTCCTCAATGCGGCGCATCAGCAGCATGTAACGCAGCAGGTTCGTGCGGTCCTCGAGCGTGAGGCCCTCCGGAGCCGGCGACGCCGCGGCCGGCACTGGTGTCGGAGACGATTTCATGGAGCGTTCCAAAAAGTTATGGTACTTGGGCCGCGTCGATCGGGGTCAGGGGAGCGGTCGCGCGCGCGACGATGCCGAGCTGGATCTCGTTGGCGCCGTCGTAGATCTGCGTCACCTTCGCGTCGCGCACGTAGCGCTCAACGTGCAGGGCGGGGTCGTCGCCGTCCGCGCCCATCAGCTCCATCGCCGTGCTCGCGACGCGCATGCCGGTGTCGGTGCAGAAGGCCTTGGCGGCGGCGACCGCGGCCGAAAGGTCCTCCCCGGGCGCGGCGAGGTCGGCCCGCAGCGCGGTGTCGTGCAGCAACGTTCGCGCGGCGCGCAGCTTCGTCCACAGCCGCGCGAACGCCGCCTGCACGTGCTGGTGCTCGCGCCGATGCCGGTCGAGCAGCCCGCGCGCGGTCGCCCACGCCCGCGCCGCCGCGAGCGCGCCGGCACCGAGCCCGACGCCCTGCGCCGCGGCGCTCAGGCGCGAGGTACCGACCGCGGAGAGCAAGAGCGGATAGCCCGCGCCCTCCTCGCCCAAGCGCCAGGCAGCCGGGATGCGGCAGTCATCGAAGAACAACTCGGCGGTCGAGGAGCCGTGCATGCCGAGCTTGCCGAACACGCGGCCCGTGCTCATTCCCGCGGGCCGGCCCTCGAGCGCGAAGGCGCTCACGCCGTGCCGGCCGGCGCCCGGGCCGGTGACGGCGAACAGGATCGTGACGTGCGAGCGGTCGCCGCTCGTGATGAACGTCTTGGCGCCGTCGACCACGTAGTGCTCGCCATCGCGCACCGCCATCGTGGCGATCAGCGCGGTGTCGGAGCCAGCGCCCGGCTCCGTGACCGCGAGCGCGCCCCAGCGCTCGGAGCGGCACAGCGGCGGCAGCAGCGCCGCCCGCTGCGCCGGGCTGCCGGCGACGAGCAGCGGATGCGCGCAGTGCATCTGCGTCATGTAGACGAGCGAGGTCGCGCCGCAGGCGGCCGCGATCTCCTCCACCGCCATCGCGTAGGCGAGCTTCGACGCCCCCGCGCCGCCGTGCTCGACTGGCACGAGCAGGCCGCCGAGCCCCGCGTTGGCGAGCGCGCGCAGCTGCGCGTCGGGGAAGCCTCCGTCGCGGTCGAGCGCCGCCGCCTGCGGCGCGACGTGCTCGGCGACGACGGCGGCGGTCGCCGCGCGCACGCGCTCGGCCTCGCGCCAGCGCTCGTCGCGGCCCGCGGCCACGCGCTCTGCCTGCGCTCCGCGGCTCGCCGTCGCCGTCGCCCGGCTCATGGCGCGAAGCGCGGCGGGCGCTTGTCGAGGAACGCGGCGATGCCCTCGGCGGCGTCGGCGCCGGCGAGCGAGAGCGCGGCAAGCGCGCTCTCGCGCACGAGCTCCGCGTCGCCGTCCGGGTCGCCGCCGACCGCCTCGCGGATCAGCGCAATCGCGCGCGCGGAGCCGCCGGCGAGCCGCTCGGCGAGCGCGAGCGCGCTCGGCAGCAACTCATCCGGCGCGAGCGGCGCCGCCGCCAGCAGGCCGGCGGTGTGCGCCTCGGCGGCCGCGAGGCGATCGCCCGTGAGCATCAGCGCCAGCGCGCGCCGGCGGCCGAGCGCGCGCGGCAGGCGCTGCGTGCCGCCGTAGCCGGGGATCAGGCCGAGCAGCGCCTCCGGCAGGCCGAAGCTCGCGCGCTCGCTCGCCAGCACCAGCGTGCAGGCGAGCGCGAGCTCGAAGCCGCCGCCGAGCGCGAGCCCGTTCACGGCGGCGATCGTCGGCTTCGCGAGCCGCTCGAGACGGCGCAGCACGCGCTGGCCGTGGGCGAGCCGCGCATGCGCAGCATCGGCGTCGAGGCCGCGCAGCTCCCCGAGGTCGGCACCGGCGCAGAAGGCCCGCTCACCCGCGCCGGTGAGCACGACAGCGCGCACGGCCGCGTCGCGCGCGGCCTCGTCGATCGCGCGTGCGAGCGCGGCCAGCACGCCGGCGCTCAGCGCGTTGTGGACGGCGGGCCGGTCGAGCCGCAGCAGCAGCGTCGCGCCGTGGCGCTCACTCGTTACGCCGCCGCCTGCGGGGTCTGCGCCCATGCGACGCCCTCCTCCAAGATCGCGGTCAGCTCGTCCTCCTCGACCCCCGCCTCGCGCAGCACTTCGAGCGTGTGCGCGCCGAGCGCCGGCGGCGGTTCGTGCGGCAGCTCCGCGTCGCCGAGCACGAACGGCGCGCGCACGGCCTCGAACTCGCCGCCGCGCGGGTGGACGTTTGGCGCGATCGCGCCGCGCGCGACGATCTGCGGATCGCGTGTCACCTCACCGAGGTAGCGCACGGCCTCGCACGGCACGGCCGCCGCCTCGAGGGCAGCCAGCCAGTACTCGGCAGGCCGCTCGCGCAGGCGCGCCTGGAGCGCCGCGCACAGCGCGTCGCGGTGTTCGCGCCGCGCGGCGTTCGTTGCGTAGCGCGCGTCGCCGGCCAGCTCCTGCAGCTCCAGCGCCGCGCACAAGCGCCGCCACATCGCGTCGTTGCCGACGGCCAGGACGAGCGGCCGGTCTGCCGTTTCGAACGTCTGGTAGACGGCCAGCACCGAGTCGGTTGCGCCGCTCGGGCGCGGCTCCGGCTCGCCCGCCAGAAAGCTCGCGATGCGCGGCGCCATCAGCGCGAGGTCCGCCTCGAGCAGCGCGACGTCGATCAGCTCGCCGCGCCCGTCGCGCCGCTGGCGCAGGAGGGCGGCGCAGATCGCGAGCGCCGCGTTGGTGCCGGCGGCGATATCCGACAGTGCGGTGCTGACGCGCTGCGGATCGCCGCCGAGCGTGCCCGTGACGCTCATCAGCCCGGAGCGCGCCTGCGCGATCACGTCGTAGCCGGGCCGCTCGGCATGCGGCCCGGTGAGGCCGAAGCCGGAGATCGCGCAGTAGATCAGCCGCGGGTGGGCGGCGCGGACGGCCGCCGGCGTGAGGCCGAGACGGTCGAGCTTCGCCGGGTTGAGCGTGAGGACGAGCACGTCGGCGTCGGCCAGCAGCCGGTCGAGCAGCGCGCGACCCGCCGGCTGGCGGATGTCGAGACACACGCTGCGCTTGTTGCGGTTCGCGGCGAGGAACCAGGCCGACTCGCCGTCGAGGAACGGCGGGCCCCAGGCGCGCGCGTCATCGCCTCCGGGGCGCTCAACCTTGATCACCTCCGCGCCGAGGTCGCCGAGGTACATCGTCGCGGTCGGACCCGCGTACGAGGTGCTGAGGTCGATCACGCGCACCCCGCGCAATGGCGCGTCGTCAGCGCCGCACCCGTTCCCGTTCATGGAGCGGAGCATGCCTGATATAGGTCAGGCAGTCAAATGTCAGACGATTATCGCAAGGAGCCGAGATAGCGCAGGTGCCGCTGCATCGCGGCCTCGGCCTCGCTGCCCTTGCCGGCGGCGATCGCCTTCACGATCGCGCGATGCTGGCGCACGGTCGCGCGGCCGGCCTCCTCCTCGAGCGCGACGAATCGGACAGGCTCGGTCACGCGGTGCAGCGCGCTCACGAACGCTTCCAGCACGCGATTACCGGAGGCGGCGGCGATCGCGCTGTGAAACGCGATGTCCAGCTCGGGTACGTCGGGGTCGGAGACGCTCGCCGCCTTCTCGCGCTCGACGATTTCCTCCAGGCGCGCGAGGTCCTCGTCGCTGCGGTGCGTCGCAGCCAGCCGCGCCGAGGGCACCTCGAGCAGCTCGCGCAGCTGCGCGACCTCCTCGTACGAGATCGACCCGAGACGCAGGATGTTGCCCATCGACTGCTCGAGCGAGGCGCCGAACGACTCGTGATCGAACGTGTTGACGAAGCTACCGCCGGCCGCGCCGGGCACCTTCGAGATGAGGCCGGTCGAGGCGAGCGAGCGCAGCGCCTCGCGCACCGTCGCACGACTGACGGAGAAGCGCGCAGCCAGCTCCGTCTCGCTCGGGAGCCTTGCGCCTTGCGCGAAGACGCGCTGGAAGATCGCCTCGCGCAGCTGCGCCTCCACCTGCTCGCGCGGGCGGCGGACCGGCTCGGGCGTGAACACGGCCGCGCCCTTCCCACGAGCCTTCGCGCTCACGCGAGCCCCCGCCGCGCCGTTCCTGCCAATCGTATGACGTCGAACATACGGCCCGATGCTACCCGAGTGCACGGCGCGACTCAGCGCCTGCGCGGGCACGCAGCGAGAGCGCGTCACGCAGGCGCCGCTCGACCGGCAGCTCGTCGACGTAGCCGTAGCCGCCGTGCAGCTGCAGCGCAACGTCGCACACCTCGACGGCGGCGCGGGCGACGTCGCGCAACGCGACGCGGTCGGGCGCCCGCGCCTGCGCACCGTCGGCCACGAGCTGCGCGAGCCGCGCGCTGGCCTGCGCCAGGCGCTCGCGGGCGTCTGCCAGCAGCTCGCGCACGATCGGCAGCTGCGCGAGCGGCCCGCCGAACTGACGGCGCTCCGCCGTGTACGCCTCCGCCTCGCGCAGCGCAATC
>Ga0207681_10003168_pt1 | contig 10332 bp, 16 predicted proteins | sample KBSS53metaG_FD_184324 | JGI IMG/M metagenome (GOLD analysis project Ga0207681, IMG submission 184324) | Switchgrass rhizosphere microbial communities from Kellogg Biological Station, Michigan, USA - KBS S5-3 metaG (SPAdes) (version 2) | ecosystem: Host-associated > Plants > Roots > Rhizosphere... | reverse complement strand
GTAGGGCTGCACCACTCCCCGTCATGCGACGCCTCCTCCGCTGCACGGGGCACGGCCAACCCCCGTACCCGACCTCACAAAAATGCTTATGTCTATCGAGAGTAATGAAAATAGCCGTCCGAAGGCAACCGCGAGGCGGCATGCGAGCGAACCGGTCCGAGCGATACTCGCAATTTGAACGTTCGGAAATCGGACTACCGGAAATTTGACCGCTCAGCCAAAATCGCCCGCGATGGTGCTGTGGGCTTCGTAGCCGGCAGATCGCCGCGCGTGCCGTCTCGCCGCATTCCCCCATCTGGCGGGACTTGACAGGCCATCGCCACATGTAGCGGTCCCGGCGACCCCGTTCCCCCACGTAGCCGCCGGGACCGCTCGTGTGCCACGGCGATGCCACGGCGGCGGTCGGGCGGGATACTGCGGGGTCGGTAATGGCCTACGTCCCGCCCGACCGCCACCTGTTGAGAGCGAAGGACCTCGCGGACGCGCGCTACTTCGACCCGATCGGCGTCGAGGACATGGCGGCAGCCGCGGGACTCTCGCGTGCGCACTTCAGCCGCACCTTCAAGGCTGCGTTCGGCGAGTCCCCGCGCGCCTACCTGCTGACGCGCCGGCTCGAGCGTGCCGCGGCGCTGCTGCGCACGACGGACCGCTCGGTGGCGGACATCTGCCTGTCGGTCGGATGGCAGTCGATCGGCTCGTTCACGACCAGCTTCACGCGCATGTTCGGGACCTCGCCCGCCGCATATCGTGCGGCCCACCCACCGGCTGCTGCGCACGCCATGGTCCCGTGGTGCGTGGCGCGCGTCTACGGCCGCCCGGAACGTCGCACATTTCGAGAAGACAAGGGGAATGGGCAGGCCTAGATTTGCCGCATCATGTTCCACGTCACCCGGAGGGTCCCAATGATCAGAATCGCCAACGCCCAGCTGTGGGTGCACGACCAGGACGAGGCGCTCGCGTTCTACACACAGAAGCTGGGCTGGGAGGTCGGCGTCGACGTCACCGTCCCCGAGCTCGGCAACTTCCGCTGGCTCACCGTCAACCCCGTCGGGCAAGACGACTTCTCCGTCGTGCTGATGGCGATCCCCGGTCCGCCCGTGATGGACGCCGAGACGGCCGAGCAGGTGAAGGCACTGATGGCGAAGGGCTTCGCCGGCACCGTCTTCCTCACGACCGACGACTGCCACGCCTCCTATGAGCAGCTCAAGGCGCGCGGCGTCGAGTTCACCGAGACGCCCGAAGAGCGCCCCTACGGGATCGACTGCGGCTTCCGCGACCCGTCCGGCAACGCGCTGCGGCTGACGCAGGTGGTCGGGAACCTGGCGGGAGTCTGAGCGGTCGAGCGCGCGGCGCTATCCGTGTTCCAGCGGATAGCGCCGCCGCACGAACTCGGCTGTCGGTAGGGTCGGCGCGATGGCAGCGACTGCGCGCATCGCGCCCGGCGGGCGCCGCGAGATCGGCCTGCTCAACGCGGTGATCGTGCGCGCGCTCGGTGCCGCTGCGGGCGGCGGCGAGCCGCCGCGCGTGTTCACGACGCTTGCGCGCCACCGCCGGCTGTTCCGGCGCTGGCTGTGGTTCGCCGGCGCGCTGATGCCGGGCGGCACGCTGCCGCGCGACGAGGCGGAGCTGGTGATCCTGCGCGTCGCGCACAACGCGGAGTCGCAGTACGAGTGGGTTCAGCACGAGCGACTGGCGCAGCGTGCGGGCCTGAGCGCGGAGGAGGTCGCGCGCGTGCGGCTCGGGCCCGACGCGCCCGGCTGGGCGCCGCGGCAAACGCTGCTGCTGCGTGCCGCCGACGAGCTGCACGCCGAGCGTCGCATCTCCGACGAGCTGTGGGCCGCGCTCGCGTGCGAGTACGACGAGCGCGAGCTGATCGAGCTGTGCCTGCTCGTCGGCCACTACGAGATGCTCGCGATGACGCTGCGCTCGCTCGAGGTGCAGCTGGACGCGGTGCCGGCGGCCGGTACGCGGACCAGCAGCTCGAGCTCGCCGTTCGTCCGGCTCGCGCAGCGGCTCGCTGCGAGGCGAGGCGCATGAGGCGCCGGCGCCGCCGGCGTGGGGGCGGGCGGGTTCCGGTTCCCGACCTGGACGGCAAGCGGGTCCTGATCACCGGCGCCGCCAGCGGGATCGGCCGTGCGACCGCGCTCGCGGCCGCTGCGCGCGGCGCCGAGCTGGTGCTGACCGACCTGCACGAGCAGCCGCTCGCGCAGGTGGTGGAGGACATCCGCGCCGCCGGCGGCACCGTCCTGCATGCGGCGCCGGCCGACGTCGCCGACCACGACGCGGTCGTCGCGCTCGGCGCCGCGGTGCACGCCGCCCACGGCGCGATTGACGTCGTCATGAACGTCGCCGGGATCGCGACGTGGGGGACGATCGACCAGCTCGAGCACCGCCACTGGCGCCAGGTGATTGACGTGAACCTGATGGGACCGATCAGCGTGCTGGAGGCGTTCGTCCCGCCGATGATCGCCGCCGGGCGCGGCGGCCAGGTCGTCAACGTCTCCTCGGCCGCCGGCCTGTTCGGGCTGCCGTGGCACGCGCCCTACAGCGCGACGAAGTTCGGGCTGCGCGGCGTCTCGGAGGTGCTGCGCTTCGATCTGCGCCGCCACCGCATCGGGGTCACGCTCGTGTGCCCGGGCGCGGTCCGCACGCCGCTCGCCGGCACCGTCACGATCGTCGGCGTCGACAAGCAGCGGCCGGACATCAAGGCGCTGATCGAGCGCTTCGAGCGGCGTGCCGTCTCGCCTGAGCACGTGGCCGCCTGCATCCTCGACGGGATCGAGCGCAACCGCTACATGGTCTTCACCTCGCCCGACATCCGCTGGGGCTTCTGGCTGCAGGGCAAGTGGGCCAAGCCGTATGAGCTGACGATGCGCGCGGCGAACCGCTGGTTCGTGCGCGCGGTCGAGCGCCGCGCGCCCAAGTAGCCTGCACGGTGTGCTGACCGCGCTTGGCTGGGGTTCCCTCGCCGCCTCGTCGCTGGTGATCGGCGCGCTCCTGGCGCTCGCGCGCGGCTGGTCCGAGCGGCTGATCGGGCTTGTCCTCGCGTTCGGCGCGGGGGCGCTGATCAGCGCGGTCTCGTTCGAGCTCGCGCTGGAGGGGACGAAGGCCGGCAGCTTCGCTGCGCTCGCTGGCGGGCTCGCGCTCGGCGGGCTTGCGTATTACCTGCTCGACGGCGTCGTCGAGCGGCTCGGCGGCGCCGGCCGCGTGCGCGAGCGACGCACGAGCGGCAGCGCGGCTGGCGGGGCGCTTGCGCTCGGCGCGTTCCTCGACGGCATCCCCGAGCAGCTGGTGCTCGGCATCGGCCTCGCGGGCGGCGAGGCGGTCAGCGTCGGCCTGCTCGCCGCGATCTTCGTCTCGAACCTGCCGGAGGCGATCGGCTCGGCGAGCGCGATGCGCGAGGCGGGGCGGCCGGCGCGCGGGATCCTGGCGCTGTGGGCCGCGGTCGCTGCCTGCTGCGCGCTTGCGACGGTCGGCGGCTTCGCGCTCGGCGACGCCGCCTCTGGCGAGCTGCGTGCCGCGATCGACGGCTTCGCGGCCGGCGCCTTGTTGGTGATGCTGGTCGACTCGATGATCCCCGACGCGAGCAAGGACGCCGGCCGCCAGGCGGGGCTCGTGACGGTGCTCGGTTTCGCGCTGGCGGCGGGGCTGTCGATCGCGGGGTGAGCGTCCCGGACCGCTCGCGATACGCCGCCGCCCGGCCGGGTATGACTTCCGCATGTCTAACCGCGCGATCCTCGTCGCCGCACTTGTCGTGCTCGCCGTCGGCATCGTGCTTGCGGCCGCCGGCTCGAGCGTGCTCGTGACCGCGGTCGGCTGGGCGCTGTTCGGCGTCGCGTTGGTGTTGTTGGTCTCGCTCGCGTTCCTGCTCGTGGGCGAGTCGGAGGACCGCGACCGAGCCCGCAACCCGCGCGGATAGGAGTCGTCGATGCCGCACGTCCTGCTGTCGATGCCGCACGTCCTGCTGATGGTCGGAACCCGCAAGGGCGCGTTCCTGTTGGAGAGCGACGAGGCGCGCCGGGACTGGAAGCTGCGCGGACCGTTCTGTGAGGGGTGGCCCGTCTATCACGTGGTATACGACGCCGAGAGCGGATCCGTCTACGCGGCGGCCGCGAGCGCCTGGCATGGCGCGGCGGTGTGGCGCAGCCCCGACCTCGGCGCGACGTGGGAGCACTCGAGCGAGGGACTCACGTATGGCGACGAGGCCGGCTTGAGACTGTCGAAGGTCTCCGGCCTGGCCACCGGGCACGGGCGGGTGCTCGCCGGGGCCGAGGCGGCCGGCGTGTTCGAGAGCCGCGATGGCGGCGTCAGCTGGAAGCTGCTGTCGACGCTCGATGACCAGCCGGGGCGCGAGGACTGGAACGTGGCGGCGAACCAGCCGCCCGGCCACCTCGGCATGCCGGGGCTGCTCCAACATCCGGACGACCCCGACCGCTTCTGGGTTGTCGTGCAAGGCTTCGGCGCGTTCGAGACGACCGACGGCGGCGCGTCGTGGATGCCGCGCAACCGCGGCCTGCGCGCCGACTGGCCACGCGAGCACGAAGAGGTCGGCTTCTGCGTGCACAAGCTGGTGATGTCGCCGGCCGACCACGAGCGGTTCTATCAACAGAACCACTGCGGCATGCACCGCAGCGACGACGCGGGCCGCAGCTGGACAGAGATCACGGAGGGGCTGCCGAGCGACTTCGGCTTCGCGGCAGCGGCGCACCCGCACGACCGCGACGGCTTCTACGTCGTGCCGCTCGATGGCGGTCACGGCCGCGTCGTGCCGGACGGGCGCATGGCGGTGTGGCGCACGCGCGATGCCGGCGCCACATGGGAGCGGCTCACGCGGGGGCTGCCGCAGTCGGCGTACGTCGGCGTCCTGCGCGAGGGGATGGCGATCGATCCGCTGTCGACGCCGGGGCTGTACGTCGGCACGAGCACCGGCCAGCTGTTCGCGAGCGCCGACGAGGGCGACTCGTGGCGTGAGATCGCCGGCTATCTGCCGGGGATCACGTCGGTCGAGGTCGCGGTGCTCGACTGAGAGCCGCTGTGGCCGACGTCCATCTCCCGCCGACGCTTCCGCCGCTGTTCCCGGGCCTGCCGCGCCGGCTGGATGTGGACGCCTCGAGCGTGCAGGACGCGATCGCCCAGCTCGACGTGCGTTGGCCGGGTCTGCGTGATCGCGTGTGCGACGGCGCGGCTCTGCGCCGGCACGTCCGCGTCTTCGTGGACGGCGAGCGCGCCGAGCTCGCCACGCCGCTCGCGGCCGGATCGCGACTCGACGTGATCGCCGCGATCAGTGGCGGCTGAGCGGGTCCTGTGCGACCCGTCACACATGCGCGCTCCTGTGCGGCGGCGCACACACGTGGCGCGCCGGCGCGCCTACCTTCCATTGCGAGGCATCGCTCGAAAGACGCAATCGGAAGCGACTAAACATGACCGCACGCACCTGGAACCTGAAGCTGACGGCGACCGACCGGCACCCTGAAACGACGCTCGAGGGCGTCTCACAGGAGGCGGCGACGCGACTCTTGCGTGGGCTGATGTACGGCCCCGGCACGCCCGAGTACACGCACGTGGAGCAGGCCGTCGCTGCTGCCAGCCGCATGGATCGGCACGAAGGCTCGCTCGCCGCATAGACCGCACGACCCGCCCGGCGCCGCGGCGCCGGCGCGATCAGATCCGTAGCACCGAGAAGGGCTCTCTCCGGAGGGCCCTTCTGTCGTTGGGTAGTGCCACTTATATATCTATCTGGATATACTTCTCCCATGGACTCGGCTGCGATGCTTCGCGACGCGCGCGGGCGTGCCGGTCTGACCCAGACCGAGCTGGCGCGGCGTGCAGGGACGTCCCAGGCGACGATCTCGGCATACGAGCACGGGCGCAAGGCCCCGTCCGTCGAGACGCTCGGCCGCCTGCTGGCGGCGACAGGAACCCGGCTGATCGCGGCGCCTGCGTCGGCGCCGGTCATCCGTCCGACGAGAGCGCAGCTCGCGAGAGCCGGCCGCGCGCTTGTGGATGTGATGTTGCTGGCGGAGGCGCTGCCGACGCGGCATTCGCCTGAGCTGCGCTTTCCGCCGTTGACCCGCTTCCCGACGCGCGGCGTTGCCGCCTGACCATGACCCTTCCCGAGCGACTCGTCGCCCTGCATCGAGCGCTCGCGCGGCGCCGCATCCCGCACGCGTTTGGCGGTGCGATCGCGCTCGCATACTGGACGCTCGATCCGCGCGCGACGAGCGACATCGACATCAACGTGTTCCTGCCGGCGGCCGAGGCCGAGAAGCTGCTCCGCGCCCTTCCGCCGGAGGTCGCGCAGCCGGAGGGCACGGCCGAGGTCATCGCGCGCGATGGGCAAGTCCGGCTGTGGTGGGCGGAGACGCCGATCGACCTGTTCTTCGACACCGTCCCGCTGCACGACGCTGCCGCCCGCCATTGTGCCCGCGTGAGCTTTGCGAGAACGCAGATCGCCGTGCTCGGCCCGGTGGAGCTCGCCGTCTTCAAGGCGATGTTCGATCGAACACGTGACTGGGCCGACGTCGAGGCGATGCTCGCCGCCGAGACGCTCGACCTCGACGCGGTGACGGAGGTCCTGCAGACGATGTTCCAGCCCGACGACCACCGCTTCGCGCGCCTCGACGACGCGCTGAAGCTGGCGCGTCGACATGGCGCCCCGACTCCGGCAAGCGGGAAAACGGATTGACGGGGGTGCCGCGCCTGCGGCGCCGCTGCGTTGACAACGGTAAGAGGAGGCGACGATGGCAGGCATCGAGGTCAGACGCTTCGACACGCCGGACGAGACGCGACCGTTCCAGGGTCATGGGCGTCTGGAGCTTGTGCGGCTCAACGGTCGCGAGCTGGGGCTCGGGACGTTCGAGCCGGGCTGGCGCTGGTCGCAGGACGTCAAGCCGATTGCGCAGACCGAGTCGTGCGAGTTCGCGCACTTCGGCTACATCGTGTCGGGCCGCATGCGGGTGATGATGGACGACGGCAGCGAGCGCGAGATCGGCCCCGGCGACGTGTTCACGATCGCGCCCGGCCACGACGCCGAGGTCGTCGGCGACGAGCCGTGCGTGATGCTCGACGTCGGCGAGGAGGACGCCGAGTACGCCAAGTCGCCCGGCGTCTGAGCTACAGCACTGCACGGTTCTGCGGCGGCCGAGCAAGGGTCCGAAATCGGGCTGCCGGTTCACCGTCGACGACGGAACTGACGTTCGAGGATCTGGACCCGGCCCTCGAGCTCGTCGATCCGGTCGAGCGTGTCGAGGCGGCTGAGTTCACGGTCGACGGCGCGGCGGACCAGCACGGCCTGGTTGATGCGTTCGCGCGTTGCCCGTGTGGCGATCTCCTCCAGCGTTCTCGCTGGAAATCGCCAGGCTTTCAGCGGCATCGACACCGGGTGAATCTAGCTCGCGATCGCAAGATGCGAATGTGCTTGAGCAAAATGTTGAACGCGGTGTAAGTACATAGCGTTCAAATCCGGCCCAAGTGACACTCTCTCGTCCGCCATACGTCTACGTTCGCTTGCGCAGGTTCGGCCAACCGGATCCAGGGGCGTTGACATCAAGCAGGAGATCCACTCTCACAGCGCGGACCTGTCGGATGCCGATCAGCTCGTGAAGCTCGATGCCGCACATCCCGGCACGATCGAACGCGTCCTCGACTACATGGATCGCGAACAGTCGCACCGTCACCAGCGGCAGAACGCCTGGAGCGACCGGGAGAGCGAGCAGCTGGCCGAGGCGACGAGATTGTTTGCGCGCGCCCAGACGATGATGTTCGTGCTCGCTGGGGTCGCGATCGTCGGGGGGATCGTGCTTGCCCTCTTCGATGCCCCGGCCTCCGATCTCGCGGTGATCGTGATCGCACTTGCGAGCCTCGCGCTCGGGTTCGTCTGGGGCAAGACACCCGGCGAGAAGGAGCTGCCGCGGCCGTCAGACGAGGTGGACTAGGGCCTTGGCGGTCACCGCAGGCCAGCACGCGCTGGAGGCGCAACGAGTCGGCTGACATGCCGCCGGCGTGTCGGTCGCAGCTAGACGCAAGTACAACATAGAAACGGTGTAACAGTAGGCCGCGTTTCGCTAGGCTGCTGGCTCGCGCATGGCCGAACCGAACGATCAGAAGTCGTGGATCAAGTTCTTGGTCGACCGGGGCTGGGCAGTCGAGCGTGGCGGGAAGCATCAGACCAAGATGGTCAAGGACTCATGCCGCCCGATCACGCTGCCGATGAACAAGGGGCGCGAGTACGCGAAGGGCATGAACAGTGCTTTGCGCCGGCAAATGATCGAGAACGATCCGAGCGCGCCGGAGCGGGTAGCTGGCTTGAAATCTGCCCTACCATGAGGGAGCAAATGGCCACCACACAGGACATCCGCGTGAAGATCCACCTTGAGGACGGCTCGATGTGGGCGACGGTCGACGATATGCCCGGGGTGTTTGCCACCGGGGATACGCTCGAAGAGCTCCGCGAGAACTTGGAGGAGGCGCTGGCGCTCTACCTGGCGAAGCCGGGTGAGGATGCGCCTCCCGTCGATATCTCCTGTCTTGAGACAGTCGAGACTTCGACTCAGGCGGCGTACACGCTCGCCTGACGAGGGGTCCCACGACGGACTTCACGCGGCCCCGCTTCGGCGGGGCCGTTCTTGTTTACGGGTTGCGGTGCACTTGTATACTAGTCCGCAGGTATGCGGATTGCCCTGCAAGATCGCGTAAACGGCCTGTCCACCGGCGATCAGGTGTATGCGGCGCTGCGCGCGGCGATTGTCTCTGCGGAGCTGGAGCCGGGCCGGCGGCTGTCCGAGAATGAGCTTGCCGACCTGCTGGGCGTCAGCCGCACGCCCGTGCGTGAAGCGCTTGCGCGGCTGCGCGACGAGCGGCTTGTCGCGATCGTGCCGCAGCTCGGCACGTTTGTCACGCTCATCAGCCCTGCGGCTGTCGAGGATGCTGCGTTCGTGCGGGAGGCGCTCGAGTGCGCGGCGATCCGCCGCGCGACGGAGCGTGTCCCTGACACCGCCCTTGCCGACCTGCAGGCGAACCTGGCCGCGCAGGAGCGTGCGGAGCAGCGGGGCGACACCGACGCGTTCGACGCGCTCGACGACGCGCTGCACCGCCTGCTCGCCGAGCTGAGCGGTCACGAGATCGCGTGGACGCTCGCGCGCCGCGCGAACGGCCATCTCGACCGCGTCCGCGGCCTGTCGCTCCCCGAGCCCGGCTACCTCGGCGAGATGGTCTCCGAGCATCGCGAGCTCGTCGCGGCGATCGCCGCCGGCGACGCTGACCGTGCCGAGGCCGCGATGCGCCACCACCTCCGCATGGTCCTGTCCAGCGTGCCGCAGATCCAGGCGGCCCACCCCGAGTACTTCGAGGAGTCGTGATGTCGGTCGCAACCGCTCCCGTCGAGGACGTACACGTATCGCTCGAGACGCGGCGCGAGCTCTACGAGACGATGGTCTTGAGCCGCGCCTTCGAGACCGAGGCGGAGCGCCAGTACAAGGCCGCTCGCATCGGCGGCTACTGCCATCTCTCCTCCGGGCAGGAGGCGGCCACCGTCGGCGTCGTCCGCGCCCTCCAGCCCGAGGATCTGCTCGTCACCGGCTACCGCTCGCACGGCTTCGCGCTCGCCAAGGGCACCTCGCCCGAGGCCGTCATGGCCGAGCTGTTCGGCCGCGAGGATGGCTGCGCGCACGGCCGCGGCGGCTCGATGCACCTGCTCGACGTCGCGCACGGCTACTACGGCGGCTGGGGGATCGTCGCCGGGCAGCTGCCGGTCGCGACGGGCCTCGCGCTCGCGCTCGTGCGGCAGGGCAAGCGGCAGGCCGTCGTCTGCGAGCTGGGCGACGGCGCCGTGAACATGGGCGCCTGGCACGAGTCGCTCAACCTCGCGACGCTGTGGAAGTTGCCGATCGTCTTCCTCGTCATCAACAACGAGTACGGCATGGGCACCGCGGTCGCGCGCGCCTCTGCCGAGCCGGAGCTGTTCAAGCGCGCGAGCGCGCACCGCATGCACGGCGAGCGCGTTGACGGCGACGACCTCGACGCGGTGATCGAGGCGGCCGGGCGCCTGCTGCGTGCTGCGCGGGAGGAGCGGGCGCCAGCAGTGTTGGAGGCGGTCACCTACCGCTACCGCGGCCACTCGGTCGCCGACGCTGGGCTCGCCTACCGCACGAAGGACGAGATTGCCGAGCACCAGGTGCACGACCCGATCCGCCGCGTTCGCGCGCAGTTGCGCGAAGCGGGCATCAGCGAGGCGGAGTTGGAAGCGATCGACCAGCGCGCCGACGAGCGCGTCACAGCCGCCGTCGAGTTCGCGCTCGCCAGCGCCGAGCCACAGGTGGGACAGCTCGCCGCGGG
>Ga0207681_10003166_pt1 | contig 10334 bp, 8 predicted proteins | sample KBSS53metaG_FD_184324 | JGI IMG/M metagenome (GOLD analysis project Ga0207681, IMG submission 184324) | Switchgrass rhizosphere microbial communities from Kellogg Biological Station, Michigan, USA - KBS S5-3 metaG (SPAdes) (version 2) | ecosystem: Host-associated > Plants > Roots > Rhizosphere >... | reverse complement strand
TGCCCAGTACGCTCCGCTGTCATGAAGCTCGCCGGCACTGCCGGCGAGGACGGCGTAGCCGCCGTCCTCGTCGAGGCCGGTAAAATCGCCAAACTTGGCGTCGGTGCCATCGACGTACTGCGCCCCCGCCTCGATATCCGCGGTGAGCTCGCCCTCGGCAAACGGGCACTTCTCGCACTTCCATGTTGACGGGTCGACACCGGCCGCGTCCTGTGCGCGCACAACCGCTGCGACCGCTGCGAGTGCGGCAGCGCCGATGGTGCGTAGCAGGTGGGTCGCTGCGAATCCGCGCTTCCGCATATGCACGCTTCGCCTAGCGCTCGAACGCTGCCCCGGAGGGGTGATTCGAGCCGTGGATCTGCGAATGGCAGTTCATGCAGCTGCGCCCGAGGGCCTGTGCTGAGGGCATCCCGGTCGGCAGCTGACCCGGCGACAGCGGCACGCTCGGGTGTCCGGCTTCCGAGTGACATTGCTGACAGAGGAGCGGTTGCCGCTGGGCGAGGAGTCCCGGATGGCTACTGCCGTGTGGCTCGTGGCAGATCGAGCAATCCTCGGTAACCGGCGCGTGTTCCCAGAGATGGGGACCGCGCTTCTCGGCGTGGCAGGTGAAGCACGTGTCGTTGAGAGTGCGGCCTACGAGCGCGTAGTCGGCCATGGTGCCATGCGGGTTGTGGCAGTCGCTGCAGGCCATGCGATCCTGGCGCAACGGGTGCGCAAACGGAAGGAAGCTCTGTGCCCGCTGACGCGGATGGCAGCCCATGCAGGTTTCCGACTGCGTCGCCTTGGCCAGCACGGGGTCATGCGTCGCGTGAATCTCGTGACAACTCACGCACGCCACGCCTTCCCGCTCGTGCGCGCTGCCTGGCCACCCCTCGTGTACGTCCGCGTCGTGACAGCCGAGACACGTACTGTTCTGCTGATCGACCGGCGCGGATGATGCGCCGCCGAAGATCGGTATGGGCGGGCGCGGCTGACCGGATCGTACGCGGGCGGCGTGGGCGCCGCCCGCGCCGTGGCAAGCCTCGCACTGCAACTGGCCGGCGCCGAACGGCGTTCGTGCATCTGTGTGACGGGCATGCGGCGTTTTGAATATGGCCAGCATCTTTGCATCGTCGTGGCAGACGAGGCACGTATCGGCACCCTTGCGGCTGTATTGCTCCGCCGTCGGCGCCGGGGGCGCTGCATCCGGCGCGGCCGGCGGTGCCGTGGTTTGCGGTTCCGTCGGGGGCGGCGTCTCTTGCGCAGCCAGAACGACCGCTGCTAACGCGATGTATACCCCCACGAGCGCGACCCGCCGCGCTCGGCTCGTCACGGCTCTTCCGCCGCCGGCGCCTGGAACTCGAAGCGATCAACTCCGTGAAGCACTTTCACGTCGGCGGTACGGCCTGGACCGTGGCACAGCTGGCAGGTTTCGAGTGGTCCGCCCGCCGTCGTCCCGTCTTCATTCTTGCTCAGGTTCTTGCTACCGCCGTTCTGGAGCATGTGCGTCTCGGCGAGGGTGTCCGTGTGACAGGCCGAGCAGACCGCGGTGTTCGGGCTCCAGGCGACGTCGTCGGTGGTGCTGTCGCGGTCAGCGCCCGCATCGACCGTCGTGGCCAGCACATGGGTCGGATCGACGGGGTAATAGCTCGCCGTGTCGCCGGCGTCGGGTGTGTTGTGGCAACCCTCGCAATTGTTGAGGTGCCCCGGGTAGCGAACATTGGCGAAGGAATGCGCGGAGTTGCCGAACCCGCACACGGTGTAATTCGCCTCCTCGCCCGCGTGGATCGCATGAATCATGCGCTTGAGATCGATCGGTGAATCGTCAGTGCCGAGCGTGGTGACGCACTCCGACCCGTCAACACGTTGGGCGATGTCCGTGGCATTCGGATTGTGGCAGACGGCGCACACCTGGACGTTGTCAGTGCGATTGTTGCCGTGGATGGTCAGCTGGTTGTGGCAGTCGTCGCACTTCTGGACGTTGACGCTGTCGCGGCGCGGCGCGACGTCCCCGGTTGCGGCGAAATAGTCGACTGCGCTCGTCACCGCGATGCGGTCGGGTGCGCCGTCCTCGTTGGCATCGACGGCCGGATGGCCCTCGAGCGCAACGGCGATCGAGCCATCCACATCCGCTGGCAGCGCCAGTAGCGACGTGGAGGTGAAGGCACCTTCGGCATCCGGTCCCGTGGCGGGCGTGCCGCCCGAGACTGTAAGCGGATTGATCTGAATCGGCTGCGCGGGGCTGCCCGTCACTCCCGAGGCGCTGCCGCTGTCCTTGTTCGTGTACTCGGCAGTGCTCCAGCCGATGTCGATCGACAGCCGGCTCGCGCCACCCGCGGCCACCGTGAACGCCGGATCGGTGAGGATGTTGTACGGCGCATCGTCGTTGGTCGGATCGGTGACCGAGAACCGGACCACGGGCGCCTGACCGGGCGCCGTGTTTGTCACACCCAGCAGGTTGTACTGGAACTTCTCGCCCGCCAGCTTCTCCGGGATCTGGTGCACGATCTCGACGCGCAAGTTGCCGTTGTCGATCGTGCTGTCCGGCCCGTGGCAGGTCACGCACTGATCGTCGGTAGCGACGATATTTTCCTTGCTGTGATTCTCGCCTGTCTGGAAGTTAACATCATCGTGGCAGGCACCACAGGGCTTCGCGTACGGCTTCATGCGCCAGTTGCTCGCCTGCGGTGTGTCGGCGTCGCTCTCCTGGTGGCAGGTCTGGCAGTTGCGCTGATCCTGCGGGAACACGACCTCCCCGAATTCGATCGCCCCCCCGCGGCCGGTGATGACGTATCCGTTGTGGAGCTTCTCGCCCATATGGATCTTGTGAATCATCACCACCATATCGAGCGTGTTGTTGGGCGGCTGGCCGTCGGTGGTGGAAGGGTTGTGACAGGTGACGCAGTACGCAACGTCGGTGCGCGGACCACCGTGGAACTCCAGTCGATCGTGGCACGCGAAACAGGTGTCGTTGTCGACGATGTTGCGCGTCAGCGCAGGCTTCGTGGCATCCGGCGCCGGCACGAAGTCGAATGGAGCGTTGTTCGCGGCCGCGATCGCCAGCGCGTCGTTGCTGCGCAGCTCGAGACCGACGCGATGGGTGAGCGCGCCGTCGTAGGTTGCGCCGTCAGGCGCATAGCCGTTGAGCGGCTTGGCGAACGTGTAGGTGTACGTTCCGTCGCCGTTATCCGTGAATACGGCGCCATCGGTCGTGGCATTCTCGGCGTTCGCCTGCAGCGTGCTGTCGTCCAGCCGCGTGACATAGGCGTACCACGAGTCGCCTTGTCCTGGGCCGCCCGCCCGCAGCTGCGCGATTGTAAAGCGGATGTTGTCCGCGGGCAGCGCCCGCAACGGCTGACCGAGCTCGTTGCGCAGGTTGAAGCTCACAGTCGCGAGGGTGTCGTCGGCGACCGTCACACCGGTGATTTCGGCAGTGATCGCCCCTGCAGTGCTGACGTCCAGCGCCGTCCCGCCGCCCGACCCGGGAGGACCCGGCGGTCCGGGCGGGCCGGCGGGGCCTTGCGCACCCTGTGAACCGGTGTCCCCTTCGCACCCAGCCAGAATCGCCACGGCGGCTATCACCACCGCGAGGCCCCTGAGATAGGTTTTCACCGCTCGTCCCCCATGTCAGCTATCGCCCCTTCCGCCCGCTTAGCTGTGCGGGTGACGATCGCGTATAGGAATCTACTCGGTGGCGGGCGCTTTGGTCCTTGTGCGCTCGCTTGATTGATCAACGATCCGGCAAGTCCTGCGGTCGAAGAGCGTACCCCTTCGCCAGGTAGCTGCCAAGAGACTGGCGCGTTGGCGAACGCAGGTCCTGAGACGTGACGCTTGACTCGGCTACCACAGCGGCGCGATAAGGCGTGGAGCGGAGGGAGGCAAGCGAGATGCAGCACTCGCCCGACGATAGCCAAGCGCCGCGTCGCACGCTCTGGAGCAAGCCTTCCAGCCGCTGGTTGCTCGGGATTCCGATCGGCGGCCTGTTGATGCTCGTCCTGGGGGTCGTGCTGACGAGCGGATTCTCATTCGCAATGCACGCCACCAGCACGCCGGAATTCTGCGCCACCGCCTGCCACGAAATGCGCGAGTTCGTTTGGCCCGAGGTGGCGAACTCGGTGCACGGCAGGAACGGGTCCGGCGTCGCCGCCACCTGTCCGGACTGTCACATGCCGAAGCCGATCGTGGCCAAGATCATGCGCAAGATCGAGGCGTCACGGGAAGTCTGGGGAACCATGACCGGCATCATTAGCACGCGCGACAAGTTCGAGACCCACAAGCTGCACATGGCGCAGCGGGTCTGGGCAGACATGGAAGCGACCGGCTCGCGCGAGTGCCGCAGCTGTCACAATTTCAACACAATGGAATTCGAAAAACAGGGGCGAATGGCAGCCCGCAAGCACCCGGCTGCGGCGAAAGCGCGTCAGACGTGTATCGAGTGTCACAAGGGCGTCGCGCACTCATTGCCTGCCAGCGATGAGGAGGGCGCGCAGGAGGGCGAAAAACCCGCGGCAGCGGCGCAACCGGGGTAGGCCATGCAGGCTCTCGCGGCCACAGGCGATCCGAAGTGGCTGCGGCCGCTCTTCGGGGCCATCGACGCGTCAGATGCAGACGGGTTTTGCGCCTATCTGACCGACGATGCGGTATTCCGCTTCGGCAATGCACCCCCCGTGCAGGGTCGCAGCGCAATCGAGCAATCGGTCAGGCAGTTCTTCGCGAGCATCCGGCGCTCGCGTCATCAACTCGGGCGCGTCTGGTCGACGGCTTCGACCGTCGCGCTGGAAGGTTTCGTCACCTACACCCGGCTCGATGGCAGCGAGGTCACGCTGCCTTTCGCCGACACGATGGTGCTGCGCGGCGACCTGCTCGCCGAGTATTACATCTACATCGACATTGCGCCGCTGTACGCGCCGGCGCGCTGATTCACTGCGCCTTCGTCAACAGATGCGCGGCAGGGGATCGTCCTCGAGTTCCTCCAGGTAGCGCTCGCCACCGAGCTCGGTCCGCAGCACCACTCGCCCGCCGACGCCGGACAGCTGGCCGATGATCGCAGCGTCACGCCCCCCAGGTAGCGCCCGCAGCGCCTCGAGCGCGCTTGACGCGTGCTCGGGTGCTACGACAGCAACGATGCGTCCCTCACAGGCGAGATAGAGCGGGTCGTAGCCCAGCGTGTCGCAGACGCTTCGCACCGGAGGTCGTACCGGGATGGCGGGCTCGTGGAGGCGCGCTTCGAGGCCGCTGGCCCGGACGATCTCGTGTACGACCGTAGCGAGGCCGCCACGCGTGGGATCGCGCATGAATCTGAGTCCCGGTTCTTTGAGCAGTGCCTGCGCCAGCGGCAGCACGCTCGCCGCATCGGAGGCCAGATCGCCGCGCAGCCCGAATTCCTCGCGCGCGAGCAGCACGGCAGTGCCGTGATCGCCGAGCGAACCGCTGACGATGATCGTGTCGCCCGCGCGCACCTCGCCGAGCCCAAGGCGCAGGCCACGCGGACGCACGCCAACCCCCGTCGCCACCAGATAGAGGCCGCCGCCCTCTCCACGCCGAACGACCTTGGTGTCGCCCGCCACGACGCGCACGCCCGCCTCGCGGGCGGCGTTGCCGAGGCTTGCGACGATACGCTCGAGACGGGCGACTTCGAAGCCCTCTTCGAGGATCGCGTTGAGGCTCATGTACAGCGGCGTCGCGCCGGCGACGGCCAGATCGTTCACCGTGCCGTGCACCGCGAGCGAGCCGATAGTACCGCCGGGGAACTCGAGCGGCTGCACGGTAAAGCCGTCGGTCGTGAGCATCACCTCGCCGTCGGCGAGCGTCAGAGGCACGGCATCCGCATCGGCATCGAGCTCGGGATTGCCGAGATGGCGCAGAAATACCTCCCTGATGAGTTCCCGCATGAAGCGCCCGCCGTTGCCGTGCGCCAGCGTGATGTGAGAGTCCATCATCGGGTTGCTTCCGCTGCTGTCGCCTCGACGATCTGCCCGAAGGAGATGGCGGCATCGTTCGCTGGCAGCGCCACGGGCAGATGCACCCGGAAGCCGGCCTGCTCGAGAAGCGCCTGCGCCGTATCCGCGAGGCGCCGGTTCTGGAAGACTCCGCCGCTGAAGCCCACCGCGAAGGGGCCGTGGCGGAGGCGTTCGCGCTCCGCGATCAGGAGGATCGTGCGCGCCAGGGCATCGTGGAAATGGCCGGCGCGCTCCGCCGCACTGCGCGTCGCGTCGCAGAGCACATCGAGGAGCGGCGCCCAATCCGCCCGCAGCACGCCGTCCGGGTCGACGTTCAGCGGTAGACCTTGCGCTTCGGCCGCCGGTGCCGCGACCGCCTCGAGTTGCATCGGCCCCTGTGCCTCATAGCTCGTGTGCGTGACACCGAGCACGAGCGCTGCCGCAGCGTCGAATAGTCGTCCGACCGCGGTGGACCACGGCGCATTGAGATGATTCGCCCACGCCTGGCGCAACAGGTCCGATTGCGGCGGCAGCTCGCGAGGCTCGCGTCCCATTTCCCAGCAGAGAGAAGCCGCGGTGCGCCACGGTTCGCGCGCCACGCGATCGCCGCCCGGCAGCCGAAAAGGACGAAAACTGGCGACGCGCGACCAGTGACCGGGCGCGCCAGCGAACGCCTCCCCACCCCAGAGTGTTCCGTCCGCGCCGAGGCCGACGCCGTCCCAGGTGAACACCAGCCAGTTGCGCTCATGCGGGTGTTCTGCAGCGAGCGCACCGGCGTGTGCGTGGTGATGCCAGACGCGGGTCACCGGGAGACCCGTGTGCAGGGCGTGACGCGTGCTCCCGTAGCCGGGATGCGCGTCGCAGGCGATGCGTTCGGCGCGCACACCGTAGAGTCGCTGCAGGTCGTCGATCGTGCGCTCGAACACCTCAAGCGCGCGCGGGCTGCTCAGCGTGCCGATATGCGGGGACACCACGGCGCGGCGCTCCCACGCGAGCGTCACGCAGTTCTTGAGATGGGCGCCGACGCCAAGCAGCGGCTCCGCGACATCGAACGCAAGGTCGATTTCGAGCGGTGCGAGTCCGCGGCCGATCCGCAGCGGGCGCATCCGCCCGCCAATGCGCCGGCACACCGGATCGTCGGCCGGACGCGCGATCGGCCGATCGTGATGCAGGAAGGCATCGACGATCGACGCCAACCGCTCCTGGGCCATCGATTCGTCCGTGATCACTGGCTCACCGCTCAGGTTGCCGGAGGTCGCGACCAGCGGGCCACCGAATCCTTCGAGCAGCAGCTGGTGCAACGGGCTGTATGGCAGGAACACACCGAATTCGGACAAGCCGGGCGCGACCCCGGGCGCAAGGCTCGAGCGCGGGTTGCGGGTTACCAGCACGATGGGCCGAGCGGGCGATCCGATCAGCATCGCTTCCGATTCGGTCGGCGTCGCTTCCTCGCGAACGGCGTCCAGACCATCCGCGCCGCGGCGCGGGAACATCACGGCGAGCGGCTTGTCGGGGCGTTGCTTGCGCATGCGCAGGGCCTGGATCGGACGCTCCTTCTTCGCGTCGCACATCAGGTGATAGCCGCCCACACCCTTGACGGCGAGTACGGCACCCTCGCGCAGCAGCTCCAGGGCGCGCTCGAGCGCCGCGTCGCGCGTCACGCGGCGGCCGGTCTCGCGCAGCTCCAGTTGCGGCCCACAGCGCGGGCAGGCGATGGGCTCTGCGTGATAGCGCCGGTCGAGCGGATCACGGTATTCGTGCTCGCAGTCCGCACATAGAGCGAACGCTGCGAGCGTGGTGTTCAGCCGGTCGTACGGCAGGCGTTCAATGAGCGTGTAACGCGGGCCGCACTGCGTGCAGTTGATGAAGGGATAGCGGTGCCGTCGGTCGCGCGGATTTTCCAGCTCGCGCCGGCAGTCCTCGCACATGAAGTGATCGGCCGGCACGAAGATGCGCGCAGCGCGATCGGTCTCACTCGGTGCGATCAGGAAGCCGTGCAGGTTGCGGTCGACGCGCCACGGCTCATCGAGCACGAGGCGCGGCGCGGCCAGGGGTGGCGCGGCGTGCAGCACATCGAGCGCGAATGCCGACACTGCATTCGAGTCGCCCTGCACGACGATTTCGACCTCGCCCAGCCGGTTGCAGACGTTGCCGTCGAGCTTGTGGCGATGCGCGAGACGGTAGACGAACGGGCGAAAACCGACACCCTGAACGTGACCGGTCAGGACCAGACGCCTCGCGACCGCCGCCGGCGCCGTCACACCAGCCTAACGTTCAGCTGGCGGCCGCCACGCGCCGGGATGGCCGTGCCGGCTCGCGTACGCCGCTCGCCCACCAGATGCGACACGCCCCCTCGTCGGAGACCATGCACGGGCCGATGGGATGGTGCGGCGTGCAGGCGACACCGTAGAGCCGGCATTCGTTCGGGCGGATGCGTCCGAGCACGACCTGGGCACAGTCGCAGCCCGGCGGCATTTCGCCGGCGCGCTTGCGCGCCAGGTCGCGATAGCTGGGGAAGCGGGCGCGTGCATCGTGCGCGGCGTATTCGGGGCGCAGCGCGTACCCGGATTGCGGCACGACGCCGATGCCGCGCCAGTTGGCATCCACCACGTCCATCACGCGCTCGAGGAAGCGCTGCGCCGTGGTATTTCCGCCCGGCCGCACGGCGGTCGGATAGCAGTTGTCCAGAAACGGGCGCCGTTCCTCGAGCTGCCGCAGCACCGAGTAGGTCGCCGCAAGCAGCGTATCGGGCATGAATCCGGCGATCGCTGCCGGCATCCCGTGCCGCGTGACCACGAACTCCCATTCCTCGGGTCCCATCACGGTGGCGACGTGCCCCGGCGCGACCAGGGCATCGAAGGCGGCGGCGCCGCTCTCGAGGAGTTGCGCGACAATGGGCCAGGTGCGCCTGCCGGCGAGCAGGACAGACAGGTTGTCCGGAGCGCCCTCGGCCAGCATGGCCGCGCACGGTGCCGTCGTGGTCTCAAATCCGGCCGCCAGGAACACCACGGGCCGCTCCGGGTTCGCCCGCGCGATGCGCACGGCATCCGCCGGGCTCGCGATCGGACGCACGTCCGCGCCGGCGGCCTTCGCCTGCTCGAGCGAGCGGGGCTCGCTGCGCGGCCCGTTGACCGGCACGCGCAGCATGTCGCCGTACGCGACCAGCGTCACGGCCTCGTGGCGCGCGATCTGGATGGCCTCGTGGATATCCTCCTCCGGACAGATGCACACCGGGCACCCGGGACCGGGGATGAGCTCGATCTGCGAGGGCAGGGCGGCGCGTAGCCCCGCCGCGCTGATCGAGCGTTCATGACCGCCACAGACGTTGAGGATCTTCACCGGCCGCGACAACGGGAGCGCCCGGATCCGCTCGAGCCACTGGGCGGCATTGGCCGGAGCGTGTGTCATCCTGCCGTCCCGCTCGCCGCGACTGCCGGTTCCGTCGCACTGCGCCTCAAAGCGGCCTCTTCCCGCAGCCAGTCCAGCCAGTCCGGGAGACCTGCCCCCGTGCGCGCCGAGAGCGTGAGCACCGGGGCCGGGTTGCCGAGCTCGCGCACCTGTCGCTCAATCTTCGACACGTCGAAATCGTCCACGACCCCCAGCAGGTCGCCCTTGGTCACGAGCACGAGGTCGGCCTGACGGAACATCACCGGGTACTTGGCAGGCTTGTCGTCGCCTTCGGTCACCGATACGAGCACGACGTCACGATGCGCACCGAGCGCGAAGCTGGCCGGGCACACGAGGTTCCCGACGTTCTCGATGAATACCAGCGACAGCCCGTCGAGCGCCAGCTCGTGCAGCGCTTCGTGCACCATGTGCGCGTTCAGGTGGCAGGCCGACCCGGTCGTGATCTGAACCGCGGGGACTCCGTGCCGGCGGATCCGCGCCGCATCGTTGTCGGTTTCGAGATCGCCTTCGATGACGGCGCACGGGAGCTGCTCTCGCAGCGTGCGGACCGTCGCCTCGAGCAGGAGCGTCTTGCCGGAGCCGGGTGCCGACATCAGGTTCACCGCCAGCACGCCGTGAGCATCGAAGTGCGCGCGGTTGTGCCTGGCTTCGACATCGTTGCGCTCGAGCAACGGGTGCACGAGGGGCAGGTATTTTGGCAAAGTCACCGAGCAGCCGCAGTCCTTGCACACGACTAGATCCTCGCTTCCGACCGCGCGCCGGCTGTGCTCACCAGCTCGACACTCATGAGGAGTAGCTCCTCGCCGCTCACGACCTTGGTGCGCCAGTCGCCGCAGGCACCGCACAGGAGCCGTTGTGGCGTTGCCTCGCTCTCGCTGCCACAGCGCGGACAATAGACACGCACGGGCGACTCCTCGATGGTCAGTATCGCGTCTTCGGCCAGCGTTCCCGACCGCGCGACCTCGTAGGCCCGCTCCAGGAGCCCAGGCTCGACTCCGGCGAGCGCGC
>Ga0207681_10003164_pt1 | contig 10335 bp, 7 predicted proteins | sample KBSS53metaG_FD_184324 | JGI IMG/M metagenome (GOLD analysis project Ga0207681, IMG submission 184324) | Switchgrass rhizosphere microbial communities from Kellogg Biological Station, Michigan, USA - KBS S5-3 metaG (SPAdes) (version 2) | ecosystem: Host-associated > Plants > Roots > Rhizosphere >... | reverse complement strand
AAGGTCGAGCTTGTAAACATCCGGATTGGCTTCCGCCACACGAAACTGGGAATATAAAACTCCTTTACCTATTATCAGCACATTGGTGAGTGGCGCGGAATAGTTCGTCCTGGCCCAGCGAAGAAAATTTCGAATTGACAATGGATGCATTTTAATTCCATACCCGAATTGATCTTCGAGCTGGTCATACAGGTACACTTTCGCATTATAACCACCTCCCTGGGCCGAACTACGGTAAGCGCGATAGTCTTCCACAGGATCAGTACCGCCAACTGCACCAGTTAACAACTGGTTTGTAATGATCAAATAATTTCCCTGGTTGGCCGAAGTGCCATAATTCACAAAATTGCGTTGTTGAAATGAAGTAATTGTGGGTATCAGCGATACAGTCTGGTGAATAAGCATCATCCTGCGTTTTGTTGCAGAAGGCAACAATGCAAATCGTGTCAATGCCGGGTTGGAAATATCGCCCTGGTATCTCCTTTTATTTGTAATGTCGTATAAAATAGGAACTACTGAATTGTGAGCGTAGTTCGTGATTTCAAGATAGTTTCCTGCAGTATTAGCCTCCAATTCAAAATAAAATGAACGCAGCGCCTGGAAGTTGAAGAGGCGGGGATATACAATTTCAGCATGAGTGATCACCATCCTGTCGCCGGGGCTGGTACACATGTTTACTACATCTATTTTGGCGGTACCGGCGCTGATTTTCGAAACAGGTACAGGCTCACTCACCCGCTCATAATCATAATAGTCCATGGTCCTGCCTGCTATGGAATCGTTGTTGAGGTTGATTTTAAAATACCGCGTATTAACTGCATTTCCGGCCGCATTTACGTTCACCACAGCATCCGGCGCGCCCGGTCCCGTATACGGAAACAGGTTCGTTAGGTTTGCGGTTTTAGTGCCACCGGTCGCGATGTCGAGCGAGGTCCACCCTTCTCCGTATTCATACGACGACGAATAAGTGTATGAAGATCCTACCAGTTCGGAGCGACCCTGGCTTAATCGGTCTTTATAGTAAGTGCCTGCCGTAAACAAAAAGTAGGGCTCAACCGGAAGAGTATTGCCAGCCACGTTATTCGTCGTTGTGACATACCTGAAATTTCCCCCGGCAGCGTTTACCGTGAGGAAAAAAGCCGCGGAGTCTGTCTGTAAACTGAACTTGTCAAAAAGTTGAAAATCCGGCTGGCGATATAATGGTTTATCCGGTTTGCCGTCGTTATTATCTGCCCAAAATTCGATATAGCCACCACCTCCTAAGGGTGCATTCTGTGTAGACGTGTAGATCGGTACCTGCTCTCCGTTTCTCCACAATTGAAAGTGATCTGCATTGACATTGTCGAGTCCTATTGAAGCAAGCGCGGCCTGGTTAATGCGATAAATCCCTGACACACCAATCCTGAACTTATAATAGGTTTTGCTATAATCAATCCATTCATTATTGTAAGACTGCGCCCCTGCCGACATCGAAAAGGCGGTTAACAATAAAAGGATAATGCGTTTCATTAAAAGTGGTTTATAGTAGTACAGATTATTATTTTTTCTTCTTCTTGTTCTTCGACTCAACCATATCGAGTCGCAAAGAAAAGACGTGTGTGAATAAAGGATTAGATTGATTAGCTAAATTGGTAAATGCATAGTCGATCGTCACATTCTGAATCTTGAACCCCGCCCCTGCACTCGGCTGATATATCCATACTTTTTTCTGATTCAACGTATCGCCGTCTGCCAATGCCCTTTGAAAATTATTGATACCCGCCCTCAGGAAAAATACATTGCTCACATTGAGTTCGAGACCCATTTTGGGATCGGCACTTATCGGATCAGCACTGATTAATGTGTTTCTCTGGCCATCGAAGGTGAGGTCCATGTTCACTTCTGCCAGCAGGCTCGATTTCTTTCCGAGTGTAAATTCACGGGCAGCCCCAAGCACTAAACGTGGTGCCGTCATTTCCGTTGATTTGACCGGAATTTCATTATTGGTTAAGTATAGAGCTTCTTTTTCTCTTTCAGTAAATGTAAACGACCATGAATTAAACGTGGTGGTGATATCACGTCCCGTAATGCCAAATTTCCATTTCCCTTCGTGTATTTGTAACCCCGCGTCAATACCAAAACCCCAGGCTTTGGCAAAACTCCCCACATTCCGATGGATGACTTTTGCGTTAACGCCAAACTGGATCTTCTTTTTTTCAGTCTCCTTCAACTTCTGCGCAAAAGAAAAAAGAAATGCATAGTCTGCAGATGAAAACGCCTGGATATTATTGTAATTGATAGAGCCATCCGGCTCTACAAGGAATAGTGTATTCATGATATCATCTACCGCGAAGCGCAGCCCGGTAACCGCAAAAGTTCTTTTGTTATTTGCCGCCGGGAAAGCAACGCTCGCGTAGTCGTATTTACCTATTCCGGCAAAATACTCCGCGTGCATCAGGTTGATCTGCGGGTCATTTTTAACCCCGACCAGCCCTGCAGGATTCCAATAGCCTGCCGTACCGTCGCTGACGGATGCAACCTGGGCGCTACCCATCGAAAGGCCGCGGGCTCCGGCGCCAATGTTTAAAAATTCGTTGGAATATTTACGAAATTGTGCGGTGGCGGCAACGGAAATAAAAGTTATAAATAGGGATAGGCAGTATCGGTGCGACTTCATTCGGATAAAATTTCAAATAAGCAATTAACGACTCTTAGTTTTACAGGGTTAAGCCGAGCGTAAAACTAATGTATCACCCTGTAAAAACATAGTTTTACGTAGTGAAAAACCTAACGACTGAAAACGAATGGGTTAGAAAAATATTGCATTTCACCAGCCGCTTTATGCTTCTGCCTTACATTTGCCGCAAAATCTTTTCATAAACCCATGAACCTGATTGAAGAATTGCGTTGGAGGGGCCTGGTCCAGGACATAATGCCCGGTACAGAAGAACAGCTCAACAAGGAAATGACCAGCGGTTATATCGGTTTCGACCCTACGGCCGAAAGTCTTCACATCGGTAGCCTTGTACCTATTTTATTACTTGTTCATTTGCAAAAAGCGGGGCATAAGCCAATTGCTCTTGTGGGTGGTGCCACCGGTATGGTCGGCGATCCAAGCGGTAAAAGCGAAGAAAGAAACTTATTGAACGAAGAAACCCTGGCAAAAAACCTTGCCGGAATTAAATCACAGCTGGAAAAGTACATCGATTTCAATTCCAGTCAACCTAATTGCGCTGAGCTTGTCAATAACTACGATTGGTTCAAGACTGTTTCCTTTATCGAATTCCTCCGCGATACGGGCAAGCACATCACCGTCAACTACATGATGGCAAAAGACAGCGTAAAACGCAGGATTGAAGGTGAGGTTGGACTAAGCTATACCGAATTTGCCTACCAGCTAATGCAGGGCTATGATTTCTACTGGCTTTTCAAAAATAAGAACTGCAAGCTGCAAATGGGAGGTAGCGACCAGTGGGGAAACATAACGACAGGAACCGAGTTGATCCGCAGAAAAACAGGTGGTGAAGCATTTGCTTTCACCTGCCCTCTTATTAAGAAAGTGGATGGTACCAAATTTGGGAAAACGGAGCAAGGAAACGTATGGCTTGACGCCGCCAAAACTTCTCCTTACCATTTCTACCAATTTTGGCTCAATGCCAGTGATGAGGATGCCATCAACTGGATCAGGATATTCACATTCTTAAAGCAGGATCAGATAAAGACCGTCGAGGAAGAACATAAAAAAGACCCCGGGAAACGCTTGCTGCAAAAAGCACTCGCAAAAGAAATAACCGTCTTCGTGCATGGTATTAACGAATTTGAAAAAGCAGTTGAAACAACAAATAAGTTTTTTTCCAATCAAACAGCCCCGGCTGAAAGCCTCACCATTGATGATCTTGAGACAATCGAAGGAATCGTAAGATCCGATGTATCCAAAGACCAACTCCAAACCGGAATTGATGTGGTTACGCTTCTAGCTGAAACAGGTATTTTGCCGAGCAAAGGAGAAGCGAGAAAAATGATACTGGGAGGTGGAATTAGCATTAACAGGAAAAAAGTGGAAGGGATTTTGACGATAGATAATTCAATGTTGCTACATGGTAAATACATTCTAATTCAAAAAGGGAAAAAAAATTACTATCTCATACAGGCTGTATAGGCCGGCGCGGCATGAAAAAAGTGTATTTTCTGGGTGGGCTGGGTGCCGATAAAAGAGCATTTTCAGTACTGGACCTTTCATTTTGCGATCCTGTCTTCGTCGATTGGATCAAACCGGTGCCGCGCGAATCATTATCACACTATGCAACAAGACTTCGCCGGCAAATTCCGGAAGATCACCCCATTGTTGTTGGTGTTTCGTTTGGCGGTATGCTGGCATGTGAAATGGCAAAGGCTGATCCCTTAATGAAGGTTATCATTATTGCCAGCAATAAATCAGCAAATGAATTTCCCTTCTATTTGAGGCTTGGTAAATATTTTCCTGTTTATAGGTGGCTGCCTGATAAATTAATCAAAAGTGGGCGAAGTCTCAATTGGATGTTGGGCGTAAAAGACAAAGCACAGAGAAAACTGTTATCTGATATTGTTGCGGATATTGATCCGGCGTTTCTAAAGTGGGCAATTGACGCTATTCTTCATTGGCGCGAAAAGAACGCGCCAGTTAACGTAACACATATTCACGGTACTGCGGATAAATTGCTGCCATTCCGATATGTAAAAGCTGATTATAAAATCCAGGGGGGAACGCACCTGGTTTCAATTAACAAACCACAGGAGATTTCCTCTTTACTTAAAAAACTGATATAACAAGTAACCAGGCTTTATATTTCAGTGGAAAATGCCGGTACCATCGATATTAAATTACTCATCACTCATTACTCATCACTCATTACTCATCACTCATTACTCTTTATCAATACTCCGCAAGCCCGCTCATTCCACATCTACCTGCTTCTTAATAACCGCCCCTTCCTTTGCTTCGGGCAAAAACTTTCTTTCGTTGATCAGGTAACCATTTCCTTTTTCACAAAAATGAACCTTCAGATTTTCGATGCTCACGGGGTTGCCATCGGGTATATCTGCAAAATTTGAATGCAGAATTTCATGTCCATCGATAATCACCACCAATCCACTGCCAATCGCCTCCATCTTGTTGCCTTCGGTTACCAGCATACCGGTGTCTTCACCAAGTCCAATACCGATACATCCCGGGTTTCCCGCTACGGCCTGTACAAGTCGTCCAAACCTTCCTCTTTTTTCAAAATGTGAGTCTATGATAAGTGACGAAGTAAAGCCAAGGCCCGTAGTAAGTTTTACCTCTCCCTTCAGATGCGCCCGGGTTGCATTGCCTTCATAAATCATAATATGACCCATTGCCATGGCCCCGGCGCTGGTACCCGCGATCAGAAAATTCTCATCCTGGTATCGTTGCTTGATGATTTTCAAAAACTCGGTTCCTCCGTCTGTAGCACTAAGCCGGAGTTGGTTTCCCCCGCTGAACATTACGGCATCACAATTACGAATGCGTTCCAAATATGTCTTATTTGATGTGTCCTGCCTTGTGCGGATATGCATCACGTCCACGTTGGTGCAACCAATCTTTCCAAACGCATTTAGATAATTCTCCCCAACTTCGTAAGGGATCATGGACGCAGTAGTGATGATTTCGATACGGGAGGAAGAGCCGCCCGCTTCTTCCACGACACGACGGAGAATGCCCAGCTCAAAAAAATTAAGATTGTTTCGGTATATATCGCCGGTCTCCAGGTTTGTTCCTTTATCTTCCGCACCGCCGATGGCGATAAGTTTTCCCTTAGGATGAATCATTCAAGACACTTTAATGAAGGAACAAATGTAATAGAAAATACACTTAATAAAAAGGTAATAAGCCGTTTATGCAATTGAAATACACGTACCACGGTTCGAAAGTGGGCAGGCTAGCTTAGGATTTTGCAAATGCGGAAATTCCTTCAACTAAAAGATCAAGTTCCTTTGTTATGGTATATACATTTGGAGTTATTCGTACGCCATGGATATTCTCCCAATCGATGGCGACCGCATGAATTTTATATTTATCCATCAGGAAACCATCAAGTTCACCGGGCTTCCTGCCTTCTATAGCAACATTTCCAATAGCACATCCCCATTTTGGATCAAACGAAGTATTCAGTTTCACCTTTGGAATGTTTTTGACGCGTTCCATCCAATAGTTTTTCAGGTAATGCAGCCGTTTTTCTTTTCTTTCGATGCCGATCATGTCGTGAAATTCTATAGCCTTTCCAATCGCCTGCTCTATAAAAAATGGCCTTGTTCCCAGGTGTTCAAATTTCCTGATATCATCTTTAAGAGGGTCATCCGGGGCAGCAAACAAAGGATAAAGTGATTTGATCTTACTTTTTCGTACGTACATCATTCCACTTCCAATTGGCGCATACAACCATTTATGGAGACTGGTAGCATAATAGTCAGCGTCAAGGTCCGGAATTTTATGATTAATATGAGCAAAACTGTGAGCACCATCCACGATCACTTCAATCCCGCGTTTATGAGCTTCCTGCGCGATTTTGGCTGCCGGAATTATCTGTCCATTCCAGTTGATCATATGAGTGATGTGAACTAACCTGGTTCTGGGGGTAAAAGCTTTCACATATTGTTGCACTAAATAATTTTCATCCTCACTGGGTAGCTCAAGGTTAACCCAAACCATTTTTATCTTATCCCTCACTTCCCTTTGCTTATATGCATTCACCATATTGGGGTAATCCTGTTTAGAAGCTACCACTTCATCGCCTGTTTTCAACTGAAGCCCAAATATGATCGTTTCCAAACCTTCTGAAGCACTTCGATGGATCGCAATCTCCTCTGCGCTACAACCGGATAGAGCTGCGAGATTTTTTCTCAATGGTTCGCGGCCCAGGTCAAGTATCCTCCACATATAATAGCTGGGAGCTTCATTGCTGTAATCGTAATACCTTTTCATCGCTTCCTGCACCCCCTTGGGTGCGGGGCTTACACCACCATTATTGAAATTGATGATACCACTTGATGAAGTAAATGCTTGCTGAATGTAATACCAAAAATCCTCTTCGCCGGCAATATCCTTGGCAGAAACTCCTTCGGCTTCCCGTAATGCCCTTTCCAAATTGCGACTCCACGCCGGTTTGGTCAATGACGAGAGTATTGCGACAGCAGAGAATTTTCCCGCTTTAGTAAGAAAGGACCGTCGGGAGTTCATAAGAGTTTTTTTTAAATGTACGGATTTGCGCTTTAGCATGTTTCGCCTTAAGCTTACCATCGCATTTTAATTTCAATTTCAAAAGCATACATATTGCTTATATAGGCCGCTGACTTTGTTTACAACGCCTTAGTTACGCTGGTGCTTTTTCTCGTCGATTGTCGATTGCTGAATGATTTGTTGCAGGTCTTTTTGCTGGTATTCGCCCACCCAAATCTCTATTTGATGAAGAGGTGATTTCAGATTGAATTTTTGAATATGCACAGGATTATGGTGAAAAAAATTATTTGAACTATTGACAAATGCTGCAATCTTTTTTGCCTCGTCATGATCTTCATCATAAAAATACTTAATGACGGGGTTGAAACTAATCTCCCGAACAGTTTCCCATTTAGGGACTTTATATTTCTTATCTCTCAGATCTTTTACTATTGCCGGCATTAGTTTTTCAAAATCAGGCATGCATTGTACAAAAACGGTATAGACAGGATCCCGCGGCCTGGCCGGCGTCTCTATGGCAATCATACTCCTGATATTATCGGATACATGCAAAGACTGATTCTTAATCAACATCACAACTGTGTCAAGGACGCTTTTCAGGGAATCGTAATTACCCACTCTCTTTGTAAGTGAAATACTATCCTGTCTTAAAGATCCATTGTAGCTATCCAGCTGATCCAGGGCAACCGCGAGACTGTCCTGTGTTTTTTTCAACTGCTCATTGATGACCTTATATTTTGCATTGGTTTTGTTTAACTCATAGGCAAGAAAAAAAATGAACAGACCCAACAGGCAAAAAATACCAATATTGATCGTTGTCCACAACCTTGACTTTTTTTCATTCGCCATGAACTTGTCCAGCAACTCTATTTTCTTTGTTGCATTTTCCATAAGCAGCAATTTTAGCGAACCTTAAATTTAGTGGGAAATAAAACGTTCTTTAGCGCCAGGAGCGCCACTGCCACAAACATCAAAAAGATCACGGCTGCAATTTTCCAGTCTCTCATCCGCGAATATGCAATTGCAGATGCAAGTCCTCCAATCACAAGCACGATCCCTGCCAGGAGGTAATAAAATACTTTGCTATTGCCGGTTACCTGTACTTCTTCGAGTTTCTTCAGATCGTCATCAAAAATCACAGCCTTCACTTTTCTGGCAATGCCCGAGAAAATAACATCGCCCGTTTTGTCTGCCGATATCAGCTGCACGACAGATTGATTTTTATCCGGAAGTATATTTCCCTGCAGGTTCTTCAGCTCATTTACTGCTTCCCATTCACAAGCTCTCAGGAGTATCGGTATTATAGGTTTGTTCGACGCCCTGGCATCGTCTAACAACTTCAGGCATTCGTTGCTGTTGAGGTAGTCAATGCTTAAAAGAGGAATTGCAAAATCAGAATTGCGCAACACTTCATTGGTCTTATCACGGTCGCCGCTTATGCGAAAAAGTTCATCCTTATCAATAATGGAAAGAAAACCCTGCCGCGCATATGCAGTAAAATGCTGCTTCAGTTCATTATACAGACCAATGTCTTCTGTATCGTCCGAATAGGCGAAGAAAATTTTTTTCATGGACAGCTTTGCAAGATTTATCCACTACTAATCGCAAGCGTAACGTCCGGAGCTGGCACTGAATGTACGATTTTTATAGATCAAAGCAGGCGCGAAAGTTGGCAGCGAAGTCAAAATCACTTAAATTGATAGGACAACTTTTGTCTATGCAAATACTTGAAATAAAAGTGCTGAAAGGCCCCAACTACTGGAGTGTTCGCCGGCCAAAGCTGGTGCAAATGAAACTCGATCTTGAAGAATTAGAGCAACGTCCGACAAATGAAATTGACGGTTTCCGTCAGCGACTCGAAGCGCTGATTCCAACGATATATGAGCATCGTTGCAGCGAAGGTGTGCCCGGTGGTTTCCTTAGTCGCGTTGATGAAGGTACCTGGATGGGTCATGTAATCGAACATATTGCATTGGAAATTCAAACACTGGCAGGAATGGATTGTGGCTTTGGGCGTACCAGGAGCGCGGGAGAAAAAGAAGGTGTATACTACGTGGTATTTGATTATATGGAAGAAGATGCCGGAGTATACGCGGCAAGGGCCTCGGTGAGAATTGCACAAGCATTAGTAGATGGAAAGGAATATGATCTTAGCCCGGATATCCAGGCGATGAGGGAGATCAGGGAAGATACGAGACTGGGACCATCAACCGGCTGCATTGTAGAAGAAGCTGCTAAAAGAGGAATTCCGTATATCCGATTGAATAAACAAAGTCTCGTTCAGCTTGGCTATGGGGTGCATCAAAAAAGAATTCGCGCCACCATTGCATCAACAACTTCCAATATTGCTGTAGACATTGCATGTGACAAGGAAGAAACAAAAAACCTTTTGGAAGCTGCAGAAGTGCCGGTACCTAAAGGCGTGGTCATTCGTAGTGAATCCGGCCTGGATGATGCCATTGAACGATTGGGTTATCCGCTGGTGATAAAACCGATTGATGGCAATCACGGCAAAGGCAACACCACTAACATCGTCAACAAGGACCAGGCGCTAAAAGCTTTTGAGGCGGCAACGGAATATGGCAGAAATGTAATAGTTGAAAAATTCATCACAGGATATGACTTCCGGGCCCTGGTCGTTAACTACAAATTTATCTGCGCGGCTTTAAGAACCCCGGCTGCTGTAACGGGTGATGGCGTAAATACGATACAGTTTCTAATTGAGGAAACGAATAAAGATCCGCGCAGGGGATATGGCCATGAAAAAGTGTTAACGCAAATAACCATTGACCAGTTTACTCAAAAAATGCTCGACGACGCAGGATATACCCTGGAGACAATTCCGGCAAAAGGAGAATTAGTGTCATTAAAGCCTACGGCAAATTTATCAACGGGGGGTACTTCAACAGATGTTACTGATGAAGTGCATCCGGCGAACGTTTTTATGTTCGAGCGTATCGCCCGCATCATTGGCCTTGACATTTGTGGAATTGATATTATGGCGAAGGATCTTCGTACGCCGGTAAGTGAAAGTGGCGGTGCCATACTTGAAGTAAATGCCGCTCCCGGTTTTCGCATGCATATTGATCCCTCAGAAGGTTTGCCAAGGAATGCTGCTGAGC
>Ga0207681_10003163_pt1 | contig 10337 bp, 9 predicted proteins | sample KBSS53metaG_FD_184324 | JGI IMG/M metagenome (GOLD analysis project Ga0207681, IMG submission 184324) | Switchgrass rhizosphere microbial communities from Kellogg Biological Station, Michigan, USA - KBS S5-3 metaG (SPAdes) (version 2) | ecosystem: Host-associated > Plants > Roots > Rhizosphere >... | reverse complement strand
TAGTTGAGTGAGCGGCGCGAGTGCAGCGCGCGTCTGCGACCATTCACGAAGGTAACGCATGGCAGCGAAGTCAGGCTTGCGCCGTCCTTCGGGTACAAACGCGAGATCGTTTGTCAGCAGCACGCAGTCGAGATGGCGGCGGGCCTGGGCCGGCTTTTCAATCTCGAGCGAGACACGCGCCGGACCCTTGCCGAGCTGGGCATTGGCGCCATCCCAGGCAAACGTCCAGCCCCAATACATGCTCACCTCGTCGTGAGGATCGATGACGTCTTTAATGCCAAATTCATGACGAAAGAGCTCGCGCTCGCCCTGGCTGATTCGAACCGTAAAGGTTTCAGTCTTGTTGGCCCAGTCGGCGTAGCGCACCCAGACGCGGTAGTTACCCTCGCGGGGTATTTCCAGGTCCTGGTAGATTTTGCCTTTCGATTCATCCGCACTCGCGGCGACGGAGTTCCACTCGCTTTCGCCGCCCTGTGACCATTCGGCCGAGACGCCTGGACCATTGATGCCCCAACCCGGCGCCTTCGCGGCAGGAAGTTCCATCCAGGAAGGATTCTGGATCGGCTCACCGCTGGGCTTGGTGCCGAAGCCGCGCATGTTTTCGGCTTCGAACCAGAGGTATTCTGAAAGGGAAGCGGTGACAGGGAGACGCGGAGACGCGGAGAGTTGGGCTGAAAGGCGATTGAATTGTGCTGTGCTACAAAAGAGGAGAACCAAAAAGACGCTGGGAATTGTGTAGTTACCGAGCTTGTGGAAACTCACGAGCAGAATGTTTTCGTGTTGAGCATCGGAGAAAGCTAGACGGCTGGATGTTTTGCCTGAATCTTGCTGGTTCTTATGGCCCACTGTTCAGGATGCTCTATCATACGCACGAGCTGTCCAATTATGCCGTCGTATGCTTGATCTAATTCACCAGCCGCCGCGTCTCCGCGTCTCTATGTCACCGTGTCCGGCTATCCCAGCGCTTCAAGACACTCCGCCAACGTGCGTTGCCGGCAGGTGAACATCGGCGTGTCGCGCAGCGTGTAGGAGCTCGCCTTCGTCTCGCGCAGTTCCTGCACCAGATCGAGAAAGTCGGCCGGGTTGTCGGTTTCAAACGCAACCACGAATTCCTGATCGTCCAAACCAAACGAATAGGTAGTGTGAAGCTTTACCGAGCGATACTTGCTGCCGATGCGGATGTGCTCGTCCATCATTTCCTGACGCTGGTCGGCCGTGCGCGAATACCACTCGCGAGTTTTCACGAACGGATAGACGAAGAGGTAATCCGATTTGCCGGGAACGATGTGCAGCCGATCTTCCACGTGTTCAGGATTGTCTTTGTCGATGTACATCGATCGTTTGGTCATCGACAGAAACGATTGCGACGGATCCAGATACTTCGCCATCTCCGTGTGATTCAGGTGCGAAGTCATTTCCTGGATCGGATCGAGTTCTTTACCAATGCGCCAGATCATGAAGTCGACGTTGGTGCGCAAGCCGATTGTTGAATAACTATGAATCAACAGTTGTTTACGAAACTCGTCTACCGCGCCGATGAACTCTTCCTTACAACGCTCTTTGTCGGCGGCGCTGAGGGTGCGCCATTCGGGCCGCGCATGATAGAAAGTGAAATTGACAAATTGCCGCGGCAGCTTCGCTTTGTGTTCTTCGAGTTCAATACAATTCGGGGCTAAACGGAGTGAGCCTCTCGGTCCAGTGCCAGGTTCGTTATCCGTAGTCATTTGCAGTAACCTCGTGAAACTTCGAAGAGAATTCGCTGGATTTGGTAACAAGCGATTGCTTGTTGACGCGCATTAGTATTCTGCCTAGTCTGCAGTTCGATTGCAACCGAGCAGCAAGGCCGGCGATTGGCACTTCAAGACAACAGGGAGTCGAAAAATATTTTGGCCGCGGATTTGCGCGAATGAACGCGAATCAGCGGAAAACAAAAACGATAAGACTGAAGATTTCGATCGATTTCTAATCGGCGTGAATCGACGTGAATCTGCGGCTAGTAAAAGAATGCAGAGATTAATCTTCATCGGCCTGGCCGGCGGCGCCGGCACACTGCTGCGTTACTGGCTTTCGGAAGTGACTGCCCGAAGATTTGGCGAAACATTTCCGACCGGGACGCTGGTGGTGAATCTCGTCGGGTGTTTCTTCGCCGGCTTGCTGTTCTATTTGATGTTTGATCGTTACCTGGTTAATCCAACCGTGCGCACCGTCGTGCTAATAGGTTTGCTCGGCGGCTTCACCACCTTTTCGTCGTTTGGACTGCAAACGTTTACGCTGGTGCGCGATGGCGAAATGGGCCTGGCGCTTTTCAACATCGCACTGTCAAACGCTGGTGGGCTCTTGCTGGTTTGGGTAGGTTACTCATTGGCGAAGATTCTGTGAGCGATTTATAGCCGCGGGTTTATGCGGATAGAACCCGGATCAGATCAGGGTTCAGACGTGTTTCAGATTCGTATGGTTTTGCACAAGAAGTAAATAGACCCTTGGGAGTCGCCGCATCAGAACCGGGAGCAGTAGCGACCGGCCAAAGATTCAACTGGAAAAAAACGAAAGTCTGCAAAGCGCATGAAGAGTATTTGGCCGGTCGCTACTGCTCTCGGTTCTGATGTTGAGCACTTTTTGTGGAAAGCTGATTCGTATAATCCGCGTAAATTCGCGGCTGACTTGTTCTGGTGAGGAAGGTCAATATGAGTATTCCCGAAGACGGTTATCTGCTGCGCATTTTTATCGGCGAGAGCGATCGCCACGGGCACCGGCCGCTTTACGAATCGATCGTCTTGCAGGCAAGGGAAGCGGGACTGGCGGGCGCGACTGTGCTGCGCGGTGTCATGGGTTTTGGCAAACACAGCATCCTGCATACGGCGAAAATTCTACGACTGTCGGAAGACATGCCGATGATTATCGAGATTGTCGATAGCCTGGAAAACATCGAACGATTCCTGCCGGCGCTCGACGAACTAATCAAAGACGGCCTGGTGACGATCGAACAGGTGCGTGTGATTCACTATCGCGCGTGATGCTATACTCGCGCGCACCAAAAAAAATCATCAACGGAAGAGAGTTTTCGCATGAAGCTTTGCATTTTTGCGCTCGCGGTATCTGCAATGTTTCTCATAAGTGGTTGTAGTGGGGCAGAGGATTCGAAGGTAAGCAATGCGCCCGCCGCAAAGACGGCTCCGGCCGCAACCGCGACGCCCGACGAATTCGCGTTTGCTCGCGCCAACTATGCCAAGGACTGTTCGTCTTGCCACGGTGAGGAAGGAAAGGGCGGGCTGGTCAAAACAACCGACGGCACAAAATTAAAAGTCCCAAGCTTGATCGAAGGCCACGCTCTCAAACATGACGACGACGACTATGTCGAGCAAATCGTGAAAGGCGGCGACGGCATGCCGGAATTTAAGTCCAAGCTGAAGGGCAAGGAGATTACCGCGCTGGTGCGCTTCATACGGCATGAGTTCCAAGGAAAACAGTGAAGAGTGAAAAGTGAAAAGTGAAGAGTGAAGCGTGAAGAGTGAGAGTGAAGAGTAAGACCCGATGCGGCGGGTTTACTCTTCACTTTTCACCATTTACTATTCACTGTTCTTTCGCACCCGTAGCTCAGTTGGATAGAGCGTCTGACTTCGGATCAGAAGGTCGCAGGTTCGAGCCCTGCCGGGTGCACCAATAGAATCAACAGTTTGATACCCTGGTGGTAAGGGCTCTGAGACGGTTTGTTGTGCCTAAAGTGTGCCGGGAGTTGAAACCGCGAAAACGCTCTACGAAAAACGCTCTACTGCTCACAAAAACGAAAGCTTAGCTCACATGGTCCCTCTCGAATGGCAAACTTACGTTTCTGTTTTCAAAGACGCTGTCACCGCTGGAGCCGCAATTACCGCCGCAGTGGTCGCCGTATTAGGGCTGCGCGCTTGGAGGAAGCAATTACTAGGCAAGACAGAATACGAATTAGCAAGGCGATACCTTAGAGCCGTGTACCAGGTTCGCGACTCGATTCGCTCACTGCGGAACCCCGTTGGATCTGCCGAAGAGATCAGCCAGGCGTTTAAGGAATCAGCGATATTGCCGCCAACCCCAGGCGACTCTGAATACAACTTTAAACTCGAGCAGGCACTTTATAATTTCAGGTGGAAGAGAATTAACGACGCATTTTCGGACCTGGATGTGGAGATTCTTGAGGCTGAGGTGTCATGGAGCGTCGATGCCGCGTCGGCCATAGTTCCGCTGCGCACCTGCCGACGTAAACTGTTTACAGCAACGCGGCGCCACCTGAATAGATTACACCCTCGACAACGTCTCAACGCCGCTGAAGATGAAGAGATCGATCGAATTATATATGACGCCTACAGTGACGATCCGTCACTCGAGGACTTTACGAACGAAGTCAAGCAAGCGGTAGAAGTCGTTGAGAGGTTTTTGAAGCCGCATCTGAAGCTGTGACCTTCACCTTTAGTTGTTAAATCGTTTACCTGACCTCCCTCGCCGCCATAAAAAGCTTCGGATCAGAAGGTCGCAGGTTCGAGTCCTGCGGGTGCACCAATTCAAAGTCATGCCTTAGCCGCGTCGCTGACTGCGACTTTCCGTTGCTCCATCGAGATGTACTCACGCGTGCGCGATCCCAAATAGATCTGCCTTGGGCGCGCGATCTTTTGGTCCGGGTCTTCCAGCAACTCCACCCACTGTGCCAGCCAGCCTGACGTCCGCGGAATCGCAAACAACACCGGAAACATGTCCACCGGAAATCGCATCGCCTGATAAATGATCCCCGAGTAGAAGTCGACGTTCGGATAGAGACGCCGCTTGACGAAGTACTCGTCTTCGAGCGCGATGCGTTCGAGTTCCAGCGCCAGTTCGAGGAGCGGATCTTTTCCGGTCACTTCAAACACTTCGTCGGCCACCTGCTTGATAATGCGCGCGCGCGGATCGTAATTCTTGTAGACGCGATGGCCGAAGCCCATTAGCCGAAACTCCCCCGCCTTTACGCGCTTGATGTATTCCGGGACTTTATCGACCGAGCCAATCTCCCGCAGCATGCGCAGCACCATCTCGTTGGCGCCGCCATGCAGCGGACCGTAAAGCGCCGCCGCCGCGCCCGCGAGCGATGAAAAAGGATCAGTGTGCGCACTGCCAATGCTGCGCATGGCGTTGGTGCTGCAGTTCTGTTCATGGTCGGCGTGCAGAATGAAGAGCACGCTGAGGGCGCGCTCAAGCACCGGATTCGGCGTGTACTTCAGCTCCGTAGTCTTGAACATCATGTTGAGAAAGTTGCCCTCGTAACCAAGATCGTTATCCGGGTAGGCGTACCGCATCCCGATGCGATGACGGTAGGCAAAGGCAGCGATCGTCGGCACCTTGGCGATCAAGCGGTAGATCTGTTTGCGCCTGCATTCGACTTCGAAGATCTCTTTTGCGTCGGGATAGAAGGTTGACAGCGCGCCGAGGGTCGCTTCAAACATGCCCATCGGATGAGCGTTGTAGTGGAAGCCGTCGATCACCTTCTTGATGCTTTCGTTGATGAAGGTGTGATAGGTGATGTTGTGCTTCCACGCGTTTAACTCGGCTTCGTTTGGCAACTCACCATTCAGCAGCAGGTAGGCAACTTCGAGGTAACTGCTCTTCTCGGCCAGCTGATCGATGGGATAACCGCGATACTCGAGGATGCCTTTGTCGCCGTCGATAAAGGTGATGCGACTTTTGCACGACGCCGTGTTCATGAACGCGGGATCGTAAGTCATCAAACCAAAATCTTCGTCCGAAGTTTTGATCTGCCGCAGGTCCATCGCTTTGATGGTGTCGTTCTCGATCGGCACTTCATATTGTTTTCCCGTGCGATTGTCGGTGATGGTTAGGCTGTTCGCGCCCATGGCGTCTCTTCTCCGAAGTTACTTGAGTTATTTTGGATTGCAAAAGCAGATTAACGCTGGGCGGGAAACTAATCAATTCTGGGTGGCGGCCGCAAGGCCGGGGCAGAAGCCCGACCGTAAGGGAGGGTGTGAAGGTGTTGAAACAATGAAGCCCTTCCTGACGGTCGGGCTACTGCCCCGATTTGAATCCTAAAACGTTTCCCTGGTCAGAGCGAGTTTCTCGCTCTGACCCAGGAAAGAATCGTTAAAAGGACTGGTGGCTATAAAGATTAGGCTCCTACGGAGCCCCTTGTCATTACTGCCGCGCCTGTTTTATTTCACGTTCCGCGCGCTTCCTGGCGGCGTCCGCTTCCTGCGAACTCAAGCCAAGACTCTTCAACGTGCTTCCCAGACTGTGCCCATCAGCCAGTCCGGCGAGAATGGCGTCGCGCGTGATGTTGGGAAACCTGCCGCCGAGATTTTGCGCGAGGCGCGTGGCAGCGACGTATTGACCAAACTTTAGATCGGGATTGGTTGCCAAAGCAGTCTGATAGCCATCTCTCAGATCATTCGCGTTTAGATGAACTGCGTCGGCGATGGCCGGATGTTCGCGTAGTTCTTTGTCAGCACTGCGACGGTTATTCTCCGCCATTCGCGCCCGATCGAGGCCGGCGTCCGAGCGGCCGTTGGAACGATCAGATGCTGTTCCCAGTCCATCATCAGATCGTCCATTGGATCGAGTGGACGCGTTACCGATTCCGCGATCGACACCAACGCCCGGAGGAGGACCGCCCGCATTGCCGGCGCCGCCCCCCGAGCCGCGCCCGCCGCCGCGTCCCTGACCAAAAGCCGACGTAGCCAGACCAAGTACTGCTACACATAAGAAAACTGGGAAGAAAATTCTTCCGAAAATATTTCTTTTCATAAGTAACTCCTCGTTCTTTCGCAACAGATTATCGTTAATGAAATAGGGGCCGTCTGGAGAGAGAGATGCGATCCTACACCTGGCCGAGCGCCTTTAGTTGGTTCGCGGAACAATGCAAGGAGAATGCAATGCGAGCGTGACAATTAGCCTGTGTGGGCAGTAGCCCGACTATCAGGGAGGGCTCAAATTGAACAACTGACAAGCCCTCCCTGATGGTGGGCTACTGCCCCAGTTGTTACCCAAATCGGAAACTGACAAAAGCACTGGCAGGTGGGGCACTCCAAAACTGGTTCTTATTTCACGCCCAGCAGCTCAACATCGAAAATTAAAGTTGAGTTACCGGGAATGTCGGGTGGCCGTCCGGCAGCGCCGTAACCAAGGTTTGCCGGAATAATGAAGTGTCGCTTGCCGCCGACTTTCATTGTCATCAGCCCTTCGTCCCAACCCTTGATGACCCTACCTACACCGATGATAAATTCAGCGGGCGTGCCGCGATCGACAGAGCTGTCAAATTTCTTTCCATTCTCTAGAGTGCCGGTGTAATGCACGGTAACGGTCTGGCCCCTTTGCGGTGTCGCCCCGGTGCCGACGACAATGTCGGTGTACCTGAGACCGGAAGCAGTTTTTACTTCCGCGCCGCCGGACCGATTGACGATCAAATAAGTAACTGCGGCGGCCGCCAGTGCGAGCACGACAATGATCGCGACCGTCCGGGCCTGCCGGTTACGGCCCTCCGGCGCCTTGGTGTTCGCCACGGGATACGGACCCTTCGGACGTTTCTTCGCCTTGTTAATCTTGCGGTGTCTGCTTTGCGGCAAGTTTTAGTTCTCCTTCAAGGGGTTGAGTGGCATCCTTTATATCCGGTTTCGCGCGGCGGTTCAATTAGAGCCCGATCAGTTTGCCACAGAGACACAGAGACACAGAGAATGATTCAAGATAAAGAATCTCAAGGTCTGGAAGGGTGGCTTGCCCCCGCATGGCGTTGAATGCCTTTCAATCAGCGGGGCCAAGCCATCCTTCCTGTCCTTGAACTATTCGGTCTTTGTCCTTTCTCTTCGTCTCTGTGTCTCTGCGGCAAACTGATCCGAAATCCGCAAAGACACCTGCCGCTTTCGCATCGCCGCGCATCGGCGTTAGAATACGGCCCTCCCGTGCCCCGGCGAATCTGTTGCTTTCGGATTTGAGTGTCTGCGAAGTCTCACCTTTTTCTTGGTGGACGAACCAAACTCTAACCTGGCCCGCCACAAAGACGGCGCCCCCTTCAAGGAGTGTGTCAATGAATGGAAGATTACGATTGACGATGTTTCTTGGCCTCGGACTTATCTTGCTGGCGCTCGGCGCCTCTTCAAATGTGCGGCCCACCGCTGCCGAAAGTGCTACTCATGATCCAACCTGGTGGGACAAATATCAGTTCATTCTAAACAGCGGTTCTGACGGCAGCGCCGGCAATACCGGCTCAGTTAGCTATGGCACTAACGTCGACGTGTCGAACGAATGCGGACCGCAAAGCGAAACCTTTATCACCATCGATCCAAACAAGCCGAAGACTCTGGCCGCCGGCTCGAATGAAATCTTCCGCCTGCCCATGCGCGGTTACTACAGCACCAACGGCGGCACGAGCTGGGGCGGTGTCGATTTGCCGCTGCCACCTGCGAAATCAAAAAGCGGTATCGACTTTGGCTCCGATCCGACATTGGCTTTCGACAGCCGCGGAAATCTTTTCTACGGCTACATCGTGGTCTTTTTTGCGAGGGGCAACGGCATCAACGGCACTCAAATGGCTGTGGCCCGTTCCACCGACGGCGGCAAAACTTATCCGGCCGTGACCTACTTTGATTTTGAGAACGGCACCAACCACTTCAATGACAAGCCGATGATCACAGCCGACCAGAACGTGGGCAGTCCGTATCGAGATAATGTTTACATCGCCTGGGATGCGGCCTCGGGCGGTTCGATCGGCGGCGGAGTTCGTTTGGCAACTTCAACGGACCACGGCGCCAGCTTCACCACCAAACGCGTGGACGATCCTTCCGGCCCAGGACGATCCATCGGCGCGTCTCCGGCGGTGGGACCTGCGGGCCAGGTGTATGTAGCCTGGAACGACTACGTTGCCAACGCGATCGTTTTCAATCGCTCGTTCGACGGCGGAAACACGTGGGACACGCCAGTGACTATCTCGCAAAAAGTTCTTCCGTTTGATTTACGAATCCCAGCCGAGTCGTTTCGCGGCGCCCTGGTCTATCCTTCGCTGGACGTCGATCGCTCGAGTGGAATTCATCGCGGCCGGATCTATTGCAGCTGGATGGACCTGACGCCGGCCAACGTCACCGACATTTTTGTTTCCTACTCGGATGACAACGGCGCCACCTGGTCAACAGCCGCACCGGTCACGGATCAGTTTTTGTCTCCGGTCGATCGATTCAACCACTGGATGTCAGTTGATTCGGTGACTGGAAACGTGGACGTCGCTTTCTATGACACGCGAAACGACACGACTGGTTTTCGCTATCAGACTGACTACTATCTCGCGCGTTCAACTGATGGCGGGGCAACCTGGGCCGCTCCTGACGTTCGCGTGAGCACCGTCAGCTCCAACGAACACGATTGCGACGGAGTATTTCCATGCGACGGAATAAATTATGGCAACCAGCAGGGAGACTATGAAGGACTCGTTTCCTATGGCGGCGTCGCTTATCCCGTGTGGACTGACAGCCGTAGGCAGCTTGATCCGTCATCGGGCTGTCGCCGTCCGTTGTTAATGGAAGAAGTCTTCACCGCCAGGGTGAAGTAACTCGTTTCACTCGCCTATCAGGGTAGGGGCGCGGCATGCCGTGCCCCTACCAACGAAACGCAAACCTTTGGAAACAATCCCGCGCCCGTCATCAAACTCCCGGAGAACAAGAATGCCCCTGCGCAAACGCTTCTTTAGTTTTTGTCTCTTTATTTTCCTGTTAAGCCACGCCGCTTACAATTTCGCCCAACAGCCTGAGGCCACGCCGTCTCCGAGTCCGGAGGAAACACCCGCACCTACAACCGCGGCCAGCGCCAAGAGCCCGTTTGAATCTGCTTTCGAGCGGCTCGAGTGGCGCAGCATTGGTCCGGCAAACATGGGCGGGCGTACTGCCGACGTCGAGGGCATTCCGGGAAACCCAAACGTTGTTTACGTCGCCACGGCTTCCGGCGGCCTTTGGAAAACTGTGAATGGTGGCACGACCTGGAAGCCCATCTTCGAGCGACAGGGAACGTTTTCGCTCGGCGACATCGCGCTCGCGCCAAACAATCCTGACGTCGTTTGGGTAGGCACGGGCGAATCGAATGTCAGGAACAGCGTTTCGTTTGGCGACGGCGTTTACAAATCAAACGACGGCGGCAAGAACTGGCAACACATGGGCCTGCGAAACACGGAACACATCTCCGCCATCGTAATTCATCCGACCAACCCGGACATCGTTTACGTGGGCGCGCTCGGTCATGCGTTTGCTCCGAACGAAGAACGCGGCGTGTTCATGACGAGTGACGGCGGCAAGACCTGGGCCAAGACGCTCTACATCGACAAGGAGCACGGCGTTGCCGATCTC
>Ga0207681_10003154_pt1 | contig 10364 bp, 6 predicted proteins | sample KBSS53metaG_FD_184324 | JGI IMG/M metagenome (GOLD analysis project Ga0207681, IMG submission 184324) | Switchgrass rhizosphere microbial communities from Kellogg Biological Station, Michigan, USA - KBS S5-3 metaG (SPAdes) (version 2) | ecosystem: Host-associated > Plants > Roots > Rhizosphere >... | reverse complement strand
CTTGCGGTGCCTTTGTTCGGGTATCTCGTTTCTCCAACGTTCAAGCGGCGGGCGCAACAGTGGGTGGACGTCGCTTCCGTGGGCGAGTTGCCGGCCGGCATTCCCAAACAGTTGGAGTACGTGGCGACTGTTCAAGACGGCTACCTCGAAACGAAGACGCAAAAGGCCCTGTGGGCGGTGAAACAGGCCAACGGCGACGTCACGGTGTTCTCTCCGATGTGCACCCATCTGGGGTGCGGCTATCACTGGGACGGCGCAGGGCAACAGTTCAAGTGTCCCTGCCATGGAAGCGTCTTCAATATCTCGGGACGTGTCGTTGCAGGACCGGCGCCGCGGCCGCTAGATGCCTTGCCTGCAAAGATCGAGAACGGTCGTCTCCTTGTGGTGTTCAAGGAGTTCAAGTCGGGTGTCTCGAAGCAAATCGAACTGTAAAGGGCGATTCACGTTTCTACATAGGGGGACCAATGATTGAGGCGAACCAGGGAACACGTGTTTGTACTGCCGTGAACTCTAGAAATCGTTCATTCAGCCTCTCCGTATGGACGGTGGTCATTGCGCTAGTCATCACGTGGGCCGCCGTAATGGCTGCCAATGCTGAGCAAGCGCACCGTGCGCAGGCTAAAAGCGGTTCGTCAGCGGGAAAATCGGCCGAAACACCCATTTCGGCAGCTCTCACTGACGCTCCCATGGTGCCGCCACGCATTACACGCCGGCAGCCGAGCAAGGTCGTTGTCGAACTGGAAGTGAGCGAGGTCAATCTACCGATGGCTGATGGCGTCGAATACACCTTCTGGACCTTTGGAGGGAAAGTTCCGGGGAAATTTATTCGGGTGCTTCAAGGTGATAGGGTTGAATTCCATCTGATGAATCATCCCGAAAGCCGGTTTCCTCACAATATCGATCTTCACGCCGTCACCGGGCCCGGCGGAGGAGCTGCCAGCAGCAACACAGCACCAGGCCGCCGCACACAATTCACGTTCAAGGCGCTCAATCCCGGGCTCTATGTCTATCACTGCGCGACGGCGCCAGTCGGCGAGCACGTCGCCAACGGCATGTACGGACTCATTCTGGTCGAGCCGCCGGGCGGATTGGCTCCCGTAGAACATGAATACTATGTGATGCAAAGTGATTTCTATACGAAGGGACCGCACCATGAAAAAGGTCATCAGCCTTTCGACATGGAAAAGGCGGTCGATGAGCATCCGACCTATGTCGTATTCAACGGCGCTGAAGGATCGCTGCTGGGAGGAAAGGCCTTGAAAGCCAAAGTCGGAGACCGTGTCCGTCTGTTCGTCGGGAATGGCGGACCGAACCTCGTGTCCAGCTTCCATGTCATTGGGGAGATTTTCGATCGCGTCTATACGGAGGCTGGGACCCACTACTCCGAACACATTCAAACCACGCTCGTACCGGCCGGCGGGGCCGCCATGGTGGAGTTCAAGGTAGACGTACCGGGTTCTTACAAGCTCGTCGACCATTCGATTTTACGTGCGTTCAACAAAGGTGCGCTGGGCGAGTTGAAGGTCGAAGGACCGGAGGCCAAGGCGATCTATTCGGGAAAGCTGGCCGAATCGGAGTATCACGCGAAAGGTACGCCTGTCGCTCAATCCCAAAAGCCTGCCACGCCGGCATCCGGAGCGGGAGGGCAACGCTTGTACCAGACATACTGTATGGGGTGTCACCAGGCCGAAGGACAGGGGATTCCGGGAACCTTTCCGCCGCTCGCAAAATCGGACTACCTCTTGGCCGAAACCTCGCGCTCAATCGACACCGTTGTCAATGGTCTCCATGGACCCATCGAGGTGAATGGGCAGCAGTACAACGGAACGATGCCGCCGATGGGGCATCTGCAAGATGAAGAGATTGCGGATATTTTGAGTTACGTGCGGAGTTCATGGGGGAATGCAGCGAATCCCGTGTCGGCAGCTGACGTCTCCGCCGTGCGGGCGAAGACTTCTCATTAAAGCCATAAATCCGTGAAAGAGTCAGTTGTCTCAACCTGAGCTCAACGACCTGACGGGCTGTGTGAAGATTCTGAGAAAATAGCCGTTGGTCAGTGGCAGGAGAAGTGCGCGATGACGTCCCGCATCTATGAGTGGCTGGATAGTCGGCTGAAGCTCAAGTCTCTCGAAAAGACATTGTTAGACGAGCCGATTCCCGGCGGCGCGAGCTGGATCTATGTGTTCGGCTCGGCCACGCTCTTCCTCTTTCTCCTCCAAGCGATCACCGGCATGTTCCTGGCCGTCTATTACGCGCCGACGCCGGACCATGCGTACGACAGTGTGCAATTCATCGAACAGCAGATAACGTTTGGCTGGTTCGTCCGAGGTCTTCACCACTGGGGCGCGTCAGGGATGGTGATCGCGGTCGGTCTGCACATGCTTCAAGTGTTCCTCTACGGCGCGTTCAAGCCACCGCGCGAATTGATGTGGATGGTCGGCGTCGTATTGTTCCTCCTCGTCATGGGGTTCGCCTTTACCGGCTACCTGCTCCCATGGGATCAAACAGCCTACTGGGCCACACAGGTGGGGATCAATATGGTGGGCACGGTTCCGCTCGTCGGTGATTTTCTGGTGAAAGTCATGCGTGGCGGAGAGACGCTGGGCGCGTTGACCCTCTCCAGATTTTTCGCGGTCCATGTGCTGTTTCTCCCGGCGCTCATTGTCACGGGGATTGTCGTGCATCTCTTCATCCTCCGGCGGGTCGGACCGGCCGGTCCCTGGGATGAACGCAAGGCGGCGGCCGTCCGTGAACCATTTTATCCCCGCCAAGTGTACATGGATGCGGTGGTGATGGTGGCGGTGTTTCTTGTCCTGGTCTTCTTGGCGACGTTCGTACCATTTCCCTTGGCCGACAAGGCCAACCCCTCGGATACCACTTTTGTTCCGGTGCCGGAATGGTATTTCCTCTTCTATTATGAGTTACTGAAGCACGTCCATGGTCCGCTGGAACCGTTGGCCACCTGGGTACTACCGGCCATTGTAATTGCAGTGATGATGCTCTGGCCGTTTCTCGACTGGCAAAAAAAAGTCCGGGCTCCAGCCTCGCGCCCTGTGGGTATGGCGGTCGCCGCCGTGTTTCTCATCACAGTCTTTTCTCTCCTAGGCATCTCGTTGAAAAACCTGTACGGCATGAAGCGAACGGATCCGGCGATTGCGCATGGCCAGACGCTGTATGGGAACCTGGGTTGCGCAGGATGTCATCGCATTCATGGCAATGGCGGAGCGATCGGACCGGATCTATCCTACGAAGGGGATGCAAGGCCGGACAGGGAATGGCACATGAAGCATTTCCGTGATCCGCAATCGGTGTCGCCTGGCTCGATCATGCCGAAATTCCCGTTAACCGATGGGGAACTTCATGACCTCACGAGCTACATCGTGAGCCTTAAACGAGCCACGTAATATGTTGGTAGATCCAGCCCTACCTTGACGATGTCAGGAGGGCAATTGTATAAGAAACACCCCTTCCTCAATCGCCGGAGGGCGTATGGACCATGTACGTAGAGGCCGTCTCCTGGCTCGATCAGCGGCATCGGTCCTTTGGATAAGTCTGTCCGCACTTGGACTTGTTCACTGTAAGGGTGAAACGGCTTCCGCTCCTCCTCCTCCCTTGGTCCAAGTTGAAGTGGCCGAGGTTATTCAGAAAGACGTTCCAATCCAAATGGAGTGGGTCGGCACCACGGACGGCTCAAACAATGCCCTGATCCGGGCACAGGTCAACGGCTATCTCCTCAAGCGGCCGTATACCGAAGGCTCCTTTGTGAAAAAGGGCGATCTGTTGTTCCAACTCGACCCGAGCAAATTCCAGACGGCTCTGGATCAGGCGCAGGGTGAGCTGGCGAAAGCCCAAGCGCAATTTACGAAAAGCAAGCAGGACGTCGACCGCGATACGCCTCTGGCGAAGGAGGGGGCCATTAGCCAAAAGGAGTTGGATGATTCCGTTCAGTCTCATGCGGCGACCAGGGGCTCTCTCGCAGCGGCGAAGGCCGCCGTCGAACAGGCGAAACTCAATCTTGGATGGACAAGAATCACGGCTCCGATTGACGGAGTCGTCGGCATCTCAAAAGCGCAAATTGGTGATCTCATCGATGCCAGCACCGAGTTGACGTCTGTTTCGACGCTGGATCCGATCAAGGTCTATTTTCCCGTGAGTGAACAGGAATACTTCGAGGCGGCGGAGAAAATCCAGCAAGGGTATAAGGATAAACAAGAGGGGAAAGAATACAGCCTGGCACCCCTGGAACTTATCTTGGGCGGGGAGAAGGTGTATCCGCACAAAGGACAATTTTATCTAGTCGATCGGCAAGTCGATCAGAAGACGGGTACCATCCGCGTGGCGGCGCTGTTTCCGAATCCCAACAATCTGTTGAGGCCCGGGCAGTTCGCCAAAGTGCGGGTGGTGACGAAAACGAGAGAAAACGCCATCTTGATCCCTCAGCGAGCCGTGACGGAGATGCAGGGCAGTTATCAGGTGGCAGTCGTCACGCCGGAAAATAAAGTGGATATCCGGCCGGTCAAGGTCGGTCAACGCTCCGGCAGTTTGTGGATCATCAACCAGGGACTCAAGTCGGGCGAGCGCGTGGTGGTCGAAGGATTACAAAAAGTCAAAGCCGGAATGACCGTCGATCCCAAGCCGTTCCAAGAGCAGCAGCCGGAACAAAAAATCGGATAATGTTGACGCTGGTCTGATCGTTTCCACTGCCTGTCGCGTAATCCTTCAATCCTATGGCGAAATTTTTCATCAATCGGCCGATTGTTGCCATGGTGATCGCCATCATCATGGTGATTCTCGGCGTGATCGCGATGGTGCAACTGCCGATCGCGATGTTTCCGAACATCGCGCCGCCCGAAATTCTGCTGCAAGCCACCTACGTCGGAGCCGACGCCGTCACCCTCGAAAAATCGGTTGCCACTCCCATCGAGCAGTTGATGAGCGGTGTGGACAACATGATTTACATGTATTCGGTGAATGCGAATAATGGCCAAATGTCATTGAGAGTCAACTTCGACATCAACACGAGACCCAATGACGATCAGATTCTGGCGCAGATGCGCTATACCCAGGCGGAATCCCAGCTGCCGCCTGACGTCAAGAATTTCGGCGTCACCATTAAGAAGGCCACAACCAGCCCACTTGCCTTGTTCTCCCTGTATTCACCGAACGGCACCTACGACGCCACCTTTTTGGCGAACTATGGGTACGTGAACATTAATGATCCCATGACTCGCGTGCCCGGCATCGGCCAGGTACAAATCTTCGGTGCCGGGCAATATGCCATGCGATTCTGGGTCCGGCCTGATCACCTTGCCAAGCTCGGCATCACGGTGACCGAAATTACGAATGCCATTAAGGCCCAAAACACGGTGAATCCGGCTGGCCAGGTAGGTGCTGAACCGGTGCCGCCCGGGCAGGAGTTTACTTACAGTGTACGTGCTCAGGGTCGTCTGGAGTCGGAAGAAGAGTTCGGTAACATCGTGATCCGTGCGAATCAGGACGGATCCATGGTCCGGCTCAAGGACGTCGCCCGCATTGAGCTCGGCGCACAGATGTACAACATCATCGGCAGGATGAATGGGAAACCCGCGGCTCTCATCGCCATTTATCAGCTTCCAGGCTCCAATGCCATTCAAACCATGGATGCGGCGACCAAGCTGATGGAGGAGATGAAAGCCAGGTTCCCGGCCGATCTCGACTACGTCATCTCGCTTGATACGACCCAGGCCGTTCGGGAAGGCATTAACGAGATCGTTCACACCCTCTTTGAAGCCCTCATCCTCGTCATCATCGTCGTCTATATTTTCCTTCAGGGGTGGCGCGCCACGCTGATCCCGCTGCTCGCCGTGCCTGTCTCGCTGATCGGCACATTCACACTTTTTCCGATGCTGGGGTTTTCGATCAACACCCTGTCGTTGTTCGGTCTCGTACTGGCGATCGGCCTGGTCGTGGACGACGCCATCGTGGTCGTCGAAGCGGTTGAGCATCACATCGAGCACGGGATGTCCCCGAAAGAGGCAAGTCTCAAGGCGATGGAGGAAGTCTCTGGCCCTGTGATCGCGATCGCACTCATCCTTGCGGCGGTCTTTGTCCCGACGGCATTCATCCCCGGTATTACGGGGCGGCTGTATCAGCAATTTGCGGTCACGATTGCGCTATCAGTGGTGATCTCAGCGTTCAACGCGCTGACGCTGAGCCCGGCGCTGTCGGCGCTCCTGTTGCGACCAAGACAGCCGGCGAGAGGCCCGCTCGGTCTCTTCTTCGGCTGGTTCAACAAATGGTTCGGCCGCGCGACCGATGGGTATGTGACTGTCTGCGGCCATCTCATTCGAAAATCCGGGCGGTCGATGCTGTTTCTCCTCCTGGTGGCGATCATTGCAGGCTGGCTCGGTATGCAATTACCGAACGGTTTTCTCCCGATGGAAGACCAGGGCTATGTCTATCTCAATGTGCAACTGCCAGAGGCCTCCTCTCTCCAGCGGACGGATGAAGTCTGCAGAAAGATCGAAGCTATTCTCCAGTCCACGCCGGGAATCAAGTATGCCTCCACTATTGTCGGGTTCAGTCTATTGAGCACGGTGAGCACTACCTACAATGCGTTTTTCTTTGTCACCCTCGCGCCCTGGGAAGAACGGAAGAAACCTGAGGAACAGCTTCTTGCCATTTTTAAGGGTGTGAATGCGCGTCTCGGCGAGTTGCCAGAGGCCAAGGCCTTCCTGTTTCCCCCGCCCGCCATCCCGGGAGTCGGCACGTCCGGCGGCGTGTCCTTTGTGTTAGAGGATCGAGCGAGCCGAAATATCGAATTCCTCGCAACCAACACGCAGAAATTCATGGAGGCACTCAGGAAACGTCCAGAAATTGCGCGAGTCGATACGACGTTTATTCCCGCCGTGCCTCAAGTCTTTGCGAGGGTGGATCGTGAGAAAGTCTTGAAGCAAGGCATAAATCTTTCCGATGTCTACCAGACGGTGCAGTCGTTCATGGGCGGCGTCATGGTGAATTTCTTTAACCGGTTCGGGCGTGTCTGGCAGGTCTATGTGGAGGCCGAGGGCGATTTCCGCACGCAAGCGGAGAACGTCGGACAGTTTTATGTGCGGAATGCAAACGGAGATATGGTCCCGCTTTCCGCATTGGTGACGATGGACATCTTTCATGGCCCGGAGTTCACGATGCGCTACAACGAGTATCGTGCGGCGCAACTGATGGCAGGGGCGGCTCCCGGGTACAGTTCAGGACAAGCAATGAAGGCTGTAGAAGAGGTGTTCGCGAGCGCCATGCCGGAGGGCATGGGCCTCGAGTACATGGGCATGTCGTTCCAAGAGAAGGTGGCCGCAGAAGGCGTGCCGGCAACGGTGATTTTCGGTTTCTCGCTCCTCTTCGTGTTTTTGATTCTCGCGGCTCAATATGAGAGTTGGGCCTTACCGTTCAGCGTGCTGCTCGGAACGCCTATCGCCGTCTTCGGTGCCTTCGGCGCCTTATGGCTACTGAAGCTGGTGGCTCCTCAGGCAAGTGAGAACGACGTCTTTACCCAGATCGGATTGGTAATGTTGATCGGCTTGGCGGCCAAGAATGCGATCCTCATCGTGGAGTTTGCGAAAGTCGAATATGAAAATGGCAAGTCGATCGCCGATGCCGCGTTGGCCGGAGCACGATTGCGACTCCGTCCCATCTTGATGACGGCGTTCGCATTCATCCTCGGCGTGCTCCCGCTGGTCATGGCGACCGGCGCTGGAGCGCACGGTCGGGTCCTGCTTGGCCTTGCCGTGTTCGGCGGGATGCTGGCCGCAAGCCTGATCGCGATCTTTCTCGTCCCGGTCACCTTCTACGTCGTCGAGAATCTCGTGCATCGGAGGGGGGAACATGTTGTCCCTCCTCCATCGGCCGCTCCCCCCGGATCGTCTCAGAAGACGGGTGACGGTGAATTGTCCCGTGGAGGGCCTAGGCCTGCGTTGTCTCCGACTCATGCCCGTGAAGGCGAAAGCTATTAAGGAGGCATAACATGCTGAACAATTTGCACCGATCTGCCTCTCTCCTGATCCTGGGGGTATTCGTTGTCCTGCTGAGCGCGTGCATGATGGGTCCCGATTACATCCGCCCAGATACAACGAAGGCAGACTCCTGGCGGGTGACGCCAGCGACCGCAGAATCGATTGCGAATTTGCCATGGTGGGAGCTCTTGAAGGATCAGGCCCTCCAGCAATTGGTCCGCACGGCCTTGGAGGAAAACCTGGATTTGCAGATCGCCACGGCCAACATCGAACAATTTCAGGCTCAACTCATGATCGCCAAATACGATTTGGTTCCCTCCTTCGATTATAAGGGCAGCGTCTTTGGCCTGCGTAACACCAACAACAATGTCGTTCCGCTTGCTGCTGGCGCTATTCCGACAACTGGAAACAGCGGCGGACTGAGCCTCTCGCACGAAGCCATCGATGTCGGTCTCAAGTGGGAAGTCGACCTCTGGGGGCGCATCAGGAGATCGATTGAGGCGGCTCGCGCGCAACTGCTGTCCAGGGAGGAAAATCAGCGCGGGGTCATCATTGGATTGGTCAGCAACGTTGCCGAGTCATATTTCGATCTCCGCGGATTAGATTATGAAGTCGAAATCACGAAACGGACGCTCAAGGCGTGGGATGAATCCGTTCGGTTGTCGGAGCTTCGTTTCAAGCAGGGAGCGATTCCGAAGCTTGACCTCAATCGATTTCAGGCGGAACGAGCAGGGACCGCCGCACAATTAGCCGACTTGGAGCGACAAGTCCTCCAAACCGAGAATCGGCTCAGTATCTTGCTGGGACACAGACCGGCGGAGATTTCGAGAGGGGTCCAACTCACCGAGCAAATCATGCCGATGGAAGTTCCGCCGGGGCTGCCGTCAGATCTCCTTCAACGCCGTCCGGATATTTTGAAAGCCGAGCAGGACCTGACTGCGTCGAACGCCACTATCGGTGTGGCACAGGCAGAACGATTCCCACAATTCGCCCTGACCGGTGCAGTAGGCGGAGCAGGACTTCAGTTTCAAGGAACTTCATTCGGACCCTACGCGGTCTTCAAAGGGGCAGCTTCGGTGACAGGCCCAATCTTCAACGCGTCCGCCTTAGGCTATCAAGTGAAGGCCCAGACCCAAGCCGCAGTCGCTCAATACAGGAAAGCGGTTCTGACGGCTTTTCAAGAGGTGGAGGACGCCTTGATTGCCGTGCAGAAGACCGGAGAGCAGCAAAAGGCGCTGGAAGAGCAGGTCACCGCACTCCAATCTGCCTATAATCTCGCCGATGTACGCTACCAAGGAGGACGGGCGAGTTATCTTGATAAATTGACCGCTCAACGGTCCCTATTCGAGTCGGAGCTTGGCTTGGCTCGCGCTCGCCGGGCAAATTTAAAGTCTACTGTCCAGTTGTACAAAGTGCTTGGGGGAGGATGGTCCCCTGAGATGGTCAAGCAGCCACAGGAGGCTGCGGATCGTGGGGACACGGCTGAATCGATAAAGGCGACCCCTGTCGCAATTCGCTGAATGATATGACCAGAGTGCCTCGCGCAAAATGGTTCGTCACAGTCGTGATAGCAGTCACGATGGCGGCAGTCAGCGAGCCCGTGGCCTTTGGTCAACTTGCTGCAGAACAGACACCCCGAGCGGTCGAACCCTCAACGACCGGTCCCGAGGCACCGGCGTCGACGAAGGGGACCCAGAACGAGCAGGTCATTCTGTATCCGACTGAAGGTTATTTTGCCGTATTTGGCGGGTATACATTCGGAGGCAAATTCGACGCGGAGGGCACCGGGTTGTTCAATGGCGCCAGTTTCGGGAACGGCAGCTTAGCCGATTCTGCGGTGGTCGGCGCAAAAGCCGGCGGATTTTTTCCTGATTCTCTCAGCTGGTTTGGCGTGGAAGGCGAGTTGTTCAACACCACGCCAAATATCGAGCAACAAGGAGCGGCGGCCGGCAGCCATATGCGCGTCACGACGCTTGCGATTAATGCGATTGGGCGGGCACGGTTTGCCTGTGAGAAGAAGCATTTAGACACGGAGCAGGTGACCGAACGGTTTGCCTTTCACTATGTCACTGAATTTTGCCGGCTTCAGCCCTATGCCGGCGTGGGGCTGGGTATTAACTGGGTGGACATTTCCAATAGTTCGTTCTCGGCGCATGAAAACTTCGCTCTCGGGTTTAATGCATTGGCCGGCGTCCGGTATCATTTTACGGATCGAATCGCGATGTTTACCGAGTACAAGTACAACAGGGCCACCTTCAACTTCGCCGGCGTCCAAGGACTTGCCGGATTCGAGGGCGTCTACAGCATCAATCATATTGTCGGCGGATTTTCGTATCATTATTAATGACGAGCCCTGGGTCGATGAATCTTGCCTCTGCA
>Ga0207681_10003150_pt1 | contig 10370 bp, 6 predicted proteins | sample KBSS53metaG_FD_184324 | JGI IMG/M metagenome (GOLD analysis project Ga0207681, IMG submission 184324) | Switchgrass rhizosphere microbial communities from Kellogg Biological Station, Michigan, USA - KBS S5-3 metaG (SPAdes) (version 2) | ecosystem: Host-associated > Plants > Roots > Rhizosphere >... | reverse complement strand
CGAGCATGCGAAGCTGCTCGTTTGCCAGCACGATCGTCAGGATCTTCGACTCCCCTGGCCCAAGGCGCACACGCTCGAAGCCGGCGAGCTGCATCACTGGCCGAGCGACCGTCGCCAGTACGTCACACACGTAGAGCTGTGCGACCTCATCGCCCGCGCGGTCGCCCGTGTTTGTGATCGTGAACCGGACGCGCGCCGAGCCTGTCGTACCCGTCGTCATTGGCTCGATCACGAGGTTCGAGTACTCGAACGTCGTATAGCTCAACCCGAAGCCGAACGGGAACAGCGGCTGGCCCGTGAGATCGAGATAGTCATCGCCTCGGCCCGTCGGCTTGTGATTGTACCGGAGCGGGAGCTGTCCCTCGGCGACGGGAAACGTGATGGGAAGTCGCCCGGCGGGATTCGCATCGCCGAAGAGCACGTCGGCGACGGCCGTACCACCGGCCTCGCCCGGATACCAGACGTCCACCACGGCGCCCACCTCGTCGAGCCACGGCATCGTGATCGCGCTGCCGCCGACCAGCACGACGATCGTCGGCTTCCCCGTCCGTGCAACGGACCGAATGAGCTCTTGCTGATGGCCCGGCAGCGCAAGCGAGGCCCGATCGCGAAACTCGCCCTCCTCGATGCCCGCCACGACGATAGCGACGTCGCTCCGTCGGGCGAGCGCGACGGCGCTGTCGATCTTCGCACGCCAATCGTCGCGAACACCAGCGTCCCAGACGAGCTTCACGCGCGCATTGCCGGTGCTCTCGAAGTACTCGAGCCGAATGGCGTGCGCGGTACCGCCGCGCAGCGGCACGGACGCGAGCCGCGCTCCGTAGGACTGCTTGCGCCAGTTGTCGATCACGAGACTGTCGTCCACGTAGAGGCGATAGCCGTCGTTGCCCTCGACGCCGATCCGTCGAACGCCGCCAGCCGGCACCGACAGTGTGCCCGTCCAGCGCACCGAGTACCAGTCGAACGGAATCTCTCGCGCGGGTGAGTTGAGGGTCCATCCGAAGTCGACGTCGCGGTCCACGCGCCTAACGCGCGGTGCTCCCGCCAGCCGGTTGTTGTCGAAGTACTCAGCCGCGAGTCCAGGAATCCGTCGTCCGTCGGTCATCGACGACAGCGCCGCCGCGGGCACGACGACGTACGTCCGGCTCGCGCGGCCCGGCCCCGGCGCGAAGCGAACCGCGCCCGAGCGACCCACCTTCGCGCGGAGGCCATCGAGGATGGACACCTTCGCGTTTCCAGGTCCGCTGTACCCGCCAAGCCTCGCCTCCGTGGCGTCCTCACCAATCACGGCGATGGATCGCACGCGAGACGTCGCGAGCGGGAGCGTGCGACGCTCGTTCCGCAGCAGCACGATCGACGCGCGCGCGGCCTCGAGCGCGATCGCGCGATGGTCGGCGTGTCCACTCCAGAACGCCGCGCTGTCGGCGTCGGCGTACGGCTGCTCGAACAACCCGAGATCGAACTTCGCCGTCAGCACACGGCTGACGGCCGCGTCGATGACGGAGTCGGCGATGGTACCGCTCCTGAACGCATCGAGGTACGGGCGGTGCTGCGGCCAGGACGACTGGAAGATCACATCGAGCCCCGACTCGAGCGCGTGCTTCGCCGCCGTCGCCGTGCTCGCCTCCGTGTGATGCAGCACGGTCGCGCCGCCAGTTGCCGCGGCGTCGGAGATGACGAATCCACCGAACCGCCAGTCGCCCTTGAGCTTCCCGTTGAGCAGTCGGCTGTTCTGCGTTGCTGGTGAGCCGTCGACCGAGTTGTACGCGGTCATGACGGACCGCGCACCCGCGCCGTGGATCGCGGCTTCGAATGGTGGATAGAACAGCTCCTCCAGCATGCGATCGCTGACATCGATGGGGTAGCTGTCGCGCCCGCCCTCGCCGACGTTCGCCACGAAGTGCTTCGGCGTTGCGACGACGCCCGCTCGTTCGAGCTGCCCGATGAACGCGCGCCCCATGACCGACGTCAGGTACGGATCCTCACCGTACGTCTCCTCGACTCGGCCCCAGCGCACGTCGTTCGCGATGTTGATCACCGGCGAGAGCGCCTGACGCACGCCCCGCGGTCGCGTCTCGCGCGCGATCGCTCGCGCCACGCGCGTCACGAGCGACGTGTCCCACGTGGCCGCGAGCGCGATGGCCTGCGGAAACATCGTGCCGCCCTCGCGGACGAACCCGTGCAGCGTCTCCTCGAACGGGATGATCGGGATGCCGAGTCGCGTGCGCTCGACGAAGTAGCGTTGGATGGCGTTGATACGCTCGGCATGTCGTCGCGCGGCCACGCCCGGCTTTTCCGACGTGGACGCCGCCGGCGTCGGGGCGATCTGCAGGCCGAAGACGCCGTGCGAGTAGTCGTGCGTCGAATCGTCGACGTCGCCCGGGATCATGAACAGCTGCCAGAACTTCTCCTCGAGCGTCATGCGGCCTAACAAGTCGCGCACGCGGTCCGCCGTTGGAAGTCGCGCGTCGCGGTATGGGGCGGGCTGCCCCATCGCGCCGCGAACGACGCTCTGGGACAGGATAACGGCGGCGAGAACAGCAACACCGAGACGACCCAGTGGCACGTGGCGGCCGGAAAAGGTGCGGGTGAAGATAGGCCGGACGCGCTGGACCGCGAGTGGCGCAGCCGCCCGTCGCGGCACCGAGAATTTCAACTACAAGAACCAACGGCCTCGACAGGATGAACAGGATGAACGGGATGGAGCTTCACAACTCCGTTCATTGTTTTGTTGTTGCTCTTTGCGGACGATCGGCCGGATCGTGGCGGGGCATCCTGTCCATCCTGTTCATCCTGTCGGGCAGTTCCGTCTTCGGCTCTTCGGCGTAGGTGTAACTGAACCTGGCACCGAGACAACCCGATCATGCAGCTTGGAGGCGAGCATCAGCATGACATCCTGTCGCTTTCGGCCGTGCGCACATCCATCGACTACACCGTCATCTACGATGCAGCGAGCCTACGCTTCCCGGCGTGGCCCGTCGCACTCATCGGCTTCGCGGTCGCGGCGCTCGGCGTGGGGCTCGGCGCGTACTTTCGACAGCGTGGAGTGACGTCGGCTCCGGCGCGGACGGTCGTGACCAGCGCCATCATCTTCGGCGTCTCGTGGGCGCTCCTCGTGGGCGGCGGGCTCTACGCGCAGCACGGCCAGTTGAGAAGTGCGCTCGCGGAGGGAAGCTTCGTCCGCGTCGAAGGCGTCGTGTACGACACGCCGCGCGGCCCGGCCGACGGGGTAGTGGTCGGAAACTGGGTGGTCGAAGATAGCTCGAAGGCCTACTGGTATCGGTACGACCGTTCGCCGCTCGCTGTGGGATATCGGCGCAGCGCCCCCGGCACGGGCGGGCTACGCGACGGCTCGCGAGTTCGCATCGCTGATATCGGTGGCCGGATTGCCCGTATCGAAGTGGAGCGGTAACTGCACACTCTGTCATCCCGAGCGATAGCGAGGGATCTTGCAGTGCGGCACTGGTGGCCAGTCGCGAGAGCGAGAGAGGAGAGATCCCTCGTCGCTGACGCTCCTCGGGATGACAAATGGAGAACCCCTGCGTCGGAGTCGGCCAATGATTCGCGTTACCGGTAGGCGATTCGTTCTTGGCATCGTGTTCGCGGTTTCCGTTGTCGGGTCACTCGGCGCCCAGGGCACCGAAGGCGACTTCGGGATGCGCGACTTCCGCTTCACCGATGGGTCGACGCTGCCCGTCCTCCGCATCCACTACACCACGCTCGGCCGTCCGCGAAAGGACGCGGGCGGCGTCGTCCGCAACGCGGTGCTCGTTCTCCACGGCACCACCGGCAGTGGCCGCGGGTTCCTCTCCCGCAACTTTGGCGGCGAGCTTTTCCAGGCCGGCCAACCGCTGGACACGGCCACGCACTTCATCATCCTGCCGGACGGCATTGGCACCGGCAAGTCGAGTCGGCCAAGCGAGGGACTGCACGCGAAGTTCCCGCGATACGGCTACGAGGACATGGTCACCGCGCAGTACCGTCTCGTCACCGAAGGACTCGGCGTCAATCATCTGCTGCTCGTGATGGGCACGTCGATGGGCGGCATGCAGACGTGGATGTGGGCCGAGCGGTACCCCGACTTCATGGATGGCCTCATGCCGCTCGCGAGCGTGCCCACACAGATTGCCGGGAGAAACCGCATGATGCGCGCGATCGTGAGCAAGGCGATCCGCGAGGATCCCGACTGGAAGAACGGCGAGTACACCGCACCGCCGCGCGGCCTCATGACGGGTCTGTCGATGCTGTGGATGATGACGAGCAGCCCGCTGCAGCAGCACAAGGCTGCACCGACGCGCGACAGCGCGGATGCCGTGATCAATCGGTATATGGATGATCGCATGCGCACCACCGACGCGAACGACTTCGTGTATCAGTACGAGGCGTCTCGGGATTACGACCCGTCCGTCGCGCTCGAGAAGATCAAGGCACCCGTCGTCGCGATCAATTCCGCCGACGATCTCGTGAATCCACCCGAGCTCGGGCTCATGGAACGGCTCATGCCCCGTGTGAAGCGCGGCCGGTACATTCTCATTCCCACGAGCGACCAGACCCGCGGGCACGGAACGCACTCGCTGCCGGTGATCTGGAAATCGCACCTCGTGGAGCTGTTGAAGGAGATCAGGAGCTAGGAAGGAGGGGGAGGACCCGATGTACGATGCCGTTGTGATCGGCGCTCGATGTGGTGGAGCAGCCACCGCGATGCTGCTCGCCCGAAAGGGACACCGTGTGCTTCTCGTGGATCGGGCGACGTTTCCGAGCGACATCCCGCACGGTCACTTCATTCATCGGTCTGGTCCCACACGTCTCGCGAGGTGGGGCCTGCTCGACCGCGTGCTGGCGACCGGCTGTCCGCCGATCACGTCGTTTACGACGGACTTCGGCGACTTTCCGCTCGTCGGGAACGATCTCTCCGTCGATGGCGTGCCATTCGCCTGTGGCCCGCGACGAGCGGCGCTCGATCGCGTGCTCGTCGATGCCGCCGTTGAAGCCGGCGCCGAGCTTCGGTCGGGGTTTTCGGTCGAATCGCTGACGATGGATGGCGATCGGGTCACCGGCATTCGCGGCGGTGACCGTCGCGCCGGTGCGTCGGTCACCGAACGCGCGCGCATCACCATTGGCGCCGACGGTCGCAACTCTCACGTCGCGCGCGCGGTCGGCGCGCCCGAGTACGACACAGTTCCAACGCTCACCTGCTGGTACTTCAGCTACTGGGCGGATGTGGCGAGTGAGTCGGTCGAAGTTTACGACTGCCACGGGCGAGCGTGCTTCGCGTTTCCGACGAACGACAACCTGTTCGCGTTGCTCATGGCGTGGCCGATCTCGGAGCTCGCGATGGTGCGTGCGGACATCGAGCGCCAGTTTCTCGCGGCGGTCGACGGCTTGCCGGCACTCTCGGAGCGTGTCCGCGCCGGGCGTCGCGCGGATCGGTTCTATGGCGCGACGGATCTCAGGAACTTCTTCCGCAAGCCGTATGGGCCCGGTTGGGCGCTCGTCGGCGATGCGGGCGCCCACAAGGATCCGTATCTCGCCCTCGGGATCTGCGACGCGTTCCGCGATGCGGAGCTTCTCTCGGACGCGATCGACGACGGCCTGGCCGGGCGGCGTGACATCGAGGATGCGCTCCAGGACTTCGAGCGCCGGCGCAACGAGGCTTCCCTTCCCGACTATCGTCTGAACCTCGAGCGCGCGCGGCTCGGTCCTATCCCCCCCGAGCAGCGTGCGCTGCGCGCCGCGCTTCACGGGAACGCCGAGGCGACGCGCCAGTTCTACCTGACGATCGAGGGGCTCGCGCCACGCGAGGTGTTCTTTGCGCCGGAGAACATCGGGCGGCTGATGGCCGCCGCCCGACAACGACCTTCGCCGGTCGGGCAAGCCTGAACCGGCGCCTAACGGCGCAATCGTGGGCACCTTCCGCAATTCCGATCGAGTGGTAGGATATACCGTATGAACCCTCGATCGTTCGCGGTGGCAGCCGCGCGTCAGGTGCTCCTGCTGATCGGCATTGTCACTGGTGCACGTGCGCAAAGCGCGCAGAGCGCCCCATCCGCGAGTTGCCCCGGAAGCTGGTCGACGCCATTCCGGGTCCAGCGCGCCGACGGCCGACCCGTATTCGTCGAACCTGGGCCCATTGCCCCGTTAGGTCGGGCCACGCTCGCCATTGGAGGTCCGACGTTCTTCTGGCTCGGAAAGGACCACCTGGTGGTGCCGCAGGACATGGCCACCGACTCCGCGCAGGTCAGGTGGGCGGTGACGCGAAGCGGCGCGCTCATCGATTCAACCGGCACCGCCATAGCGTTGGCCTCCATCGGCAGCGGGCAAGAGTGGAAACACCCTGGACTCCTCGCGTGGTCCAACCGTCGACTCGACGTCGCATGGAGCGCGCGCGATTCCGCGGGGACTATTACTGGAACGCCTAACGACGACACGCAGATTGGGGTCGCGTCGTTCGACGGCCACCGATGGACCGCACCGCGAACGGTCCTGCGCGCGACGCAGGTACGACTCATCGATCCACCAGCAATGCGCGCCGGAACGCCGTTCGACGTCGGTGTCGTCGCCGCCACCGTCAGGGATTCGGCAGGACATGCCGTTCGCGTCGCGCGACAGATTGCCGGCGACTGGGTTACGGCCGACTGGCGTGGCGCGACGGCCGTGCACTTCGCCTCCGCCGTGACCGTGTCCGACGGGTCGACTGTGGCAGTCATGATGGTCACGACGAACGACGGGAACACTGGCGTCTACTCGGTAAGAGCCGATCGGTGGCCCACGTGGTCGGCCCCACAGCGCATCGACAGTCTTCGAAGCGGGGTGGGGTTCGCCGCCTTCGCTTGGGCGCGACTCGGCGCCGATTCACTCGTCGTGGTGTGGAATCAATCGGGAGCGGGCGTGTCGAGGCTCGGGCTCACAACGGCCCTTTCCGTCGATGGCGCGAAGAGCTGGCGCCTTATGGCCCCGCTCATCGTTCGTGCGTCGTCGATCGATGACCCGCGGCTCGCGGTCGATGCACAGGGTCATCTGCACGCCGTGTTCGGCACCTCGACCTTCGATGCCGCCGCGTACGCTCCGGGCCCGATCACGCATGCCATCTGGCAGTCGGGAACGTGGACGACGCCGACTGCTGTGTCGACCGAAGCAAGCGTGACGGCGCCCGGACTTGGGTTCGCGCCTGGCGGTCGCCTCATGGCAACGTGGAGCGAGGACGTGGAGACGCCACACGGTCCAGTGCCCAGGACATTGGCCAGCTTCTGGACCCCGAATTGTCCGACGCGTCGTTAGGTGTGCGCCGGTCTCGGATCCCTTTGATCGCCCCTTGATCCGTCACGGAGAGCCGAGCACAAACTGGTTCCCGTCAGGGTCGGCGAAGATCGCGGCAGTTCCCCAATCGGCCTGCTGCGGTTCCTGAATGAACTTCACCCCTTTCGCTGCCAGCTCACGATGGGTCGCCATCACGTCATCAGCGACGAACGAGATGCCCGTGAACGTGCCGATGCGGTTCTCGTGCCCCTCCGGTGTGAACAGTGAGATGCCCGAGCTCGAGCGACCGATGCCGAGCTCGATCCAGCGCTGGTTGTCGTCGAATGGCTGATCGGTGATCACCCGGAAGCCGAGCGTCTGGGTGTAGAAGTCGAGGGCGCGCTGCTGGTCCGAAACGGGAACGCCGACGAATTTGATGGCCTTGATCACGAGTCCCTCCGTGCAAAAGTCAGATGATCGAAATCGAAACGCGGTGCGATCGCGAGGCGCAATACTCAGCGGACCGACTGGCCTCGCAAGCCGTGTTTTCGCTACTATGGCATCCGTTGCCATAGCTCGAACGCGGAGGGAGTGAGTGTCGCCGGTCGAGGTCGACGACTACGTGCTGGACACGCTGATGGCGGACCTGGTGGGCCACGATCGCCAGCCGTCGGCCTTTCTCGTCTATCTGTTTCTGTGGCGACGCACGCATGGCGCGGGGGCGCCGAACGTGCAGGTGAGCCTGTTCGATCTCGCCGCTGGCACCGGCCTCTCGAAGCGCGCCGTGCAGGAGGCGCTGCGCTGGTTGAGCAAGCGGCGGCTCCTGTCGGTGCAGCGCGGGGGGATCACGGCGATTCCGGTGTACACGGTGAAGCGACCGTGGGTACGGTGAGTACCGCCGCCAACACCGCGAAGGGCTGATCGGCCGAGTCGTGCGCTACGGCGTCGGCGCGGCCTTGATCAGGTATCCGTCTGGCGGTGTAGCGCCCATCAGGTTCCTGACGAAGTAATCCCACGTCCGCCGAATCAGGTACGGGTCAATCGCAAAGCCATGATTGCGGTTCGGCATGACGAGCAGGTCGAAATCCTTGTTGGCCTTGATCAACTCGTCGATCACGAGCTCTGTCGCCACCGGGCTCACGTTGTCGTCCAGCGTCCCGTACGCCAGCATCAGCCGGCCCCGGAGATTTCTGGCCTTGCGCCAATTGGACTGCGAATCGAACGAGTCGGTCGAGTCGTTCAACTTCTTCATCAGTCCCTGATACTTCTCGCCCCAGGTGAAATCGTAGCTCCGGTTGTCGTGGTTCCCCGCACTCGACACCGCGACCTTGAAGAACTCGGGATACGAGAGAATCGCATCGGTCGATGAGAAGCCGCCGCCGGAATGCCCGAAGATCCCGACACGATCGAGATCCATCTCCGGGTACCGGGCGGCGAGCTGTTTGATCGTCGCCACCTGGTCGGGGATCCCGTTGTCCGTCATGTTGCCGTAGAACGTGTCGTGGAAAGCCTTGGACCTGCCAGGCGTCCCCATCGCATCGACCTGCACGACATAGAAGCCAAGCTCCGCCAGCGACCGCGCGTTTCCGCCGGGATTGACGTTGAATTGGCGTCCTCCCACCGATCCGATCTGCGGCCCCGGGTAGATGTAGTCGATCACCGGATACTTGCGCCCGGGCACGATCCTGGACGGTCGATACAGCAGTCCCTCGAGATCCGTCTGCCCGTCACGCGCCTTCACCGTGAACGCAATTGGCATCGTCCACCCGGCCGCGACCAGGCGCGAGATGTCGGCCCGCTGCAGCTCCTTCACGATGGCGCCCGACGGCGCGCGTATCACCGAAATCGGGATCGTGTCGGGCCGCGAATACGCATCCACGAGGTACTTCCCGTCGGGTGAGAACGAGATGTTGTGATCCGCGTTCTCGGGCGTGAGCAACTCCACGGTTCCGCCATCGAGCTTCGCGCGATAGAGGAAGCGGTAGTACGGATCGCGCCCGGCTTCGCGGCCGCGTCCGGTGAAGTACACGTACCCCAGTGCCTCGTCGACGGACAACAGGTCGCTCACGATCCAGGCGCCGCTCGTTATGCGGTTTCTGATCGCGCCAGTTGCCGCGTCGACGAGATAGAGGTGTCCCCAGCCGTCGCGCTCGGACCACCAGACCACCTGCTTCCCGCCACCGACCGGACGCCAGTTCGGGATGCCACCGGAGTTCTGGTTCGTCTCGACGAACGTCTTCCCCGTCTCCTTCAGGACGGTCCGCGTGGTGCCGGTGCCTGCGTTGGCGGCCATCAACGTGAGCTCGTGAAAGCCGCGCTTCCCTGCGGTGAACAGCAACTCGTCGCTCCCGTTGGACCACCGCACATCCTTCCACGTCGTGTCGGTCGACAGCCAGCAGCACGTCGTGTTCACGGGTTCGAGTGGCCCGACGTTCACCCGTGTCCCTTTCCGCGACGCGACGTCGAAGATGTGGTACTCGAACGTCGGGATCACCGAATCGCCAGGGAGCGCATACCGATAGCTGTGCAGGACCCCTCCCGGACTCTTCACCTCCATCAGGTGCATCTGCCTGACGTTTCGCTGATCCCACTTGTGGGTGATCAGGCGCTTCGAGTCCGGCGACCAGAGCACGTAGGGTCGGAGCTCCGTCTTGTTGCGGACGTTCGTGACCTGCTGGCAGCAGCCGATATTCGACAGCGCATACCCGTAGTCCGGCGTTCCGTCGGTGGTGAGCGCCGTCTCCGCGCCGCCTTCCGTGCCGCGCAGATACAGATTCCCCCCTCGCTCGTACGCCACCCACTTCTTGTCCGGTGACTTGACCTCGCTCGGCTTCACCATCGGGGTCGAGTCCGGGCCCGTGCAGGTGTAGGCGACGATGTCGCACGTCCACCAGCGTTTCTTTCCGACATCGAACTGAATCGCCTTGCCATCGCGTACCAGCGTGAGGTCGCTGAACGGAAGCTTCGTCGGATCGTAGGCCGTATCCGCGCGCTGCGAGAGCTCCGATGCGAGCCGCACGGCATCGAACAGCGGTCGTTTCACGCCGGTCGCTGCATCGACTGCGAGGTAATCGTATCCCTTCCGGCCGCGATTGCGGTACCAGAAGCCATGCGCCGACGTCCCCCTGGGACTC
>Ga0207681_10003147_pt1 | contig 10371 bp, 8 predicted proteins | sample KBSS53metaG_FD_184324 | JGI IMG/M metagenome (GOLD analysis project Ga0207681, IMG submission 184324) | Switchgrass rhizosphere microbial communities from Kellogg Biological Station, Michigan, USA - KBS S5-3 metaG (SPAdes) (version 2) | ecosystem: Host-associated > Plants > Roots > Rhizosphere >... | reverse complement strand
CGGCGGCCGCACCCACGCGATGGAAGAAGCGTATCCGGTCCTGAAGCGCGACTACCCGCTCAACGAAAAGAACCTCGACTGGTGGGTGAACGAGAAGGAGTCGCCCTATACCGAGGTCAAGCGGTTTGACTGGTACCGCGGGTATCACGTGGGCGGCCGGTCGCTCCTCTGGGGGCGGCAGAGTTACCGGCTGAGCGACCTCGATTTCGAGGCGAACGCGAAAGACGGAATCGCGATCGACTGGCCGATCCGCTACGCCGACCTCGCGGCTTGGTACGATCACGTCGAGCGCTTTATTGGCGTCGCCGGGTCGGCGGAAGGACTGCCGCAGCTGCCAGACGGGCAATTTCAACCCGCGATGCCCCTCAACTGCGCGGAGGACCTGATCGCCGGGCGCCTGGCGAAACAGTTCGGCGGCCGCCGCCGGCTCATTCCCGGCCGTGTGGCCAACCTGACGCGGCCGCTGCCGGGCCGCGGTCGCTGCCAGTATCGCAACGCCTGCGCGCTCGGCTGCCCGTACGGGGCCTACTTCAGCACGCAATCGTCGACGCTGCCGGCAGCGGCGGCAACGGGGCGTTTGACGCTGAAGACGTTCCAGATCGTCACCGACGTGGTGTACGACGCCGGCCGCAAGCGTGCCACCGGCGTGCGCGCGATCGACGTGGCGACTGGTGCCTCGACGGTGTACTCGGCGAAGGTCGTGTTCGTCTGCGCCTCGACTATCAACAGCACGTGGCTCCTCATGCGCTCGGCCCGCGACGTGTGGCCAGGCGGCCTCGGCAGCAGCTCGGGCGAATTGGGCCACAACCTGATGGACCACCACTTCCGTCTCGGCGCCAATGGCACGCTCGACGAGTTGGGCGATCGCACCGTCTACGGCCAGCGGCCCACGGGCTTCTATATTCCGCGCTTCCGCAATTTCTTCGGCGACAAACGCGCGTACCTGCGCGGCTTCGGCTACCAGGGCAGCGCCAGCCGGCAGGGGTGGCAGCGCGCCGTGGCGGAGCTCGGCGTCGGCGGCGCGTTCAAGGACGAAATGGCGACGCCCGGGCCGTGGCAGATGGGCGCCACCGCGTTCGGCGAGATGCTGCCGAACCACGCGAACAGGATCACGATCGACGAGACGAAAAAGGACAAATGGGGTCTGCCCGTCGTCGCGATCGACTGCGCCACCGGCGAAAACGAGCGGCTGATGCGTGGCGACATGATGAACGACATGGCCGAGATGCTCGAGGCTACCGGCGTCAAGAACGTCCGCGTCTACGACAACACCTCGTTCCCGGGCATGGGCATTCACGAAATGGGGACGGCGCGAATGGGGCGCGATCCGAAGACATCGGTACTGAACGCGCACAGCCAGGTGTGGGACTGCACGAACGTCTTCGTCACCGATGGCTCGGGTATGGTGTCGTCCGGATGTCAGAACCCTTCGCTCACTTACATGGCGCTCACCGCGCGTGCGGCGGCGTTCGCCGTTGACGAGCTCAAGCGCGGGAACCTGTGATGGGGGAGGAACCGATGGACGACCGCGCGACAGTCCTTGTCAGCAGGCGCGAGGCCGTGCAGCGCGTGGCCGCACTCCTGGGCGGAGCGGCACTCGCCGGTGGTGACCGGTTGTTCGCGTTCTCGTTCGAGCCGGCCACGATCGAGCAGGCGATGGCGCACGGCACCGGCGCGTTTACGGCGGCCGATGTGGCGTTGCTCGACGAGATCGCCGAGACCATCCTGCCGGAGACGTCGACGCCAGGCGCCAAAGCGGCAAAGGTCGGCGCATTCATGGCGCTGATGGTCAGCGAGGCGTACGACGAGCGCACGCGCCAGGTGTTTCAACAGGGCCTGCGGCAGCTCGAGGACGCCTGCCGCCAGGCGCACGGCGTCCCGTTCATGCAGGCGTCCGCCGCCCAGCGGTTGTCGCTCGTGGAGGCGCTCGATCGCGAGCAACATGCCGTGATGGAGGATCGGGCGCCGAAGCGGCGCGTGCGCGCGCCGGCGGCCGCGCCCGCGAGCGACGAACCCGCACACTACTTCCGGCTGATGAAGGAGCTGACGTTGCTCGGCTACTTCACGTCGGAGATTGGCTGCACGCGGGCGATGCGCTACATCGAGGCGCCCGGGCGCTTTGATCCCAACGCGCCGCTGGCACCCGGCGACAAATCCTGGGCATCGCACGCCTGACGCGCCCGCGAGATGAGGACTTCTATGACCGCCGTCAACCGCCGTTCTGTCACGCTCGGACTCGCGATCGGTCTTGCCGTGTGTGCGCCATGGTTGTTCGAGAGCTCGCAGGCGCAGCAGGCGTCCCGGCCCGCGGCGCCCGCGATCGACGCCGACGACATCGGCGGCGTGGTGACGGGACCGAACGGCCCCGAAGCGGGCGTCTGGGTGATTGCCGAGACGCGCGACCTTCCCGTCCGCTACATCAAGATTGTGGTCACCAACGACCAGGGCCGGTACGTGATTCCAGATCTGCCGAGGGCCCGTTACGACGTCTGGGTTCGCGGCTACGGGCTGGTGGACAGCGCAAAGACCGCCAGCGAGCCGGGGAAGATCGTGAACGTCGCCGCCACGCCGGCGCCGACACCGGCCGACGCGGCTCGCTACTACCCGGCCATCTACTGGTACTCGATGCTGAAGGTCCCGACGGCGTCCGAGTTGGCGAACCGCGAGCAGTTCGCGGGCAATGTGACACAGCAACGTTGGCTCGGGGCGGTGAAGAATCTCGGCTGCGTCGGTTGCCATCAGCTCGGCCAGCTCTCCACGCGGACGATTCCGGCCTCGCTCGGCACGTTCGCTTCGGGCGCCGACGCGTGGCGCCGGCGCGTGCAGTCGGGTCAGGCCGGCGACATGATGTTGGGCCAGTTGAACGGGTTGGGTCCCGGATCGTTCAAGTACTACGGTGACTGGACCGATCGCATCGCCAAGGGCGAGCTGCCGCACAGCCGTCCAAGCCGTCCGCAGGGCGCCGAGCGCAACATTGTTGTCACGCTGCGCGACTGGATGAACGAGAAGCAGTACCTGCACGACCTGATCTCGAGCGATCGCCGCCACCCGACGGTCAACGGCAACGGGCCGCTCTTCGGATCGCCGGAGTACAGCTCGGACGTGATGCCGATTCTCGATCCCGTCGAGAACAAGGCAACGACGTTCAAGCTGCCCGTGCGGGATCCGCAGATGCCGCTCAGCCTGGGTCCGGGACACGCGGCGGCGCTGAAGCCGCTTGCCGCGTCGCCGTACTGGGGCGACGAAGCCATCTGGGACACGCGCGCCAACAACCACAACTCGATGCTCGATCGCGACGGGCGCGTGTGGCTGGCCGCGACGGTGCGCGCGCCGGATAACCCCGCGTTCTGCCGCGCCGGCTCGTCGCATCCCTCGGCCAAGCTGTTCCCGACCGATCGCACCGTCCGGCATCTCGCGGTGTTCGAGCCGAAGACGAAGAAGTACACCTTCGTGGACACGTGCTTCGGCACGCACCACGTCCAGTTCGGCTACGACGCGGACGACACGCTCTGGACGAGCGGCGGCGGCCCGGTGCTCGGATGGCTGAACACGAAACAGTTCCTGAAGACCGGTGACGCGGCGGCCTCGCAGGGCTGGACCGCGTTCGTGCTGGACACCAACGGGAACGGCAAGCGCGACGAGTACGTGGAGCCGAACGATCCGGTGGATCCGGCCAAGGACAAGCGCGTCGTGACGCCGTTCTACTCGATCATGCCGAGCCCGATCGATGGATCGATCTGGGGCGCCGTGATGGGGAACCCTGGCGCCGTCGTGCGCGTGGCGCCCGGATCCCATCCGCCGGAGACCGCGCTGACCGAGGTCTTCAACGTGCCGCTTCCCGGCTTCGGCGCGCGCGGCGCCGACATCGACGGCAACGGCGTCGTCTGGGTGTCGATGGCCAGCGGACATCTCGGCAGCTTCGATCGACGCAAGTGCAAGGGGCCGCTCAACGGGCCGAAGGCCACCGGCGATCACTGTCCGGAAGGCTGGTCGTTCCACCAGTACCCGGGGCCAGGATTCGACGGCATCGGCGAGAACAGCGCCGAGTCGAGCTATTACACGTGGGTCGATCAGCACGACACGTTCGGGCTCGGTCGCAACGTGCCGCTATCGACCGGCAACCTGAACGACGGGCTGATCGCGTACGCGAACGGACGCATGGTCGTGCTGCGCGTGCCGTATCCGCTGGGGTTCTACGCGAAAGGCCTCGACGGCCGCATCGACGATCAGAACGGCGGCTGGAAGGGGCGGGGTCTCTGGTCGGCCAACGGCGATCGCACGCCGTGGCTCATCGAGGGCGGCAAGGGAACGCGGCCGCTGGCCGCGCATTTCCAGCTGCGGCCGGATCCATTGGCCAAATAACTGGGTTCTTTTTTTCGAGCACCTCACGACCCGTCGTGACCCTGCCACGGTCCTTCGTGACAGCAGCGTCGGGTATACGTCACACCATACCGCGCGACTGACGCCGTCTGGGGCGCGCTTCTTGCTCCAGGGTGGTCCGTTGATCTCGTGAGTTCCGTCTCCCGCATACGCGTGGCATCCCTGGTCCTGGCTGGCGTGTGCCTGCGAGTGGCCACCACTTCAGCGCAGTCCACGTCCGCACCACTGAGCCCGACGAACATCTTCGCTCCCGTCTCCACGCCAGCCCACGCGATCCATGGACTGTCCCTGTTCGTGCTTGGAGTGACCGCCGTCATATTCGTGGTGGTGTTCAGCCTGCTGGCATACGCCGTCGTCACATTCAGAAGCAGGACGGACGACGACGATCGCGAGCCGCCACAGGTTTACGGTAGCAGTCAGGTCGAACTCGCATGGACCGTCATCCCGGTGCTGATCGTCGTGGCGCTGTTCATGGCGTCCTCGAGGGTGATCGCCACGATCCAAAACGCCGAGCGGCCCGCGAACGCCATCGAGGTGGTCGCCACCGGTCACCAGTTCTGGTGGGAGTATCGCTATCCAGGGCTGAACGTCATCACGGCCAACGAACTGCATGTGCCGGTCAGCGACCCGGCGAATCCGACTCCCACCTTCATCACGCTGCTGTCGGCCGACATGGATCACAGCTTCTGGGTGCCACGCCTGGCCGGCAAGACCGACCTGATCCCGAACCGCACGAACCACACGTGGATCGACCCGCACGAAGTTGGGCTCTACCTGGGGCAGTGCGCGCAGTACTGCGGCACCCAGCACGCCAAGATGCTGCTGCGCGTGTACGTGCAGCCGCGCGCTGAATTCGATCGCTGGGTTCAGGAACAACAGCAGCATCCGGTCACGAATCAGGCCGTGTCCGAGGGACGTCAGATCTTCGAGTCCACGGCCTGCGTCAACTGCCACACCGTATCCGGAACGCGGGCCAACGGCCGCTTCGGTCCGGATCTCACGCATCTGATGAGCCGCGACACCATCGCATCTGGCGTGGCGGACAACACTCCCGAAAATCTGCGGCAGTGGATTGAAAACCCCGACGCGATCAAACCCGGAGCACGAATGCCGGCGATGGGGCTCGGTGCGCGCCAGGTGGAGGCCGTCGTCGCCTACCTGGCGACGCTTCGCTGAGTGATTGGAACGCGAACATGGCCACTGAGTCGGTCGCATTTCCGACGGCACTGCCGATATCTCGACCCCTCGTGGACAGGCTTCACGGATGGGTGACGACCGTCGATCACAAGCGGCTGGGCATCCTGTACATCGGCTATGCGCTGACCTTTCTCTGCATCGGCGGGATTGAAGCGACGATCATGCGCGTCCAGCTCGTGGTTCCGCACAACGACCTGGTGTCGCCCCAGGTCTTCAATCGCCTGTTCACGATGCATGGCACCACGATGATCTTCTTCGTGGCGATGCCGATCGTGTTCGGGTTTGCCAACTACCTGCTGCCGCTGATGCTCGGGGCGCGCGATATGGCGTTCCCGCGTCTGAACGCGTTCAGTTTCTGGCTGACGGCGTTCGGGGGACTCCTTCTCTATTTCAGTCTGCTGGGAGCCAGTGGCTTGTATGGAGCGGGCAACGCTCCCGATGTGGGATGGTTCGCGTACGCACCGCTGACCTCTCAGACCTTCTCGCGCGGACACAGCACCGATTTCTGGACGTTGTCACTCCTGGTGTCTGGCATCGGCAGCATCGGCACGGCGGTCAACATTCTGACCACGATTCTGTGCCTGCGTTGTCCGGGAATGACCCTGGGGAAGATGCCGATGTTCGCCTGGCTGATTCTCGTGATGGCGTTCCTGGTTCTGCTCGCCGTTGGTCCACTGACGGCCGCGCAGATCATGCTCACGATCGACCGCTACCTTGGCGGACATTTCTTCGACGTGCAGGCCGGCGGCTCTGCCGTGATGTGGATGCACTTCTTCTGGATCTTCGGTCATCCCGAAGTGTACGTGCTCGTGATGCCGGCCTTTGCCATCGTGTCCGAAATCATCCCGGTGTTTTCGCGAAAGGCGCTCTTCGGTTACCCGTTCATGGTGGCTGCGGGCGTCGCGATCGGCTTTCTGGCGATGTCGGTGTGGGCGCACCACATGTTCACGGTGGGACTGAGCTCGACCGCGAACACCTTCTTCGTGATGACGACCATGGCGATCGGCGTGCCGACCGGCATCAAGATCTTCAACTGGCTGGCGACGCTGTGGGGTGGACGGATTCATTTCAAGACGCCGATGCTGTTCTGCCTGGGGTTTCTGTTTCAGTTCCTGATCGCGGGCTTGACGGGCATCATGCTGAGCGCGGCGCCGTTCGATTGGCAGCTTGGGAACTCGTATTTCGTAGTCGCGCATTTCCACTACGTCATCGTCGGCGGAATTCTCTTCGCGGTGTTCGGCGCCTTCTACTACTGGTTCCCCAAGATGTCGGGAAAGATGTACAGCGAAACCCTGGGGAGGCTGCACTTCGTGCTGTTTCTCATCGGCTTCCACCTGACATTCGATTTCATGCACCTTCCGGGACTACTGGGCATGCCGCGACGCATCTATACCTACGAACCGGGCCGCGGCTGGGACATCTGGAATCTGATCGTCACGGTCGGCGTGGTGTTTCAGGGCACGGCGATCCTGGTGTTCGTGGCCGGCCTCGTGTGGGCCTACTTCATGCGCAAGCCTGCCGGGAACGATCCCTGGGACGCCTGGACGCTGGAATGGACCACCAGTTCACCGCCGGCTCCCTACAACTTCGCGGCGATTCCTGTCGTGAGAAGCCGCCGGCCGCTCTGGGACCTCAAGCACCCGGAGGATCCAGATTGGAAGTACGACCAGTAGTGGAGCAGTGATGAATCCATCGCCCATGACGATGACCGCGGGGGAACTGAAGTGGGAGCTTCCGACGCGGGGTCGTGTCGGCATGCTCTGCCTCATTGCCGCGGAGACGTCCATCTTCGTCATCTTCGTCGTCGCCTACATTTTCTACATCGGCAAGAGCCTGTCGGGACCCATGCCCCGGGAGGCTCTCGAGGTGCCAGTCTTCTTCACGATCTGCCTGCTCTCGAGCAGCGTCACCATTCACCTCGCTGTCAAGGCTCTTCGGCAGGCGGATATTCGCCGTTTCAGCCGCTGGTGGCTGGCGACGATCGCGCTTGGCGCCGCGTTCCTCTACGGAACCGCCCGTGAATGGCAGCGGTTGATTTACGAGGTTGGGTTGACGATCAGCACCAACCTCTTCGGAACCACCTACTACTCGCTGGTCGGACTGCATGGGTGCCACGTGGTGGTCGGCCTGATCCTGCTCTCTGCCGTGATGGCATTCACGTGGCTCGGAAGCGTGAGACACGAGCACACCTATCGCATTGACGTGTTGTCTCTCTACTGGCATTTCGTCGACGCGGTGTGGGTCGTGGTGTTCACCGTCGTGTACATCATCGGGCGTTAGGACGCATGTCAGAAAGCGACTGAACATGAGCTCCCGAGCGGACGCGCCGCCACGCCCACCGGCCACGGTGGAGCTGCCAGCCCCCACGGCGTGGCCGATTGTCCTGGCCCTCGGCGTCATGCTGGTCGCCGCGGGCATGGTCACCAACGCCGCCGTCAGCATTCTGGGCGCGATCCTGGCCGTCTGCGGGCACGTCGGCTGGTTCCGTGATGTCCTGCCGCACGAGAAGATGGAAGCAGTGCGGGTTGCGGATCGCCCGCAGCCCGTGAGCACCAGCCGCCGCCAGGTCGAGCGCGTCGAGTTCATGCACCGCGATCTGCACCGGGCGCGACTGCCGCTCGAAATCTATCCGGTGTCGGCGGGTGTGAAAGGCGGCGTGGCCGGTGGGGTAGCGATGGCCGTCCTGGCCATGCTGTACGGAATTGTCAGCGGGCATGGCATCTGGTATCCCATCAACCTGTTGTCGGTCGGATTCTTTCCCAGGATTCAGACCACGGCGCAAATCGCCGCATTCGACGGGAACAGCCTGATCATCGCGAGCACGATCCACGTGGTCACCTCGCTGCTGGTGGGCCTTCTGTACGGCGTCGCGCTGCCGATGTTTCCCCGTCACCCCATTTTGTTCGGGGGCGTCATTGCACCGCTCTTGTGGTCAGGTCTGCTGCATAGCGTGCTCGACGTCATCAATCCGGTCATGAACCAACGGATCGACTGGCCCTGGTTCGTCCTCTCCCAGATCGCCTTCGGCATCGTCGCCGGAATTGTGGTGTCGCGCCAGGAACGGATCTCGACGTGGCAACCACTTCCCCTGGCCGTTCGCGAAGGCGTAGAGGCGCAAGGGCCAGTCGACGACAACGGCGGAGAGGACGCACGGTGAGGAACACTTCCGCTACTGCCGTCGCGGTCGCCATCCTCCCGGTTCTGATGGGCGTGGCGTGCAGCAATTCCCGCGGCCGACCCGGGCCGAATGCGGAAGTCCTTCCTCCGCGGGAGATCACGGACTTCCATTTCCTGTACGCGAAGAATTGTGCGGCATGCCATGGCCCGGAGGGAAAGGACGGAGCGGCGGTTTCGCTCGGCGATCCCCTCTTCCTCGCGATTGCTGATGACGCGGTCATTCGCCGGGTCGCAACCACGGGGGTACCGGGCACGCCGATGCCTGCCTTCGCGACCAGTGCGGGAGGGATGCTCACCGACAAACAGATCGACTCCATCGTGACCGGAATCCGCTCGTGGGCAAAGCCGGGTTTCGTGAGCGACGCGAGCCTTCCTCCCTATGTCGCCGAAGCGCCTGGCGATCCCACGCGCGGCGCAGCGGTGTACGACACGTATTGTTCGTCGTGCCATGGACCCGACGGACGCGGTGGCACGAAGGCCAGCTCGATCGTGGATGGGTCGTACCTGTCCCTGGTAAGCGATCAGCAACTTCGCACGATTGTGATCGTTGGTCGTCCAGAACTTGGAGCGCCCGACTGGCGCAACAACGTGCCCGGCCATCCCATGTCGGCGCAGGAAATCTCTGATGTTGTGGCCTGGCTGGCCGCGCAGCGGCCACGGTTTCCCACACCAACACACGCGAACCTCGCCGTGGCCGGCACCACGAGGCAACTACCATGAGTATCGACACAGTCGTATCCAGGCGCGCGGTGCTCGCCAAGATCGGGCTGGCCTTCAACTTCGTCGTCGGCGCGATTCTGGCGGTGCCGATCGTGCGGTACCTCATGTCGCCGGTGGCGCGCGGGCGCTCCGGGGGATACCTGGACTGGCTGTCACTGGGCGGACTCGAACAGTTTCCTGTCGGCCAGACCCGTCTGGCCACGTACCACAATCCCGTCCGAAGCGGGTGGGATGGGGAGACCGCCGATATCCCCTGCTGGGTGCGGAACATCGACGGCCAGAATTTTCAGGTCTTCGCCATCAACTGCGCGCACCTCGGATGCCCGGTGCGATGGTTCCCGCAGTCAAACCTGTTCATGTGTCCGTGTCACGGCGGCGCCTACTACCAGGACGGTTCGCACGCGTCCGGGCCTCCGCCGCGCGGGCTGTTTCAGTACAGCTACAAGATCGACGACGGACAACTCTTCATCAAAGCCGGTGAAACGCCGACGACCGGCAGCCCGACCGCGTCATTGAACGGGAAAGGACCGTCATGCAGCTGATTCGCAGAATCGGCTCATGGTTCGACGCTCGTCTGCAGCTTGGGAAAGAGATCCGGGAAACCGCCGAGCACCCAGTCCCCCGGGAGAGCGCCAGCTGGTTCTATGTCTTCGGCAGCGCGGCGCTGATCACGTTCGGTTTACAGCTGGTCACGGGGATTCTGCTGGCGACCGTTTACGTGCCTTCCGCGGGCGAAGCCTGGAACAGCCTTCAGGTCCTCAATCACGACATCGCCCTGGGATGGTTCATTCGAGCCCTGCATGGCTGGGGCTCGAATTTCATGGTGGCCATCGTCCTGATCCACATGGTGCAGGTCTTCCTGTTCGGAGCCTACAAGTACCCGCGTGAGTTGACGTG
>Ga0207681_10003146_pt1 | contig 10373 bp, 10 predicted proteins | sample KBSS53metaG_FD_184324 | JGI IMG/M metagenome (GOLD analysis project Ga0207681, IMG submission 184324) | Switchgrass rhizosphere microbial communities from Kellogg Biological Station, Michigan, USA - KBS S5-3 metaG (SPAdes) (version 2) | ecosystem: Host-associated > Plants > Roots > Rhizosphere... | reverse complement strand
GCGCGACGACCGGATCGAGCGCCTCGATCGCCGCGTCCAGCTCGTCGGTTTGCGGGTGATCCAGGCTAAGCGAGGCAACTTGCATCCCGAGCTCCTTTGATGCCAAATCTTGTGATTGGCTGCGCGATTAATTACATCCGCGTGTGCAATTAGTCAAGCGGAGGGCTGACGGTTTGGCGATGACCAAGGTGCGGGATGCCCGGCGGGCAGGTCGCCCGACGGCGGAAGCCGCGCGGATGAAGCACGAAGCGCTGCTCGAGGCCGCGTTCGCCGAATTTGCCCGCTCAGGTTTTCGCGGTGCTTCGATGCGTGACATTGCCGAAAACGCGCAGATTTCCTCGCGCACCTTGTACAACAGATATCCCGACAAGCTGGCGCTGTTCGAAGCCTGTGTCGAACTCGCCGCCGATGATTTCGAGCCGATTCCGGCCGATCCCGAAGCGGATCTGCGCTCCTGGCTCGTCGCCTATACGATCGCCATGCATTCCCAGTTGATGAGCGAGCGGAGCCGCCAGATCTCGCTGCTCGTCTACCGCGAGGGTAGCGAGTTCGATGAACTAAGGCAGATCGCCAGGAGCCGTTTTGAGCAACTGCAAGTGGCTCCGGTCACCTCGGTGCTCGCGCGCCACGGGATCTCCGGCAACGCCGCACATTATTTGGCGACGCACTTCGTCGGGGTCGCGCTGGCCGAATGGCAACGTCGCCTGATCTTCGGCGGCTCGCCGATGACACCTGCCGAGATCGCCACCCACGCGCGCAACACGGCCTTCCTGTTTCTGGAAGGAGCGAATGCGCTTGTTGCGGGAGACTGGCAGCTTGCGGAAATGGACGCGTAATCTGAAGGTTGCGCAAAACCTACCAGCAAGGTCCAGCTATCTGAAATCCGGCTTCACGCGGGACGGCGCGCTTGTCGCAGGCGCCTGCATGCAGATGGTGCGGCTAGAGGGACTCGAACCCCCACGGTTGCCCAACGGTACCTAAAACCGTCGCGTCTACCAATTTCGCCATAGCCGCAGACCGCCGGCTCTATATCGGTGCGGTGAAAAGGAGCAAGCGTTTGCTGACGGGCTGCGGCCGACGGGTCCGTTGGCCATTCGAGCCGCCCATCGTTCGCCGCGTCGGGAGCGCCTGCCGCCGACACGGGGGTCTCAGACCTGCCACCGGCCGCCGAACATTTCATGGCTGGTCATCACCCACCCCTTCGATTATGTGGCGCGCCCTTAGGGCTTCATCGTGTCCGCTTGCGTCCGGAGTTTCTCCGGGCACATGGTGGACGATGTGCGCTGGAACTCGTTGAAAAACAGCATTTTGGCTGACGTTAGTCGCCCATGTGCTGGATCTGGGTTCCAGTCGCACACGATGAGGGGGTTCGAGTCCCTTCGCCCGCACCAGTTTTCGCCGCCCGGTCAGACGCGGCCGAAGGTAAGGCACAGGAAGGCATAACGAGATGCAGATCGTCGAGACCACCAACGAAGGGCTCAAGCGCGCCTACACGGTGACCATTCCCGCCAAGGACATCACCGCCCGCATCGAGGGTGAGGTCAAGCGCCTGGCGCCGCAGATCAAGATGCCCGGCTTCCGCCCCGGCAAGGTGCCGGCGAACCTCGTCAAGAAGATGCACGGTCCGGCTCTGCACCAGGAGGCGCTGCAGACCTCGATCAAGGACGCGATGGACAAGCTCGTCGCCGACAATGCCCTGCGTCCGGCGATGCAGCCCGACGTGAGCCTGGGTGAGGGCTACGAGGAAGGCAAGGACGCCGAGCTGACCGTCAGCCTGGAAGTGCTGCCCAAGATCGAGGCGCCCGCGATCGAGGGACTCAAGCTCGAGAAGCTGACCGTGCCCGTCACCGACGAGCAGATCGACGAGCAGGTCCAGCGCTTCGCCGACCAGCAGAAGAGCTACGAGACCGCCGAGGACCGCGCCGCCGAGGATGGCGACCAAGTCGTCTGCGACTTCGTGGGCAAGCTCAATGGCGAGGAGTTCGAGGGCGGCAAGGCCGAGCAGCAGGCGATCGTCATCGGTGCAGGCCGCCTGATCCCCGGTTTCGAGGAGCAACTCGTCGGCGTGAAGGCCGGTGAGGAGCGCACGATCACCGTGACCTTCCCCGAGGACTATCCGGCCGAGAACCTCAAGGGCCAGGACGCGACCTTCGACATCACCGTGCACGAAGTGAAGGTGCCGGGCGAGACCAAGGTGGACGACGAGTTCGCCAAGCAGCTCGGCCTGGAAAGCCTGGAGCAGCTGCGCGGGCTCCTCAAGGGCCAGCTCGAGCAGGAGACCGCCGGGCTTACTCGCACGCAGATGAAGCGCCAGCTGCTCGACCAGCTCGCCGCCGGCCATGACTTCGACGTGCCGCCGACGATGGTCGAGGCCGAGTTCGACCAGATCTGGCAGCAGCTCCAGCAGGAAGCCGCCAACGAGGAAGACCCCGAGGCCGCGCGCGCCGAGATCGAGGCCGAGCGCGACGACTACCGCAAGATTGCCGAGCGCCGCGTGCGCCTGGGCCTGCTTCTCTCGGAGATCGGCCAGGCCAACGGCGTAGAGGTGAGCGGCCAGGAAATGCAGATGCTGCTGCAGCAGGCGGCGCAGCAGTATCGCCCCGAGGATCGCCAGCGTTTCGTCGATTACGTGCGCCAGGACCCGATGGCCGCCGCCCAGCTGCGCGCGCCGCTCTACGAGGACAAGGTCGTCGATTTCCTGATCGAGAAGGCCGAAGTCACCGAGCGCGAAGTGACTCGCGACGAGCTGCAGGCCGCGATCGAGGCCGACGCCGACGAGACCAAGAGCGACGACAAGTCCAAGAAGGCTCCGGCCAAGAAGGCGAAGAAGGCGGAAAGCGCCGACGAGGCCGCTGCCGAGGGCGACGCCGCCGAGGCTTCGGTCGAGGACGCGCCCAAGAAGCCCGCTGCCAAGAAGGCCAAGGCCGCCGAGGGCGAAGCGGAAGGCGAGCCCGAAGCCAAGCCCGCCAAGAAGCCTGCGGCCAAGAAGGCGGCCGCCACGGGCGACGACGAAGCCACGGCCGAGGCCAAGCCCAAGAAGGCCCCCGCCAAGAAGGCGGTCAAGGCCGAGGACTGAGCTTCGCGCTGGCCGGTCGGCCACTGCTGAATAGACGTGGGAGGGGCGCTGCGGACGGACCGCGGCGCCCCTTTCGCATGACCGTCGCGCGGGGAGCCAACGGCTGGGCGCGCAAAGGCCCCGAGTGGGCGTTCGCCATGCAGCCAGCAGCGGGTGCCGCTTGTTCGGTTCGCTCGACAAGCCGTTGCAAACGTTAAGGATGAACTCATGATCAAGCTCGCTGTATTCGGTGCCATCGGCTACGCCGCTTATCGATACCTCCAGAAATCGCAGGCGGCGTCGTCGCGGAACGCGCCTGACATCGCGCTGGCCGGTGGACCGCTCAGTTCACACGCGACACTCCAGCACGATCCCGACCTTGCTCCGCAGCGCAACTGAGGAGGCAGGTGATGTCCGGCGACCCCAAGGAGGCCAAGCAGGAGCCCGTTGAAAACGAACGCGATGACGATCTGGAGAAGGTGCAGAAAGAGGCGGCCGAAGAGCGCGAGGAGGATGGCGGTTACCAATAGGAGCGGCGCAGACCGGGTGGGCGGGGTCGGTTCATCGGACTTGTCCCACCCCGTCGACTCGTGCAGATGTGATCGAGCCCAGGGGACTATCCCCAGCGGCGTTGCTTACGGTGCACCGATACCGGGTTAACGCCCTTGAACATCCAGGGAGGGCACGCGACATAAGCGTGCCATCTTGATGAGGACCCCCATGATCGACCTGTTCGGCGCCGCCGGCGCCAGTGTTTACGGAACCCAGGGAAAGTTCACCACAGATCCCGTGACCGGCGCCCTGGTGCCGATGGTGGTCGAGCAGACGAGTCGCGGCGAACGCAGCTTCGACATCTACTCGCGCCTGCTGCGCGAACGCATCGTCTTCATCACCGGCCAGGTCGAGGACCACATGGCCTCGCTGATCGTGGCCCAGCTGTTGTTCCTGGAAAGCGAGAATCCCTCCAAGGACATCTCGATGTACATCAACTCGCCGGGCGGCGTGGTGACGGCGGGCATGGCGATCCACGATACCATGCAGTACATCCGTCCGCGCGTGTCGACGGTGTGCATCGGCCAGGCCGCTTCGATGGGCAGCTTCCTGCTGGCCGCCGGTGAGCCGGGCATGCGCATCGCGCTGCCGAATGCGCGCATCATGGTCCACCAGCCCTCGGGCGGGGCGCAGGGCATGGCCTCCGACATCGAGATCCAGGCGCGCGAGATCCTGCGGATGCGCCGCCGACTGAATGATCTCTATGTCAAGTACACGGGCAAGTCCCTCGACGAGATCGAGCGCGCGATGGACCGCGACACGTTCCTGGAGGCCGATGAGGCGCTGGCCTTCGGCCTCGTCGACAAGGTTTTCGAGAGCCGTCCCGACGCGGCGAGCGGAGATGAAAACAAGGGCTGACGCCGGGGCGATCCCGGTGCCGACCTTCACCCCGGCGCAAGCAAATCGGGCTAGAGTTGATCACCATGCCGACTGCGGAGTACAGTCGGCGAGTCGCCTCCAGCAGGGGCAGCAAGAACGAGAATGACGAAATTGAGCGGATCTGACGCCAAGAGCACCCTTTACTGCAGCTTCTGCGGCAAGTCGCAGCACGAAGTGCGCAAGCTGATCGCCGGGCCGACGGTCTTCATCTGCGATGAATGTGTCGAGTTGTGCAACGACATCATTCGCGAGGAAACCAAGGCCGGGATCGCGGGCAAGAAGGACGGCGGCGTGCCGTCCCCGCGCGAGATCTGCGAGACGCTGAACGACTATGTCATCGGCCAGAGCCGCGCGAAGCGCGTGCTGTCGGTGGCGGTGCACAACCACTACAAGCGGTTGAAGCACAGCGGAAAGTCGGGCGATGTCGAACTGTCGAAGTCGAACATCCTGCTTGTCGGGCCGACCGGCTGCGGCAAGACGCTGCTCGCCCAGACGCTCGCCAAGACCTTCGACGTGCCGTTCACGATGGCGGACGCGACGACGCTGACCGAGGCCGGCTACGTGGGCGAGGATGTCGAGAACATCATCCTCAAGCTGCTGCAGGCGTCCGACTACAACGTCGAGAAGGCGCAGCACGGCATCGTCTACATCGACGAGATCGACAAGATCAGCCGCAAGGCGGAAAACCCGTCGATCACGCGCGATGTCTCGGGCGAAGGCGTGCAGCAGGCGCTGCTCAAGCTGATGGAAGGCACCACCGCCAGCGTTCCCCCGCAGGGCGGCCGCAAGCATCCGCAGCAGGAGTTCCTGCAAGTGGACACGACGAACATCCTGTTCATCTGCGGCGGTGCTTTCGCGGGCCTCGACAAGATCATCGCCGACCGCCTGCAGAAGCGTTCGATCGGCTTTGGCGCGCATGTCGCCGATCCCGACAAGCGCCGCGTGGGCGAACTGCTGCAGAAAGCCGAGCCCGAGGATCTGCTGAAGTTCGGCCTGATCCCCGAGTTCGTCGGCCGCCTGCCGGTGATCGCCACGCTCGAGGACCTCGACATGGTGGCCTTGGTGAAGATCCTGCGCGAGCCCAAGAACGCGCTGATCAAGCAGTACGCCAAGCTGTTCGATCTCGAGGACGTCGAGCTGACGTTCACCGACGACGCGCTCGAGGCGATCGCGCAGAAGGCCATCGAGCGCAAGACCGGCGCGCGCGGCCTGCGCTCGATCGTCGAGAGCATCCTGCTCGACACGATGTTCGACTTGCCGACCGAGAACGACATCAGCGAGGTCGTGGTCGACCGGGACGTCGTCGAAGGCCGCCGCGAACCCATCCGCGTCCACAAGGGCGACAAGACCGAAGCTGCGGCTTGAGACCTTAGCAGACTTCCACCTCCGATCCTCCCTGTTTTGCAGAACAAAACGGGGAGGATCCTTACGATTGCTCAGTCCTCGTCGGAAGAGGGTGGCGGCGCGTCTCCATCAGTGGACGACGGACCGACTGGCGGTGGACTCATTCCCCGGCCGCCGCCACGCTCGCCGCCGCGCCCACGCCCGCCCCGGCCGCGCCAGCCGCCTTCGGGCATCGGGTCGCCCTGCTTCATGTGCCGCATGACCTGCCCGTCGCGGGTGATGGTCATCTCCTCCGTCTCGGTCGCCTTGAGCAGCCAGCCGGACGGCCCCCGCAGCCAGGTGTCATGCGAGACCGTATCGAACGCCATCGTGTGCATCTGGCCGTCGCGGCCCTGGCGCGTGCCGCCGGCGGAGAGGTGCTGCACGACTTGCGCGGTGTCGCCCGCGATCGTGACCGAATCGACGGTCGTGGTCTGCTTGCGATCGGGATCGACGGGGATCATCGCCAGCCGGTCGATCATGGCGTCGGCATCCTGCGCGCGGCCCGAGATGTCGGTCGCGGCGAAGTCGGGCGTGAGCAGGGGCTTGATCTGTTCGGGCGCACGCGTGTCCATCGCGGCCTTGAGCTGCGCGTAGCGGGCCTGGAAGTCGGCCTTGTCGTCCGCCAGGGCGCCCTGGGGCGCGGCAATGGCAGCGAGCGCCAAGGCCAGTGTCCATGCACGTGTGCGGGGCTGAATCATCGGTATCCTCTCATGCCTCCACGCCCCGGACCATCGGTAGCGCGAGCGCCGCCGGCTGCAATCGGCATATTGTATCATTGCGTCGCACGCCTTCCACGCGGCGGATTTCCACGGGATCGCCCTTGCTTTCAGGCGCTCCGGCCCAAAAGGATCGTGGATGACTGCAACAAGTCGCTTGGCGAGTGGCTTGCCAAGGGTCATGCAGCACTCTACAGGCACGCGGCCCGCAGGAGTGTAGCTCAGTTGGTAGAGCATCGGTCTCCAAAACCGAGGGCCGTGGGTTCGAGTCCCTCCACTCCTGCCAGCATTTATGCAACCAGTTCAGGCTCCCATGCACGGATCGACGCGTCCCGACCTCGGCACGATGACTGAAGTCGGACACACGGCGCTTCGGGATCGCCGCGACTGGGGCTTATGGCTCGGCCTTGTCATGGCCTTCGCCGCGACCTTGCCCGTGCTTGCCGCCTGGGCGCCGCAGATGACGGACTACCCCTCGCACCTGGCCGGCTTCAAGGTGATGCTGGACCACGGCAAGGATCCGTTCCTCACCGCCTACTACAGCTTCCATTGGGAATGGACCGGGAACCTGGGCGCCGAGCTGCTGATGGTGCCGCTTGCGCCCCTGCTCGGAGTGGAAGCGGCGGGCAGGTTCATCGCCTGGTCGATCCCCTTGCTCACCGGCCTGTCGCTGCTGGCGGTTACGCGGGCCTTGCGCGGGCAGATCGGCGTGGGCGCGATCCTGGCGTTCCTGACGATCTGGTCGCCCTCGCTCCTGATGGGCTTCATCAACTATTCACTCTCGCTGGCGCTGGCGCTGTTCGCGTTCGCGGCCTGGGTGAAGCTGGAGACCTGGCGCTGGCGGCCGCTGGCGTTCGTGCCGGTCGGCTTCATCGTCTACCTTTGCCATGTCTCGGGCTGGGCGATCATGGGCGTGCTGGTGTTCGGGTACGAGTGGGACCGGCGCAAGGACCTGACCGCGATCCTGGCACCCTGGCCGCTGATTTTCCCGATGCTGCCAATGCTGGCCGGCGCCGGCAGCAACTCGAAGATGGGCTATGGCCGGCAGGTCCTCGAGTACAAGTGGTCGATCCTGTACCGCGGTATGCGCAGCCACATCGAGTGGCTCGACATCGCGACGATCACGCTCGTCGTGGCGCTGCTGGCGGTGGCTGCCGCGACTCGGCGGATCGACGGCCGGCTGGGCTGGGCGGCAATCATCCTGTTCGCGCTGACGCTGATCGTGCCGCGCCACATCTTCGGCGGCGACTATGCCGATTATCGGCTGAGCACCGCGACACTGCTGGTCGCCTGCCTGGCGATCCGCTGGCCGGCGCCGCGCTGGGGGCTCGCGGCCGCCGCCGGGCTGTTCGCCCTTCGCCTCGCGATCACCACCCAGCACTGGTACGAGGATGGCCGAACCTCGGAGCAGATGATCCGCGCCCTCGACCACGTGCCCGAGGGCGCGAAAGTGGCGACGGCGGTGGCGATCCCGCGTCGCCAGTGGGAGTTCGGCAGCTTCGAGCACTTCGGCAGCTATGCCGTCGTACGCCGCAGCGCCATGGAGAACTCCAACTTCGCGTTGCCCGACGTGCACTTGCTGGCGATGCGCGAGCCCGGGTATCGCCGCTTCGCCGATCCCAGCCAGCGCATCCTCTACGCGCCGTGGCAGAAGATCGACTTGCGCAAGTTCAAGGCCGGGAAGATGGCGGACTATCTCTGGTATATCGGCACCAAGACGCCAGTGGCGCTGCCGGACGGCGCGCGCGTCCTGTTCCGTACGCCGAACTCGTTCCTCGCGCAGCTTGCAAAACCCGCAGAGTCTAGCTAGATCGCGCCTCTCTTCCGACAAGAAGACTTTCAAAGCTCCTCCCGGCCCCGGCCGGGGCGGCGATGAGCCCTAGGCGGAAGACAGGCAATCATCCCGCTCGCAAGAGCGTGCAGGCAAGAGACGAGCGATGGCGAAGACCAGCCCCGGCGAATTCATTCGGCAAGTGCGATCCGAAGCCTCGAAGATCTACTGGCCCTCGCGCCAGGAGACGGTGACGACGGCGATCTTCGTGGGCCTGATGACGGTGCTGCTGGCGGTGTTCTTCCTGGGCATCGACACGGCGTTCGGCTCGTTCGTGCGCTGGCTGCTGACGCTGATCTGAGCGCCTCGCGCCCGCAACCGACCCAGATAGAACCTTCGAGAGATTTCATGGCCCGCTGGTACATCATTCACGCCTACTCCGGTTTCGAGAACAAGGTGAAGGAAGCGATTCTCACCGAGGCCGAGCGCCTTGGCCTCTCGCAGCTTGTCGAGGACGTGCAGGTCCCATCCGAGACGGTGACCGAGGTGAAGCGCGGCAAGAAGACCCAGACCGAGCGCAAGACGATGCCCGGCTACGTGCTCGCCAAGCTGCATCTGAACGATGACGTTTACCACCTCGTCAAGAACACGCCGAAGGTAACCGGCTTTCTGGGGTCGAGCGGCAAGCCGCAGGCGATCAGCGAAAGCGAGGCCGCGCGCTACTTCGGCGCTGCCGAGGCCGCGGCCGCCGCGCCGAAGAAGACCATCAACATCGATTATGAGATCGGCGATTCGGTAAAGGTGCTCGACGGACCCTTCGCCAGCTTCAACGGCCTCGTGGAAGAACTCGACTTCGACAAGAACCGGGTCAAGGTCTCGGTCTCGATCTTCGGCCGCGCGACCCCGGTCGAGCTCGACTTCGAGCAGGTCGAACTCAGCAAGTAAGCGGATCGCTTTTCGAACGCGCAAGAGGGCGGGGGCGCAGGCTCCCGCCCTCTTGCGTTGTCGATCAGGCGTGGCCCACGGCCATGGTCGGCGCGCGATGCTTGAGCCGGCGTGAGATGGTGCGGCCCAGTTCGATGCCGTTCTTCTCGACCAGGCGATAGGTCGCGCTGGCGAGGAGCAGCGTCGCGATCATCGCGATTGGAACGGTCAAGGTGTCCGGCACGACGCTGCGCACGGCATCATACGTCTGGCCGTGGATCAGGTAGATCGAATAGCTGATCGCTCCCAGGTAGGCCGCTACTGGGTTGCACAGCAGCGGGCTTGTGCGCAGGCGCGGCGTCAGCACCACGATCAGGAACACCGCGAAGGAGAATAGCCAGGGGTAGAGCGCCTGGTGGAAGCCGACGCGCGGGTGGCTGTGCAGGCCGAACGAGAGATAGAACGAGGGCACCAGCAGCGCCGTGAACACGGCGATGCTGCCCAGGAAGCGGCGTGGACTCAGCGAGCCTTCGGTGAGGAGGAAGGCTTGGTAGCCGATCACCGCGGCGTAGAGCATGAAGATGCGACCCGCCGGCAGGCGCAGTCCCGTCGCCAGGCTGGCGATGAGGGCCAGCAGTGTGATCGCCACGATCACTTGCTCGAGCCGGCGCGCCACGCCCGAGCGGAACACCGAGACGAAGATCGCGAACAGCAGGTACCACAGGAACTCGAGCGGCAGGGTCCAGGCGGCGCCGATGATCGGCTTTTGCCCGACGTATTCGGACAGGAGCAGCACTGCCGCGATCCAGCGGTCGGGCGAGAATTCCGGCCGGTTCGCCAGCCCCACGCCGGTGACTTGGTAGAAGGCGAAGGGCACGAGGCAGACGAGGTAGAGCGGGTAGATCCGGCTGACGCGGCGGATCGCGAAGTCGATCGGATTGAACCCGCGCGTCACCGAAAACGGGATGATGAAGCCGCTGACGAAGAAGAACAGCGCCACGCCCGCGACACCGGGCTGCAGCGTCTGCACGGCCGTGGCCATGAAGCCGCCGCGATGCTCGAAGTAGTGTTGGCATAGCACCATCGTGGC
>Ga0207681_10003137_pt1 | contig 10389 bp, 9 predicted proteins | sample KBSS53metaG_FD_184324 | JGI IMG/M metagenome (GOLD analysis project Ga0207681, IMG submission 184324) | Switchgrass rhizosphere microbial communities from Kellogg Biological Station, Michigan, USA - KBS S5-3 metaG (SPAdes) (version 2) | ecosystem: Host-associated > Plants > Roots > Rhizosphere >... | reverse complement strand
CGTTGGCGGCGGCGACGATGCGGCGGCGCGCGGCTTCGGCGGTGTCGCCGTCGGTGATCGTGAACTGCTCGAACTTCTTGCCGTCGAGCTTGTTGAGCTTGGCGCTGAAGGTCTGCGCCGGATGCGCGCATTCGGCCTCGATGCTCCAGTACTCGCGCGCGACGAAGGCTTCGATCTCCTCCTCGCGCTCGACGATCATGCGCAGCGCCGGCGACTGCACGCGCCCGGCCGACAGCCCGCGCTGCACCTTGCGCCACAGCACCGGCGACAGGTTGAAGCCGACCAGGTAGTCGAGCGCGCGCCGCGCCTGCTGCGCGTCGACGAGGTCGCCGGCGATGCTGCGCGGCTTCAGCATGGCTTCCTTGATCGCGCGCGGCGTGATCTCGGTGAACACCACGCGGTGCAGCGCCTTGTTCTCGAGCAGGCCGCGTTCCTTCAGGATCTCCGCGATGTGCCAGCTGATCGCCTCGCCCTCGCGGTCCGGGTCGGTCGCCAGATAGATGTCGTCGGCGGCGCGCGCGGCCTTGGCGATGGCTTCGACGTGCTTCTCGTTCTTCTCGATCAGGTCGTAGCGCATCTTGAAGCCCTGGTCGGGATCGACCGCCCCTTCCTTCGGCACCAGATCGCGGACGTGGCCGTAGGAGGCGAGGACGTGGAAGTCCTTGCCGAGGTATTTGTTGATCGTCTTGGCCTTGGCCGGCGATTCGACGATGAGGAGGTGCTTGGCCATCGAGGGGGTGGGTTCCGGGCGGGCGGGGGAGCCGCGCCAGTCAAAGGGGGAAGAAGACGACGCCCGCGGCATCGGCCACGGGCGTTCAGGAGCGTGCCGTTCAGGAACGGCCTTTTTATAGTGGAATCACGCCGGAGCCCGGCGTGTCAAGCGAATTCCCGCCGGAGGCCCGGCGGGCAAGGCCTCAATGCATGCGTCCGATCATCGCGGCGAAGAACGCGGCGAACACGATCGCACCGACGAAAAACAGCGCGCCCAGCGCCAGAATCACGATCGTGACCGTGCCGAGATTGCGCTGCTGCAGGTCGGGCCGGTCGGTGTAGGCCCATTTGTCGACGACCAGGGTGTCGCACATCATGTCGTGCAGCGCGCGCTTGCGGTCGGTGAACGCGGCCATCAGGTAGCCGATCGCGAGAATCAGGCCGCTGACGATCAGCGCGAAGAAGCGGCCGACGCCGCGCGCGAACGAGATCGGCGCGCCGTTGTCGCGCACGACCTTGATGCCGACCGCCATCTTGCCCAGCGTGGCCTGGTTGCCGCTGGCGTGGAACCACGCGAAATAGACCATCTGCATCAGGATGGGCAGCACGTAGGCGGCCACGACCGCGACCATCATGCCGGGGCCGAACGACGGCTCGCCGCCGTTGGCGACGTTGAACGCGCCGGCGCCGAACAGCAGCGGCAACTGGATCGCGTATCCGGCGATGCTGAGGACGAAGCTGTCGATGATGTAGGCCGCGACCCGCTTCCAGAAGCCGGCATAGACCACCTCGCCGCCGCCGTAGACCACGCCCGTGCGTAGCAACGGCGCGGCCGGCGGCGCGTACGGCGAATCGCTGGCGGCCGCGACCCGGCCGGAGGCGGTGTCGAGCACCGGTGTCGCGGTCGCCGCGGCGCTCGTCGCGACCGGGCCGATCTCATCGGCGAAATCGCCGAGCGGCCGCCATTGCGCCATGCCTTCGCGCCAGACCAGGGAGGTCCAGCGCAGGCTGCCTTCGCCGAGCAGGCGCGCCAGTTCGGCGCTCTCGACCGGTCCGTGGCGTTGGTGCTGGGCGTCGGCGTAATACCAGGTGCTCATGCGTGCGGGCGTCCTTGAGAGGGCGAAGCGGTGGCGGGCATCTTGCGGACGATCAGCGCGGGCGGCAAGCCGAACGGACCAGCCTGGGCTCGAGATCGGTGGTGCATCGCCAGGAAGGCGGGGTCGCGCCGGTGCCGGGCACGCGTTCCCACTCCAGGACCTTGCCGTCCAGCCTGGCCTGGCCGCGCAGTACCAGGCGGACGCCGCAGCGTCCCGGCGCGATTTCCCCGGTCGTGGCCGCCGCGATGGCGGCGGCCGTCGCGGGATCGCGTGCCCCCGGATCGGCCGGTTGCGGCTGCGGACAACGGCCGTCGCGCGCGAAACCGTCGTCGACCGTGGATGTCAGCGCCTCCCCGAATGCCAGCGCCTGGACGACCTTCGCCCGGGCGACGTAATCCTGGTACGCCGGGATCGCGATCGCCGCGAGGATGCCGCCGAGCGGCAGCGCCAGCGCCGCGCAGACGATCAGCGCGATCAGGCAGCCGTGCATGCCGCGCCTGGGCGGCGGGCCGGACGGCCTCGGCGCGGGAGCGGGCGGCAGCGGCGGCGGGCCGTTGCCGGAGCCGAACGTGGGTTCGATGCGTCGATTCATGGCGGGGTTCCGGGAAGGCGGGGGCGGCGGTCAGTCCGTGCAGCCGGGCGGGCGCAGCGGCGGCGGCAGGTCCGGCGCGGCGCACGCGATCGATACGCGATCGCCGCTGCGCGTCGCGGTGTAGCGCAGCGACATGCGCTCGCGCTGGTCGCCGAACGCCGGCAGCGTGACGCGGTAGCGGCACTGCGCGCCGTCGCCGCCCTGGGGCTCGAGCACGTAATCGCCGGCGAGGTCGCGATGGCGGATCTGCGCGGATTCGAGTTCGAATTCCTCCGGGCATCCGGCGCGGGCATCGCCGGCCGTCATCGCGGCGGCGAGCAGCGCGCGCGCCTTTTCGTCGTTGCCGGCGATGTCGTCGGCGTCGAACGTCGGCGCGCCGGTCGTGGCGTCCTGTTCGGCCTGACGCGCGCGATCGATGTAGTGCCGGTACGCGGGCAGCGCGATCGCCGCAAGGATGCCGACGGCGACGGCACCGGCGCCGGCCGCGACGAGTGCGGCGATCAAACATCCGGAGCGGTCGCTGCGTGGTTGCGCCGCATGCACCGGCAACGCAGCGTTCGTCGGCATTGGAATCTGCGGAGCCGGAGGCGGCGGCAACGGCGGTGGTTGCGAGGCGTCGGGACGGACGCCGTCCAGTCCGAGCGCGTCGAACTGGCGCTCCAGCGACTGCCATTCGCGCAGGCCGGCGTGCCAGACCAGCGTCTCGCGGTCGACGCGGCGTTCGCGAAACCCGGCGCGCAGCTGCTCGGCCGACAACGGGCCGACGCGGCCCTGGCCGGGCGCGTGGTAATACCAGTCCGTCATGTCTCCCCTGTGCGCGGCGCCGGGGCCGCGCGCGCCTCCCCAGGCGCGTGGTCAGTGAACGGGCTCGGGCTCGTCGGCGAACATCTGCGTTTCCATCCACGCGTAGGCCGCTTCCGCGCCGGGCTGGTTGAACAGCACCATCAGCACGACCCACTTGAGGTCGTCGAGATCGAGTTCGTCCTGGTCCAGCGCCATCGCGCGGTCGAGCACCAGCTCGCGCTGGCCGGCGTCGAGGATGCCCTGCTGTTCGAGGAACATCAGGAAGCCGCGGCCCTCGACGTCGAGCTTGTCGAGCTCGGGGCCGAAATAGACGCGGGTGGGACCGTCGGTGCGCCGGATCGCGGCGCTCGGCCGCTGCTCGGCCAACGCGTCCAGCCAATCGAAGGCCTTGCTGATCTCGGCGGGACTGAAACCGGCCTGGAGCAGGCCGTTCTGGAGGGAGTCGCGGTCGCGGACGAGGTCCGCGTCTTCGGTGAAGTAGTGCTCGAAGAGGTAGAGCAGGACGTCCAGAATGCTCTCTTTCATTTCCCCGGCCTGCGTCCTTCGGACGCGTTGAGTGAAGTGCCGCCCGGCGCGCTCCAGCGCCCGTTGGCACGGCGGCACCGGCACCCGCCGGACCACCTCCCGCTGACGGCGCCGTCCTGGCACCGCCGCCGGCGCCGCGAGGCGCTCAGCGTGTTCGGGAATACCGGCCGTGCTCGGCAACCACACGGCCGTCCAACTCCATGAGCAGCAGCATGGAAGACAACGTGGCGGTCGTCAATCCGGTGCGCTCGACCAGCCGATCCATACCGGTGGGGTCGTGCCCGAGGGCGTTCCACAAGCGGTGGTAGTCGGGGTCGTCCGTCGCTGGCGCCTCCGACGTGCCGGCGGCGGCATTCCCAGCCCCCGAATTGGGGACGCCGAGGCGCCCGCGCAAGGCGTCACCGAGCTCGGCCGCGAGCGGGGCGATCGCGGTCAGCACCTCGCCGGCGTGCTCCACCAGGGCGGCGCCGTCGCGGATCAGGCGGTGGCAGCCGCGCGCCTTCGGGTTGTGGATCGAACCGGGCACCGCGAACACCTCGCGCCCGGCCTCTGCGGCGAGGCGCGCGGTGATCAGGGCGCCGGAACACTCGGCGGCCTCGACGACGAGGGTGCCGAGCGCGAGGCCGGCGATGATGCGGTTGCGGCTCGGGAAGAATTCGCGCCGCGCATCGACGCCGGGCGCGTGCTCGCTGACCACTGCGCCGCTGGCGGCGATGCGGGCCTGCAGGCCGGCGTTCGCGCGCGGGTAGGCGATGTCGATGCCGCAGCCGAGGACGGCGACGGTCACCGCGCCGGCCGCCAGCGCCGCCTCATGCGCGGCGGTGTCGATGCCGGCGGCGAGGCCGCTGACCACGCCGAGCCCGGACGCCGCCAGCGCGGCGGCGAAATCGCGGGCATTGTCGCGGCCGCCCGCGGTCGGCGAGCGGCTGCCGACCACGGCCACGGCCGGATGCCACAGCCGGGCCGGATCGCCGTCGACGAACAACGCCAGTGGCGGGTTGGCGACACGGCGCAGCAACGCCGGGTAGTCCGGAGCGTGCCAGCCGAGCAGGTGGTGGCCGGGCGCGGCGAGCCAGGCGTGGGCGCGTTCGCGTTGCGCGGCGTCGGCGTCGTCGGTCAGCGCCTGGATCTGGCGTTCGTCGAGCCCGGCCGCGCGCCACGCGCGCGCGCCGGCGCGCAAGGCCGCGCGCGGCGACGCGTGCGCATCGAGCAGCGCGCGCCTCGCGTGCGCGGGGCCGGCGGCGGCGAGCAGCCGCAGCAGGGCGTCGTGGTCGGCGGTCGCGTTCATGCCGTCGAGCCTAGGCACAAACGAAGACGGCGCCCGTCGGGCGCCGTCGCGATGCGGTGTCGGGCAATCCCGACGCGGTCAGTAGGGCGCGTCGGGGTGCTTGAGGTGGTAGCCCACGAACGTCGGCTTGATCGCGTCCATCACCAGGCCGTAGCTGACCTTCTCGTAGGTGCGGAAGATCATCACGTGGCCGGAGAATTCGTCGGGCAGGCGCACCTTGTTCTCGAAGAACACGCTCTGCTCGTCGCGGTCCGGACCCTTCTCGACGCGGTCGGCGACGTTGCTGCCCTGGCGCCAGATCGAGAACACCGTGCCGTTGTCGACGCCGTCGCGGCTGCCGAGCGAAATCGCGATCACGTCGCGCGGGCCGCCGGCGGACAGCGTGTCGGTGACCGCGAGCACGCGCGCCTTGCCGTAGGCGGTCTGCTGCTTCGGCGGATGCGGGAAGAACTGCAGGTCGTAGGGTTGCGCGTCGACCGGGATCAGGCGGTCGCCGATGCGCACTTCGCGCGCGCTGTCGTCGAGCAGCAGCGTGCTCGCCTTGATGCCGCCGACTTCGCCGCGCGTGACCGTGCCGGCGTTGACGCGCATCAGTTCGAAGCCGAGCAGTTCGTTGCCCTTGTCGGGCATCACGACGTTGCCCCAGTACTGCTTGAAGTCGATGGTGCGGCGGCCGCGATAGTCGAGGTCGTCGGTGTGCATCACGTCGCAGCACAGGCCGCGGCGCTTGAGCTGGGTGTAGCGCACGGTCGGGCGCACCACGAGGTAGCGCTCGCCGGCCTTCGAGGTCGGCAGGCCGCGGATGTAGGCGACCTGGCCCTGGGTCGTGCGCAGGCGGTCGTCTTCGAGGCCGACGACGTACGGCATCTGGTCGAAGCTGTCGACCACGCGCAGGTCCTTCAGGAACTTCTCGACGTCGCCGAGCGGGATCGCGTTGATCGGCTGCGCCTCGGTGCGCGGACCCGGCTGCGCGGTGACGCGGTCGAGGTAGGCGAGGCTGATGATGTCGCCCGGATAGATCAGGTGCGGATTGCGGATCTGCGGATTCGCCTGCCAGATCTCCGGCCACAGCCACGGCCGTTGCAGGAATTTGCCGGCGATGTCCCACAGCGTATCGCCGCGCTTCACCACGTAGGTGTCGGGGTGATCGCTGCGCAGACTCTGCGCGGCGGCGTAAGTCGCCACTGTCAGCAACGCGACGGACAAAACCGTGCGAAGCCCTTGAGAAAGGCGCTGAAGCATGCCGGCCATCTACCCGCTCCCCTTGAAGATTTCCCCTGCAGCCGCCGCACTATAGCCCACAAGGATGGCCCCCGGGCAAGCCTCGCGACGCTACAATTGCCGTCACCACACGCCGGTTGTGACCGACGCCACCCTTTCCGCCCCATGTCCCTGCTGCCGATCCTCGAATTCCCGCATCCGCGCCTGCGCAACCTCGCCACCGGCGTCGATGCCGCGCGCATCGCCGACCCCGCGTTCCAGCGTCTGCTCGACGACATGTTCGAAACGATGTACGAAGCGCCGGGCATCGGCCTCGCCGCGACGCAGGTCGACGTGCACGAGCGCTTCATGGTGATCGACGTCACCGAGGGCCGCGATACGCCGCTGGTCTTCATCAATCCGGTGATCCGCCGCCGCAGCGAGGAACTGCGCACGCACCAGGAGGGCTGCCTGTCGATTCCGGGCATCTTCGCCGACGTGCTGCGCCCCGACGGCATCGAAGTCGAAGCGCAGGACCGCCACGGCAAGGCGTTCGTGCTCGAAGTCGACGACCTGCTCGCGACGTGCATCCAGCACGAGATCGACCATCTCGACGGCCGCCTGTTCATCGACCATCTCTCGCCGCTGAAGCGCGAGCGCGCGTTGAAGAAGTACGACAAGCAACGCAAGCATGAGTGACGCCGTCCGCGCCGCGCCGCGCGCGCATCGCGTGGGCATCGGCTGCATTCGCAACGCGACCGGTCTGGCGCGCCGATGAGGATCGTGTTCGCCGGCACGCCGGATTTCGCGGTGCCGTCGCTGCGCGCGGCGGCGTCGCGCCAGGAAGTCGTGGCCGTCTACACGCAGCCCGACCGCCCCGCCGGACGTGGCCGCGCGCTGACGCTGTCGCCGGTCAAGCGCGCGGCGATCGAGCGCGGCATTCCGGTGCTGCAGCCGCAGACGCTGAAGGCGCAGGTCTCGCGCGACGCGCTGAAGGCGCTGCAGCCCGACCTGATGATCGTCGTCGCCTACGGCCTGATCCTGCCGCAGAAGATCCTCGACATTCCGCGTTACGGCTGCTGGAACGTGCACGCCTCGCTGCTGCCGCGCTGGCGCGGCGCGGCGCCGATCCAACGCGCGATCGAGGCCGGCGACGTCGAGACCGGCATCTGCCTGATGCAGATGGAAGCCGGCCTGGATACGGGCCCTGTGCTGCTGTCGCAAACGCTCGCGATCGGCGAACATGAAACCGGCGGACAGTTGCACGACCGCCTCGCCGAACTCGGCGCGCAGGTGCTCGCCGACGGCCTCGGCCTGCTGCGCGCCGGCATGCGTCCGGTGCCGCGGCCGCAGCCGGCGCAGGGCGCGACCTACGCGCACAAGCTCGACAAGGCCGAGGCGCGGCTGGACTGGTCGCAGCCGGCCGCGACGCTGGCGCGCAAGGTGCGCGCGTTCGAACCGTGGCCGGTGGCCGAAGCCGAGATCGCCGGCGAACGCCTGCGCATCCACGGCGCGGTCGCGCTGTCGCTCGCGCACGCGCATGCGCCGGGCACGCTGCTCGCCGCCGGCCGCGACGGCATCGACATCGCCTGCGGCGACGGCGCGCTGCGCATCCGCACGCTGCAGCGCGCCGGCGGCAAGGCGATCACCGCGGCGGACTATCTCAACGCGCGCGCCGATCTGCGGACGAGGCAGGCGTGACGTCGAGCATGCTGCGTAGCGGCGGCGGCGTTCCCGCACCGGCGCGGCCGCACGCGGTTTTTCCGCACGCCCTGATGTCGTCCGGCATCGCCTCCCGCGTCGCCGCGGCGCGCGTACTCGACGCGGTGCTGCATCGCGGCCGTTCGCTGCGCGCGGAATTCGCGCGCGTGCTGCCGACGCTGCCCGACGCGCGCGACCGCGCGCTGGTCGAGGCGATCTGCTTCGCCGCGTTGCGCCAGCGCGCGCGCGCCGACGCCGCGCTGGCGGCGTGGATCGGCAAACCGCTGGCCAAACGCGACGACGAACTGCGCGCGTTGCTGCACGCAGGCTTTGCCCAGCTCGATCCGCTCGGTCTGCCGCCGCACGCGGCGGTGGACGCGACCGTCGCCGCGTCGCGCGCGCTCGGCCGCGCGCACCAGAGCGGGCTGGTCAATGCGCTGCTGCGCCGCGCGTCGCGCGAAGGCTTGCCGGCGGCCGCGATCGCCGCCGACTGGCCGGCGTGGCTGCGCGAGCGCGTGCAGCGCGACTGGCCGGACGACGCCGACGCGATCTTCGCCACCAGCGCGCAGGCCGCGCCGCTGTGGTTGCGCGTGAACCGCCGCCGCGCCTCGCGCGACGCCGTGCGCGACGCGTTCGCGGCGGCCGGCATCGCTGCGGTGGACGATATCGTCCGGACCGACGCGCTGCGCGCCGATGCCGCGCACGCGGTCGTCGATCTGCCCGGATTCGCCGACGGCGACATCTCGGTGCAGGACGTGTCCGCGCAGGCGGTCGCCGACGCATTGGCGCCGCCGGCCGGCGCGCGCGTACTCGACGTGTGCGCGGCGCCGGGCGGCAAGGCCGCGCATCTGCTCGAACGCGATCCGACGCTGCGCCTGACCGCGCTCGACGTCGACGCGCGCCGGCTCGAACGCGTGCGCACGACGTTCGCGCGGCTCGGGATCGGCGCGGACGCGGTGCTGCGCGCCGCCGACGCGACGCAGCCGGACGCGTGGTGGGACGGCGTGCCGTTCGACGCGGTGCTGCTCGACGCGCCGTGCTCGGCGACCGGCATCGTGCGCCGTCAGCCGGACGTGCTGCTGCATCGGCGGCCGTCCGATCTGGCCGCGCTGGCCGCGCTGCAGGCGCGCCTGCTCGACGCGGGCTGGCGCGTGCTCGCGTCGGGCGGCGTGCTGGTCTACGCGACGTGCTCGCTGCTGACCGAGGAGAACGCTGCGCAGGTCGACGCGTTCCTGGCGCGCACGCCGGACGCGGTCGCGGAGACGCTGGACGACACGTTCGGCCGCGTGTCCGGCGCCGGCCGGCAGCGCCTGCCGCGGGTCGACGGCGGCGACGGCTTTTTCTATGCGCGGATGCGCAAGCGCTGAACTGCTCCAGGTGTGGCATCGCCCGCACTGGCATTGGTAGGAGCGACGCCAGTCGCGACCCGGCCAAGCCGTTCGAAGAAGCGTTGCGCTCAATTGGATCGGCTCGGTGGGGTGCGGTCGCGACTGGCGTGTCGTGGACGGGCGCGGTGGGGCTACGGTCGCGACTGGCGTCGCTCCTACCAAGGGCGCGCGGCTGGGTGGATTGCGATCGTCCACGGACGCGCCTAACGGACTTCCGACGCCGGCCCTCGCTATCATCCGCGCATGCTGAAGACCCGTGCCTCGCGTGAATTCTGGATGCTAGCCTGCCTGGCGCTGCTGGTGATCGGCGCGGGCCTCGGCCTGCGCGATCCGTGGCCGGCGGACGAGCCGCGCTTCGCGCTGGTCGCCAAGCAGATGGTCGAGAGCGGCGACTGGCTGTTCCCGCACCGCGGCACCGAGCTGTATTCGGACAAGCCGCCGATGCTGATGTGGCTGGAGGCGGCGTTCTATTCGCTGCTGCGCAACTGGCGCGTGGCGTTCCTGCTGCCGTCGCTGCTGGCCTCGCTCGGCACGCTGTGGTGCGTGTACGACCTCGGCCGCCGGCTGTGGACACCGCGCGTGGGCCTGTACGCGGCGCTGGCGCTGCTGTTCGCGTTCCAGTTCACGTACCAGGCGAAGAAGGCGCAGATCGATCCGCTGGTGGTGTTCTACATCACCCTGGCCAACTACGGCCTGTTGCGCCACCTGCTGCGCGGACCCGACTGGCGGATGTGGGCGCTGGGCTGGTTCGCCGCCGGTCTGGGCACGATCACCAAGGGCGTGGGCGCGCTGGCGCTGCTGATGCTGCTGCCGGCCGCGGCGGCGTCGTTGGCGCAGTGGCGCGGGGTGCGGGTCGGCGCGCGCGATCCGCGCTTCTGGCTGGGGCCGCTGGCGTTCCTGGGCGCGGTGTCGATCTGGCTGGTGCCGATGGTGACCACGGCATTGTCGGCGCACGAGCCCGAGTACCGCGCCTACCTCAACGACATCCTGTTCCGGCAGACCGCCGGGCGCTACACCAAGTCCTGGGACCACCCGCACGGGCCGTTCTACTTCTTCGGGGTGATGCCGAGCATGTGGCTGCCG
>Ga0207681_10003136_pt1 | contig 10389 bp, 7 predicted proteins | sample KBSS53metaG_FD_184324 | JGI IMG/M metagenome (GOLD analysis project Ga0207681, IMG submission 184324) | Switchgrass rhizosphere microbial communities from Kellogg Biological Station, Michigan, USA - KBS S5-3 metaG (SPAdes) (version 2) | ecosystem: Host-associated > Plants > Roots > Rhizosphere >... | reverse complement strand
CCCGCTCCAGCTCGAGGACGGCGTGACCGGCCGCCTCGCGTCGAGTGTCGACGAGTTCGCCGCCCGCGTCGTGGAGCTGCTCGAGGACCCCGCGACCGCGCACGCGATGGGCAGCGCCGGTATCCAGCGGGTGAGAGAGCGCTTCCTGCTGCCCCGCCTGCTGCACGACCAGCTGCGGTTGCTGCACGAGGTCGCGCGATGAGCGCGACGCGCTCGGCCCCTGCCCTCGGCGACATCAGTGCCGCGATGCTCGCTGCGCGCGAGGTCGACGTCCCGCTGCGCGACGGCTCGAGCGCCCATGTGCGCCCAGTCCGCGGCAGTGACCTGTCGGCGCTGCATCGGTTCCTGCGCGGGCTCTCGCGCGAGGACCGGCACATGCGCTGGTTCACCGGCGCACCGGACCTCGACGCGGCCACGCGCTGGGCGGCCGAGGTTGACCGCCAGCAGCGCGACGGCGTCGTCGCGACGACCGGCGAGGGTGAGATCGTCGGCCACGCCGCCTGGGCGCGCCTCGACGCGACGCGAGCCGAGGTCGCGTTCGAGGTCGCCGACGCGCAGCAGGGCCACGGACTCGCGACGATCCTGCTCGCACACGTCGCGTTCAGCGCCCACGAGCAGGGCATCGAGACGCTCGTCGCCGAGGTGCTCCCCGAGAACCACCGCATGCTCGACGTCCTGCGCGACAGCGGTCTGCCCGTGCAGGTGCGTGCCGATCCCGGCGTGCTGCACGTCGAGCTGCCCGCGCAGCTGACCCCGGAGGCGCTGCGGCGCTTCGAGCAGCGCGACGCGATCGCCTCGATCGCCGCCATGGACGCGGTCCTGCGCCCGCGCTCGATCGCCGTCGTCGGCGCCTCACCCGACCCCGGATCGATCGGCGGCGCCGTCTTCGCGAACCTGCTCGCCGGCGGCTACCGCGGGGAGCTGCACGCCGTCAACCGCCGCGGCCGCTCGATCGAAGGCCACGTCTGCCACCGCTCGATCGCCGAGGTGCCCGGCGAGCTGGACGCGGCCGTCCTGGCGATCCCGGCCGCAGGCGTCGTCGAGACGGCGCGTGCGTGCGCGGCGCGCGGCGTGCGAGCGGTCATCGTGCTCAGCGCCGGCTTCGCCGAGAACGGCCCGGAGGGGGTCGCGCTCCAGCACGAGCTGCTCGCCGTCTGCCGCGCTGGCGGGATGCGGCTCGTCGGCCCGAACTGCCTCGGCGTGATCGACACCGACCCCGCCGTACAGCTCAACGCAAGCTTCGCGCCGACCGCGCCACCCCCAGGCGGCGTCGCGCTGCTCTCGCAGAGCGGCGGCGTGGGGATCGCGCTGCTGGAGCAGGCGCACGCGCTCGGGATCGGCGTCTCCGCGTTCGTCTCGGCCGGCAACAAGGCCGACTTGTCCGGCAACGACTTCATTGAGTGGTGCGCACGGGACGAGCGCACCAGGGCGATCCTGCTCTACCTCGAGTCATTCGGGAACCCGCGCAAGTTCGCGCGCATCGCGCGGCGCGTCGGCCGCGAAAAGCCGATCGTCGCCGTCAAGGCCGGGCGCAGCCCCGCCGGCGCGCGCGCCGCCGCCTCGCACACCGGCGCGCTGTTGGCCGGCTCCGAGCGGACCGTCGACGCGCTGTTCCGCCAGGCCGGCGTGCTGCGCGCCGAGACGCTCGGCGAGCTGCTCGACCTCGCGACGCTGCTCGAGCGTCAGCCGCTGCCGGCCGGCCGTCGCGTCGCGATCGTCACCAACGCCGGCGGCCCCGGGATCCTCTGCGCCGACGCCTGCGAGGCCGCCGGGCTCGAGCTGCCCGAGCTGCCGCTCGCACTGCGTGACGAGCTGGCGCGTCACGCGCTGCCCGGGGCGGCGCTCGCGAACCCCGTCGACCTGCTCGCGGCCGCGACCCCGGCGACGTTCGATCACACGCTCGAGACGATCGCCGCCTCCGGTGCGGTTGATGCCCTGATCGCCGTGTTCGTCCCGCCCTTGGTCACGCGCGCGGACGAGATCGCGCACGCGATCCGCCGCGCCGCACACGCGATCGACGGGCACGTGCCGCTGCTGAGCGTCTTCATGACCGCCGCTGGCGCACCAGCCGAGCTGCACGATCCGGCCGGATCGCTGCCCGTGTTCCGCTACCCGGAGGACGCCGCGCGGGCGCTTGCGCGCGCGGCCGAGCACGCCGTCTGGCGCGCGCGACCGGCCGGCGAGATCCCGGCCTTCCCGGACAGCCGCCGCCACGAGGCGGCCGCGCTGATCGCCGACGCGCTCACGCGCGCCGAGGGAGCCGACGGCACGTGGCTCGACACGCGCGAGGTGCAGGCGCTGCTCACCTGCCACGGCATCCCGCTCACACCCCAGCGCGTGGTCGAGACGGCGACGGCCGCGGCGCGCGCCGCGACGGAGCTGGCCGGGCCGATAGCGCTGAAGGCGATCGCGCCCGGCCTCCTGCACAAGAGCGACGTCGGCGCCGTCGCGCTCGGACTCCAGACACCGACGGCCGTGCGCCGCGCCGCGCACGCGATGCGCGCGCGACTGGCCGAGCAGCAGATCGCGATCGAGGGCTTCCTCGTGCAGGCGATGGCGCCCGACGGCGTCGAGCTGCTCGTCGGCGCCACGAGCGATCCGCTGTTCGGCCCGGTCGTCGCCTGCGGTGGCGGCGGCGTCAACGTCGCGCTCACACGCGACGTCGGGGTGCGTCTCGCGCCACTCACCGACCGCGACGCGGGCGAGCTCGTGCGCGGGCTCGCCCTCTATCCCCTGCTGCGCGGTCACCGCGGCGCGCCAGCGGTCGACGTCGGCGCGCTCGAGGACGTCGTTCTGCGTCTCAGCGCACTCGTCGACGCCCACCCGGAGATCGCCGAGCTCGACTGCAACCCCGTCATCGCCCACCCCGGCGGCGCGGTCGTCGTCGACGCCCGCGTGCGCGTCGTCCATCCCGCACCACCGCGCCCGATGCCCGCGTTGCGTTCTGCGTGTCCACCACTTCGTCCTGCTGCTCGCCGGCATCCCAGCTAGCTCCGGCTCGCCGTTCCGTAGTTCCCCCCACACGGACGCGCGGCTGCTCCCGATGCAGCCCCGTTGCTCGTCGAAGACGCTGCCTCCATGCAGGCATCGATGAACGACGGCGCCCACGACGACGCGATCGTCCGGGCGACCGGTATCCACAAGTCCTACGCAACTGGCCGCGTTCGCGTCGACGCGCTGCGCGGCGTCGACCTCGCGCTGCGCCGCGGCGAGATGGCGGCGATCATGGGTCCGAGCGGCTGCGGGAAGACGACGCTGCTGAACTGCCTCTCCGGCCTGGACGACGTGACGTCCGGCGAGCTCGTGATCGACGGCACCCCGCTCGCGTCGCTGTCCGACCGCGAGCGCACCGACTACCGCGCGCGGCACATGGGGTTCGTCTTCCAGTTTTACAACCTGATGCCGGTCCTGACGGCGGTCGAGAACGTCGAGCTGCCGCTGCTGGTCGCACGCGTCAAGGCGTCCGAGGCGCGGCGTCGCGCGCTCGACTCGCTCGCGCTCGTCGGACTGGCCGAGCGCGCCGACCACCGGCCCGACGAGCTGTCCGGCGGCGAGCGCCAGCGCGTGACGATCGCCCGTGCGCTGGTCAACGACCCGGCGATCGTGTGGGCCGACGAGCCAACCGGCGACCTCGACAGCGAGAACGCCGAGGAGATCGTCGCGCTGATGCGCCGCCTCAACATCGAGCGCGGCCTGTCGTTCTTGATCGTGACCCACGACATCGCGGTCGGTCGCAGAACCGACCGCATCGTCCGCATGCTCGACGGCCAGATCGTCGAGGAGCTCCAGCTGGAGGTGCCCCATGCACTCGCGCGTGACACTGCTTGAGGTCGACGTGCTCCGCCACGACCTCGATGCGGCCGTCGCGCGCTTCGAGGCCGAGGTCCTCCCCGGTCTGCGGGAGCAGACGGGATACGAAGGTGTGTTGGTGATGGTCAACCCGGAGGGCCCGGGAATGATCATGACCTTCTGGCGCGACGAGCAGGCGATGGCGGCCGCCGGCGGCTTCGCGACCGCGGCGCTCGAGCGCTTCGCGACGATCTTCCGCTCGCCGCCGGGGCGTGCGCACTACGTCGTGCGCGTCCTCGACGCGCCGGCCGGCTCCGGGCTGCTGCCGTGAGAGAGCTGTTCGGCATCCCGCTCGGAACGCTGCTCGTCGTGCTGCTCGCTCTGCTCGCGGCCGTGCTCGGCGTGCTCGCTGCGCTGGCGCTGCGCAACCGCGTGCTCGTGCGGATCGGCCTGCGCAACGTCGTGCGCCGCCGCGGGCGCACGGCGCTGATCGTCGTCGGCCTGATGCTTGGCACCGCGATCATCGCGGCCGCGCTCGCGACCGGCGACACGATGAGCCACACGATCCGCACCGAGGCGGTCCGGGCGATGGGCCAGACGGACGAGCTCGTCGCCGCACGCGGCGCCGCGCAGAGCGCCACGAGCGACCTTGGGGCTGCGACCGGCACCCGCTACGTCGACGAGCGCACCGTCGACCTCGTCGCCAGCCGGCTGCGCGGGACCGGCCTTGCGGACGGCGTCACCGGCGCGATCGGCGAGGACGTCGCCGTGCAGAACCCGCGCGCGCGGCAGAACGAGCCGCGCGTGACCCTGTTCGCCGCCGACCCGCGCGGATGGCCGGCTTCGGCACGATCGAGAGCCGCGACGGGGTGGGTGGGGTCGTTACTCTGGCGCAGCTGCGGCCCGGCGAGATCTATCTCAACGCTGACGCAGCCGACGAGCTGAACGCACGCGTCGGCGATCGCGTGCTGCTGCTCGCGGGGGCCAGACCGGCCGCCATGATCGTCCGCGACGTCGTCGCGTGGGACGGCGCCGGCACCGACGACACCGCCGTCCTGATGCCGCTCGCCGCCGCGCAGCGCCTGCTCGGCCAGCCCGGTCGCGTCAAGTACGTGCTCGTCTCCAACCGCGGCGACGCGATCGCGGGCGCCGAGCTGTCCGATCGGGTCGCCCAGCGGCTGCGGCCCATCACGGCGCCGCTGGGCCTCGAAGTCGACACGACCAAGCAGGACGCGATCGAGCAGGCCGACGAGGCCGGCAGCGCCTTCATGGCCTTCTTCACGACGTTCGGGTCGTTCTCGATCGCAGCCGGGATCCTGCTGATCTTCCTGATCTTCGTGATGCTCGCCGCCGAGCGGCGCAGCGAGCTGGGGATCGCGCGCGCGGTCGGCACGCGCCGCGGCCACCTCGTGCAGCTGTTCACCTTCGAGGGCGCCGCCTACGACCTCGCGGCGGCGTTCGTCGGCGCGCTCGCCGGTGCGGTCGTCGCCTACGGGATGGTTGCGTTGATGGCGCAGGCGCTCGGCAGCGAGGGGTTCGACGTGGAGTACGCCGTCACCGCGCGCAGCCTGCTCGTCGCCTATGCGATCGGCGTGCTGCTGACGCTCGCGGTCGTCGCGTTCTCCGCCTGGCGCGTGAGCCGCATGACCGTCGCGAGCGCGATCCGCAACCTGCCCGAGCCGGCGCCGACGCGCCGACGTCGACGCGTCCTCGGCGCGTCCGCCGGCGTCGCGTTCGGCGCCCTGCTGATCGCCTCCGGCCTGTCGGCCGCGCAGGCGACGCCGCTGCTGCTCGGCATCTCGCTCGTGCTCGTGAGCCTCGTGCCGCTGCTGCGCATCGCGGGCGTCCCGGACCGGCTCGCCTTCACCGGCGCCGGCCTCGCGGTGCTCGTGCTGTGGATGGTGCCGTGGAGCTGGCTGGAGGCCGTCTTCGGTCCGCTCTCGATGGACTTCACGACGTGGGTCGTTGCCGGCCTGCTCGTCGTCGTCGGCGCCGTCTGGATCATCATGTTCAACGCACAGCTGCTGCTGTCAGCGGCAGCGCGCGTACTCGGCCGCTCGCGGCGGCTGGCGCCGATCCTGCGCACCTCGATGGCCTACCCGCTCGCCGCGCGCTTCCGCAGTGGCATCACGCTCGCGATGTTCACGCTCGTGGTCTTCACGCTCGTGACCGGCACCGCGACGTCCGGCTCGTTCGTGAAGGCGTTCGAGAACCTCGACACCTTCGGCGGCGGCTTCGACGTGCGCGCCACGACCTCACCGGCCGCGCCGATCGGCGACATGCGGGCCGCGATCGCGCAGACGCCGGCGGCGCGGCCGCAGGACGTCGCGGCCGTCGCAAGCCTGTCGCTGCTGCCAGCCGACGCGCGCCAGCTCGGCACCGGTCGGCGCTTCGAGGACTACGCCGTGCGTGGACTCGACGACGCGTTCCTGCAGCGCACGACGTTCCAGCTCGGCGCGATCGCGCGCGGCTACGGCTCGAGCCGCGCGGTGTGGGACGCGCTCGCGCAGCGACCGGGGCTCGCAGTCGTCGACGCGCTCATCGTGCAGCGCCGCGACCGCTTTGGCTTCAACGCCGCTCCGTCGGATTTCAGAGTGAGCGGCTTCTACTACGACGACGGCCTGTTCGACCCGGTGCGCGTCCAGGTGCGCGACCCGCAGACCGGCCGCCGCGTCACGCTCACGATCGTCGGCGTGCTGTCCGACTCCGCGCCGCTCAACATGGCGGGCCTCTCGACCTCCCAGCGGACGCTCGCGGCCGCCTTCCCCGGCCGCGTACAGCCGACGATCCACTACCTCGACCTCAAGCCTGGAGTTGACGCCGACGCCGCGGCCGACCGGCTCGAGTCGGCGTTCCTTGCCAGCGGCATGGAGGCCGAGTCAATCAAGAGCATCATGGAGGACGCCGTCGGCGCCTCGCTCACCTTCAACCGGCTGATCCAGGGCTTCATGGCGCTTGGCCTGATCGTCGGCGTCGCCGCGCTCGGCGTTATCAGCGCCCGCGCCGTCGTCGAGCGCCGGCAACAGATCGGCGTGATGCGCGCGATCGGCTTCCGCCGGCGGATGGTGGAGGCGAGCTTCCTGCTCGAGTCGACGTTCGTCGCACTGACCGCGATCGTCGTCGGCACGGCGCTCGGCCTGCTGCTGGCCGACAACATCATCCGCGACACGCGCCAGCAGCCGAGCTGGCAGGACATCACGCTGCACGTCCCGTGGGGCGAGCTCGCGATCGTCTTCGCCGCCGTCCTTGCAGTCGCGCTGCTCGCCACGCTCGCGCCCGCGCTGCGTGCATCGCGGATCCGCCCGGCCGAGGCACTGCGCTACGAGTGAGCCGCAGCGCTCGGCGGCGGCGCGTCGCGCGCCGCCTCGCGCATCAGCTGCACGTAGGCGACCACGCCGGCGAGCGCCGGCAGCCACAGCGACGCGACGCGATACGCGAGCACGCCCGCGATCGCCGGCCCAGCGGGCGTCCCCAGCGCTACGAGCGCGCCAATCACGCCTCCCTCGACCGCGCCGACGCCGCCCGGCACAGGCAGCAGGTTCGCCAACGTGCCGACGAAGTAGGCCATCACCACAACACCGCCCGGCGCCTGCGCGTCGAACGCCGTGAGGCACGCCCACAGCGCCGCCACGTCGAACGCCCACCACGCGACCGCGCCCAGCAGCGCCGGGTCGCGATCGTGCAGCAGCAGCGAGACCGCGCTGCGAACGCCGTCGCCCAGCGCGGCGACGGCGCGGACGACCGCCGCCGCGATCCGCTCGTGCCGCCGCGCTCCGCCGACGTGCTGTGCGAGACGTCCGTCCACGCCCGGCAGCCGCGTCGCGAGCAGCGCGACGGCGATCACGAGCCCGCCGAACGCCGCCGGCACGAGCGTCAGCGCCAACGGCGCCGGCCCGCTCAGTAGGCCGCTACGCAAGCCGACGCCGGCCAGCACGAGCGCCGCCATGTAGACCGCGTAGAGCAGGACGAGGAACGCCGTGATCCCGGTCGCGACGCGGCGGCCGCTCATGCCGGCCCGGTGCAGCGCCCATGCGATGAGCGCGATGCCACCCGCGCCGCCGGCCGCCAGGACGCGCGTCGCCGCCACGCCCGCGAGCGAGATGCGCCAGCTCGCCGCCCAGCCGATCTGCGGGACCTCGCGGCCGAAGACGTGCCGGAACAGCGCCACATAGCCGGTGAACGAACACAGCTCGCAGCCGAGCGCCACGAGCAGCCACCACGGGTCGCCGCGCGCGAGCCGCCGCCACGTCTCGTCGAAGCCCGCGATGCGTGGCACGAGCACGTACAGCACACCCACCGCGAGCAGGATCAGCAGCACGACAGGCACCACGCGCCGCCGCGAGAGTCCGACCGGCGATGCCGTCGCGGGCGCTCGCATCGCGGCGAGCCTACGAGCAGCCGGACGCGGTCGCGTCGGTGGTCGCCCGCAGCCGAGAACGCGCATGCGGCGGATGCAACCGTCGGCTACGGGATCCTGCTCGGCAGCCGGCCCGCGAGGTAAGGCCCGAGCTCGCGTGCCGCGATCTTCGCCGCCGGCCACCACAACGCCTCGCGAGACATCTGGCCAGGGTCGTGCTCCTCGCCGCCGCGGGCGATCCGCGCGCGCAGGAAGCGTGGCGTGGTGCCGGTGAGCAACTCGCCGCGCAGCACGAGGTCCAGGGGGTCGGGTCGGGGGCCGGCGTCGAGCGTCCACGAGATGTGCGCGGCGGCGACGTCCGCCTCCTGCGCCGCCAGGCCGCCCTGCTTGAGCCGGAACGCGCAGGCGTCACCAGCGGCATGCGGCGGCCACCACATGCAGTGCGGCGAGACCTGGGAGCTGACGCTCTCGCCGCCCGTGATCGTCGCCATCAGGTACAGCGGTTCGTCACCGGTGAGGAGGATCGCGCGCAGGACCGGGCGCGTCCGCGGCTCGCGCGCGTCGATCCCCGCGGAGCGGGCGACGAGCGCCGCAACGACGTCGGCCTGCTGTGCTGCGATGCCGCCCTGCTTGATCGGGAACGTCGTCGCGTCGCCGATCGCGTAGACGTCGTCGAGATCCGGTACGCGGCCGTGCTCGTCGGCGTGGATGAACCCGTCGGGGTCGCACGGCACGCCGGGAAGCGAGGGCCCGTGCAGCTCGGGCAGCGCGAGCGCGGCGTCAACCTCGAGCGCGCGTCGGCCGGGCGCGAGCGTCAGTCTGCGGCCGTCGAACTCAGTGACGTAGGTCGAGCAGAGCACGTCGATCCCGGCCTCGCCGAGCAGCTTCGCGACGGCGTCGCTGCCAGCGCCGCGGAACGCGGCGAGCGGCACGTCCTCGTTCGTGACGATCGTGAGCTTCAGCCCCTCCGTGCCCATCGAGCGAGCGCGCGCCGCAGTCTTGAGCGCCAGCTCGTAGAGCGGCAGCGCCCAACCAGCCTTCGGCGGCACGACGAGCGCGAGACGCTCGACGTAGCCCTCCTCCACGTCGCGTACGAATCCGTGCAGTGCGTCGGCATCGCCGTCCGCGAGGAAGGTGTGGGCGTGCGCGATCGAACGGCCGGGCCGAGCGCCGACGGCGAGCACCAGCGCGTCGTAGGCGATGCGCTCGCCGGACCCGGTCGCGATCTCGCGACGCCCGCGGTCGACGGCCTGCACACGCGCGGTGTGGAGCACGGCGCCGAGGTCGTCGCAGATCGGCTGGAGGCGGTAGCGGCGAGCGCGCGGCTCGGAGAACGGCTCGTTGACAGTCAGCGGCCGGTAGTGGAGATCCTCGTTGGGCGCCACAACCACGACGTCCAGCTGGGTCGGCGCGAGCGAGCGCAGCGCGAGCAGCGTCTCGACGGCGGCGATCCCGCCACCCGCGATCACGACACGACGGTTGGAGGTAGGTGCGGTTTGGTCCATGCAGCGACCGTACGCCCGCCCTGTGCGAACGGGCATCGGGACGCCCCCGCGCTCCGGCGCGGGCGACTACGGACGTGCTGCCGTCGCACCGGCCGGTATCGTCGCGCTGCGAAATGAGCGACCACGACACGCACGAACACGCCCCAACCGCCGACGGCGAGCGCACACGCGTCGTGATCGCCGACGACCACGCGGTCGTGCGCGCCGGCCTGCGCATGGTGCTCGACGCCGAGGAAGGGATCGAGGTCGTCGCCGAGGTCGGCGACGCCGAAGCAGCCGCACGCGCGGTGCTCGGCCACCGCCCCCACGTGCTCGTGCTCGACCTCAACATGCCCGGCGAGCCCAGCCTCGACGTGATCCCCAGAATCGTCGAGCAGTCGCCTCAGACCGCGATCGTCGTGCTCACGATGCAGCAAGACCCGAACTTCGCACGCGAGGCACTGCGCTCCGGAGCACGCGGCTACGTCCTCAAGGACTCGGCGAACGCGCAACTCGTTGAGGCCGTCAAGCTCGCGCGCGAGGGCCGCACCTACCTGCACCCCGAGCTCGGCGCCCGCATGGCCGCCGAGCCGCCACCATCAGGACCGCCAGACGGCCTCACCGAGCGTGAGCTCGAGGTGCTGCGCATGATCGCACTCGGCCACACCAACGCCGAGATTGCCGCCCAGCTCTACCTCAGCGTCCGCACCGTCGAGTCCCACCGCGCGCACATCCAGCAGAAGATCCGCCGCTCCACCC
>Ga0207681_10003130_pt1 | contig 10408 bp, 9 predicted proteins | sample KBSS53metaG_FD_184324 | JGI IMG/M metagenome (GOLD analysis project Ga0207681, IMG submission 184324) | Switchgrass rhizosphere microbial communities from Kellogg Biological Station, Michigan, USA - KBS S5-3 metaG (SPAdes) (version 2) | ecosystem: Host-associated > Plants > Roots > Rhizosphere >... | reverse complement strand
AGGAGGATTCGCCATGCGTGTTCCCTGTCTCGTCGCTCTGGTCAGCGCTTTGGCCGCGACCGTCGTGGTCCCCTCCGCGTCAGGCCAGTCGGCCAAGTGGACGCCTGCGCGCACGGCCGACGGCAAGCCCGACCTCCAGGGCACGTTCACGTTCGCCACGATCACGCCGCTGCAGCGGCCCGCGGCGCTCAGCGGCAAGGCTGTCTTGTCGCCGTCCGAGGCGGCCGCGTTCGAAGCCAGCGAGAACGACCGCCTCAACCGCGATCTGTTCGACCCCGAGAAGGGGCAGCCGAGCGCTGGGTACCCCGGGAGGGCGGACGGCGGTGTGCTCTCATACAACGACTTCTGGTACGAGCGCGGCAGCAAGCTGACCGCTGACCGCCGCACATCGCTCATCATCGATCCCCCGGACGGTCGCATTCCGTTCTCGGCGGCGACGCGCGCACGCATGGCGGCGCGAGCGGCCCGGACGAACGCCGCCGTCTTCGACGACCCCGAAGATCTCAGCCTGGCTGATCGATGCCTCCTCGGCTTCAACTCGGGTCCGCCGATGATCTCGGGCACGTACAACAACAACCTGCAAATCGTTCAGACGCCGGGTTACGTCATGATCTTCAACGAGATGGTCCACGAGGCGCGGATCATTCCGACTGACGGTCGTCCACACGGGACGCTCTCGCGGTGGACGGGCGACTCGCGCGGACGGTGGGAAGGCGACACGCTCGTGGTCGAGACGCTCAACTTCAAGCGCGAGACCAGCCTGCAGGGATCGACCGCCAAGACGACGGTGGTGGAGCGCCTCACGCGGATTGACGCAAAGACCATCGACTACCGGTTCACCATTTCGGACCCGGAGGCGTACACACAACCCTGGACGGCGGTGATGCCGCTGCGAGCCATCGATGGTCTCCTGTTCGAGTACGCCTGCCACGAGGGCAACTACGGGATGGAAGGCGTCCTCCGCGGTGCTCGCTTCAGGGAGAGGGAAGCCGCGAAGAAATGAGGTCGGTGCAGTAAAAGGCTCGCGAACCCAGGTCGGGGGCCAAGCGCGGAGACCCGTTGTTCGACTACGCGCGAACGAAAGTGTTGCTCAGCATGGCAGAGCCTCCGCCAGGTACGCAGCTCACGCTGAGACTCCTGGCGAAGATCGGGCGCCGCCTGCTGATCTCTTCATATGTGCGCGCCTACGAACGCCATGCGACGGCGCCGGTCGCCAAAGCGCGCGTTCGCCAGTGGGAGATCGTAAATCTCGCCGTGCGAATGCATGACGGTGTCCCAGCTGAGCGGCCGCGCCTCCTCCAGCGTTTGCAGCAGGAGTTCGCACGCGGCGAGCCGTCCTGAGGAGGCGAGGTACTTCATCCGACACCGGCGGTTCTCGCCAAGACGTCTGCCATATTGGCCCTTGTCACCTTTGGCAGGTGTCAAACGTCATACGTATGAGCCGGCTCGCCGGCAGGTCACCCTATGAAACGAGGCTTCGTTCTCACGATCGGCGCCGTCGCTGCCGCCGCCCTGTTCGCCGGGCTTGTACACGCCGTCCTGGTGGCGGCGCACGTTTCCGAGCCAGCCGCCACCACGGTTTACGGCATGACCCTCCGGCGATTCTGGGCGACCACGGTCGTGGTGCTGGCGTTGGCCGGCGTGGGCAGCGGTGGGCTGGCTCTGGCCCGCTCAGCCAATCGTCTGAGAACCGCTTCCGGGCGACTCGAATCCATCGTCGCTCTTGTGGCGGGGCTCGTGGCCGCAGTCAACGGTGGGCTGGTGTTGGCACTCGCCACCGGTGGTCCCGGCACCGGCAACGGAGTAGTCGGTGGCGCCGGGGCCCTCGTACTCGGGCTGATCGCGATGGCCATCGGTGCGCTGGCAATGGCCCGATCCCATCGCTTGCGCCCTTCCTTGTCACCTTTAGCTGGTAGCACGCGTCAGAGGTAGTACGAAAGAGGAGGACGGAACGGTAACGGTGGCCGCGCAGGCGTGGTTGACCGAGCGGTTCGAAGAGCACCGGCCCCGGCTGCGTGGCGTGGCCTACCGTATGCTCGGCTCGCTGAGCGAGGCCGAAGACGCGGTGCAGGACACGTGGGTGCGTCTCACGCGCATCGATACGGGCACCGTCGAGAATCTGGGCGGCTGGTTGACGACCGTCGTCGCACGGGTGTGTCTGGACATGCTGCGGGCGCGCAAGTCACGGCGCGAAGAGGCCATTGACGCCCGGGTCACAGAAACGAGCGTCGTGCGCGGGGGAGGGGCCGACCCCGAAGGCGAGGCGGTGCTCGCCGACTCGGTCGGCGTGGCGCTGCTGGTCGTGCTCGACGCGCTGACGCCCGCCGAGCGTGTGGCGTTCGTCCTGCATGATCTGTTCGGCCTGCCATTCGACCAGATCGGAGCCATCGTGGGACGGTCTGCGGCCGCCGCCAAGCAGCTCGCGAGCCGGGCGCGCCGGCGTGTGCGCGGCTCCCCGGTGCCATCGGAGACCGACAGGGCTCGTCAACGCGCGGTTGTGGAGGCATTTCTGAGGGCCGTGAACACCGGCGACCTCGAGGGGCTTCTGGCCGTGCTCGATCCGGATGCCGTCATGCGGATCGATGGTGCGGCCCGCAAAGCCTTCGGAGCGGTGGACGCTGCCGACACCGTGCGCGAGATGAGGGGCGCCGCGACGTGGGCACCCCAGTTGATCGCGCTATCGCGAGGGCGGGGGCGGCGATTCGTCCAGATCGCGCTCATCAACGGATCGGTCGGAGTGATCCTGGCGCCGCGCGGTCAGTTAGCCCGCGTGGTGACCTTCACCTTCGCGAACGACAAGGTCACGCAAGTCGAGGCCATTGCAGACCCTGCTCGCCTACGGGAATTCGATCTCGCCGTCCTCTAATTCACGTCCGCTCGCTGCATGGGCTGGCCACAATCGCTATCATCGTCGTGGCGTCCTACTTATCTCTTTCCGCTCAGCAGCCACTTCCCCCATTGACGCCCGTCCGTCCGATTCTCATCGTTGATCCTGCTTCGTCCCCGTAAATAAAGCATAACGTTTTGACTTCAACTGAACTCCCGACATAGGCTCGAAGTTCGATATCGAATTCAGACTACGAGATTCGATGATAGATCGCAATTTATACACCGGCCTCATCCGTCTCCACATTTTGCACCATGCGGCTGAAGGTCCGATCTTCGGCCAGGCCATGATCGACGAGCTTGGCCGCCACGGCTATCGCCTCAGCGCCGGCACGCTTTATCCCATCCTGCATGGCATGGAACGGCAAGGCTACTTGCGGTCGCAACCCACGTTGAAAGGCGGACGCAACCGACGCGTCTATCGAGCGACGCCCGCAGGTCGCAAGGCACTCGTCACGGCACGCCAGCGCGTCCAGGAGCTGTTTGGCGAGATGTTCGAGCACGATTGAGAGAGACGTTGAGGCTCCCATGAGTCGAGCACGTGCCTGGGTGTTGTTCTTGGTTCTCGCATTGGTGCTGCCGATGTGCGCGTCGGCTCAGGAAGCGCCGCCGCCAGCCATCTTCACCATGGATCGAGCGGTTCAGTACGCGCTCGACCACTATCCGACCGTGCGCGCGGCGCTCGAGCAGATCAACGTCTCCACCGCGGGTGTCAGCGTCGCGAGATCGGCGTACCTCCCGAGACTTGATTCGCTGTGGCAGTCGAACCGCGGCACGGCGAACAACGTCTTCGGTCAGGTCCTGCCGCAGTCGGTGATCCCGGCGATGTCCGGTCCCGTCCTGTCGTCGGCATCCGGCGGGAGCGTGTGGGGCAGCGCGGTCGGTACGCTGTTCTCGTGGGAGCCCTTCGACTTTGGCCTCCGTCAGGCGAGTGTTTCTGGCGCGGAAGCGGCAGTCGCGCGGGCGCGCGCTGGCGATGCCCTGACGCGTCTCGACGTGCAGACGGCCGTCGGGACAGCCTTTCTCGGCATTGTCGGCGCGCAACGCGCGGTGATTGCGCTGCAAGCCGACGTCGATCGGCGGGATCTGCTGTCTCGCGCGGTGCACACACTCGTTGACAATCAACTTCGGCCTGGAGCCGAAGCGTCGCGCATGGACGCTGAACGCGCCGCGGCCCAGACGCGCCTGATTCAGGCGCAGCAGACCGTGATGCTGGCGGAGATTGCGCTCGCGCGCGTCCTTGGCGTCACAACCGGCCCGGTCGCGATCGACGCGACGACCTTGTTGGACCGCCTGCCGGCGGCGGATGCCAGCACCACCGGCACGATGACCCATCCGCTCGCGCAGATCCACCGGGCGGCGATCGATGTTGCCCGGGCGGAGGAAGACGTTTTGTCGCGGACGGACCGCCCGCGCGTGTACCTCCAATCGAGCGTGTTCGCCAGGGGTAGCGGCGCAAACGCGAACGGGACGCTAGACGGTAGCCTTGCCGGCCTCGGGCTCGAGCGGGTGAACTGGGCTGCCGGGGTCCAAGTGGTGTTTCCAAACGCCTTCGACTTCGCCAGCCTGCGCGCCCGTAAGGCCGCGGCGGCGGCATCGACGCGCTCCGAGACGGCGCTCTTTGATGAAGCGGTCTTGACTATCACCAGCCAACAACAGACCGCGGCCGCGATGGTGCAGGCCGCCCGAGCCGTCGCCGCGAATACCCCTATTCAGCTTGCGGCAGCGCAACAGAGCGAAGCGCAAGCGCGCGCGAGGTATCAGGCGGGACTGGCGAGCATCGTCGAAGTGGCTGATACGCAGAGCCTGCTCGCGCAGGCGGAAGTCCAGGATCAGCTCGCGCGTATCGACGTGTGGCGCGCGCTGTTGGCCCAGTCGGCCGCGCAAGGCACGCTCGGGCCATTTCTCTCGCTCGTGAACCCGCCCGCAGGAGCTCGTTAACCCGATGTGGCTGATCCGCGCCGCTCTCCGTCGTCCGATCACCGTTCTGGTCGCCGTGATTGCCGTCGCGTTGACGGCCGTCTTTGCGGTCAGCCGGATGCGAGCGGACATCTTTCCGGATCTTGATCTACCGGTGATCTATGTCGCGCAGCCGTACGGCGGGATGAGTCCGGCGCAGATGGAGGGGTACATCACCTATTACTACGAGTACCACTTTCTGTACATCAACGGGATTGAGAGTGTCGAATCGAAATCCATTCAGAACACCAGCCTGCTGAAGCTCTCGTTTCACGCCGGCACGAATATGGCCGAAGCGCTCGCGCAGACGATCGGCTACACCAACCGCGCGCGCGCCTTCATGCCGCCGGGCACGGTCGGCCCTTTTATCATGCGCTTCGATGCGGGAACCGTCCCCGTCGGATATTTGGTCTTCTCCAGCGACAGCCGCAGTCTCGGAGAGATTCAGGATCTCGCGCTGAACCGTGTGCGCCCGCAGTTCGCGACGCTGCCGGGCCTGACGTCGCCGCCCCCGTTTGGCGGGAGCCAGCGGACGATCGTCATCCGCGTTGATCCCGATCGCCTTCGGTCCTACAGTATGTCGCCCGAAGAGGTCATCCGCGCGGTCTCGTCCGGTAACGTGATCATGCCGTCGGGCAGCGTCAATATCGGTGAGGAGACACGGATCTCGCCGATGAACTCCGTCGTGACGAATATTGACGATCTGCTTGAATTGCCCATACGCACGGGCGCTGGGCCGCCCGTCTCGGTCCGCGATATCGGCTCCGTCAGCGACAGTACCGATATCCCGACGGCGTATGCCTTAGTGAATGGTCGCCGCGCCGTCTACATTCCTGTGACGAAACGCCCGGACGCCTCGACGTTGAGCGTCGTGAGCGAGGTCAAGGCGAACCTCGATCGTTTCCAGAGGTTGGTGCCCGACGACATCAAGGTGAGTTACGAACTGGATCAGTCGCGCAACGTGTCGGCGTCGCTGCAAGCGGTGCTACGTGAGGCGGCGCTCGGGGCGCTCTTGACAGGGTTGATGGTGCTCGTGTTCCTGCGCGACTGGCGCAGCGCCGGCATCGTCGTGGTGACGATTCCGTTTGCGCTGCTCGCTGCGGTGATCGCGCTGTGGGGCGCTGGCCAGACCATCAATGTGATGACGCTCGGCGGCCTGGCACTGGCCGTCGGCATTCTGGTCGATGAAGCCACGGTCGCGATCGAGAATATCCACACGCATCTCGCGCGTGGCGTTCCTGTCGCCGAAGGTGTATTGGACGCGAGCGGGGAAGTGGTGATTCCGCGACTTCTCGCCATGCTCTCGGTCGTCGCCGTGTTCGTCCCATCCTTCTTCATGACCGGGGTCTCGCGCTCGCTGTTTGTTCCACTCTCTCTCGCAGTCGGCTTCTCGATGATTGCGTCGTTTTTCCTCTCGAGTTCACTCGTACCGGTCCTCTCGGTCTGGCTCCTGGCGAGGCGTTATGCCGCACAACAAGTCGGTTCGCCGTCGGCCACTTGGGTGGACCGGCTGCGGAATCGCCTGGCGCAATTCCTGCACCACGTGGCTCCGGCACGCTGGAGCATCGTTGCGGTGTACGTCGCCGTCACTGTCGCGATCGTTGCGATCGTTGGCGCAAGGCTCGGGCGAGAAATATTCCCGGCTGGCGGACTGAGTCAGTTCCAGTTGCGACTGCGGGCGCCAGCGGGGACCAAGTTTGAATCGACGGAGCGATTAACGACCGACGTGCTCGACGAAATCAAACAGGTGGCCGGGCCGAACAACGTCGAGGTCACGCTGGGCTACGTGGGCGTTCAGCCCTCGTCGTATCCGATCAACACGATCTTCCTCTGGACCGGGGGTTCGCACGAAGCTGTGCTGCAGGTGGCGCTGAAACGTGAGGCGGGCATTCGGCTGACGGACTTTGAGGAAACGCTCCGGCAACGCCTCAGCGAGCGGTTTCCGGCCGCCCGGTTTTCATTCGAGCCGGGAGACATCGTCAACCGGATTATGAACTTCGGCACATCGACGCCGGTCGAGGTCGCAGTCACCGGCCCAGACTTCGCTGCAACACGGAGGTTTGCGACCGCCGTTCACGACGAACTTGCGCGGATTCCCGCGCTTCGCGATCTACAGTTCGGCCAGGCGCTCGAATACCCGGCGATTCAAGTCGATGTGAATCGTCAGATGGCCGGTCAACTTGGCGTCAATGTCGATCAGGTCGGGCGCTCCTTCGCCGCGGCGACCTCGTCGAGCCGGTTCGTCGCGCCGAACTATTGGGCCGATCCACGCACGGGCATCGCGTTTCAGGTGCAGGTCGAAGTGCCTCAACCGAGGATGACCTCTCTCGACGATTTGCGGGTGATTCCTGTGAGCGCCGATCGCGGCTCCCATGCGCTGCTGGGAGACGTGGCGACGATTGGGAACTCGACGATTGTGGGCGAGTACGATCGAATCAATGGCCAACGGATGGTCACACTGACGGCGAACGTCGCAGGACAGGACCTCGGACGGATGGTGAGCCAGGTAGATCAGGCTATCGCGCGGGCCGGAACGCCCCCGCGCGGCGCGGCTGTGGTTGTTCGTGGCCAGATCGGCGCCATGCGCGAGACCTTTACGAATATTACCGCCGGCCTGGTCGTGGCGGTTGTCGTCATCTTCCTGTTGCTTGCCGCGAATTTTCAGTCGCTGCGTCTGGCCTTCGTCGTCGTCTCGACCGTGCCTGCCGTGCTCATGGGCGTGGTGTTGATGCTGGCTGTCACACGGACGACGCTCAATGTGCAATCGTTCATGGGCGCCATCATGGCGATCGGAGTTGCAGTCGCGAACGCCATCCTGCTCGTGACATTTGCCGAACAAGCGCGCGTTCATGGTACTTCGGCGCTGCAGACGGCCATCGACGCGGCACGCTCTCGCATGCGGCCGGTGTTGATGACCAGCGCCGCGATGATCGCCGGCATGGTTCCGATGGCACTCGCTTGGGGTGAGGGCGCAGAGGCGACGGCGCCCCTCGGACGAGCCGTGATCGGGGGGCTGGCCGCCGCCACCGTGGCAACGCTGATCGTGCTGCCGTCGGTGTATTCACTGGTGCAGCAGTCGGCGCGGGTTGGTTCCCGCTCCATGGATCCAGACGATCCGGCGAGTGCGTATCGCAGGCAGGGAGCGGCATGAGGATACGGGCACAGGTCAGGCGAGCGCTCACAGGGTTCGGCGCGCTGTCGTTGCTGGCCCTGACAGCCTGTCGCGGCAATACGACCGGCCAGAAGACGGAGAAGGCCGTTCCCGCGGGACCGCAAACCGTCGAAGTGGTCAAAGTTGTCGAGCAGCCGCTCGATGTGACGTTGTCGCTGCCAGGCGAGTTGATTCCCTACCAGACCGTTGCGCTGTATTCGCGAGTCACGGGCTTTGTGAAGACGATCACCGTGGATCGCGGTTCGCGCGTTCGCGCAGGGCAGCAGCTTGCCGCGCTCGAAGCACCGGAACTCGTCGCGCAAAAGGCCGAGGCGCGGTCGAAGCTGCAGAGCGCCGAGGCGCAACTCGCGGTCATCCGTTCGAAAGCCGAGGCGACCGCGAGCACGTACGAGAAGTTGAAAGCGGCCTCCGCCACGCCGGGTGTCGTCGCCGGTAATGACGTCGTCTTGGCCCAAAAGGCGGTCGAGGCCGACCAGGGGCAGATTGCTTCAGCGCAGCAGAACGTCGAAGCCGCCCGCCAGGCGTTGAACTCGGTCAGCGACATCGAAGGATACCTCCGGGTCACGGCTCCGTTCAGTGGTATCGTGACCGAACGTAACGTGCATCCGGGAGCGCTGGTGGGTCCGACGGGTGGACCGGGCACGGCGACACCCATCGTCCGGATTGTCGAGAGCCATCGACTGCGCCTCGTCATTCCAGTGCCTGAGGCGTACACCGCCGGCGTGACCAATGGCACATCGTTGACATTCACCGTTGCCGCGTACCCTGGACAGACGTTCGCCGGCACGGTGTCGCGCATCTCGCAGTCAGTCGACGTCCCCACTCGAACCATGGCGGTAGAACTGGACGTCAACAATGCTGACGGCCGGCTCGCACCCGGCACATTCTGTCAGGTCAAGTGGCCCGTGCGTCGGTCTACGCCGTCACTGTTGGTGCCCAATGGTAGCGTCGCGACGACGACCGGCCGCACGTTTGTGATCCGTGTGCGAGACGGTCGGACGGAATGGATCGATGTGAAGACCGGGCTGGCGTCCGGCCCGTTGGTCGAAGTCTTCGGGGATCTGAAGCCCGGCGATGAGATCGCCGCTCACGGAACAGACGAACTGAGGGCCGGCGTATCGGTTCAGGTCAAACAGGTCAAACGCGCGTAAGGGTCCCGATTTTTCTAAAGAATTCTTCTCACGCGCCGGCCGCAACGAGACCTGCAGCCACCGAGCCAAACCAGTAGAGTGCCACTATCAACGCTCGTGACCTTCGTCACAACTCCTCGTGACGCCTCTGGCTGACCGCCGGTAAACACGTCAGCGTGACCGCGCCGGTGCTGGCGGACGCCTTGCACAGCCCGGGAGGACCGCCGCAATTGAAGGTCAAGCTGCGTGTGTGTCGTCAGCGGGAGATGCATGGCGATGAGCCGATCGGCAACGCTCCGTCCACGAACAGTCATTGTGCTCGCGTTCGTGGTGGCGGCGCTCACTCACCGCTCGGTGTTCGCGCAGCAAGCCGCAAACGGCAACGCCGCAACGGGCGCCACGGCGAATCAGGCGGACGGCGACGAGGCCGCGGATGTCGCGAAGCAGCTCGCCAATCCGATCGCCAACCTGGTCAGCATCCCGTTCCAGTTCAACTGGCAGAACCACATCGCACCGTTCGACAGCACGCGCTTTCTCCTGAATTTCCAACCGGTCGTGCCGTTCACCCTCAACGACGACTGGAATCTGATCGCGCGGTTCATCTTGCCATTTGTGGGACTACCCGCGATGAGCGTCGGTGGAATCCCACAGTCCGGTCCCTCCGACATCCCCTTCTCGCTCTTTTGTTCACCCGCCAAATCGAAACTGATCTGGGGCGTGGGCCCGGCGTTCGTCTCAATTTCGTCCTCATATGGCCCCGGGAACACAAGAAGACATAGCGGTGCTGCTGTTCGGCAACTGATCGATCAGTCCTCTGAGATGTCTGGCGGACGGTGAAGCCGTGGAGACCACGAAACCAAGAACGCACGTCGTGATCGTCGGCGGCGGCTTCGCCGGGCTCGGGTGCGCTCGCAAGCTGGCCAAGAGCGACGACGTACGGGTCACGTTGATCGACAAGAACAACTATCACCAGTTCCAGCCGTTGCTCTACCAGGTCGCCACTGCGGAGCTCGGGTCGAGCGCTGTGGCCACGTCGCTTCGACAGTCGCTTCACGACCACCCGAATGTGGATGTCAAGATGTCCGAGGTGATGGTGGCCGACCCCAGGAGCCGGACGGTCACTACCAGAGACGGCCACAGTTACCAGGGCGACGTCCTCGTGCTGGCGGCCGGATCGCAAGCGAACTTCTTCCACACACCGGGAGCCGAGCAGTACAGCTTTCCGCTCTACTCGCTCGAGGAAGCACAACGACTGCGTTCG
>Ga0207681_10003129_pt1 | contig 10409 bp, 7 predicted proteins | sample KBSS53metaG_FD_184324 | JGI IMG/M metagenome (GOLD analysis project Ga0207681, IMG submission 184324) | Switchgrass rhizosphere microbial communities from Kellogg Biological Station, Michigan, USA - KBS S5-3 metaG (SPAdes) (version 2) | ecosystem: Host-associated > Plants > Roots > Rhizosphere >... | reverse complement strand
ATGCCGCGCGTGGCGTCGGTCAGCGGCAGCACGCAGATCAGCACGTCGGTGACGGCAAGGAAATCGTCGAACGCCGCCGGCCCGGTGAACATCGCCATGCCGTCGATGGCATGCGCGCTGCGCGACCAGCCGTTGACCGTGTAGCCCAGCGCGACGAGTTGCCGCACGATGGCACCGCCGAGCTTGCCCAGGCCCATCACGCCGACGCGGCACTGCGAGGCCGGCGTCTGCACCGGCCGCTTCCACACCGCGTTGCGCTGGTTGGCGAAGGCGACGTCGAGGCTGCGATGGAAATAGAGCACCGACCACAGCACGTACTGCACCATGCCTTCGGCCAGCTGGGGGTCGACCACGCGGCACACCGGCAGGCCCCGCAGGTCCTGCCCCGCGACCACGTTGTCGACGCCGGCCGCGATGCTGTGCACCAGCTGCAGCTTCGGCATCTGCGCGTACACGCCGGGCGGCGCGTTCCAGCACATCGCGACCTCGGCTTCGCGGAAGGCCGGGTCGGGCCACACCACGACCTCGAGCTCGGGTGCTGCGGCCTGCAGCAGCGGGCCGAAGTACGCCAGGTTGGCCGACTGGCTGATGAGGGCGACGCGCGTCATGCCACGGCCTCCAGTGCCTCGGCATGGGCCTTCTTGCCGGGGATGGCCGCCAGCAGTTCGCGCGTGTAGGTGGCGCTCGGGTGCTCGAACACCTGCCGCGCCGTGCCCAGCTCGACCACCACGCCCTGCTGCATCACCGCGATGCGGTGGCACAGCCGTGCCGCGACGCGCAGGTCGTGCGTGATGAAGACGATGCTCAGCCCGAGGCGTTCGCGGATCTCCTCGAGCAGGTCGAGGATCTGCGCCTGCACCGAGACGTCGAGGGCAGACACCGCCTCGTCGGCGATGAGCACTTCGGGTTCCATCATCAGTGCGCGGGCGATCGACAGGCGCTGCCGCTGGCCGCCGGAGAACTCGTGCGGAAAGCGGTCCAGCGCACTCGCGTCCAGCTGCACCAGCGCCAGCATGCGCAGCATGCGCGCCTGCACGGCTTCGCGCGACTCGCCGTAGTTCATCGGCCCTTCGGCCAGCGAAGTGCCGATCTTCATGCGCGGATTGAAGGAGCGGTACGGGTCCTGGAAGATCATCTGCACGCGCTTGCAGTGGGCACGCCATTGCGAGCGATTGAGGTGCGTCACGTCGATGCCGTCGAGCAGGATCTGGCCCGAGGTCGGTGCCGCCATGTGCGCCAGGCAGCGGCCCAGCGTGGTCTTGCCGGAGCCCGACTCGCCGACGATGCCCAGCGTCTCCCCGCGCGCCAGCGACAGCGTCACGCCACCCAGCGCATTCACCACGCGGCGGCGCGAGGCGAAGAAGCTCGCCGTCTCGTAGCGCACGCGCAGGTCCTTGACCGACAGCACGGTGTCGGTCGCGCCGTCCTGCGGCCGGGCGCCGAAGTCGCCGCGTGGCACCGCTGCCAGCAGCTTCTTCGTGTAGGGCTGCTGCGGGTTGCGCAGCACCTCGGCAGCGCTGCCGCTCTCGACGATGCGACCGTGCTGCATGACGATCACGCGGTCGGCGATCTCGGCCACCACGTCGAAGTCGTGCGTGATGAAGAGCACGCCGTTGTCGTGCTTGTCGCGCAGTTCGTCCAGCAGGCGCAGCACCTGCGCCTGCGAGGTGACGTCGAGCGCGGTGGTGGGCTCGTCCGCGATGATCAGCGCCGGCTTCATCGCCAGCGCCATCGCGATCATCACGCGCTGCCGCTGCCCGCCGGAGAGCTGGTGCGGGAAGGCGCTGCGCAGCGTCTGGGGCGACGGCAGCTTCACGTCGACCAGCAGCGCCAGCACGCGCTCGGCCACCTGCGCCGCGTTGAGCGAGGGCTGATGGAACTCGAAGACCTCGGCGATCTGGTCGCCCACGCGCATCAATGGGTTCAGCGCGGTCATCGGCTCCTGGAAGATCATCGCCATGCGATCGCCGCGCAAGGCGCGCAACTGGCCGCGCGTGCTGTGCGTGATGTCCCGGCCTTCGAGCAGGATCTGCCCGCTCTCCAGCGTGAGCACGCCCGGCGGCAGCAGGCCCATGACGGCACCGGCCGTGACCGACTTGCCCGACCCGGATTCGCCGACGATGCAGACGATCTCCTTCGGTGCGACGGTCAGGCTGATGTCCTGCGCGGCGTAGGTGCGGTCGCTGGTGCCCGGCAGGCGCACGTGGAGGTGGCGGACTTCGAGGATGGGGGTGGTGCAAGTGGTCATCTCAGTTCCTGCCCTTGCGCGCCAGGCGCGGGTCGAGCCGGTCGCGCAGCGCGTCGCCGAACATGTTGATGGCCAGGATCAAGAGCGCCAGGAAAGTGCCGGGGAAAAGGATGATCCACGGCGCGCGCTGGAAGTACGGCCGCCCCTCGGCAATGATGCTGCCCAAGCTCGGCACCTCGGGCGGAAAGCCCAGGCCGAGAAAGCCCAGCACGGCTTCGGTGAGGATGGCCGCGGCGCAGACGAAGGTCGCCTGCACCACCAGCGGGTTGATGGTGCTCGGCAGTATGTGCCACACCAGCACGCGCAGCGTCGACGAGCCCATGCCGAACGACGCTTCGACGTACGGCTCCTCGCGCACCGACAGCACCACGCTGCGCACCAGACGCGCGATGCGCGGCACCTCGGGGATGGCGATGGCCAGCACCATGGTCGAGATCTGCGCGCCGCCGAGCGCCACCATTGCGATGGCCAGCAGCAGGCCGGGGATGGCCATGATGCCGTCCATCAGCCGCATGATCGGCGCGTCGAGCCGGCGGAAGAAGCCCGCCACGAGGCCGAAGAGCAGGCCGACGATCACCGAGCTCACGCTCACCAGCACGGCCAGCGTGATCGACAGGCGACCGCCGTAGATGATGCGCGCGAACAGGTCGCGCCCGAGTGAATCGGTGCCCAGCCAGTGCGCGGCCGACACGCCCTTGAGGCGGTCGCGCGGCGACAGGATGGCCGGGTCGTGCGCGGTGAGCAGCGGCGCGAACACCGACACGGCGATGAGCAGCAGCAGGAGCAGCAGCGACCACAGCATCACGCGGTCGTGCAACACCACGCGGGCGGCGGCACGCAGGCGCGAGCGGGGTGGCGGAGAGAGGGCAACGGTCATGGTCATGACATTTCAGTAGCGAATGCGCGGATCGAGCAGCACGTAAATCAGGTCGATCGCCAGGTTGACGAACACGTAGATGAACGAGAAGAAAAGAATCGTCCCCTGCACCACCGGGTAGTCGCGCGCCAGCACCGCGTCGACGATCAGGCTGCCGACGCCGGGGATGTTGAAGATGGTCTCAGTCACGACCACGCCGCTGATGAGCGTGGTGATGGCCACGCCGACCACGGTGACGATGGGCGCTGCCGCATTGCGCAGCGCGTGGCGGAACAGCACGTAGCGCTCGGGGGCGCCCTTGGCGCGCGCGGTGCGCACGAAGTCCTCGCCCAGCACGTCGAGCATGCTGGCGCGCGTGATGCGCGTGATGAGCGCGACGAACACGGTCGCGAGCGTCAGGCTCGGCAGCACCAGCTGGTACAGGAAGCGCCCCACGCCGTCGGTCAGCGGCGCGTAGCCCTGCACCGGAAACCAGTTGAGCGTGACCGAGAACAGCAGGATGAGCACGTAGCCGACCACGAAGGCCGGCACCGAGAAGGCCAGCACCGTCAGCGCCATCGTCAGCCGGTCGAAGGTGCGTCGGTGCCACCAGGCCGACAGCACGCCCAGCGGGATGGCGATCAGCACGGTGAGCAGCAGCGACGTCAGCGCGAGCGCGGCGGTCGGGCCGATGCGCGCGGCGATGAGCGATGCCACCGGCTGCTTCGACACGATCGACGTGCCGAGGTCGCCCTTCACCAGCGAACCCATCGCGATGCCGTATTGCACGGGCAGCGGCCGGTCGAGCCCGAGGTTGGTGCGGATCTGCGCGATGGTCTCTTCGCTCGCCATGTCGCCCGCAATGACGCGCGCCGGGTCGCCAGGGGCCATGCGCAGCAGCAGGAACACCACGGTGGCCACGATGAGCACCACCGGGATGGCCGCCACCAGCCGTTTGAGAACGAGGCTCAGCACGGGGCTCTCCTTGTCGAGAAGGCTTCGCGCGTCACTTGCTCGACCAGAACAGCGGCAGCTGCGCGTCGACCAGCTTGCCGATCTTCGGCGTGTAGGCCTTGTATTCGATGACTTCGCCCAGCGGCACGTACATCACCTCGTCGTACGAGCGCTTCTGGATCGCCTTGGCGATGTCGGCCCGCTTGGCCGGCTCGGTCTCGGTGGCGAACTGGTCGCGCAGGGCTTCCATCGTGTCGTCCTTGGTCCAGCCGGCGTAGCCGATCTCGCCACGGCCGTCGAGGTTGGGGTTGGCCACCGGGTTGATCAGGTCGACCGTCGCCAGGCTCGACTGGAAGATGCTCCAGCCGCCCTTGTCGACCGGGTCCTTCTTGGTGCGGCGGGCCAGCAGCGTGGTGAAGTCCATCGCCTGCATGTCGACGTTCATGCCGATGCTGCGCAGCGCCTGCGCCGTGATGGGCGCGATGTTGACCAGGCTCCGCACGTCGGTGGAATGCAGCACCACGACCTTCTCGCCCTTGTAGCCACTTTCCTTGAGCATCTGCTTGGCCTTGGCCAGGTCGGGCTTGTGGACCTGCGGGGCGCCGTCGTCGGTCTTGTAGGGCGAGCCGCAGCTGAGCACCGCGCCGCAGACGCGGTAGCGCTTGGGGTCGCCGATGGAGGCGTCGAGGTAATCGAGCTGGTACAGCGCGGCCATGGCGGCGCGGCGCACCTTCACATTTTCGAACGGCGGCTGCAGCCAGTTCATGCGCAGCGTGTACATGTTGGTCTCGCGGCTCTTGGGCTCGGCCTTGACGTTCTTCACGCCGACGAGCTGTTCGAGCAGGTCGGGCGCGACGTTCTCGATGAAATCGATCTCGCCGTTGCGCAGCGCATTGACCGCGGTCTGGCCGTCGGCGATGTTCACGACTTCGAGGCGGTCGATGGTCACGACCTTGCCGCCGGAGAAGTTGGCGGCCGGCTCCTTGCGCGGCACGTAGTCGGCGAACTTCAGGTACGTCGCCTTCACGCCGGGCTGGAAATCGCCCTGCACGAACTTGTACGGTCCGGAGCCGACCATCTCGGTGATCGCCTCGTTGGGCGAGGTCGATGCCAGGCGCTTGGGCATGATGAAGGGCACCGGCGAGCCGGGCTTGGCCAGCGAATCGAGCACCAGGCCGTAGGGCTTCTTGAGCTGCAGCGTGAAGGTCGAGGCATCGACCGCGGTCATCTTCTCCGTCGTGGCCAGGAGGCGCGTGCCCAGCCCGTCGCGCGCCGCCCATCGGGTGATCGACGCGATGACGTCTTCCGACGTGACGGGCGAGCCGTCATGGAACTTCAGCCCGCTGCGCAGCTTGAAGGTGTAGGTCAGCTTGTCGGCCGAGAGCTTGTAGCTGTCGACCATCTGCGGCTGCGGCTTGCCCTCGTTGTCGAGCGAGAACAGCGTGTCGAACACCAGGTAGCCGTGGTTGCGCGTCACGTAGGCGTTGGTGAAGATGGGGTCGAGCACACGCAGCGGCGCATGCATCACGACCTTGACCGAGGTCTGGGCCTGCGCGGCGGTGGGCAGCGCGGGCAGGACCAGGGCCGCGCACAGGGCAGCAGCGAGGAGCAGGTTCTTCTTCATACGATTCCTTCGGAAGGGTTGAGATGAAAGGGAGCGTGAACGGTGGAAGATCAGGCGAAGGCCGGACGGCGATGCGCCCACGGCGCGGCCTGCTCGAGCTGCGCCGAGAGCGCCAGCACCAGGTCTTCGCGGCCGAAGCGGCCTATGAGCTGGGTGCCGATCGGCACGCCGGCCTCGGTCCAGTTCATCGGCAGCGTCGCGGCCGGCTGGCCCGAGGCGTTGATGACGGCCAGGAAGGTCGCGTAGCGCGACACCTTCCTGCGGAAGTCCCAGAAACCGCCCTTGAGCGCGAGTTCGCCCAGCGGCATCGGCAGCTGCGTGAGCGTGGTGCTGATGACCAGGTCGCAGTCGCGCATCGCGTGGTCGAAGGCGCGGCCGATGGCGTGCAGCCGCTGGATCGATTCGACGTACTGCGCGGCCGTGAGGCCCTGCCCCACCGCATAGCCGTCGCGAATGACATCCTCGATGTCGTCGTCGCCGAGCGGCCGGCCGCGCAGCTTCACGCGGTTGTCGACCGCCACCACGATGTTCGACGCCAGCATGGTGCCGTGCGCGCGGATGAAGCCGTCGTAGTCGATGTCGGGCAGCGGCACGTCGACGATCTCGTGGCCCATGTCGCGGCACAGCGCGACCGTGCGGTCGACTGCGGCCAGGCATTCGGGCGCGATGGGGATGTCGTTCCACGCGTGGCGCCACACGCCGATGCGCAATGGCTTCGTCGGTGCGCGCGCGACCAGTTCGAGGTAGCTGCCTTCCTTCGGCGGCGCGGCGTAGGGGGCGCCGGGTTCGTAGCCGCTGATGGCGTCCATTGCGGCGGCGGTGTCGCGCACGGTGCGGCTCAGTACGCCGTCGACCGCCATGCCGCCCCAGCCTTCGCCGCGGAACGGGCCCATCGGCACCCGGCCGCGTGAGGGCTTCAAGCCGTACACGCCACAGCTGGCAGCCGGCAGGCGGATCGAGCCACCGCCGTCGCTGCCGTGCGCGATCGGCACGATGCCCGCGGCGATCGCCACCGCCGCACCGCCGCTGGAGCCACCGACCGAGCGGCTGCGGTCCCACGGGTTGAGCGTGGGGCCGCCGTTGCGCACGGCCTCGGTCGACGGGCCCATGCACAGCTCCGACACGGTGCTGCGCGCGAAGGCCAGCAGGCCGGCCGCTTCGAAGCGCTCGGTCAGCGTGGCGTTGACCGCGTAGGTGGTGTCGTCGAGCAGGCGCGAGCCGATGCTCGACGGGAAGCGCGTCGACGCCAGGCCCGAATCCTTCAGCAGAAACGGGATGCCGCCGAACACGCCGCGCTGCCGCCAGCCGTGCGCGAGGTCGATCGAGGCGTCGAAGCGCTCGTAGGTCAGCGCATTGAGGTCGGCGCGCTGGCGCGCGATGTCGATGGCGCAGCGCATGAGCGCCTCGGGGGTGGTCTTGCCTTGCGCCAGCAGCTCGGCCATGGCCAGGCCGTCCAGCGACTCGTACGCTTGTGTGTCCAGTGTCTTCATTCCTTCGTTTCCGGTCGGTGTTTGATGTATTGCATTGCAATTCTTAAATATCGTATTCAGATAATATTCGCCGATTCGGTGCGTCGGGGCAATCCCGGTGCGCCCCGTACTAACCCTGCTGTCCAAACGCCTTCAAAACGTGCAAGATGCCATTGATGTATCACTTTGCGATACTTAAAGATTGCTAATCAATCTATAGAAGCAAACTCCGTGCGCGCTTTTTCGCGTGTCACTACTTCTCACGCTTTTCCAGGATTTCCACCGTGACCTCTTCGCCCCGCGTTCCCGGCGCCGCGTTCCTCCATGCGCCCGGTCCTACCCACCTGCCGAAACCGGTGCTCGACGCGATGAGCACGCAGCCCATGGAGTTGGGCGACCCGGCGCTGGATTCGCTGATCGCGCGCTGCGAAAGCGGGCTGAAGCAGGTCTTCGGCACGACGCACGACGTGTTCATGTATGCGGCGAACGGCCACGGCGCCTGGGAAGCCGCCATCACGAACATCGCGGCGCCGGGTGCCTGCGTGCTGATGGCCGGCAGCGGGCCGTTCGCCGAGACCTGGGCGCTGCACGCCGAGGCGCTGGGCGTGCGCGTGCGGCGCACACCGTGGGTCGAAGGCCACCCGGCGAGCGCGCAGGCGGTGGAAGAAGCGCTGCGCGCCGATGAAGCGCGCGAAGTCGTCGCGCTGTTCGCCGTGCACACCGACACGGCCAGCGGCGTGACCGGCGACCTCGCCGCCTTCCGCGCGGCACTCGACGCGGCCGGCCACCCGGCGCTGTTCGTGGTCGACGTGGTGGCCTCGCTCGGCGCAGCGCCTTTCGCGATGGACGCGCTGGGCGTCGACGTGGCCATCGGCGCATCGCAGAAGGCGCTGATGATGCCGCCCGGCCTGTCCTTCGTCGCGGTGAACGACAAGGCCATGCAGGTCGCGCGTGCCAACACGATTCCGCGCTACTACTGGGACTGGCAGCGCCGCCAGAGCGAGTTGAACTACCGCAAGTTCGCGGGCACGCCGCCGCAGGCGATGCTGTTCGGGCTCGAGGCCGCGCTCGCACTGGTGGCGCACGAAGGCTTCGACGCCGTGATCGCGCGGCATCGGCTGCTGGCCGACGCGGTACACGCGGCGGTCGAAGGCTGGAGCGAAGGCGGCGCCCTGTCCTTCCACGTGCAGGTGCCCGCCGCGCGGTCGGTATCGGTCACCACCATCGCGGTCGCAGAAGGCATCGACCCCGAAGCGCTGCGCCGCGTGGCGCGCGAACGCTTCCACGTCGGCATCGCCGGCGGGCTCGGCGCCTTGGCCGGGCGCCTCTTCCGCATCGGCCACCTGGGCGACCTCAATGCACCGATGGTGCTCGGCTGCCTGGCGGGCGTCGAAGCCGCGATGACGGTGCAGGGCATTCCCTTCGGCCCCGGCGTGGCGCGCGCGGTGCGCGTGCTGGCCGCGGGCACCGCGTCATGAGCGGGCCGCTCGAAGGCATTCGCGTCATCGACCTCACCTCGGTGGCGATGGGGCCGTATGCCACGCAGATCATGGGCGACATGGGCGCCGACGTGATCAAGATCGAATCGCGCGACGGCGACGTCTTCCGCCATGCCGGGCCGGCGCGCCACGCGGGCATGGGCGCGCCCTTCCTCAACTTCAACCGCAACAAGCGCAGCGTGGTGCTCGACCTCAAGTCGCCCGACGACGCGGCGAGCCTGCGAGCACTGGTGAAAGACGCCGATGTGTTCGTGTCGAACGTGCGGCCCAAGTCGATGGCGCGCCTGGGCCTGGACGACGCCGCGCTGCGCGCGATCAACCCGCGGCTCGTCTACTGCGGGGCCTACGGCTTCTCGGAACAGGGCCGTTATGCGGGGCGTCCGGCGTTCGACGACATCATCCAGGCCATGAGCGGCATCGCCGCCATCCAGGCCAACGCCACGACCGGCGAGCCGGCCTACGTCAACACCATCATCGCGGACAAGACCGCGGGCCTGACCATCGCCTGGGCGGTGGCGATGGCGCTGTACGAACGCGAGCGCTCGGGCCTCGGCCAGGCCATCGAGGTGCCGATGTTCGAGACGCTGGTGGGCTTCGGGATGATGGAACACCTGGCCGGCCGCACCTTCGACCCACCCGAAGGCCCGATGGGCTACGAGCGCCTGCTCTCCAGCGCGCGCCGCCCCTACCGCACGCAGGACGGCTTCATCGCGCTACTGCCCTACACCACGGCGCAATGGCAGCGCTTCTTCCGCCTGGCCGGCCGGCCGGAGGTGGCGGAAGACCCGCGCTACATGGAGCCTGCGCAACGCAGCCGCAACATCCACACGCTCTACGGCATGCTCGCCGACCTGGTTGCCGAGCGCAGCACCGCGCAGTGGCTCGCGCTGCTGGCCGAGGCCGACATCCCGCATTCGGAAGTGCTGTCGATGGACGCCGTGATGGCCGACCCGCACCTGCACGAGGCCGGCATGGTGCAGCAGCACCAGCACCCCACCGAAGGCGCGCTCACCGGGCTGGGCATCGCCACCCGCTTCTCGCGCACGCCGGGCAGCATCCGCCGGCTGGCGCCGGTGCTGGGGCAGGACGCGATGGCCGACATCGCGGCCGAGTGGTCGACGGCGCCCGGCCGCTGACCGGCCCCGGGGGGCGCCGCACAATCGGGCGATGGAACTGCGCCAACTCCGCTACTTCGTCCGCATCGTCGAACTCGGCAGCATGGGCCGCGCCGCGGTCGATCTCGGCGTGGTGCAGTCGGCGCTGAGCCAGCAGATCAGCCGGCTCGAAGGCGAACTCGCCACGCGCCTGTTGCAGCGCACCGGCAAGGGCGTGGTGCCGACGGAAGCCGGCCTCGCCTTCTTCCGCGAAGCCCAGCTCACCCTTCGCCACGCCGCGCAGGCGGCCCTCGTCGCGCAGCACGCGCGGCTGACCGGCACGGTGAGCATCGGCCTCGCCCCGACCACCTCGGCCGTGCTCGCGCTGCCCCTCATGCGGGCGATGCGCGAGCGCTACCCCGATGTGCGGCTGCACATGGTCGAAAGCCTTTCGGGCCATCTCACCGGCATGCTCAATTCGCGCCAGCTCGACCTGGCGGTGCTGTTCCACACCCAGGGCGCCAAGCGCTGGAGCGTGACGCCGCTGCTGGAGGAGAAGCTGCTCCTCATGCGCGCGCGGCGCCACCTGTCACCCCGCGAGAAGGCCGGCACGCGACCGGTGACGATGCAGAAGCTGGCCACCGTCCCGCTGATCCTTCCCACCG
>Ga0207681_10003127_pt1 | contig 10411 bp, 8 predicted proteins | sample KBSS53metaG_FD_184324 | JGI IMG/M metagenome (GOLD analysis project Ga0207681, IMG submission 184324) | Switchgrass rhizosphere microbial communities from Kellogg Biological Station, Michigan, USA - KBS S5-3 metaG (SPAdes) (version 2) | ecosystem: Host-associated > Plants > Roots > Rhizosphere >... | reverse complement strand
AATTGGTAACACAACTCCAAGATATCAATACGGCTTAACGCTGCAGGCAGAATGGAAGGGCTTCGATTTCTCCATGTTCTGGCAGGGAGTTGCTAAAAGAGAATTGATGTTAAGTGATAACATGTTCTGGGGATTCGCTACCGGAGCTCAGAGTTCTATTTTCCCCGGTCACCTCGATTATTACAGGGATGATGATGGAGATAAATACAAAGGCCTTGGCAAAAACATCGAATCTTATTTTCCAAGGCCATACCTGGATCTCAGCATGAATGCAAAAAACCAGGTAACGCAAACAAGGTATTTGCTAAATGCAGCCTATGCAAGGCTTAAGAATATGCAATTGGGATATCATATGCCTGGTTTGATTCTAAGAAAAACAAAACTCCAGAATATATATTTATACGTGTCGGGCGAAAATCTTGCTACCATAACTGATATGCCAGACCATTTTGATCCGGAAACTGCAAATGTGGGGGTGGCCGGAAATGGTAAATCTTATTTTTCACAGTCGGCAATAACATTTGGAATTAACCTGAGATTTTAAACACAAAGACAAGCTCAGTATGAAAAAATATATATACATGGTAGTTCTGGTGAGCTTAGTTGCCTGCTCGAAGAACCTTGATCAACCTCCACAGGACCAGATATCCAATTCACAATATTGGAAAACGGCGCAGGATCTTGAAACTTATATGTACCAGTTTTACAGAGTGTTTCCACATTTCAAAAACTTAGTGAATATTGTTCCAAACTTTTTTATAGGAAACATTGGCAGTGACGCCGTTTATGGCTCAGATCACCAGGTAATGACTGCCCCGGCGACTCAGTTGAATGGTACCGGGACAGCAACCACTTCTGGCGGTAACTGGAACTGGGTGAATATCCGTTCAGTAAATATCTTTTTTGAAAACTATCAAAAAGTAAATGACGTCCCTGGCAACATCAATCATTTTGTCGGCGAAGCACATTTCTTCAAGGCCTGGCTTTACTTTGAAAAAGTGAGATTATTTGGTGATGTGCCCTGGTACACCAATTCCATGCAGATTGATGATCCGGCGTTATACAATCCCAGAACCAAAAGAACAGAAGTTGTAGATTCTATATTATGGCACTTAGACAGGGCAGTTGAAAAATTAAAATTAAGAAAAGATGCTGCCGGTACTAATAACCGTTTAAATAAGGAAGTGGCTTTAATTTTTAAATCACGGGTAGCGTTATTTGAAGGCAGCTGGCAAAAGTATCATGCCGGAACTCCTTTCGGAACAGCAGGGGCAGATCCAAATAAATATTTCCAGTCGGCAGTTGACGCAGTAACAGAATTGCAAACACCGGGTAAATACACCGTGGGAATCACTAATAACGGGAAACCGGCTTCTGATTATAATTCGCTTTTCAGTTCCAGGGACCTAAGCGCAAGTACTGAAATTGCATTATGGTGCAAATTTGATAAGTCTCAATCGACTTGGTCTCATAATTTTCAGCAATTTATTACGAGACAAACTAACGATGTAAATGTAACCTACCAGCTGATACAAAATTATTTAGGCACAACAGGTTTGCCTTATGATTATGGCTCGGTCGCGTTGACTGTTAAGGGCTCTGCCTTCTTAACAAAAATCGGAACTGACTGCGATCCAAGACTCAGGCAGGTAATCTGGATACCGGGACAAACCATGTGGGATAATTCAGCCGGTACCGTGCTATTCACAAAACCCTTCTTAGATAAAACAGGCAACGCCAAAAACAATACAGGTTTTCAACTTAATAAAGGCGTAGATCCAAAAGATCCAACTGCGGGGGGTGCACTGGGGTTTGCTACTGCATGTGAAACAGGCGCCGTAATTTTTCGATATGCAGAAGCATTGCTGAATTATGCCGAAGCAAAATTGGAACTGGGCCAGGCGCCTGATTACGACAAAAGCTTAAACCTGTTGCGCAGCAGGGCAGGGATGCCCGACTTTAGTGTAATCGCTGATGTAAACAGGCTTAATTATGCAGACTGGGGATACGCAATATCGGATGAACTCAATGAAGTGCGAAGAGAAAGAGCTGTTGAGCTGGCTTGCGAAGGATTCCGTTATGATGACTGGCGCCGCTGGAGAGCACATAATTTATTTTTACAAAAACGACCTTTGGGATTTCCTTACCTGGCTTCGGAGTATCCCGCAAGTTTAGTAGTTCCAACAAATGCTGATGGTTTTGTTGATCCTTTTATGGGGATAATACCAGGAGGATATAATTTCATTGTTGGCAGAGATTACCTGGAAAGTATTCCAATAAATGAAATAACACTGAATCCAAACCTGGCACAGAATCCAGGTTGGTAAGAAGCAAGCATTCATTGAGTAATCATTAGGAAGCGTATAAAAGGTGGCGGTTATGCTTTTCACATAAGTAATTTCCTTAGTCAACATTAAACATCTTTCAAGTGCCGGAATAAATATTAAGGAAATCCTCTTTACGTTGTTTTGATACAGAGAGCGCTGCGCCGTTAGACATGATCAACTGCCCCCCTTCTCCACGAATATATTTTTGAATTTCCCTTAAATTGATCAGGTAAGATTTATGGATGCGGAAAAAGTCATACCCACTCAACAAATTTTCATACTCTTTTAAATGTTTGGAGGTTACAATTTTGCCTGTTTGCTTCAAAATAAAATGTGTGTAAGGTCCGTTGCTTTCACAATAAATAATATCACTAACATTTACAAACAATAGACCTTCAAGCGTCGATAAGGCGATCTTGTGATTAATTTGGGAGCCACTTTTTAAATTGTTTACCAGCACTTCGAGGTTTCTATTAAGGTATGCACGATTCAATCTTTTTTCGGCCTTTGCAACGGCGATCTGCAGCTCTTTCAAATCAATCGGTTTGAGCAGGTAATCAATCGCACAAAATTTAATTGCTTTGAGCGCATAGTGATCAAAGGCTGTGGTAAAGACCAATTCAAAATTTATTTCCGGCAGTCTTTCCAGTATCTCAAATGAAGTTTCTGATTGTAATTCAATATCAAGAAAAACAAGTTCCGGTCTTTGTTCCGCTATTGCCGTTAAACCTGTTTTAACTGAGTCGGCATCGCCTACTACATTTAACTGCGGGCATTGCTCATGCAACATTGCTTTTAACATCTTGCGGCTATGTTCTTCATCTTCTATTACCAAGGTGCGAATCATAAGTGCTCATTTTATTAATGATCAGATTCTCCTTTGTCTATTCTTCTTCTTTGACCGGAATAGAAATGGTGACCCTTGTTCCTGCAGGTTGCGGAATTTCTCCGGAATGCTGTTTTATTTCAAACAGATCTTCAGTTATCACTTCCATCTTATAATCCAGCAATTCAAATAACCCTGATATACGTTCCTCCGTTACTGTTATTCCAAGCGATTTATGTCGCGAAACCTTTCCCTGCTCGATCTCCTGTGCCTTTGCCCGACCAATGCCATTATCTTCAATTTTGCAGACAAGCAATCCATTATTTCTTTCAAGCGAGAGCCACAAATTACCTTTATCATTCTTATTGATTAACCCATGTATAATTGCATTTTCTATATAGGGCTGAATCAGCAAGGGAGGTATCTCCGTATTTTCCTTGTCAATCTTTTCATCAATTGAAATATGATAGTCAAATTTGTTACTGAACCGGAGCTGTTCGAGCTGGATATAAAGTTCCAGTAATTGCAGCTCATTGCTTATGCTCACCGTGTTTTCACGGGAGTTTTCAAGGATCTTCCTGATCAGTTTTGAAAATTTTGAAAGATAGTTGAGTGCCTCTTCTTTTTCCCGGGTGGTAATAAAATGCTGAATGGAGTTCAGTGAATTGAAAATGAAATGAGGATTCATCTGTCCACGTAAAGCAGTCATTCTGATTTCTGCGATCTGTTTATTGATTGCCGTTTGACGGGCTTGTTCTTTCCTGATCCTGTTTTCCCGAAGCCTGAAGAAAAGAAGTACGGAACCAATAAGTACCAGCACTACAATTGTTTTAAACCACGAGGTGGCCCAGAATGGTGGGATAACGATAAGCTCCAGTTCAAATCCTGCAGTATTCCAGACATCATCATTATTTGATGCTGTCACTTTGAGTGTATAGTTGCCCGGAGGGACATTTGTATAACTGAATCCACGATTCGTCCCATTACGCACCACTTTTTTATCAAAGTTGATGAGTTGATAGTCATATTGATTTTTTTCAGGATGGTCGTAATTGAGTGCCGCAAATTCAAGGGAAAAAAAATTTTTCTTATACGAAAGTTTAAGTTTTTTCAAATCCATGAATGAACTATCCATCTCCAATTCCTCGTCGAAGATCTTTATGCGCCTGAGTACGACTGGCGGAATAAAATTATTTATCCTTAGTGAATCCGGGTGAAAGATGTTGAATCCGTTTCTGCCGCCATAGCACAAATAGCCATCATGTGTTTTTACCACAGTCTGACCGATGAATTCCCTTCCCTGCAATCCGTCGGCAGGATCATAATGAGTAAATTTAGATCGGGACTCATTTAGCATACTGATCCCTACGTTGGTACTCATCCAGATACGGTTTTTATCGTCTACAAGCAACTGCCCCACCTGAGTATTGGGTAATCCGTTTTTTTCAGAAAATGTCGTAAACTTCCTGGTGGTTTCATTAAAGCGGCAGAGCCCCGCTCCTGTGCTTATCCAGATCACTCCATCACGATCCTGGGCAACGGAATAAATATTATTTGATGCGAGACTCGAAGTGTCGTCCAAATTATTGGAAAACCGTGTCTTTTCTCCCGTCGATCGATTCCATTTGAGCAGTCCAGTACCCCCGCCACCAATTCCCCCTCCCGTCCCGATCCATAATCTTTCACGATTATCTTCAAAAATGACAGTTACGCCCTCATTCGACAAGTGATGCACAGAATCATTTTCGAAATCAAACTTGGACAAACCACCCTGACCACCAAAAAACAGGTCGACATTTTTACAGGAAAAAATGGTAACGATAAAGGCAATTCCACGGACTTCATTTTTTTTTGTATAGAATCTGCGAAAGCGCTTATGAATTGGATCAAACAAATTCAATCCATCCATGGTGCCAACCCACATATTACCCCATTTGTCACGGCAAACTGATTGAACAACTTGGTCACTGAGCGAACGTGGATCTTTTGGATCAAATTGATAATTTGTATAAGCGCCCGTTTTACGATCCATTATAAAAATCCCACTAAATGTGCCTAACCAAAGATGACGGGATGAATCTTCTGCAATCGCCGTCACGGCATTAGTAGCCGCCAGGTATGCAGGGGACCTTGGACGGAAAATCATAAACTTTGATTGATCAGGATTAAACCGCTCGGCACCAGCGTTGGTGCCTAACCAAATCAAATTTGACTTATCCTGGAAAATGGCGACAACAGTATTTGATTGCATTTTGCTTGGATCCAGGATATCAGCTTTATATTGATAAAAAGTATTTTTTCCAGGTAAAAAGAGATGCAGGCCTTCTCTGTCGGTTCCTATCCAAAGCCTCCCGCTTCCGTCAATAAAAATATCACGGGGTGTATTGGAGGGTACACGTGACTCCTTTTCGGTAAAGTATTTAAAATGTTTGACCCGATAGGTCCTCGTATTGAAACACTCCAGGAAGACGGTTTCGTTCACCGAAGTCCAGATGTTACCATCTTTATCCATTGCAATTTGCGTAAGGACGTTGCCGGATAATGTCGTGGTGTCCTTCGGGTCATTAATAAATGAAACGAACCTCATCGTGGAAAGATCAAGACGATTCAGCCCCTTTCCCGTAGTGATCCACATAGTTCCATCCGGAGCGAAGTCTATATCCCTTATATGATCATTTGAGATGGAATTATTGGAATGAGGATCATGAAGGAATCGTTGAAAGCGCTTCTTCTTTATATCAAATGAGCATAATCCCGTGTTGGTACCGATCCATAAGTTACCATAGCCATCTTCTTTGATAACTGAAATACTATTACCGGGAAGAGAGTTATCAGTGGTGTCTTGAAAAAATGATTCGAACGAATTGGAGTGATAGTCATAAAACGCCAGTCCGGTTTGTGTTCCGATCCAAACCGTACCATGGGAATCAGTGAATAGGGACCTGACAAAGTTTCCCGGCAAAGAATTTTTATTGCCCGGTTCCCTCCGGTAAACATCCACCTTATACCCATCAAAGCGATCTAACCCATTACCGGTCCCAATCCATATAAAACCATACTTGTCCTGCGTGAATGACCACGCCCTGTTATGGGATAGTCCCTGCTCGCCAGCGAGATGCTGAAACTGTATGGGAGGAGTTTGGGTAAATGCCGAATGGGAAACTATAACAATAGCTAAAATGTGGAGAATACCTGATGGTTGCCAGGAACGTTTCAATTGCCGGGAACATTTATACTTTTAGTTCAACTTCTTTCCAAGGCACTTATCTTTCCAACAAACGGTGATTGGCAATGCCGACTCTCGTTCGTCATGAATCCCAATCGTTCACCGAATTAGAAATGTAAGGCTTTAAAATAAACTTTCATTAGGAAATTTAATCTTTATGAGCCTGTTTCAAAGAGGTAATTAATGAATAGCATGTTTGGATTAACGATTGGCAATAGTTTCAGGAAAACAGGAGGTTCTCTCCAGGTTTGCCGGGCATTTTTCCCAAATGCTCATAAGCTTTGGCTGTCACTTCTCTTCCCCGCGGAGTACGTTGCATAAATCCTTCCTGTATCAGGAATGGTTCATATACTTCTTCAATAGTTCCTGGTTCTTCGCCAACTGCGGTAGCAATGGTCGTGATCCCTACAGGACCCCCTTTGAACTTTTCGATAATTGCCACTAGTATCCGGTTGTCCATATCGTCGAGACCAAACTCATCTACATTCAGGGCTTTTAAAGCGTGTTGCGTAATGCCAAGGTCAACTTCTCCATCATTCAGCACCTGCGCAAAATCGCGCACTCTTCTTAACAATCCATTTGCGATACGCGGCGTTCCACGGCTGCGTCTTGCAATTTCATTTACTGCTTCCCTGGATACTTGTGTACCCAAAATAGAAGCCGACCGATGGATGATCCGGTTCAGAGTTTCAGAATTATAATATTCCAGTCTCGATTTAATTGCAAATCTCGATAATAAGGGTGCAGTTAGCAGGCCGCTTCTGGTAGTAGCACCAATCAACGTAAATGGATGTAGCGTAAGTTGGATACTTCTCGCGTTAGGACCAGTATCTATCATGATATCAATCCGGTAATCCTCCATTGCAGAATATAAATATTCTTCCACTACCGTACTAAGCCGGTGAATTTCATCAATAAACAAAACATCATTGGGTTCAAGGTTCGTCAGCAGGCCAGCAAGATCCCCGGGTTTCTCAATCACCGGTCCCGAGGTCTCCCTGATATTCACTCCCAATTCGTTGGCCACAATTCTTGAAAGCGTCGTCTTCCCCAGGCCTGGAGGACCATGAAACAAGATATGGTCGAGTGCTTCTCCTCTTATTTTCGCAGCTTTAATAAAAATTTTCAGGTTTTCTATAAGTTGCGGTTGCCCCGAGAATTCGCTTATGTGAGCAGGGCGGATATTGTTTTCAAATTCCCTGTCTGCCGCCGTTAAATGCTGCTTATCACCTCCAAGATTTGGATTTGCCATGCTGTAAATTTAATGATAGCTGCGGGGAACTCTTAACAAAATATTTTTACTCTATATTTGTATATACAAATACGCAGTCTTTATCTTTGCTCCCATGAAAGCAGCCAATAGCAAGTATTGTCAATGCCTTTATTTTTCGAGTAATGCCCTGGCAAGGAAGATAGAGAAGCTCGCAAATGACAGCTGGAAAAAAGTTGGTCTTACGCCAAGTCATGCTTATTTGCTGATGCTTGCCATTGAAGAGCCAGGTATTCAACCATCGGCATTGGTCAGGCAGCTTTTACTTACTCCCAGCACCATCACCCGCCTCATAGAAAAGCTGGAGGAAAAAAAGCTGGTGGTTCGCACCTCCGAAGGAAAATTGACCAATGTTTATCCAACACCGAAAGCCAGGGCCATGTTGCCGGATTTGAAGGCTTGCCTGGAACATTTTTATCAGAATTATTCTTCGGTCATTGGCAAAGAAGAAAGCGCCAGACTAGTAACCAATATGAACAAGCTGGTTGACAAATTACCGTCATGAATTTTTTCTGAATCAACATTTGTATATACAAACTAAATCTTAAGGCATGAAATATGTAATCACAGGAGCAGCAGGAAATATCTCAAAACCACTTGTTGAGAAATTATTGAAAGCCGGGCATGATGTTACGGTCATCGGTCGGAATGCAGAAAAATTAAAGTCACTAACGGACCAGGGAGCCAACCCCGCAATTGGTTCGGTAGAAGATGTTGAGTTTTTGAAAAAAGCATTTGCAGGAGCAGATGCCGTATACACCATGATACCACCCAAATACGATGCTCCGGATATGAAAGCACATATCGCATCGATTGGAAAAAATTATGCGGAAGCATTAAAGGCTACCAGCATAAAATTTGTCGTGAACCTCAGCAGCGTGGGTGCCCACCTGCCGGATGGTTGCGGACCAGTCAGCGGTCTCTACCGGGTGGAACAGGCATTGAATGAACTAAAGAATACAAATATTAAACATTTGCGCCCGGTTTGGTTTTATTCCAACCTGTTTGCCAATATTGGAATGATAAAACACATGAACATCCTGGGAGGGAATTTCGGTGGCGGAGATTTTAAAATGTTGCTGGCAGATGCCAGCGATATTACCGAGGTCGCATTTGAGGAATTATCCAATCTCAATTTCACCGGTCATACCGTTCGATACATCGGAAGTGATGAAAGATCAACCACCGATATAGCAAAGATCGTTGGAATGGCCATAGGCAAACCAGAACTGCCATGGGTCGTTTTTACGGATGAACAGGCATTCGGTGGGATGAAAGAGGCAGGTGTGCCGGAAAACGCCGCCATAAATTATACGGAGATGGGTCACGCCTTGCATGATGGTTCAATGTTTGAGGATTATTGGAAACATCATCCGGGCAATCTTGGCAAAACAAAGCTTGAAGATTTTGCAAAAACGTTTGCCTCAGTATATAATGCGAATTAATAAATCAAATAAAAAGTTTTATGAAAGCAGGTATTCTCGGTTCAGGTCCCGTAGGCCAGGTACTGGCTAAAGCATTTTTAAATGAAGGTTATGAAGTAATGCTTGGCACCCGGGACATTGAAAAGCCAGAAGTGAAAAAGTTTAAATCGGATAACGCCGGCATTGAAACTGGCAACTTTGAACAAACGGCAAAGTTTGGCGAATTGCTGGTGTTTGCGACAGCCGGATCTGTGACGGAGGACGTGATCAAATTGTCGGGCCCATCCAACTTTTCAGGCAAAGTAGTGATTGATAGTACTAATCCCATTTCCAAGGAACCGCCGGTAAACGGAGTATTGAAGTTTTTTACTACGCTCGAGGATTCACTGATGGAAAGAATTCAAGCCTTATTACCCGATGCAAAACTGGTAAAGGCTTTTAACAGTGTGGGTAATGCAAAAATGTATAAGCCGGGTTTTAAAGACGGACCGCCAACTATGTTTATCTGCGGCAATGATGAAGAAGCGAAGAAAAAAGTTTCCGCTATACTCCGTTCGTTTGGATGGGAATCAGAAGATATGGGAAAAATGGAAGCCGCAAGAGCTATTGAACCGTTATGTATTTTATGGTGCATCCCCGGTTTTCTTCGCAATCAATGGACTCATGCTTTTAAATTGTTGAAGAAATGAGTTAAAAAGCTAGTGGAAAATAGCGAGAGGGGATAATGTAGTGAAGATCCACTCATCTTTTCAACAAGCGGGTGTATTTTTGCTTATGACCTTTGAGCAATTTAACCAATCACTTTCTCAATCATCAGCTCCGTCGGCAATATCGGAACATCTGAAAGCACTTTGGTATGATGCAAAAGGCGATTGGGAAAAATCACATCAGATGATCCAGGATATTGATGATGCCAACGCTGAATGGATACACGCGTACCTCCACAGAAAGGAAGGTGACATTGGGAATGCCGATTACTGGTATCGCCGCGCCGGCAAGAAAAGGCCAGCGGTAACCCTGGAACAAGAATGGGAAATTATAGCGAGGGAAATTATTAAGTAAAATTGCCTGATGTTTCTATTGTTTGACGGTTAGTTTAGCCATTAAACAATTCAGCAATTTAACCATCCCACTTATCATCATCTGTCAATAAATTGGTTCATCTGCAAAATCAAATCCGGGTCAGGGCAATTGCTCAACCACTCTTCTTTTTCTGAAAATTTGCACACGCCGGGATAATCGCCTTCCCAGCCCCGCAGGTTAGCAATTATTTGAAAATGCAAATGCGGTGGCCACTGACCGTTTTCGGATGGAATACCGAATTCAGCAAACACATCT
>Ga0207681_10003124_pt1 | contig 10420 bp, 8 predicted proteins | sample KBSS53metaG_FD_184324 | JGI IMG/M metagenome (GOLD analysis project Ga0207681, IMG submission 184324) | Switchgrass rhizosphere microbial communities from Kellogg Biological Station, Michigan, USA - KBS S5-3 metaG (SPAdes) (version 2) | ecosystem: Host-associated > Plants > Roots > Rhizosphere >... | reverse complement strand
CGTCGGCAGGAACATCCCCGGCACGATGCCGCCGTAGGACAACCCGGCCCACAGGCCGACCAGCAACACCCAGGCCAGACCGCTGGCGCTCCACACCACCGGCACCGGCAACCCGGTCTTCGGCGTAATGCAACGGCTCAGCCATGAATTGCGCTTGAACATGAGCAGTCTCCTAGAGCGGGCTGACGAAACGGTTATCCACCAGATCGTCGTTGCTGACGTTGTAGGGCTTGCCCTGCAATTCGCTGGCGGTTTCGTTGGCCAGTTTGATCAGCGGTGCGCTGTCACCCGGCTTGCCCGGCGAGCCAAGGAGTTTTTCGCTCATGGCCTGATCGTAGAAGCGCACGCCTTGCGCGGCGGCGGCCAGTTCCTTCGGATCGGACAGGTAACCACCGACGCCCTTGGCCATGATTTCGTAGGCTTGCTGTGGATGGTCCTTGGTGAACTGCACCGCTTTGTAGAGGCCGGCGACCAGCGCCTTGACGTCTTCCGGCTGCTTCTCGATCACCGTGCAATTGAGCGCCACCACATCGACGATCACCCCCGGCGTACTGCTGCTGTCGATCAGCACCTTGCCTTGCTGCTTGTCGCGCACCATCGACAGATGCGGCTCCCAGGTCACGGCGGCCGGCACGCGACCGGCGATGAACGCGGTGGCGGCATCATCGGCAGTCATGTTCTGCACGGTGATGTCGCTCATGCTCATGCCGTTCTTTTTCAACAGGTACGAGAGCCAGAACTGCGAGGTCGACCCTTCGTTGACGGCCACGGCCTGGCCCTTGAGTTCTTGCAGGCTCTTCACGTTTTTACCGACCAGCACGCCATCGCCGCCATGGCTGTCATCCAGCGCGGCCACGGCCTTGAAACAGAACTGCGGGCGGTACTTCAGCACTTCGTCGATGGTCGACGCCGAGCCGGACAATTGCCCGGACGCCTGGGCGGCCATGTACATCGAAGCCTCTTCGACCACCGGCAATTCGACGGTCAGGCCGTTCTCCTTGAAGTAGCCCAGATCCTGAGCCAGATACAGGGTGCCGTAACCGACCCACGTGGTGTGGCCGATCGACAAGGTGCCGGCTTGGGCGGCGGTGATGGAAAGGGCGGAAATCGCCAGAGGACCTGCAAGACGGGTAAACAAGGACTTGTTCATGGAGCACTCCCAACGCTGTTGATTTAGTTGTCATGGGCAGTACGGCCAGCCTCGTCGGCGCGGATGCACGCTGCGGTCTCTGCTGGACTCTGGCGGGCAATGCCTTGGCTGGCGAAATCGATGTTGACCCAGGCTTGGCCTCAGGAAAACGAGGAAATAGTTAGACGCGAACGATGAAAAAACTGGGTAGTGCGCACCGCGAAAGGGCACGTCGGGCGGGGGCGCCCGGAGGGGGTGCAAGACAGCTAAAACAGTGGTGAGTCGACTGACGCAATCGCGAGCAAGCCCCCTCCCACAGGTTTCTTGGCTAACACAAATATTGTGTACGCTCGGGATCCCTGTGGGAGCGGGCTTGCCCGCGAAGGGGGCCTTGAGCCCTACGAATACCTAGAGGCGACCGTATTCCTGCGCCGTACGATCAACCGCTTTCAACGTCTTGCCCACCAGTTCGTCAATCTCTTCACGACTGGCAATCAACGCCGGCGCCATGATCATCCGCCCCAGCGTCGAGCGAATGATCACCCCCTCTTCAAAACCAATCGTGCGGCAGCGCCAGGCGATGTCGTTCTCATTGGCAAAGCGCTTGCGCGTGGCCTTGTCTTCGGCCAGCTGCAGCGCCGCGACCATGCCGGTGCCCTGGATATCGCCCACCAACGGGTGATTGCCGAACACCTCGCGCAGGCACTGTTGCAGGTACGGGCCGATGTCATCCTTGACCCGCGTCACCACGCCTTCATCGCGCAGGGCCTTGAGGTTGGCAATCGCCACCGCCGCCGCCACCGGGTGCCCGGAATAGGTCAAACCGTGGGCGAACACACCGCCCTGCTCCACCAGCACGTCGGCCATTTTTTTCGACAGGATCAGGCCTCCCATCGGGATGTAACCGGAGGTCAGGCCCTTGGCGATGGAGAGGGTGTCCGGCTCGAAACCGAAGTATTCGTGGGCGAACCATTCGCCGGTGCGACCAAAGCCGCCGATCACTTCATCGGCGCACAACAGCACGTCGTATTGGCGGCAGATGCGCTGGATTTCCGGCCAGTAGCTTTCCGGCGGGAAAATCATGCCGCCCGCGCCCTGGAACGGTTCGGCGATGAACCCGGCGACCTTGTCGGCGCCCAGTTCGAGGATCTTCGCTTCCAGTTGCTGCGCCGCCCGCAGGCCGAACTCAGCCGGGGTCAGATTACCTTCGTGGGCGAAGAAGTACGGCTCGTCGATGTGCGCGATGTCGGGAATCATGCCGCCCATTTCGTGCATGAACTTCATGCCGCCGAGCGCCGTCGCCGCCAGGGTCGAACCGTGATAGCCGTTCCAGCGGCCGATCATGATTTTCTTCTCGGGCTTGCCCAGCACCTGCCAGTAACGGCGGACGGTACGGATCAGCACCTCGTTGGCCTCGGAGCCGGAGTTGGTGTAGATCGCGTGGCTGTAGTGCCCCGGCAGCAGGCTGAACAGCAGCTCGGAGAGCTCGATCACTTGCGGGTGGGTGGTGTGGAAAAACATGTTGTAGTACGGCAACTGCTCCAGTTGCCGGCTCGCCGCGGCGTTCAGATCCCTGCGCCCGTAACCGAGGTTGGTGCACCACAGCCCGGACATGCCGTCGAGGTAGCGCCGACCGTCGTTGTCCCACAGATGCAGACGCTCACCGCGCACCATCACCCGTGGGCCTTCGTCGTTGAGGGCCTTCTGGTCGACGAACGCATGAATGTGGTGCGCTGCATCGGCGGCCTGGTAGTCGCGGGTTTCACGTGAGGTGGTCATCGCCGGATCTCCTTTCTTGTTGTGAGCGGCTGTCATGAGCGCAGTTGAAACCAGGTGGTTTTCAACTGGGTGTATTTGTCGAACGAGTGCAGCGACAGATCGCGGCCGAAACCCGATTGCCTGCCGCCGCCGAACGGCACGGTCACGTCCAGCGCATCGACGCTGTTGACCGACACCGTACCGGCTCGCAATTGCCGCGCCACCCGGTGCGCGCGGTGCAGATCATCGGTCCACAGCGACGCCGCCAGACCGTAGACGCTGTCGTTGGCCAGTTGCAAGGCGTGGGCCTCGTCACCGAACGGAATCACCGCCAGCACCGGGCCGAACACTTCTTCACGAAACAGGGTCATGTGCGGCTGCACGTCGGTGAAAATCGTCGGCTGAACGAAGTTGTCCGAGCCGTTGAAACTCAGCTGCCGCCCGCCACAGACGCGGGTCGCGCCTTCGCGTTCGGCCTGATGGATGAAGCGCAGAATGCTTTCGGTCTGACGCGTGTCGACGATCGCCCCGGCCGCACTTGCCGGGTCCAGCGGATCGCCCGGTTGCCAGCGCTCGGCCTGAGCCTTCAGCCGCTCGACGAACTCGTCATGAATCGAGCGCTCCACCAGCAATCGCGAGTTGGCCGAGCAGACTTCGCCCTGATTGAAGAAGATCCCGAACGCGGCTTTCTGCGCCGCCAGATCCAGATCCTTGCAGTCGGCAAACACCAGATTGGCGCTCTTGCCGCCGCACTCCAGCCACACCTGCTTGAGGTTCGACTGCGCGGAGTACTGCATGAAATATTTACCGACCTGGGTCGAGCCGGTGAACACCAGGCAATCGACATCCGGGTGCAGGCCCAAGGCTTTGCCGGCCTGTTCGCCGAGCCCCGGCAGCACGTTCAGCACACCGGCCGGCAGCCCGGCTTCCAACGCCAGCTCGGCCAGACGCAACGCGGAGAATGGTGATTGCTCGGCGGGTTTGAGAATCACCGAGTTGCCCGCCGCCAGCGCTGGTGCCAGCTTCCACGCGGCCATGTCCAGCGGGAAGTTCCACGGCACCACGGCGGCGACCACGCCCAGCGCTTCGCGGGTGATGGTCGCCAGCACGTTCGAGGCGCTTGGCGCGACCTGATCGTAGAGCTTGTCGAGGCTTTCGGCGTACCAGCGAAACACCCCGGCGGCGCCCGGCACGTCGATGTTGTAAGCGTCCATCACCGGCTTGCCCATGTTCAGCGAATCGAGCAGCGCCAGCTCTTCGCGATGGGCCAGAATCAGGTCTGCCAGCCGCAGCAGCACTTGCTTGCGCTCGGTCGGTGAACGCCCGGCCCAGGTGCCGGCCTCGAACACCTGCCGCGCATTCTGCACCGCCGCGTCGACATCCTCTTCACCGCACGCGGCAACGTTTGCCAGCCGCTGGCCGGTGGCCGGGTTGATCGCGGCAAAGGTCTGCCCCGACTGCGCCGCACGCAGTTTGCCGTCGATCACGGCCTGGTACGGATAGCTCAATTCAGCGGCCTTGCGCTGCCAGTCTGCAAGCTCGAACACGGTGGTTGCTCCTTGGACTTCTATTCTTTTGAGAACAGTGCGCAGTGATAGTCGCTCAGGCCCGTGCGGGCTAAAACCAGTAAAAATGTCTTCGCAGACAATAAAAAAGGTAACCAGCCGATGGCCCCTTCGCGCGCGTATGGGGCTATTGTTCAGGGACAAAAAAACCGCCGACAGAACGGAGGCCGGCGGCTTACAAATTGCTTGGATGTGAAATCCGTTCGCTTTGAGGTTCACCGTGGCCGCTTACAATCTGCGTCAGTTGAAATACTTCATCACCACCGTCGAATGCGGCAGCGTCGCCGAAGCGTCGCGCAAGCTGTACATCGCGCAACCGGCGATTTCCACGGCGATCAAAGGGCTGGAAGACAGCTTCGGCGTGCAACTGCTGATCCGCCATCACGCTCAGGGCGTGTCCCTGACGCCCAGCGGTGCGCGGTTCTTCCGCAAGGCCCAGGAACTGCTGCGCATGGCCAAGGAGTTCGAACAGAACGCCCTCGCCGACAACGACGTGGTGGCCGGACAGATCGATATCGGCTGTTTCGAAACGGTAGCGCCGCTGTACTTGCCGCAACTGATTGCCGGGTTCTCGGCGCTGTATCCGGGGGTGAAGATTCGCATCCGCGACGGCGAACAACAGGAACTGGTGCAAGGCCTGACCTCGGGCACCTTCGATCTGGCAATCCTGTACAAGCACGACCTCGACGCCACCATCGAAACCGAACCGCTGATGCCGGCCCAGCGGCCTTACGCCTTGCTGCCGGCGGATCACCGCTTCGCCCAGCTCAAACAGGTTTCGCTGCGAGACCTGTGCCTGGAACCGATGATCCTGCTCGACGTGCAACCGAGCCGCACCTACTTCGTCAGCCTGTTCGAAGAACTCGGACTGTCGCCGCGCATCGAGTTCAGCTCACCTTCGATCGAAATGGTACGCGGCATGGTCGGCCAGGGTTTCGGCTTCTCGATCCTGGTGACCCGCCCGCACTCGGAATGCACCTACGACGGCAAGAAAGTCGTGTGCGTCGACATCGTCGAAGACGTCACCGGCTCGGGTCTGGTGGCGGCGTGGCTCAAGCGCGGGCAACTGACCAAACCGGCGCAGTTGTTTGCCGATTATTGCCGAGAGCAGCTGACCGCGAAGGCGAATGCTTGAAAGCTCAAAATCAAAAGATCGCTATCAGCGACCGCTGATCGCTAAATCGACCTACCTGTTATTTCTGACAGTAGACGCGACAACCTGAAAGGAGCTTGATGTAACCGGACTGCAATGGCCGGCGTAAGCCTATGACCATGTATTTGACCGGTCCTCACATTGATTACTTTAGGGAGTCAAATGTCATGAATGACGATACTCAATCCAGCACCCCTTCCTTCGCAGAGGCGAAACCACTTGGCCCGGAGGATACAACCTTCATTAGCGAGCTTCATGCATTGCTGGAACGGCATGGGAACATCAATCGTTTTGGAGTTCTCCTGCTACATGATCATTTCTCAGTGAAGGGAGATGAAATCATGCTGGAAACCAATGCCCCTCACGCTCGTACTCTCCACATGGAAGTCGTCAAGCGTACAGATTTGCCAGCGGGAAAATTCACCAGTTGGCGTCTGTCCGGCAGTAAAAAAGGGGAGGTCGAGGCACTCACCTTTTGTGGACGTGCTTGCTATTAGGTGGAGCGGCTTCTACCCACGGTGAGAGGCAAGGCAACCCGCCTTGCATAACCAGGCGGGTTACCAATCAAATCGCTAAAAATCAGGTACCGCGCGGTTTTGCCCGAGCAGTGGCTTCAGCCACCAGCGGATCATCCGGCCAGTAATGCTTTGGATACCGTCCCTTCAGATCCTTCTTCACCTCGGCATAAGTGCTGCGCCAGAAGTTGGCCAGATCCTGCGTCACCTGCACCGGCCGCCGTGCGGGCGACAGCAGGTGCAGCTTGACCACTTGCCGGCCGCCGGCGATGCGCGGTGTGTCGGCGAGGCCGAACAGCTCCTGCAAACGCACAGCGAGAATCGGTGGCTGCTCGCTGTAGTCGAGGCGAATCGACGAGCCCGACGGCACGCTCAGGTGATGCGGCGCCTGTTCGTCAAGCTGTTGCGGCAGCGGCCACGGCAGCAGATTACGGACGATGCTCGACAGGTCGAGGTTGGCGAAATGGCTGAGGCGCGAAACCTTGCCCAGGTAAGGCATCAGCCAGTCCTCGAGGGTTTTCAGCAGCGTCGCGTCGCTGACATCCGGCCATTGGCTGTCGCCCTTGGCGTCCAGGTCGAGCTGGCGCAGCAACGCGACTCGCGCCTGCCACTGGCGCAGCTCCGGGGTCCACGGCAGCAGCTCCAGACCTTTGCGCCGCACCAGATTGACCAGCGCCTGACTGCGGGCATTTTCGTCGAGACCGGTCAGCGGTTCGCGGCTGAGGATCAGTTCGCCCACCTTGCGCTGACGCTCGGCGCGCAACACGCCTTCGCGTTCGTCCCAGTCCAGTTGATCGACGTTGTGCACCTGTTCGGCGAGCACCGAATCGAACAGCGCCGGATCAAAATCCGCCGCCAGATAGATCCGTTCTTCACGCTGGCCTTGGCGGCTGCCGAGGTCGGCGATCACGATCCACGGTTGCTTCATCAGGCTGTCGGCTTCGGCGAACAGCGCCGCACGACCGTTGGCCAGACGATATTCGGCGCCACCAGGACGCCGCTGCTGTGCAACGCGATCCGGGTAGGCCAATGCCAGCAAGGCACCGAGCCAGCGCGGATGATCCGGGTCGGCGACCGGCTCGCTCGGTTGCCCACGCAAGTAGCCGCGATATTGCCGCGCCAATTGCCGGGCGCGCTGCACACCGCCCTGGGCACCACGAGCCGCGCGCTCTTCGCCGGACAGCAGCGCCAGACGACTGTGCAGATCGGCCCCGGCGCCACGCAAAATGTCGCGCTCGCCGAGCAACGCGGCGACGTCGCACGCCATGTTTGCCAATCCCAGTGCCTGACCGCGCAACAGCAAATGGGCGATGCGCGGATGTGCCGGCAATTCAGCCATGGCTTGACCGTGGCGGTTGAGGCTTTCGCCGTCCAGCGCACCGAGGCGCTGCAACAGGTCTTGAGCCTGTGCATAAGCGGCGGCCGGCGGCACGTCCAGCCAGATCAGATCACTCGGCGCCACACCCCAGCGCCCGAGTTGCAAGGCCAGGCCCGCAAGATCTGCCGAGAGGATTTCCGCGCTGCCATAAGCCGCCAGTTGCTCATGCTGGTCCTGCGACCACAGGCGATAACACACGCCCGGTTCCAGACGCCCGGCCCGGCCGGCACGCTGAGTGGCGCTGGCTTTGGAGATGCGCTGTGTGTCGAGGCGGGTCATGCCGCTGCCCGGATCGAAACGCGGCACCCGCGCCAGCCCGGCGTCGATCACCACGCGCACACCGTTAATGGTCAGGCTGGTCTCGGCGATGTTGGTGGCCAGCACCACTTTGCGCTGGCCCGCCGGGGCCGGGTCGATGGCGGCACGTTGCGCGTTCAGGTCGAGTTCGCCGTGCAACGGGCAGAGCAACACATCGCTGCGCTCACCGATGGCGTCCGCCAACTGCTGATGAACCCGGCGGATTTCCGCCTGCCCCGGCAGAAACACCAACAGGCTGCCGGTTTCATCATGCAGCGCTTCGAGCACCGTTTGCGTGACGCGTTGATCGATGTATTCACCGGGCTGGAACGGCCGGCCCCAGCGCATCGTCACCGGGAACATCCGGCCCTCGCTGCGCAGGATCGGTGCGTCGTCGAGCAACCCGGCCAGACGTTCGCCTTCGAGGGTGGCGGACATCAGCAGAATCTTCAGCGGTTGTTCAGCTCGAAACAGCTCGCGACCGTTCAGACTGAGGGCCAGCGCCAGATCGGCGTCGAGACTGCGTTCGTGAAATTCGTCGAAGATCAGCAGACCCACGCCTTCCAGCGCCGGGTCGTCCTGCAAACGCCGGGTGAGGATGCCTTCGGTGACCACCTCGATGCGGGTGTTGGGGCCGACCTTGCTGTCGAGGCGGATGCGATAACCGACGGTTTCACCGACCTTCTCACCCAGCTCGCTGGCCAGCCGTTCTGCGGCTGCACGCGCGGCCAGCCGACGCGGTTCGAGCATGAGAATGGTCTGCCCGTTCAGCCATGCTTCATTGAGCAGGGCCAAGGGCACGCGGGTGGTTTTACCGGCGCCGGGCGGTGCTTCGAGCACGGCTTCGTGGCGTGTCGCGAGGGCTTCACGCAGGGCGGGTAAAACGTCATCGATCGGCAACGAATTCATGCTGGCTCCAAAACAGAGGGCCGAGTATAACGGCGAACTGCCAGGCGTTCGTCAGGGTCTTAACTTCACACGATGACGCTTCGTTAACAGATGACTCAGGAGATTCCCATGCGCTTACCTTTTCGCCTGATCGGCGGTGTACTGGTTGCCACCCTGCTCACTCAGATCACCGCGTGCGGTTCGATTTTCTACCCAGACCGGCGCGGCCAGATCGACGGCAAGATCGACCCGGCGATTGCCGTGCTCGATGCCGTGGGCCTGCTGTTCTATATCCTTCCTGGCGTAATCGCGTTTGCCGTGGACTTCGCCACCGGCGCGATCTACTTCGAACCGGGCCACACGGCGCAAGTCGATCCGGCCAAGCTCAAGCAAGCCATCGGCCCGGACGGCCAGGTCGATAACTTGAAGTTGCAGGCTATTCTCGAAACGGAGCTGGGCCGCAATCTGCCGCTGGACGACCCGCGCCTGATCCAGCACAAGGGCAGCACTCAGCAACTGGCGATGTTCGGCCTGCAACCTGCCGCATAAGGAATTGACGCACCCATGACCACAAGCACCGAACACGCCCGCCTGCTGCGGCTGGCGACCCGCGCCTCGGTGGCGGTGGCCTGTACGCTGATCATCGCCAAAGCCATCGCCTGGTGGCTGAGCGGTTCGGTGAGCATGCTCGCCGGCCTCACCGACTCGGCCCTCGATGGCGTCACTTCGTTGCTCAATCTGCTGGCGGTGCACTACGCGCTGCGCCCGGCGGATGACGATCACCGTTATGGCCACGGCAAGGCCGAATCCCTGGCGGGCATGGCGCAGGCGCTGTTCATTGGCGGCAGTGCGGTGCTGATCGCGTTTCAGGCTTATGAGCGCCTGAAACATCCCGAGCCACTCGGCGCGCCGTGGCTGAGCATTGGTGTGATCGTGTTTTCCCTGCTGCTGACTGTCGCACTGTTGATGCTGCAGCATCGGGTCATCAAGCAGACCGGCTCCAACGCCGTGCGGGCGGACTCGCTGCATTACCGTTCGGACCTGTTGCTCAACGGCAGCATTCTGATTGCGCTGGTGCTGGCCGGGCTGGGGTTCGAGCAGCTGGATGCGTGGTTCGGTCTGGGGATCGCGGCGTACATCCTATGGAGCGCGATCCAGATCGCCCGGGAAAGTTTTTCGGTGCTGATGGATGAAGAGCTGCCGGCGGATGTCAGTCAGCACATGCTCGAACTGGCCTGCAGCGTGCCGGGCGTGTTGGGCGCGCATGATTTGCGCACACGGATTTCCGGCAATCACTGGTTCGTGCAGTTGCACCTGGAACTGCCGGGGGAACTGACGCTGTCAGTGGCTCACGGCATCAGCGATCAGGCAGCAGATGCCATTCACAAAGCCTACCCACGGGCCGAAGTGCTGGTGCACGCCGACCCGCAGGAAGTGGTCAAGTCAGAACGGGTGCAAACCCGGCTTCAGTAACTGACCTGATAACCGCGACTGCTCAGGCAATTGCCCTGGGCCTGGCGGTAGGCCTGCACCACTTCGGGCGCCGGTTGATAGGTCGCGGTGCGCGGATTGAAGCCGCTTTGTTGCACCGCGTACTGATAGCACTCGTAACCGTCGCGCTGAACCTGCTCCGGTGACTGACCGTTGGCCGGATAGGCCTCCACGTCGTAGCCATTGCCGGTCGGCTGCGGTGGTTGCTGCACCGGCGGTTCGACCACCACGTAATCCTGCGTCGCT
>Ga0207681_10003112_pt1 | contig 10434 bp, 12 predicted proteins | sample KBSS53metaG_FD_184324 | JGI IMG/M metagenome (GOLD analysis project Ga0207681, IMG submission 184324) | Switchgrass rhizosphere microbial communities from Kellogg Biological Station, Michigan, USA - KBS S5-3 metaG (SPAdes) (version 2) | ecosystem: Host-associated > Plants > Roots > Rhizosphere... | reverse complement strand
CTCGCCGTGCCTTTCGTGTTCGGCAGCCTGCGCTCGGCCGGCGCCGGCGCGCGCACGCTGCTCGGCGTTCTCATCGGCGTGTCCTTCTTCCTCGTGCAGCGGATGCTCGAGAGCGGCGCCGTGGTCGCCCTGTTCGCGCTGGTCGTCGTCTTCCAGCCCGAGCTGCGCCGGGCGCTCGCGTGGATCGGGCAGGGGCCCGTGTTGCAGCGCCTGCTGGGCGGCAGCGCCGAGCGCGCCCAGGTGGTGGACGAGCTCGTCCGGGCCAGCGACTCGCTGGCCGGGCGGCGCATCGGCGCCCTGATCGTGCTCGAGCGCTCGACCGGGCTGCGCCAGTACGCGGAGCTCGGCGTCGCCCTCGACGCGCTCGTCTCGGCCGATCTGCTGACCAGCATCTTCCTGCCGTACTCGCCGCTGCACGACGGCGCCGTCTTCGTGCAGGGCGGACGCATCGTCGCGGCCGGCTGCTTCCTGCCGCTGTCGCGCAACACGCAGGTGGGTCGCGCGCTCGGCACCCGGCATCGCGCCGCGCTGGGCATCGCCGAGGAGACGGACGCGATCGCGCTGGTCGTCTCGGAGGAGACCGGCCGCATGTCGCTGGCCTGGGCCGGGCGTCTGGAGCTCGTCGACGATGCCGACGCGCTGCGAAGCCGGCTGGACGATCTGCTGGGCGGTGCGCGCGACGCGCGGCCCGATCGGGTCGGCGCGCTGCGGCGCCTGTGGGCGCGGCGCCCGGCGGTCGCCCCGAGCGCCGAGGGGCCGGGGGGCGGCCCGAGCCACTCCTGACCGATGCTGCGCCTGCTCGTCGGCCAGTGGCAGCTCAAGCTCCTGTCGCTCGCGCTGGCCGTCGGCCTCTGGCTCTTCGTCGCCAGCACCGAGCCCCGGGAGATCATGCTCGCCGTCCCGGTCGAGTACATCGGCCTGGAGGGCCCGCTGACGCTCGACGGGCCCCGGCGCGAGGCCGTCGACGTCCAGGTTCACGCCACCCGGTGGGCGGCCGGCGGGGTCAGCCCCGCCACCGTGCGGGTGCAGGTCGACGTGGCCCGCCTGCGCGAGGGCGATAACCTCGTGCCGTTACAGCCGGATGCCATCACGGTGCCGGCCGGCGTCCGCGTCACCCGGGTGGCTCCGGGATGGGTCACCGTACGGCTCGTCCGCACCGCCACCCGTAGCGTGCGCATCGTGCCCCGGATCCAGGGGCACCCCGCGGCGGCCTTCGTCGTGGGCCGGGTGGTGGTCGAGCCGGCAGTTGTTCAGATCAAGGGTCCTCGCACTACAATCGAATCGAGGACTGCTGTCGAGACCCTGCCGGTGGACGTCTCCGGCCGCCGTGAGGCGGTAACCCAGACGGTTGGCCTCGAGCTGCCGGAGTCGGTGGTGGCAATGGAACGGCGCGCGGTGCAAGTCACCGTGGACATTCGACCGGAGGACACGATGGACGGTCGCTCGTCTGGAAGTCAGCCTCGGTGAGCCGGCTCTTCGGCACCGATGGCATTCGCGGCGTGGCCAACGAGCCGCCACTGACCCCTGATCTCGCGTATCGAGTCGGACGGGAGCTGGCCGTGACGCTGGCCGGCCGGCACGGCGGCACCGGGGTACGGGTGGTGATCGGGCGGGACACGCGCCGTTCGGGACCGCTACTGGAAGCGGCGATCGTGGCCGGGCTGTTGTCGGCCGGCGCCGATTGCTACACGGTCGGCGTGCTGCCCACGCCCGGGATCGCGCTCCTGACCCGGGCCCTGGACGCCCACGGGGGCATCGTGCTCTCGGCCTCCCACAACCCGTTCGAGGACAACGGCATCAAGCTGTTCTCGTCGGAGGGCACCAAGTTCCCCGACGCGTGGGAGGAGCAGATCGAGGCGCGGCTGCAGGGAGTCGATGAGGCACCGCGGCCGCGCGGCGCCGCCATCGGGCAGCTGGTGACTTACGATCGCGCGGAGAAGTACTACGTCGATTTCCTCACCCACTGCTTCCCGATGGAGCTCGCCGGCACGACCATTGTTCTGGACTGTGCGCATGGCGCAACCTATCGGGTGGCTCCGGCGGTGTTCCGGCGACTCGGCGCCCGGGTGGTCACCAGCTGCGTCAAGCCGGACGGGATCAACATCAACGCCGGGTGCGGCGCACTGCACCCGGAGGGCCTCTGCCGCCGCGTGAGCGCCGCGCGCGCCGATATCGGCTTCGCCTTCGACGGCGACGGAGACCGGCTGATCTCGGTCGACCACACCGGCGAGATCCGCGACGGCGATTTCCTGCTGGCCATCGCCGCGCGCCACATGGCCGACGGGCAGCGCCTGAAGGCCAACACCGTGGTGACCACGGTCATGGCGAACCTGGGGCTCGACGAGTGCCTGCGGGCGGCCGGCATCGGCGTGGTGAAGACGCAGGTCGGTGACCGCTACGTCCACGAGGAAATGCAGCGGCTGGGTGCGAACCTGGGCGGCGAGCAGTCGGGTCACCTGTTGTTCCCGGACCACGCGCCGACCGGCGACGGCATCCTCTCGGCCCTGGCCCTCCTCTCCGTCATCCGCGACAAGGGCGAGCCGCTCGCCTCGCTGGCCGGGTGCATGCGAAAGTTCCCCCAGGTGCTGGTCAACGTGCCGGTGGCGCGCAAGCCCCCGTTCGACTCGGTGGCTGGGCTCGCCGAGCGCATCCAGACCTACGAGCGGGAGATGAACGGCACCGGCCGGATCCTGGTGCGCTATTCCGGCACCGAGTCCCTGGCTCGGGTCATGATCGAGGGCGCCGACGATCAGCGCATCCGGGTGATGGCCGACGATCTGGCCGCCGCGATCCGGAGCGAGATCGGCGTCTGATGGCCGTCTGCGGCATCGGCGTAGATTTGGTACGGATCCCCCGGATGCGCGAGGTCATCGCGCGCTGGGACGAGCGCTTCCTGCGCCGTGTCTTCACCGAGGAGGAGATCGCCTACTGTCGGGCCCGGCGCGATCCCGTGCCGCACTTCGCCGCGCGCTTCGCGGCCAAGGAGGCGGGGATGAAGGCGCTGGGCACCGGGCTGAGGCTCGGAGTGAAGTGGCGCGAGCTGGAGGTGCGGCGCGAGCGCGGCAGCGCGCCGACGCTCATCCTGCACGGTCGGAGCCGGGAGATCGGCGTGTCGCGGGGCGGCCGGCGCATGCTGCTGGCCCTGACCCACGAGGGCGACTACGCGCTGGCCCAGGCCCTGCTGGTGGATGACGATGCGGTTCCTGGCGTGGATCCGACGATTCGGTAGCGTGTCCGCCGGGATCGCGATTCTCGCCGGCTGCGCGGGGCAGCCCGCGGGGCAGCCCATGGACGTCGCCTCGACGGCGGCCGACCGCCGCATGCTGGTCCGCCCTGGCCGCTCGGGATTCGTCGTCGCCGCGCACGCCACTGGCGATGCCAGCACTGCCGTCATCGCCCGCGAGATCGCCCAGCACACCGGCTTCGGCCTCGTCGTGGCCCCGGGCGCCTCGCCCCGCGATGCCGGCCAGTCGCCCGCCGGTGCGTACGAGCGCGCGGTGGGGGAAGCGGCCCAGGGCCCGCTTCGCTTTTTCGTCGAGATCCGCGGGAGCGATCGCACACCGTGCGCCGGACGGATGGACATCGCCACGGTCGGCGTGGACGCCGAGCTCGGGCTGCGGCTGCGGGCGCTGGCCGAGCTCATTCTCGACGCGCATCTGCGCGCCAACCGTGAGATCGAGCGCCTGACGGTCCAGGTCGAGGGCGCCGACGGGACCGACCTCGGCGTGAGCGCCTGGCCCGACGACATCCGGCGCCGGCCCGAGCGCGCCCTGCAGATCGAGCTGCCCCGCTGTCCCCGCCCCGACTGGCGCGAGATGTACGGTGCCATCCTCGGCGACTTCGTCTCCCAGGCCGCCGCACTGCCCGCCGGGCGCTGACGGAAACCGCGCGTGCTGCCCGTCTTCACCGCCGACGAGATGCGCCGGGTGGATCAGCGCGCGATCCGCGAGCTCGGTCTGCCCGGCGTCACGCTCATGGAAAACGCCGGCCGCGGTGCGGCCGAGCGCATCGTTGAAGCGCTGCCCGGCCTCGCGCTGCCGCGGCGCGGGACTCGCGTGGCGATCGTGTGCGGCAAGGGCGGCAACGGCGGCGATGGCTTCGTCGTCGCGCGCTGGCTCAAGCGGGCCGGCCATCGCGTCTCCGTGTTCCTCCTGGCGCGCCCCGACGAGCTGCGCGGCGACGCCGCCACGATGCTCACGCGCGCCAGGCAGCGCGGGATCCGACCGCGAGTCGTCGAGGACGAGCCGGCGCTCGGCCGCGCCCTTGCCGGCGCCGACCTCGTCGTCGACGCCATCCTGGGCACCGGAGCGCGCGGTGAGCCCGCGCCGCTACACGCGCGGGCGATCGCGGCCATCAATTCAAGCGGCCGACCGGTCGTGGCGCTCGACGTGCCCTCCGGGCTGCCGGCGGACGGTGAGCCGCCACCCGGCCCGGCCGTCCGCGCCGTGCTGACGACCACGTTCGCGGGGATCAAGCGCGGCCTGGTCACCGGCCCGGCCGTGGAGCTGGCGGGCCGCGTCGTGGTCGTCGATATCGGCGTGCCGGCGCCCGAGGTCGCGCGCGGCGTGTCCACGTTCGTGAGCGAGGCCGGCGACGTCGCCCGGCATTTCCCGCCGCGCCCGCGCGAGGCGCACAAGGGTGGCTACGGCCATCTGCTGCTGGTGGCGGGTTCGGTGGGCAAGACCGGTGCGGCCGCACTCGCGGCCCGCGCCGCGATGCGCGCCGGTGCGGGTCTGGTCACCGTGGCCACCGCGGCGAGCGTGCAGCCCGTCGTGGCCTCGCTGATCCTCGAGGCGATGAGCGAGCCCGTGGCCGAGACCGAGGCGCGCAGCATCGCGCTCGGCGCTCGCGAGCTGCTGGGTGAGCTGGCCGAGCGGCGCGACGCGCTGGCCCTCGGTCCGGGCCTGGGCTTGCACGAGGACACGCAGGCGCTGGCCCGCAGCCTCGTGTTCGAGTGCGCGCGTCCGGCGGTCGTGGACGCCGACGCGCTGACCGCGCTGGCCGGGCACCTCGAGCGTCTGCCCGGCGCGCCGGCCGCGCGCTGCCTCACGCCGCATCCGGGCGAGATGGCGCGCATGCTCGGCGCCACGATCGCCGAGGTCCAGCGCGATCGCATCGCCACGGTACGGCAGTTTGCGACGGCCTGGCATGCCCACGTCGTGCTCAAGGGCGCGACCAGCGTGATCGGGCTCCCCGACGGGATCGTGCTGCTCAATCCCACCGGCAATCCGGGCATGGCCAGCGGTGGTACCGGCGATGTCCTCACCGGCATCCTCGGCGCGTTCCTGGCGCGCGGCCTTGCCGCCGGCGACGCGCTCGCCTCGGCCGTCTATCTGCACGGCCTCGCCGGCGACGTGGCCGCCGAGCGGTACGGGCAGGAGTCGCTGGTCGCCGGCGACGTGATCGAGGCGCTGCCCGAGGCGTTCAGGCGGGTTCGTGGCGGTCACTAGCGTGACGGCCGCCACGCCGGAGCACACGGCAACGGCGGGTGAGGCGCTCGGTCGCACGCTGAAGGCCGGCGACGTGGTGGCGCTCTACGGCGCGCTCGGGGCGGGGAAGACCTGCTTCGTGCAGGGACTGGTCCGGGGTCTCGGCGTCACCACCCGCGCCACCAGCCCCACCTTCGTGCTCGTCAACGAATACCGCGGACGCCTGCCGATCCACCACGTCGATGCCTACCGCACGGCCAGCCTCGCGGAGCTGATGGATCTCGGTCTGCTGGATCTGTTCGGCGGCGAGGGGGTCACGCTGCTGGAATGGGCGGATCGTGCCGAGCCATTGCTGCCCGCTCGCGCGATTCGCGTGCGCATCGACGGGCTGGGCGACGAGCCGCGCGAGGTGACGATCGAGGACCCCCGGGGGCTCGAGTGAGCCCCCGGGCGTCATGTGTGACGACTACTTGTCTCTGATCGCGGCCTGAGCCTTCTGCGCGACGTCGGGCGGGATCTGCGTCATCCCGTGGTCTTTCTTGGCGTGATCCACGGCCTTCTTCATGACCTCGTCCACGTCCTTGCCCTCGGCGCGGAAGCTACACCCGGGGTTGAGATCGCTGCAACGTAGCTCCTTCATGAAGCACCTCCAGACCCATCGTCGCGCAGGCCCGGGTTTCGCGCCAGCGATCGTAAGCCGCGGGTGTGCCCGCCGCGCGACGTCTCTGAATCGCACGTTGACGCGCACCGCGCCACGCGCGTACCAGACAGTATGGCGATCGAGCAGTGGCCCGCGAGCGAGCGGCCCCGCGAGCGGCTCTATGCGACCGGCGCCGGCGCGCTCGCCGACGCCGAGCTGCTCGCGCTGCAGCTCGGCTCGGGTCGGCGCGGGCAGACGGCGGTCGAGGTCGCCCGCGAGATGCTGGCCAGCTATGGCTCGCTCGCGGGTGTCGCGGCACGCGATCTGGCCGAGCTGGCCCGCCGCCCCGGGGTGGGACGCGCCAAGGCCGCGCGACTGGCCTCGGCCTTCGAGCTGACGCGCCGGCTCCGGGCGCGGACGCCGGGCGCGCGCATCGTCCTGGGAAGCCCGGCCGAGGTCCACGCCGCGTTCGGGCCGCTCATGGAGGACCTGCAGCGCGAGGTCTTTCGCATCGCCCTGCTGGACGCGCAGAACACGCTGCTGAGAGATCTGATCATCTCGGAGGGCACGCTGTCGGCCAGCCTCGTGCACCCGCGCGAGGTCTTCAAGCCGGCCCTGCTGGAGCCCGCCGTCTCGATCATCCTGCTGCACAATCACCCCAGCGGGGATCCGACGCCGAGCAAGGAGGACGTCAAGCTGACGCGGCAGCTGGCGGAGTGCGCGAGACTGCTCGAGCTCCGGATTCACGACCATGTGGTGATCGGCCAGGGGCGCTACGTGAGCCTCGCGGAGCGGGGTATTATCTGAACAACGGAGGCAGCATGGCCATCAAGGTGAGGAATGTCGGGCACGTGGTGTTGAAGGTGCAGGACCTCGAGCGCTCGGCGCGCTTCTACCGGGACGTGCTCGGGCTCAAGGAAGTCGCGCGGGGGAATTTTGGACGGCCGATGGCCTTCTTCTCCACCGGAGACAATCACCACGACGTCGCGGTCATGGAGGTCGGCGCCACGGCGCCGCGGCCCGAGGCGGGCGAGGTCGGGCTCTATCACGTGGCGCTGCGGATTGGCACGACGCTCGATGAGCTGCGCGCGGCCAAGGCGCACCTGGAAGCCAACGGCTATACCAAGCTGCGCCTGACCGATCACCGCGTGAGCCAGTCGATCTACCTGGACGACCCCGATGGCAACGGCATCGAGCTTTACGTCGACGCCGATCCAGCGATCTGGCGCGAAGATCCTAGCCGCGTCGCCTCGGTAGGACCGCTGACGCTCTGACCGCGAGCCTCAGCTTTTCGCCAGCTTCTCGATCTCTTTGCGTGACAACGTCTGCAAACGAGTGAGCAGCCCCTTCACCTTGCGCTCGGAGGCGTGGTCGGCAAGGATCAGCTTCTTGGAGCGGCTTCCGTTCTCGATGTACGCCACCCAGTCGTCGAGGTTCGGAGTGCCGCGGTAGGCCACCGTGACTCCGCTCAGGCGCATGCGCCGACGTCCTTCGACTTTTGCGAGCGGTTTCCGACCTTCCATCGCGCGTCGCCTCTCAGACTAAGTCGGCCGGAATGGACCGAGGTACGGTGGTGAGACGTTCCTGAATCACGCCGCACAGTACGAGTGACGTCAATTCAGTGTCAAGGGCTCGTTTGCTGCCGCCAAATGCGCGCTTTGGTCGCGCCGTCGAGACTTCGGCCAGTCATCATCGGCGAAAACGCCTCCGAGGCCGATATTGTGGACTAATGACGCGGCAATGCTTTCCACTGTGCTCGCGAGCCCGCGCCAGTCCGGCCGATTCCCACGCCTGTGGATTGCTGTGGAGATGTGGATAAGCTGTGCAGAACTCACGAGCGATGCACCAGTCGTTCCAGGATGCGCCGCGCCAGCATGGGCCCCTGCGTGATGAATCCGGTGAAGTAGGAGACCGCCCGGGCGCCTGCCTCGAGCAGTGCCGCGGCCTTGTCCGGCGAGTCGACGCCGCCGGTGCCGATGATCTCCAGCGCATCGCCGAAGCGCTTGCGCGTGCGTCGCACGTTGTCGAGCGTGGTCGGGAAGATCTCGGGCCCGCTGAGGCCGCCCGCCCGCTGCGACAGCCTCGGCTCCTCGATCCGACGCGTGTTGCCGTAGTTGACGATGCGCACGCCGGCCTCCAGCGCCGCCGGGATGATGTCGCGCTCGTTGGCCTCGGCGAAATCGGGCGAGAGCTTGACGATCAGCGGCCGCGGCGACACGCGACCCAGCGCCCCGAGCACCTCCCGCAGGGCCTGCGGGCGCTCGTTCCACGCATAGACGAGCCGCGTGTTGGGCGACGAGATGTTGACCTCGACCAGATCGCCGAGCGGGCCCAGCGTCTGCACCAGCGCCACGTAGTCTTCGACCGATTCGCCGGCCACGCTCACGATCAGTGGTACGCGATGGGGCAGGGTGGCGATGGACGCGGCGAACGCGGCGAGCCCCGGATTCTGGAAGCCGTTGCAGTTGACCAGGCCCGGCCCGGCCGCCGACGTCGAGCGCACCAGGTTCGGCAGCGGGTGGCCCGGCCGCGGATTGCGCGTGATCGACTTCGCCGTCACCGCGCCGAAGCCGAGCCCCATGGCGCGTCGCAGGATGCGCGGATCGTAGTACATCGCCGCGAGGATGAGCGGATTGGCCAGGGCCACGCCGCCCAGCGTCGTGGCCAGGCGCGGGTCGGTCAGCCGGAACAGCGGCACCGCGTCCCAGGGCAGCACGCGCAGCGCGTTCTGGCCCAGCGCGATGGCGGTGGGCTCGGGCAGGCGGGACAGCAGACCGTCGTAAAATATCCGGTAGAGCGTGGCGGTAGCGCGGGTCATCGCTGAGCCGGCCGGAGGATAGCATAGGGCGTGCGCGCCGCGGTCCGCGCGGCCTTGACCTCGCCCGAGGGGGCCTTTAGGGTAGCGCTGAGGGAGGCGTCCAAGCTCATCCTGAACCGTTGGCTTCTCGTCGTGGTCGTGCTGTTCACCACGGCCTGCGCCTCGCTGGAGACGGCACCCCTTGCGCCGTCGGCCCAGCCGCCGGTCGCGGTTCCCGGCTTCGACTTCGCGACCGACACCTTCGCGTTTCCCAACGAGATCCGCGCCCGAAACCCCGACCGAGACGACCTCTACGCGAACTACTGCTTCGTGCTGGCGCGGGGCCTGCGCCAGTTCTTCCTGTTCGCCCGCTTCGATCCCGGAGCACCGCCACTCACCGCGCCCGAGTACGCCGAGCGCGTGCGCCTGGTGGCCGCGCACTCACCGTGGGAGCCGGCCGCGCCGTCCGAGGCGCGGGTCGTCATCCCCGGCTACGCGAGCCTGCGTGACTTCTCGCGCGGCGAGGAAGCGGCGGTGAAGGAAGGGCTTGGCGGACGATTCTGGACCATGGTGCACTGGACGAACTGGCGCGTGACGTTTCCCGTGAGCGACGATCACCAGGCTGGGGTTTCCCGCGAGATCGTGGAGGAGCTCGCGGCCGGCCGTCTGGTGCAGCTGCTCGTCACGAACTGGCCGAAGCCGGAGCTGAACCACACCGTCGTGGCCTATGCCTACCGGCCCGCCAGGCGGGGGATCGAGTTCGTCGTGTGGGATCCCAACGACCCGAAGGAGGCCGGGCTGATCACGTTCGATCAAGTCGTGCATCGCTTCGAGGCGAGCCGGCTCTACGACACGGAGGTTGGCCCCATCCGCGCGTTCCGCATGTACTACTCGTGGTGGCTGTGACGACGGCGGTTCCGGGGCTCGCGCCGGGCGCCGCGACGCCACGCTGGTACACGCATCGCCTCAACCGACCCGCGGTCTACCGGGCCGGCGCCGTCCTCGCGGGCGCGCTGCCACGGCCGGCCCGCCTGGCTCTGGCCCGCTCGCTGGCCGGGCGCGCGGCGGGATGGTTCCCCGTGGAGCGCGCGCGCGTGCGCGCCAACATCGCGCGCGTGCGTCCCGAGGTCGACGCGGTCGAGCACGAGCGTCTGGTCGGCGAGGTCTTCCGTCACTTCGCGATCTGCTTCGCCGATCTCATCAGCACCAATCGACGCGAGAGCCGGCCCGAGCGGCTGCTGGCGGGTCTCGAGGGCGACGAGCACCTGCTGGCGGCCCTGGCCGAGGGCAGCGGCCTCGTCCTGGTCACCGCGCATCTCGGCAACTGGGAGCTCGGCGGGCGCCTGATCGCCTCGCGTCTGCGGCGGCCGACCCACGTCGTCGTCGCCGCCGAGGCCGATCCCGGCGTCGAGCGCTTCCTGCGCGGCGGCGATTCACCCATACGATTCGTCCGTCGCGGCGATCCGCGCGCGATGGTGCCGCTGGTCGGCGCTCTGCGGCGCGGTGAGGTCGTCGCCCTGCAGGGCGACCGCGCGCTTGGCACCCGGGGTGACGTCATGGTCGATTTC
>Ga0207681_10003107_pt1 | contig 10437 bp, 9 predicted proteins | sample KBSS53metaG_FD_184324 | JGI IMG/M metagenome (GOLD analysis project Ga0207681, IMG submission 184324) | Switchgrass rhizosphere microbial communities from Kellogg Biological Station, Michigan, USA - KBS S5-3 metaG (SPAdes) (version 2) | ecosystem: Host-associated > Plants > Roots > Rhizosphere >... | reverse complement strand
GACATCTACGTCGCGTTCGCGCAGCGGTCGGACATGGACCTGGCGCTCGCGGTTCGTGCGGACGACGGCGCCGCGAGTCGGGGAGCGCTGATGGCGGCGATCCAGCGCGAGGTGAACGCGCTCGATCCGGGGTTACCACTGTATCGTGTGGCGCCGATGGCGGACGTCCTCGCCCGTCAGACCGCGACCGGGCGCTTCGGCTCGACGGTGCTCGGCAGCTTCAGCATCGTCGCACTCCTGCTCGCGTCGATCGGCATCTACGGTGTCCTCGCGTTCGTGGTCAGCCTCAGTCGACGCGAGATAGCGATCCGCATGGCGCTCGGCGCTACGCGCGCGCGCGTCGTCGGGCTTATCGTGAGGCAGGGGATGTCACTGGTTGGTGTCGGCCTGGCGATCGGGCTGGTGGGCGCGTACTTCGCGACCGCGCTGCTCTCGACGCAACTGTTCGGCGTGACGGCGACGGACCCGGCGACGTTCGCCGTCGTGTCGGCCGTACTCGCGGTGGTGGCCCTGGCGGCCAGCTATCTTCCGTCGCGATCCGCGGCGCGCATCGACCCGCAGCAGGCCCTCAAATCGGACTGACCGTGACAACGTTAGGCGGGACCCCGACGCTGATCGGGCTGCCATACGACGCCAGCTCGTCGTATCAGCGAGGGCCCGCCGACGCCCCGCCGGTCATTCGGGACGCGCTCTGGAGTCCGAGCGCGAACACCTGGACGGAGCTCGGCGTCGACATTGGCGTCGAGGGCGCCATCACGGACGCGGGGGATCTCGACCTGGGCGGATGTTCGCCGGCGGACGCGCGCCGCGCGATCGAGCGCGGGATCTCGAGGCTGCTCGCGATCGGTGCGCGCCCCGTATCGCTCGGCGGGGATCATTCGGTGACCTATCCGGTGCTGCGGGCTGTTCGCCCGCATGCTCCGAGCCTGACGATCGTACACGTGGACGCCCATCCCGATCTCTATGACGAGTTCGACGGCGACCGCTACTCGCACGCGTGTCCGTTCGCTCGGATCATGGAGGAAGGGCTCGCCGATCGGCTGGTGCAGGTGGGCATCCGCACGATGTCCGGCCACCAGCGTTCGCAGGCGCGCCGCTTCGGCGTCGAAGTGATCGAGATGCGGGCCGTTCGCGACGACCTTCGCATTACGGCGACGACGCCGCTTTACCTGTCGATCGACATCGATGCGCTCGATCCGGCGTTCGCACCCGGGGTGTCGCACCGCGAGCCGGGTGGCCTGTCGGTTCGCCAGCTGTTGTCGCTTGTCCAATCGCTCGACGCGCCGATCGTCGCGGCGGACGTGGTGGAACTCAACCCACGGAACGACCCGAGTGGCGCGTCGGCGATTGTGGCTGCCAAGGTGCTCCGCGAAGTGCTAGGCGTAATGCTTCGCTAATAGGGAGCTGCGAGCTGCGAGCAGCTGCTGGCTGTTTGCCGACGGCAGCGTGCTGCTGCTTCGAGCTGCCCGCTGCTGCCACCAGCCGCAACGAGGCGAGCGCGCAGCGGCAGCTCGCAGCCTCAGTTCCCAGTTCCCGGTTGCCAGTTCCCAGTTCCCAGTTCCCAGTTCCCGGTTTGTCCCCTCGCACACTCGATTGTCCCGCCTGGGCACGGTTCGTCACAGCACACTCCGCCTGCGCGGAAAAGGGGCATAGTGTGATACCATAAGACGGCTTGGCCCTCAGACGGCTTGCCCGTCGCTGGTGCATGGCACAATAATGCAGATAACCCGCGCGCTGGGATGCACCGGCGTGCTCTGGTACCACGGGAGGAGGCTTCCATGCTTCGCCTCTTGCTCGAGTCGAACACGAGGGGCTTTCAGTTTCGACAGGGCGCCCTCGTCAGTCTCGTCGCTCACTCCGTTTTGATCGCGGCCTCCGTCGTTGCCACACGCGGAGGCCCCACAGCCGCCATCGAGGAATTTGAGGAGAGGGTCACCTTCCTCATACCTATGAACCGAACGACCTCGCCGCCGCCGCGCGAGGAGAGCGTCCGGTACGTACGTGAAGGCGAGAAGGCCGGCAGCGGCGGCTTCGAAGAAAAGATCGTGGACAGGGCCGCCACCAGAGAGGCGCCAGTCCTCGGCCGTGGCGCCGACGAAGGGAAGCCGGAGGAGGTGGCTGAAGAGCAGGTGCCGAACGCGGTGTATGACACGGTGGCGACCGCGGTCGACGTCGACTCCATGGTCACCCGCTTCTCCGACAGCGCCGCGCCGCTCTACCCGGCCAAGCTGCTCGAGATGAAGATCGAGGGCGGGGCGTACGTGCAGTTCGTGGTCGACACCACCGGACTGGTGGACACCACCTCGTTCCACGTGATCAGCTCGACGCACCCGGAGTTCGCGCAGTCGGTGCGCGAAGCGCTTCCCGGCATGCGGTTCTCGCCGGCGATCCTTCGCTCCAAGAAGGTCCGCCAGCTGGTGGAGCAGCCGTTCATGTTCAAGATCGTCGCCCCCGAAGCCGCGACGACCAAGCAGGCGTCGGCGACGAAGCCGTAACGGCAGGGAGACGGGAAGCGGGAGACGGGAGACGTTCGAACCCCCGGGAGGCCTTTGCGCGAAGGGCCTCCCGGGGGTTCGTTGTTGACCTGTGGTTTCACCCAGCGACCAGCACGACCACCCAGCTCCCAGCCGCCGTTCCCGTTTCCCGTCTCCCGCTTCCCATCTCCCCGATTTCCGAACGGTTTCGGCCCCCTCTGTGTCTATCCCTCCGAAGCCGATGCCAAGAGCCGCGACCCTTCGTGACGAGTCGGTGCCGCTGGACGAACGGGCGCTGATCGCCCGTATCCTCGACGGAGACCGGGTGGCCGGGCGCCAGTTGTACGAGGCGCACGCCACCCGGGTGCACCGGCTCGTCTATCGACTCTGTGGCGACGCGGAGCTGGCTCAGGATTTCACGCAGGACACGTTCGTTCGCGCGTTCGATCAGTTGAGCCGCTTTCGCGGAGACGCGGCGTTCGGCACCTGGCTTCACCGCATCGCGGTCACGGTCACGCTGAACGGGATGCGGAAGGTGAAGCGGCTTCGCGAACGGGAGACACCGCTGGACGAAGACCAGGGGCTCGGTACGGTCTCGCATCACGCCGACCCCGACTTGAGGAGCCGGATCGCTGCAGCGGTCGATGCGCTCCCCGAAGGCGCACGGATGACGCTGATCATGCACGACATCGAAGGCTATACACACGCCGAGATCGCCGACCACCTCGGGATCGCGGAAGGCACGAGCAAGTCACGGTTGTTCGACGCACGCGGCCGGCTTCGTCAGGCGCTTGCCGCGTTCGTGAAGGAGTGAGGCATATGGACGACGAACTGGATGAACGGACTCGTGAGGCGCTGCGCGGTTATCGCGTGCCGCCCGAGGCGCCGCTCGACGAGATGTGGGAGGCGATCGAGGAGCGCCACTTCGGCGCACCGGTCGTCGCGCTCGCCGATCACGGGAAGTCGCGGGATCGAGCTGTGCGGGCGGAGCGAGCGCCGCGACGGTGGCGCCTCGGTGCGCCGTCGTGGGGCGTGCTGGTCGCAGGGATGGCCGCGGCGCTGATCCTTGGTGTCGGTTTGGGCCGCGTGTCGCGTGGGATAGCGCCCGTGGTCGCCGGTCCCCCGGAGGGCACCTACGACTACTGGACCGCCAATGCCGAGCCGTATCGGGACGCGACCACGGAATACCTCGGAGAGACGGTGGCGCTGCTCGCCTCGCTTCCCGCCGCCGCACGCGACGGCCAGCCCGACGCGCGGTTCGTGACGCAGGCCGGAGAGCTGCTCTCGACGACGCGGCTCTTGCTCGATTCACCCGCCGCCGCATCCGATCCACGACTCAAGAACCTGCTCGAGGACCTCGAGCTCGTGCTGGCGCAGCTGTCGCAGCTGCCCGCGGAGCACGGGAAGACGGAGCTCAACCTCATCAGAGAAGCGCTCGTGCAGCGCGACGTCGTGCCGCGGTTGCGGTCGGCCGTCGTGAGCATCTCGAGCGACGACAATTAGACCACAAGGACCGGACATGATTCCCGCCCTTCGCCTAACGACAATGCTGTTGTGGATGCCCATGGCCGCCGCCCTCGCGCTGCAGGCCACGCCGCCCAAGCCTCCGCGCACTCCGGTACCGAGGGCCGAGCCGGCGCCGCGCACCGAGCCGCGCCCGGGCAAGCTCCGCGTCGAGACGCCGCTGCCAGACCGGTGGTTCGAGCGCGATCACGAATTCCCAGACATGCACTTCGACAAGCTCGACAGGGCCAACCTCGACTTCGAGATGTCGAAGATGGAGCTCATGGCGCCCAGGCTCGACAGGCTCATGGACATGAAGATGGACATGCAGTTCGACAGGATGTCGAAGCTGCACGAGCTCGACATGCGACGCGACGAGCTGGCGTTCAAGAGCGAGCATGTCATGACGTCGCCGCGGCCGGGTCTGGACTGGCGTCGTGAATCGTTCTCGACGTCGCCACGCGCGCCGTGGCTGCAGGGCGACGCAGCCGACTCCCTCTACAAGAGCGCGTACGAGCTGCTCAATCGCGGCGAATGGCGCCGCGCCGCAACGGCGTTCTCGAACATTCCGCAGCGGTTCCCGAACTCCGGCTACGCGGCGGACGCACTCTATTGGCAGGCGTTCGCGCTCTATCGCATCGGCGGAACCGAAGACCTTCGCGCCGCGCTCCGCGCCCTCGAGACGATGCGGACCAAGTACCCGCAGGCCAAGACACAGTCCGACGCCGCCGCGCTGACGACGCGCGTTCGCGGTACGCTGGCGTCGCGCGGCGACCCGGCGGCTCGGCAAGCCATCCAGAAAACCGTGAGCGAGGGCGGGGAGGTGCCGTGCGATCGCGAGGACCAGGCCGTTCGCAGCGAGGCGCTCAAGGCGCTGGCGCAGACGGATCCGGCGTCGCTCGTGCCGAGCGTCAAGCGCGTGCTCGCCAAGAAGGACCCATGCTCAGCGCCCCTGCGCCGGACGGCCGTCTACCTGTTAGGCAACTCGGGCGACAGCGAGGTGCCCACGATACTGCGCGACGTTGCGCTGAACGACCCGGAGCCCGAAGTGCAGTCGACCGCGCTGCAGTACCTGGCCCGGTCGCCGAGCGACATCGCGGTCAATACACTGGATGAGGTGCTGCGCACCTCGACGGACCAGAGTGTGCTGCGCGCGGCCGCACGGGCGCTCGCCACGAACCCGAATCCCCGCGCCAGACAGGCCGTCCGCGCGCTGATCGAGCGCGCCGACGCACCGGAGCGGCTGCGCATCGAGGCGGTCGGCGGGTTCGAGAACTCGGAGCGCACCACGGACGAGGACGCGGCCTACCTCCGGAACGTGTATCCGAAGATCGACAATCCCCGCGTGAAGGCGCGCATTGCCCGCGTCATCGGTCAGCTCGGCGGCGATCAGAACGATCAGTGGCTACTCGGGCTCATGCGCAACAACGACGAGCCGCTCGAGGTTCGCACCGCCGCACTGCAGCGTGTCGCGTCACGCAACATGCCGATCGCCGATGCGGTGAAGCTGTACGGAACGGTGTCGGATCGTCAGATGCGAGAGCAGCTGATCAACGTGTACACGCAGCGCAAGGAGCCGGAGGCGACGGACAAGCTGCTCGACATCGCGAAGAACGACACCGACTACAATCTGCGCCGTCAGGCCATCGGGGCGCTCACGCGGAAAAACGATCCGCGCGCCATGAAGCTCTTGCTGGAGATCATCGACAAATGACCGCGACTTCACGGTTCCTATTGGCCGCCGCCGTTTTTCTGCTTCCGCCGACTGCCGGGCGGGCTCAGAACCTTGCTCAGCGCGTGGCGAGCGCACCCGACGGCGCAGTGCAGTTCACGTACGCGGCGCGTCCCGGCGTGTGTGGCAACGGGCGCAGCTACTACTCGATCAACGGGTCGATGTGGTTCGGCTCCGTGAACGACAATGTGATGCGCTCCGAGCCCTGTCAGCCGGGGCCAGTCCGCGTCGTCCTCGGCCGAGCGGGGAAGGAGATCGTCGACGTGAACGTGTACGTGGGTCCGGCGCAATCGAGTCCCGGCGCCGCGGACCTCGGGACGGTGCCGGCGCGCGAGGCGGCGGACTATCTGCTGTCGATCGCGGCCAAGGCGGACGGACGCCCTGGACGCGACGCCATCGCCCCGGCGATGCTCGCGGACAGCGCGGTCGTCACGCCACAGCTTCTGGCGATCGCACGCGACCAGTCGCGGGCGCGCGAGACGCGCAGCTCGGCGATCAACTGGTTGAGCCGGGCCTCCGACGAGCGCGGCGGCGTCGCACCGGCGCAGCTCGCCAAGGCGTTAGGCGACATGGCGCGCGACGAGAACGACAATCAGCAGGTGCGGCAGAGCGCGCTGCGCGTGCTGTCGCGTCAGGAGAACGGGGAAGGGATTCCCGCGCTGATCGAGATCTCGCGTACGACGCAGGATGTCTGGCTCGGGAAGCAGGCATTGTCCACGCTCGCGCAGTCGGGCGATCCGCGCGCGCGGACGTACCTGCGCTCGGCGGTGCAGCGCGACGATCTGAACGATGAGATGCGCGTCGCGGCGATTCGCGGCATCGGGCACGACTACGCGACGAGCCAGGACGCAGAGTTTCTGCGTGGACTGTATGCGAAGCTGCCAAGCGAAAAGACGAAGGAGGCGGTGCTGTCGTCGCTCGGCGAGATGGGCGGGACGGCGAACGCGAAGTGGCTCATGACGATCGCGGCCAACAATGACGAGCCGGTGCGGCTGCGTCGTCGCGCGGTGCAGCTCAGCGAGCGTGCCGGCACGTCGATCGCCGACCTGGCGCAGCTCTACGACCGGGTGGATGACCCGCAGATGAAGGAAGCGATCATCTCGACGCTGTCCAACAACGGAACGAAGGCCGCGACGGACAAGCTGCTGGCAATCGCGAAGAACGATCCGAACTACTCGATGCGGCGGCGAGCGGTCTCGGCGCTCGGTCGTTCGGAAGATCCTCGCGTCAAGGACGCGTTGAAGGACATCGTCGACAAGTAACCCGCGACTCGGTAGTTAACCGCCTAACGCGTCCCGGTAGGTCCGGCTGACCTGGACGCGTGTACCGTCGCGGAGGATCGCGACGGCGTCCCCGTGAAACCACGGCTGCACCTCGCGCACGCGGTCGAGGTTCACGATCGTCGACCGGTGCACCCGCGCAAACCGGCCCGGGTCGAGGCGCGCCATCAGCGCGGCGATGCCTTCGTGCAGCAGATGCGCGTCGCGGCCGACGTGCAGGCGCGTGTAGCTGCCCGCCGCGTCGATCCAGTCGATTTCCTCCACCCGCAGGAACAGGACGCGGCCCGCGGACCTGACCATCACGCGCTCCGCGTACTGCTGCCGTCGCTCGAGGTCGGATAGGAGCGCGACGAGTCGGCCGCTGAGCGCGGAATCGTCATCGCGCTCGCGGGTGGGAGGTGACGCCGACGCGGTCGCGCGCTCACGCAACCGGACCTGGTGCTTCGCGCGCCCGAGCGACGTCTCGAATCGCTCGCGATCGAACGGCTTCGTCAGATAGTCGAGCGCGTGCGCCTCGAACGCCTTGAGCGCGTACTGGTCGAACGCCGTGACGAACACCGTCACCGGCATGCGGTGCACACCGATCGCGTGCACGACCGCGAAGCCATCGAGCTCCGGCATCTGCACGTCGAGAAACACGAGGTCCGGCGTATGCTCGTGAATGGCGGTGACGGCATCGCGTCCGTTGCTGCACTCGCCGACGACGTCCACGTCCGCGTCGGCGGAGAGCAGCGTGCGAAGTCGCTTGCGCGCCATCCGCTCGTCGTCGACTATGAGAGTTCGCACGGGCATGCCGCCCATGCTTGCAGCGCGCGCCCGGAATTTCAAGCCTCCCGGCGCTTCACGCGCATACCGGGACGAATGGGGCCCACCGCACGGCGAGTGCTGTTCTACATCGGCGCGTGGACGCTGGTCGGGCTGCTGTTCGGCAGCCAGGCCGTCCTCTACTCGCTCTACACCGGCGCGCCGCGCGTCGTGTTGCCGCTCGCGAGCGCGCTCGCCGACTGGTACATGTGGGCGCTGCTGACGCCCGCGATCCTGGCGCTCGGTCGGCGCTATCCGCTCGTGCGGGCGGGCTGGTGGTGGCGCTCGCTCCCGGCGCTCTTCGTCGCGAGCCTCGTGTTCACCGCCATCAAGATCGCCCTGCGTGCCGGGCTCGGGCAGCTCGTTCCGGGCCTGCCCACGATGCCGCTCCGCGTCGTCGTGCTCGCGCAGTTCCACATCCAGGTCGCCACGTTCTGGGTGATCCTGGGGATCGGCGCGGCGTTCGAGTACTACGCGAAGTTCCGCGAGCGGGAGCTGCGCGCCTCGCAGCTCGAGTCGCGTCTCGCCCAGGCACAGCTCGACGTCCTGCGCATGCAGCTGCAGCCACATTTCCTGTTCAACACGCTTCACACGATCTCGGCGTTCATGCAGGAAGGCGAGATCGAGGCGGCGGACCGCATGATCAGCCGTCTGAGCGACCTGCTCCGGCTGGCGCTGGAGAGTGCGGGCGCCCAGGAAGTGCCGCTGCGGCAGGAGATGGACTTTCTCGCGCGGTACGTGGAGATCCAGCAGATCCGCTTTCAGGATCAGCTGCGCGTCGCCCTCGACGTGCCCGACGAGCTGCTCGATGCGTACGTCCCGAGCCTCATCCTGCAGCCGCTGGTGGAGAACGCGATCAAGCACGGCGTCACGCGACGCGCGGAGGGCGGTGAAGTGACCCTAACCGTCGCCCGTGAGAATGGCGCGCTGCGCGTCACCGTGCGGGACGATGGGCCCGGCCTGCCGAGCACGGGGCTGAGCCCACACAGCGGGAGTGGGGTGGGGCTGTCGAACACACACGCGCGCCTCGAGCAGTTGTACGGGGACCGCCATCGATTTTCGGTCGGCAATCACCCTGACGGTGGCGTGCTCGTAGAGCTCTCGATTCCGCTTCGCGCCGCGTCCCAGGGGTAGCCTCGTCGTCCCACGAGTGCGGTTCGTCGCCTGAAAAGTCCGTTTCGTGCAATCTCTGTTCATCGACGGGGCCACGATCGGCATCGTGTGTAGTTCGCGGCTCGCGTAGTCGAGACGCGCGTGCCGCACCAACCTTCGGAGCGCAACGATGCGTCAGCCCTGGATCGCGATGGTGCTCGTCATCGCCGCGTGCAGCAGCGCGCGGAGCAGCGAATCCCCGTCGCCCGCGCCGGTGACGGTGCCCGGGGCGACACCAGCGTCTCAATCGCCATCGGCATCGCCAGTCAAGGACTCGCTGACGCTCGAACGCGAGCGCTACGTCGCCGAGGTCCGCCAGCAAATCGCCGGCAAGGAAACGCTGCCGGCCTCGCAGGTCTTCAAGAACATCAAGATGCTGACCGACGTGCCGGCGGGCCGCCTGCTCGCCGTCATGAACGTGGGCTACGGCAAGTCACTCGGCGTCAGCTGCACGCACTGTCACGTGGCGGGCCAGTGGGACAGCGACGAGAAGACTCAGAAGCAGACGGCTCGTGACATGTCCGCGATGGCGGGGCGCATCAACAACGAGCTCCTGAAGAACATCCCGAACCTGAAGGGGCCTAACGCGATCGTGAACTGTACGACGTGCCATCGGGGGCAGGTGAAACCGGCGCTTAACCTGCCTTGAGGGAGAAGGGAGACGGGAGAAGGGAGACGGGAGACGTCAACGGCGGCTGGAGGCTGGTTGGTCGTGCTGGTTGCTGGGTTCCTACGTCTCCCGTCTCCCGCTTCCCGTCTCCCTCAGCGCGTCTGCAGCGACATCCCGACCGCCACACCGTCCGGCGTCTTCTCGACCGTCGGATGAAGGAGCCACCTGTCGATTCGGTTGCCCGGGTGCGAGTGGTGATAGCGCACCACCTTCGTGCCCGCGAACGTGCCGATCGCCGCGCCCATCACCACGTCACTCGCCCAGTGCTTGTTGTTGTACATGCGTGATGCCGCGATCAGCGTCGCGCCGCCGTACATCACCGGCGCGATGAACCACGTCGAGTTCGGCCACCAGTTCGACGTCTCGCTCGTCACCGCCGCCGCGGCCGCGAATCCCATCGCCGAGTGCCCCGACGGGAACGAGCGATAGTGGTCGGTGGGGTCACGGAATCCGCGCCCGAGTCTGAAGCTGCGCTCGTCCTCGATCGAGACCTCCGGGCGTGCGCGACCCGCCAGTCCCTTGAGGATGCCCACCGTGCCCTGAGCGATGAGCAGCGCCTCAGTACCATGAAGACCCAGGTCGGCCATCCGGTCCACCCTCGCGAGGCGTCCGGCCCCGTACATGGTCACGCCGATGATCATCGATCCCGGCGTGCCCATGAAGCGTAGATCGGTCGCCGCACCGCTGAGGAACCGATTTTCCTGATTATGCGGGGACTGGAGCTTTCGGGCGAAATAGCGATCCGCGGGATACATGGCGACGGTCCCGGCGATGAAACCCGCCGCGATCCACGCATCGCGCGATGTGAACAGCGGCTTGTGC
>Ga0207681_10003106_pt1 | contig 10438 bp, 8 predicted proteins | sample KBSS53metaG_FD_184324 | JGI IMG/M metagenome (GOLD analysis project Ga0207681, IMG submission 184324) | Switchgrass rhizosphere microbial communities from Kellogg Biological Station, Michigan, USA - KBS S5-3 metaG (SPAdes) (version 2) | ecosystem: Host-associated > Plants > Roots > Rhizosphere >... | reverse complement strand
GTGTGACTAAGTGAAACGAAGTATCGAACACATCCACTTTGCCGTTGTGAAAATCAGTCGCGTACAAGTGCGTACCCGCCGTGCGACTATCGATGGCCAAACCTTTGTAGATCGCACCATGAGCCGGCGCATTCGCATTGGGAACTACCGTGACTATTGGAGCGCCTCTGAACGCCGAGATTGTGCCGTCTTCACTCGAAAAGATAAAACGCGCTGCACTCGTTCCTGCACCGTTGTTTACGACAAAGCCATTGCCGCCATTAAAGACGAGGCCCGTGGGATTTCCTTGCTCGCCACCTGCTCCGGGAACCGTGAACGTCGTGACAACAGCCCCGCCACCCACGTTGTAGAGTGTTGTTTTGCCGGTTCCGTTGTCGGCGATCCACCACGGGGATGTTGGACCAGAGTCTAATCCCCAGGCGTTAACTACGTTGGGATCCGTAAGGTCCGCTAAACCCGGAACATCCGACACTAAATTATGTTGGGCATAAAATTGTGAGGGACCTGGCATGTTTACACCGGCGCCGCGTGCCGACACAACTGTGTGTTGACTGGTTATTAGTACCGCAACCAACGCAAGAAATAACGCGATCATGATCGTCGCCATGAATTTCGATCTACTCATCATTTCGACACTCCTTTCGAATAGATATTCGTCCGAGGCGTTTGCGAGGCAAACGGACGTCGGGCTTGGACGGCTCTAGTGGATTGAATGGGGAATTATTTCGGCAACGTAGGCCGATTACTCGCCATTGTCAATAGATGGAGTTCGCGCGTTCGTTGAATTAGAGTCACAATTAAGTGACTCAAAGGCAGACGAATACGGCAACCGCTAGTAGATGGAAATTTGAAGCCACCAGCGTAAAACAGGTGGTCTTTCGATTCATGGGACAACTCACGGCGGTAACCCGATGCGTCGCAAGAGGGTAGCAAACCGCGGGTCTGAGCGAAGCCGGTCGAACATCGGGTCCACCTTGAGGAATATCAGAATGAAATCTCTTTCCTCGTAGGCCTTATCCAGCCACGCAAAGGCCCGGTCCTTTTCTCCCAGCGCCGCGTACACAGAAGCAATCATCGTCGGCGCTACATAGCTGCGCTTTGCGCGTTGCTGTAAGTCGCCAAGGATTTGCCGGGCCTCTTGCATTTTCCCCGATATTGCGTAGACGTAGGCGAGTGATGCCGGTTCGTCAGGACTGTCGCCTGATAGCGGGATGGATTTTTGATACTCCGCGATGGCTTGCTCATGCATTCCCTTATGAAGATAGACATTTCCCAGGGCCCAGTGGGCGTAGCCAGAGTTCTGGTCCATCTCAAGCGCCTTCTGATACTGTGCGATTGCCTCATCGAAGTGTCGCTGATAGTAACGGGCGTCTCCGATGCCTGCGATTTTTTCCAGAGAGATTGGTTCAAGTTCCTGAGCGCGTTTCATCTCCGTCACAGCCTCTTCGAACCGCGCCATTGCACTCAGATATAAGCCATAAAGATAGCGAGTGTCCGGATTATTAGGATTGATCTCGATGGCTCGCTTAAATTCATTCTCGGCTCCCATCCAGTCCCAGTCGTAGAGAAGTTTGGTCACACCGAGTTGCGTATGAGCTTCCGCCAGCCCCTCGTCAATTTCCAGTGCTTTCAGGGCCGCCTTCTTCGCTGCGGGGAAACCCTCCTTTGGCGCGACGGCATTCCAACCACTGAGACGATTGTTGGCATCTGCCAGGCCGGCATGCGCCAGCGCGTAATTTGGATCCTTGTTGATTGCCTGTTGAAAGTAGTCGCGGCCTTTCCTGAATCCGTCGTCAGTCAATCTCGTCAGGTGATAACGTCCCAACCCGTAAAGCTGATAAGCCTCGACGTTGCTGGTGTGACGCTTTGTTAGCAGCTTGTCTTCATCTCCAGTCAACGCGACTGCGAGCACGCCAGTAACTTTTCGGGAGACTGAATCCTGAACGGCGAAGATATCTGTGAAACTCTCATCAAACTGCTCGGACCAAATCTCGTGACCGTCGGTCACGCGCACAAATCTCACCGTCACCCGTACCTTCTCCCCAGAGCGCTGGATGTTTCCGTCGAGAACCGCGTCCACGTTCTGTTCGCGGCCGGCGGCTGCCGCGTCTTGATCAAGATTCGCATACTTGCGCACGGCGCTCAGTGGACGGACAGTCACCTGTTTGATGTTGCTCAATTTACTGATCAGCGTATCCGCCATACCCAGCTCGAGCGCTTCGTCCCGCCTATCCGCCACCAATGGCTTAAAGGGCAGCACGGCGATTGACTTGATCGGGGTGACTGACGGCGCGCCCTTGCGCTGCGAAGAGAAGTAAAGCGCCAAAGCCATGGCGATGAGTGAAACCGCGATGAATACCAACAAGCCGAAGGCGGCGCGATTTTGAATCCAGCGGCGCACGACTCCGAAGCGCTGACGCGAGTGTGGAAATGCCTCTTCCCGATGTCGATCTAAAGATCTCGTAGCGCTTGAACTATCCATCTCGCCAACGATGTCCTTCAAATCGGAAATCAACTCATCCATCGTCTGGTAACGTCCACCGGGTTCTTTCGCCAGCGCACGATCCAATAATTCCGAGAAGCGTTGCGGTACTACTTTATTCAATTCCGCGGCGGGACTTTGTGTTTGGCTGAGTACGGCGCTGATCACATCGACCTTGGATCTACCAGCAAACGGAGCGCTCCCCGTGGCCATCTGGTACATCACCACGCCGAAGGAAAAGATATCGCTGCGATGATCGACGTGTTCACCTCGTGCCTGCTCAGGGGACATCGATCCCGGTGTTCCTATCACCAAACCCGTCATCGTCAGATGCGCGTCATGCGTTTCTTCCTCCGTCCTCTGGTCCAGCAGCTTTGCCAGGCCAAAGTCGAGCACTTTTGCCTTTCCATCCGGGGTGACCATGATGTTTCCGGCCTTGATATCCCGGTGGATGATCCCTCGTGCGTGAGCCGCGGCGATCGCATCGGCAATCTGCAGGCTGAGCCCGAACAAGGAATCAAGAGGCATCGGCTTTCCGTCAATTGCGCGCATCAATGTCACACCCTCGACAAACTGCATAGCGATAAAAGGACGGCCTGCCTCTTCTCCAACTTCGTGAATCGTGCAGATGTTCGGGTGGTCGAGCGCCGAAGCCATTCGCGCCTCTCTCAGGAAGCGCTGGTGCGATCGACTATCGCCCATCAAGCTGTGGTCGAGGAGCTTCAGAGCTATTTGGCGGCGCAGCCTGACATCCTGGGCCAAGTACACTTCTCCCATCCCGCCCGTACCAAGTTGTTGCTGAATGAGATAAGGCCCGATCCGACTTCCGATGAGTGATTCGGAACCGGTTTCTTCGAGTACCAGCGTGGCGTTTTCCAGTGCGTCGCCCGCAAGAAAGCTCTGGGCGGGCTCGGCTGCAGCGATGAGTGACTCAACCTCTAGACGCATTTCGGGATCGCCGTCGCACGTTTGGTCGAGGAACGCGGCCCGCTCGGCAGGTCCGCATTCAAGCGCTTTCTGGACCAACTGCTCGATCTGTTTCCAGCGTTCCGGAGTCATGAGATCGCTGAGATTTCCAATGGCCGAATGCGGATTTCGTGTCGGCCGGATTATAGCACCCACGTTGCCCCCCATTGTCCTCTCCCGATTCAGAGAAAAAGATTTCGATTTCCGTGATGGGATTTGGCGCCGTTCTTCGCCGAACTAGATGAAGGCCAATTTAAAAGAGAAGGAATGGGAGGCTTCAAACCATGATAACAGTCAAGACATTGTTGGGCACGCTCACGCTCTGCGTTGCCGTCGCCGCACTTTTCACTATTTCGCTCGCTCGTCCGGCCAATTTGGATCAGGGTGAGCGCATCGTGGGACGTCTGATCAATGCGGTTCCACCGGTCGGCATCGGCGCGGGACAGACCCTCCACATCACTTTTCTAAACACTGGTGATAACCCGCTCGAGATCATCCCCTGTCTATTCGACTCGCATGGTGAGGAGATCAAGGAAGGAACTTTGATGACCATCGAGCCCGGCCAGATGGCCTCGTTTGATGTTGCCTGGAGCGAGTTCGGCGCGCGCGCCGAACGACACGTGCAATTGCGCGCAGTTGCTCACATAGACGCTCGAAACATCAAGCACCTGGTCGTGGCCGGGGAAGTGATCGACGACGATTCAGGCAGAACCAGTCTGTACGTGCCTGGAGTTCGCGCCGGTTTCGATCCGCAACCCGATCCGCCCACGTTGTTGCCTAACTAGCCGATCGCGCAATGCAGAAGACCGCACCGCTGAGATCATTCGCCCTATCTCGTCGTGCGGTCCCTGAGTGTCAATACTTCTTTACGATTCGGAGCGCCTTATTAGAAAGAGAAGGAGATGGACATGAACAAGCAAAAAGCACTCGTGATGTTGCTGGTCGCAGCACTGTTAACGGTAGTAACCCCGCGCGTACAAGCTGCGTCCGTGTCGATGGACCATCCGGCAGATTTTCCAGTTGAATTCACCGATTGCGTTGAGAGCATCGGCGTGACGCTAGTTTCAACTGAACGCGCTCGCGCATACGTTCCGGCCCAGTTCATCCTGGCTGGCGAAGGCCAACCTGTCACGCCACTAGTTGTCCGCACCGCACGTTGCCGTGGAATCGCGGTAAACGGGTATATGCCGAAGGCTGGGGAGATCGTTCAGATAGGTCTTGTCATCGTGCCGCCTGATTTCACGGGCGACATTAACAACTACACACTCTGGTACTACACGAGCGACGCAAAACTAGCGACGCAGCTTCGCGACGCGGGTGTCACCGCGCAGCACGTGCCGACCATCGATTATGACTTTGATACGGGCGATAACTCGTTGTTCGTGCGTGTGCCGCGGCCGGGCTCACCGCGGTTGGCACTGTTCGGAACCGTGTCTCCATCGCCGAATCCGGCTGGCGCTTTTCTTGCCAACTGGTGGCAGCAAGCGGATGCCGGCCGTGTGAAGATGAGCACGCAGGTTCCCACCATCAACATCGGTGGAGCGGATCTCACACTAATGACTGATCCAAGCAACCCACTCGGTCAACTGATTGGCAGCGGCTCGATCGGCTTCCCGATAATTCAGCAGTTCAACACGTTCACCACGGCGCACATGGGAGTGAGCGTGATTGCGCCCTGATTGCGCCAGTAGGTTGATTGATCTGTAGAGACCACCACTTCATGTCGGTGGTGCGTCAATTTCGGCCTACAACACAAGTCACAAAAACTCGATGCGCCGCGCACTAAGTAGAGTTTTGTCATTCAAGTTCGTTCGCGGCGCGTAAGAGTCTTGGGGGAGGGCGGCCAGTAGGTGGAAATTAAAGGACCCACCTGTATAAAACAGGTGGTCTTTTGATTTTAGACTAGATTAGAACCCGACCCGAGCTAAGCGCCGAACTGTTTTAGATGATGGTTCGTGTGTTTGTAAGTAGCCACGCCCCATTCGCGCCAAGTCAGTGGTCCAAAGAGCGGATGGGCCGGCCCCGCACCGTCACGAGGGCCCGTCCCGATCCGTTCCAACAACTCCAGCAAAGCAGTGCGCTCCTCTTCAAACGACGCTTCGACGGTGGGTTTTAACTCTGGAGCAGTCGGCGCTCCTTTCGGAAATGGAAACACGTAAAGGATGAGGTGCTTGAGGGGAAACACCTGGAAAGCGCGCTTGTTCTTCGCGGACACCGGCAGCTCTCCAAGGGCCATACCCGCCGACAGACGAAGATGCTGCAACATAGCCACGACATCCATGCTGCCCCACCGCCGGGTGGACGATGCCGACAGTGACCGCAACCTATTAACAAGTTCGGTGCGGTCAGCTTCATTCAAAATTGAGCCCATCATCAACCTCCATCAGTCTTATAAAAGCACTAGATGTCGAGGTCAAGGGTTGTCACAATCGGAACAAAGGAGTGCGGGATGTTTTCTTGGTCCATGTCTATAAAGACATGGACCAATGACGGGGTGTGCGTACTATCTACTACCTCAGCGCTGGTGCTGCGACCCTCCGGCCGCCAAAAAGAAACGTGAGAGCCAGTCCTGCTACGAAGCCTCCGATGTGAGCCATGTAGGCTACTCCACCGGTCTCAGCCGATTGCGTGATTGACCCGACCCCATTTATGAACTGTAAGACGATCCACATACCAATCACCACCAACGCAGGCATTGGCACTACTCCTCGACCCATTAACACTCTTACCTGTCCCCTCGGGAACAAAATGAGATAAGCGCCTAGTACGCCGGCGATGGCCCCGGATGCGCCAAGGTTAGGAATGTTCGATCCGGAACTGACAGCCACTTGCGCGAATGTCGCCGCTATCCCGCAGATCAGGTAGAACAGCGCAAATTTGGCATGCCCGAAACGGTCCTCCACGTTGTCGCCAAAGATCCAGAGATAAAGCATGTTGCCGGCCAGGTGTAGCCACCCGCCGTGCATGAACATCGAAGTGAAGACGGTTATGAAATCGCCGCCGGGATTTTGTGTTAGTCGACGCGGGACGACCGACCAACGCTCAATGAAAGGCTCGCCGCCGCTTAATTCGAGAAAGAAGACCAGGACGTTAAGCGCGATCAGAGCATAGGTGACTATGGGCACTGTCCTTTCCGCCGAATCGTCATCGCCGATAGGAAACATATTGACCTCCGCTGCAAGTGATTGTGAATGTGACGGCGCAAAAAACCACACATTCAGAATGGGAGCGACAGTCACCTCAATTCAAACAGCGTGCCTCGGAGTTTTAGACAGTAATAGCAAGTCTCTCTATTAGATAGTGCAGAAGTATCTTGAGCGCTGGCTGTCTTGAACTCTAACGATACTGAATTCGGTCGGTGAGCGTTCCCGTTCGGTACGTCAGGGCGAGCTCGTCGGCGTACATCACACAGCCATCTCTCGGATTATTCGAGCTCATCGTTGTTCTGCTTGTCCGCAAGACGACAGTTTGTTCTCAAACTCCAAGCGGCTAATTCGATAGATGAAGTTGGTCCGGCCATTCGCATCTGTACGGGTTCCCACGCGCCGCCCTCCGATTCTTTCCATAGCTCGTTGTGAGCGAATATTCTCTTCACCAATTACGAAGAAAACGCTCTCAACAAACTTGAAAGCGTGCCCGAGCATCAGTCGCTTCATTTCTCCATTGAACTCTCCACCCCAAAAGGATCTGGCAAGGAAGGTCCAACCGATTTCAATTTGACTCAAGCGTTCATCGTAGGCATGGAAGCGAGATGAACCGATCACCTCTTCAGTTTCAGAATTAATTGCAACCAAGGCGCCGCCGGAAGCTAACGATTCTTGAAAGAGTCTCCTGAATACTTCTTCACGATATCGATTTCTTTCAGGGTGTTGCTCCCAGATCAAAGGATCGGAAGCTACCTTGTAAAGCGCATCGAAGTCGTCGGCGCGAAGCGGTCGCAACTCAATTAGCTCGCCTTTCAAGACTGGTTGGAGATCAAAATGCATCCTGAGTTTCACTCAACAGTTTACTTAAATCAGACGGCCCAAACATACCAATACACCAGCTCGAACGCGACTGAATGTGTCCAATCGATGGATCTGCCAGCAGCAACTGCAGTAACGATTAGTTTCGCGCCGAGTATCAAGCCACCAAGACTTCAGCAATATGAATTCGGGCTCGAGCACAAAGTTAAGCCCGTCGACGGCATGACCTTAGTCAGTCGTGACGCGCGCATTTCAGGTGGTGTTTGGCAAAGGGTCGTTGCGACCGCACTCTCTATTTGTTCGCACTCATGTTCTCGAAAAATCTACGCGTACTTTCGAGCAAACAAAACCCGAAGCCTCTCGACTTCGGGTTTTGTTTCAGCCAGCCAGGAGTTCCCCAACTTCTGCGGGCCGATTCTTTTTACCCTCTACTATTCGGCAGCTATTACGACGATCGTCCTGTCGCCCGCGCGCGCGACGGCGTGCGAGCGTTCCGCCTTTGACTTTACCGCAGCAAGACCCGTCGAATCAGCCATCTGAGCCTGCGCGAAGAAATATTCGTTGCCGTAGCGACGAAACACAACCGTTCCTCCCTCGGTAGCGTTTCCGGTAACACCAGTCGTCAGAGTTATGGCAGTCGCGCGGCCGTCCCTGCTTCGCAACTGAAGAACCTTTTGATCCGAAGTTGGATTGAGGACGGTAATGGTGTATCGCCCGGCCGGCAAGTTTTTTGCGCCCACGTTGAATGCGAAGGGGATGGTGGCGAGCACTTTTTGAGTGCCGGCGGATTGTGCATGTGTGCCAGTGGTCGAGGCAAAAAGCAGAATGAGGCTCGTCGTTAATATGTTGAGATGTCTTTTCATGATGGACCTCCAAAATCGTTGTTAGCATTTTTCTCTACACTTACTAACGCGGATGGTTCACCCGGATCCCCTCACGGCCTCAAAACATTTGTTGTAAACTTTGCGGCCACTAAGATGGTTCACCTATGCGGTCCGATGAGGAAATAACGCAGCTTTTGATCGACTGGGGCAAAGGCGACCAAGCGGCCCTTGAGAGGCTGATGCCGTTGGTCTACAGCCAGCTGCGCAGGCTTGCCAGTAATTACCTGCGTCGAGAGCGCGTTGGCCACACGCTGCAACCCACTGCGCTGGTCAATGAGGCCTACCTAAAGCTGATCGATCAAAAGAATGCAAAATGGCAGAATCGGGCCCAGTTCTTCGGGATTTCCGCGCAATTGATGCGTCGGATCCTGGTCGATCATGCTCGCCAGCGTCAGGCTGTAAAGCGCGGTGGATCGGACCAGCAACGGTTATCGATCACGAGTGCACAGGCAGACGTCATTCATCAACCCGAAATAGACTTGCTGGCCCTGAACGAAGCGCTTGATGAGCTTGCGCAAATGGATCCGCAGCAGAGCCGTATCGTCGAACTCAAATTCTTCGGTGGCCTTTCTATTGACGAGACCGCAGAAGTGTTGGGCATCTCACACGCCACCGTTGAGCGCGACTGGAAGTCGGCGCGCGCGTGGTTGCGTCGGCAGCTAGAATAGTGTTGAGGGAGTTTTGCGATGCTCTTCGCGTCTTATTTAGCGGATGTTTTTTTTATTCGCCAAATCGCAAATCGGCAATGGGAAATGATTTATGACACCTGAGCGCTGGCGACAAGTCAAGGAGGTTTTCAACCTGGCTCTGGAACACGAGCCGGCGCGGCGCTCATCCATCATCTCAAAGGCTTGCAATAATGACGACGCCTTGCGGAAAGAAGTCGAATTGTTACTCGCTGCTCACGAAAAGGATGGCAGCTTTATTGATTCACCGGCATATGAAGCCGCTACTGAATTGATTGACGAGCCTGCGGAGTTGAAGCCCGGAGAGGTAGTGAGCTCTTATGAAATCAGATCGTTTATCGGTCGAGGCGGTATGGGCGAAGTCTATCTCGCGGTGGACAAGAGACTCAGACGCAACGTCGCGCTTAAGCTTTTACCTTCGGCAGTCAAAAGAGATCCAAGTCGTCTGGTCCGTTTCGAACAGGAAGCGCGCGCTGCGTCGGCGTTAAACCATCCGAACATCATCGCGATTTATGAGATTTCGGAAGTGAACTCGACGCTGATGATGGCCACTGAGTTTGTCGAGGGCGAGACTCTGCGCCAGCGTCTCAATGCCAGTCGGCTAAACCTCACAGAAGTTCTGAACGTTTCGATTCAGATTGCTGACGCGCTCTCGGCGGCGCACAGGGCAGGAATCATTCATCGCGATATCAAACCCGAAAACATCATGATCCGGCCAGACGGATATGTAAAAGTGCTGGATTTCGGTTTAGCAAAACTTGCCGAGCACAAATCAGCAGACTCAATTGCTGAAGCTTCCACGAAGAAGATAAAAACCGGATCTGGCGTCGTCATCGGCACGGTTGGCTACATGTCGCCTGAACAAGCGCGAGGACAAACAGTCGATGCGCGGTCCGACATTTTCAACCTCGGGACCTTAATCTACGAAATGGTCTCCGGCCAACGAGTGTTTAGTGGCGAAACGCCAAGCGACTCTCTCGCAGCGATTCTAAAAGTTGATCCACCACCACTTTCGCGTTTAGCGCCCGAAACTCCTGCTGAACTCGCACGCATCGTAACCAAAGCTCTTCGAAAAGATCGTGAGGAGCGTTATCAAGTCGTAAAAGATCTCCTGCTCGACTTAAAGAGTTTGAAAGAAGAGATCGACTTTCAGGCTAAGCTGGATCGCTCAGCGGGAACCAGGAGCGCAGATGCAGATGGTCAACGCAATGCCAGCGAGTCAGGTAAACCGCGCCTGGAAACGAGTGAGATCAAAACAGCCGTCTCCACTATCACACAATCGCTTAGTGTAGAACTGAAGCGGCACAAACTTGGAGTGTTTCTCGTCGTGAGCGCAGTTGCGCTCTTGATGACCGCGGGAGGTATTGTTCTATACAACTTTTTGAACCACAGAGCGTTGCAAGCTACTGATACACCGCAGGTACTCAATACAACCCAGCTTACTTTTTCTTCAGG
>Ga0207681_10003102_pt1 | contig 10442 bp, 15 predicted proteins | sample KBSS53metaG_FD_184324 | JGI IMG/M metagenome (GOLD analysis project Ga0207681, IMG submission 184324) | Switchgrass rhizosphere microbial communities from Kellogg Biological Station, Michigan, USA - KBS S5-3 metaG (SPAdes) (version 2) | ecosystem: Host-associated > Plants > Roots > Rhizosphere... | reverse complement strand
ACCGGGTGCACATGGGAGTCGATGAGGCCGGGCATCACGGTGGTGCCGCGCGCGTCGATGACCGTGTCGGCATCCTCGTCGAGGCCTCGCCCGATGCCGGTGATGAGGCCGTCGCGCAGCACGAGGCAGTCGGCGTCGAGAAGGGGCCGCCGGAGGTCGCCGCTGACCAGTCGGCCGATGTTACGGACGAGCGTTTTCAGAAACGCCCTCGACTAGAGGGTGAGCGCGGCGCGATCCACCCGAGCTTGCACGTCCTCGATGTGCGCCGCCATCGCCTCGCGGGCCTCCACCGCCCGTCGGGCCGCGACCGCCTCGAAGATCCGGCGATGGGCCGCGTCCAGGCGCAGGCTGTCGTCCTCGGTCAGCGGAATGGACGGCACCACGACCTCGGACTCGAGCTCCATCAGCACGTGGGTCAGCACGGCGTAGACCGGATTGCGCGCGGTCTCGCCGAGGAGCCGGTGGAACTCGAAGTCGAGGCGGCGGGCCAGGCCGGTGGCTTCCTGCTCCGAGCGCTGCTCGAGCGCGGCCCCCAGCGCCTTGAGATCGACGTCCGTCGCGCGCCGCGCGGCCAGGAAGGCGACCTCGGGCTCGATGAAGCGGCGCGCCTCCATGAGCTGCGCCCGCGAGATACGGCTCAGCCGGAAGAGTGTTTCGAAGTCGCGCACCAGCGGCCGGTCGTCGGCCTCGCGCACGAAGTAGCCGCCGGTCGAGCCCTGGCGCACCTCGACGAGGCCGCGCAGCTCGAGCGTGCGCAGGCCCTCGCGGACCGCGACGCGGCTGGCCTTGAGATCGCGCGCGAGCTGGCGCTCGGGCGGAAGCTTCTGGCCCTGACGCAATCGCCCCTCATAGATCTCGCGCTCGACGTGGGCGACGATCTGTTCGTACACACGCGGGGCTCTGACCGTGGCCGTCATGGTGCGCGTCAATGTCGTGCCAAACGGGGCCGAAGTCAAGCGGGCTCGTGTGGCAGAATGAACCGCGATGCAGTGGCGGTCGTTGGCCTCGGTGTTCAGTCTCGCGCTGCCGCTGTCGGGCTGCGCCGCGCTCTCGTGCACGCCCGTCACCATCGACGTCGCGTCGAAGGATCAGCGCACGCGGATGGTCAGCGAGTTTCGTGGCGTGACCAACGACGAGACGGGACGCGTGAGCCCGATACAACGCGAAAAGTTCGTCACCGAGTACTGGGTGGCCGATGGGCAGGGCCGCTCGTATCGCGTCACCGAAGAGCAGTGGCGCGACGCCCAGCCCGGCCAGCCGCTGGCCGCCTGCCGCTGACTCGCTCCCCGCCCGATCCCCCCAAGCCACACCTAAGGGTGTAGCCGCCTGGCCGGGCGAGCAGGCGACCGCCCTCGATGCGAACAGTCCTCTGTCACACGGCTGACTCCGACTGTCCATTCCCTGTCACTGGCTCACAGTCACTCTCCACTGATTGCACGTAAACTCCGCGGATTTCGGGCTCTGGCGCGCACGTTGCACCGGTGCGGCCCACACAGACTTGCTCGGTTGGAGTGATCATTCAGACGGGGGAGGAAAGAACATGTGGGGAGTGATGCGAGGGATGCTGGTGGTGCCGGCGATGGCTCTGCTCCTGACCGGCTGCGCGACGAAGGACTGGGTGAAGGATCTGGTCGGCAAGCGCGAGGCCGAGATCGACCAGCGCGTGGGCGCGCGAGTCGGCTCGGTGGAGACCCGGCTGGGCGAGGAGTCGCAGCGGGTGACGCGCGTCGAGGGTCAGGTCGGTGAGACGACGCAGCGGCTGAACGGGGTCGAGACGCAGGTGGGCCAGGCCAGCGAGACCGCCAAGGCCGCCCGCGTCCGCGCCGACGAGGTCGACGGGCGGCTCACGCGTCTGTGGACCAATCGCAACAAGCGCAGCCTGGTCGAGACCGTTCACGTGCAGTTCGCGTTCGACAAGGCTGACCTCAGCGATGCCGCCCAGACGGCGCTGGCGACCATCGTGAAGGAGCTGAAGGAGAACCCGAACCTGACCGTCGATCTCGAGGGCTTCACCGATTCCACCGGCGCGCGCGAATACAACGTCACGCTCAGCCAGCGGCGGGTCGAGTCGGTGCGCCGCTATCTGATCGAGCAGGGCGCCGAGCTGCCGCGCATCAACTCCGTCGGTCTCGGGCCGGTGAACGGGGCGAAGGAGGAGCAGGCCAAGCAGCGACGGGTGTCCGTCAAGCTGATGCTGGGCGCCGACTAGCGCCTCGATCGAGTACGCCAGTCACACGAAAGCCGGCCGGGGAATCCCCGGCCGGCTTTTATTTTTATCAGCGAGCGTCCATTCCGGACGGCCGCTGTCGATGTTCCGTGTCGCTCAGGCCAGGTTCGGCGCGATGGCCGTGACTGCCATGGCCCAGGTCTGCGAGGTCACGGCCACGTAGAGGTAGCGGGTGACGACGAGCCGGGCGTCCAGCCGGATTGCGACGACCGCCGGATCGCGCGAGCCGAGAATCGAGCGCCACGCGCCGAGCCAGGTGCTCACGTCGGCGAGTGAGCCGAAGGCCGGCAGCCAGAGGCCAAGGCCGAGATGCGTGTGGCGCCGCGCGATGTGACGGGCCAGGCGCCCGACGATGAGTCCCGCGTGCGCCGCGTTGAGCGCGGTCAACCCCATCACTGCCACCGTCGTCGCCGCCACGATGATCTCAACCATGTCCGATCCCTAGAGCAAGCCCGGTACCATACGCGTAAGTGATTGGTTTATTGGGCCTCTTCGGGCTCAAATCCTGTCGGGACGGCTGCTTTCTGACCGACTCTCGCGAGAGCCGCTGACCCGAAATCGGCCACGTCCGAGGAGCGATCGTCGTTGGAGTACACTGAGCGTCCGTGAGTGGGAGGCGCCATGGACGATGAGATGGCGGTCGCGACGACCACGGGGGTCGCGCAGGTCTTCGACCTCCACGCGCTGAAGGGCTTCGCCACCGACAAGCGCGTGCGCAAGATGCTCTTCAAGACCGACCAGCTGTGGTCGGAGATCGCCTGCTACGAGCCGGGCCAGTCGACGGTGATGCACAGCCACCCGCGCGAGGAAGAGGCGATCTTCGTGCTGGAGGGCACCGCGAACATGAGCATTGCCGGCGAGGAGGTCGCGGTGCCGGCCGGGGCCATCGTGAAGTTCCCGGCCAACGTCCCCCACGACGTGCGCAATCTCGGGACGGAGCGCTGCGTGATCATGTTCCTGAAGGTCAACCCCAAGGTCCTCAAGTCGTCCTGATGGGCAACGTCGAGCGCTGCGACAAGACCCTGCCGACCAACGTCATGATGTACGCGGTCCGCAAGGACCCGGCGCTGCGGGCCCGCTGGCTCACCGATCTCGAGGGCCTGGCCCGCGACTTCGGTCTCTCACGGCAAGAGTACGAGGCCATCCGCGACCAGGACCCCAAGCGGATGATGGACCTGGGCGTGCACCAATACTACGTCCCGCAGATCCTGCGACTCTTCTTCGGGGCCGCGCACAACTCCAACGCCAGCGCCGCGCTGGAGTGCTACAAGCGGGCGTTCCCCCGGGAGACGGCGCAGGCCATGGATCTTCAGGCGAGGCTGGAGGGACGCCGTGGCTGAGATCGTGGCGGCGATGGCCATGACCCACTCCCCCGGCCTTACCGGCTGGTTCACGCGGGCCTCCGAGGACTACCAGCACCAGGCCCTCACCGCGCTGGGCGAGATGCGCCGGCGCCTGGAGGTCGCCCGGCCCGACGTGCTCGTGATGTTCAGCAACGATCACCTGCTGAACTGGCCGATCAACAACGTCCCCGAGTACACGGTGGGCATCGCGGAGGCCCACGTGGGTCCGGCGGACTGGTTCGACGACTGGCTCGGCATGGAGAAGTACCGCGTGCCCGGCCACGCCGACCTCGCGCGCTTCATCGTCAACGAGGGGGCCCGGCGCCGCCTGGCCCTGGCGTGGCTGCGCGAGGAGATGCAGTTCGACGACGGCATCTCGGTGCCCACGCACTACCTGAACCCCGACGCCCGCTTCCGGCTGATCCCGGTCACCATGAACTGCACCATGCCGCCGATCCCCACGCCCGCGCGCGCCTACGAGGTCGGCCGCACCATGCGCGAGATCCTCGCCGCCTGGCCCGGTCCCGAGCGCATCGCGGTGATCGCCACCGGCGGCCTCTCGCACGAGCCCGGCGGTCCGCGCTACTTCTGGGTCGACGAAGAGTTCGACCGCTGGTTTCTGGATCTCCTCAAGCGCGGCGACCACGAGGCGCTGCTGCGCGAATGCACGCTCGAGCGGATGGAGGCCGCCGGCTCCGGCGGCACTGCCGAGCTCCTGGCCTGGGTGCTGGTCCTCGCGTTCACGCGAGGACCCGCCGATGTGCTCGCTTACATGCCGGCCATCGCCTGGCGCTCCGGCACCGGGATGGTGGTCTGGAACGAGATGGCCTGATCATGCCGACCACGCACAAGCTCGATGCCCAGCAGGTTCACCACGAGTGGAACAACGCCCTGGCCCCGCGGCTCACGATCGACCCCGGCGACACGGTGGTCTTCGACACCCGCGATGCCTCCGATCACTACTACTCCCGCAAGTCCACCCACCCCGACGTCATGGCGCGCGGCCCGTTCCGTGGCCATCCCCTCACCGGGCCGGTCTCGGTGCGCGGTGCTGAGCCGGGTGACACGCTGGTGATCGAGATCCTCGACGTGCGGCCGGCGCTGGACTTCGGCTGGACGGCGATCCGTCCGGGCCGCGGGCTCTTGCCGGAGAGTGATTTCGCGCAGCCGTTCCTCAACATCTGGGACCTCGACGGTGGCGTGGCGCGCATGGGCAAGCGGGTGGCGGTCCCCATCGAGGCGTTTCCCGGCGTCATGGGCGTCGCGCTGGAGGAGCCGGGCGGGCACAGCACGATGCCGCCGCGGCGGAGCGGCGGCAACATGGACATCCGCCAGCTCACCAGCGGCGCCACGCTGTTCTTGCCCGTCCTGGTGCCGGGCGCTCTGTTCAGCGTGGGCGACGCCCACGGCGCCCAGGGCGACGGCGAGGTGTGCATCACCGCGGTGGAGATGAGTGCCCAGTGCACGCTGCGCTTCGATCTCCGCCGCGGGCAGGCGGTGCCCGAGCCGCAGCTGCGCTCGCCCCGGCCGCCGGCCGGCGAGGGCCGCCGGGGCCCGTGGTACGCGACCACCGCCAACGGCCCCGACCTCTACGCCTCGTCGCAGCAGACCATCCGCTACATGGTCGACCACATCGTGCGCGAGCACGGGCTCAGCCGCGAGCAGGCGTACGTCGTCTGCTCGGTGGCCGTCGATCTCAAGATCAGCGAGATCGTGGACGCGCCCAACTGGATCGTGTCGGCGTTCCTGCCGGAGTCGATCTTCCAGTGAGCACCGCCGCCGATCCGATCGAGCCGCTGCGCGCCTGGCTGCGCGACTGGCAGGCGCGCGTGCGCGACGTGGACTTCGAGGGCGGCCGGAAGATGTGCGCGCCCGAGATCGTCGCCTTCGGCACGGTCACCCCCATGGCGGAAGGCATCGAGCGCGTCATGGATGCGCAGTGGCACAAGGTGTGGGGCAACATCCGGGAGTTCACGGTGCACGACGCCCAGGCCCGGGGCGCGATCATCGGCGACCAGGCATGGGTGGCCACCACGTGGGACTCGCTCGGCGTCAAGCCGGACGGGTCCACGTTCCGCCGTCCCGGCCGCTGCACCGTCGCCCTCGTGCGGCGCGACGGCCGCTGGCTGGCCACCCACACGCACTTCTCGCTCTTTCCTCAACCAGCGTAGGAGATCTCCATGCACATCGGCGTTTGCATCTTCGCCACCGAGTACGCGATCCGCATCGACGAGCTGGCCCGCGAGGCCGAGAACCGCGGCTTCGAGTCGCTGTGGGTCCCCGAGCACACGCACATCCCGACCAGCCGCCGCAGCCCGTTCGCCGGCGGCGCGACGCTGCCCGAGGAGTACAAGCACACGCTCGATCCGTTCGTGTCGCTGATGGCGGCCGCCGCGGTGACCAAGAAGCTGCGCGTGGGCACCGGCATCTGCCTCATCATCGAGCGCGACACCATCACCACCGCCAAGTCGGTGGCCAGCGTCGACCTGCTGTCGAACGGCCGCTTCGACCTCGGCATCGGGGCCGGCTGGAACGCCGAAGAGATGGAGCATCACGGGACGATCTTCAAGTCCCGCTACCAGCGCATGCGCGAGCAGGTGCTGGCCATGAAGGAGCTGTGGACCAAGGACATCGCCGAGTACAGCGGCGAGTTCGTGCGCTTCGAGCCGTCGTGGGCGTGGCCCAAGCCGTCGCAGAAGCCGCACCCGCCGATTCACCTGGGCGGCGAGAGCACGCATACCCTCAAGCGCGTGGTCGAGTTCTGCGATGGCTGGTTCCCGCGCGGCCGCAACACCGATCGCGTGCTCACCGGACTGGCCGAGCTGAAGGATCTCGCGGCCAAGGCCGGACGCGACATGAAGACGATCACCACCTCGGTGTTCGGCGCCGCCCCCGACGCCGCACTGCTCGACAAGTGGGCGGCCGCCGGCGTCTACCGCACCATCCTTCGCCTGCCGTCCGAGGGCCGCGACAAGATCCTGCCGATGCTCGACCAGTGGGCGAAGCTGATCAAGAAGTAGTCCGCTCGGCGCCGGCGTGGGCCAGCGCGTTCCTGCGCGAGGCCCGCGTCGGCCGCCTGGCCACCGTCGACGCCGCCGGTCACCCGCTGGTCGTCCCCGTCTGCTACGCCTTCGACGGCGTGCGCTGCTACTCGGCGGTCGACGCCAAGCCCAAGCGCACGCGCAACCTGCGCCGCCTGAGCAACATCGCGGCGAACCCGCACGTCTCGCTGGTCGTCGATCGCTGGGACGAGGACTGGAGCCAGCTCTGCTGGGTGATCGTGGAGGGCCGTGCCGAGGTGCTGACGAGCGGTGCTCAGTTCTCGCGCGCCATCGACCTGCTGGTCGCCAAGTATCCGCAGTATGCAACGCTGCCGCTGGATCGGGCCGACGGCGCGGTGGTGGCCATCACGCCGGATCGCGTCCTGGCCTGGCGCCCGGCCTGACCGGTATCGAGGCGTCGTGAGCCCGCCGCCGCGCCCGCCGCTCTGGCGATCCCTCGGTCGCGCGCTCCGCGGGCGATGTCCGCACTGTGCCGGGGGCGCCGTCCTGGCCTCCTGGTTCAAGGTCCGGCCGCGGTGCCCGGCCTGTGGCCTTCGCTTCGAGCGCGGGCACGAGGAGGAGCAGGACTACTGGCTCGGCGCCTACCTTCTGAACTTTCTGGTGACCGAGACCGTCTTCGGAGTGGCATTGCTGCTCGTCCTGCTGGCCACCTGGCCCGATCCGCCGTGGACGCCGATCCTGTTCGGAGGCGGCGTGCTGATGGTGCTGATGCCGATCGCCTTCTATCCGCTCAGCAAGACCCTCTGGCTCGCGGTCGATCTCGTGTTCCGTCCCGCGCAGCCGGACGACTTCGCGGCGTGACGCGGTGGTGGGCAGGACTGCGGGACGAGCGCGCTACCGTGCGCTCGAGCGTTCGGGGGGACGACGACGATCGCCGCGCCTCGGGGCCGCTCAGCGACTCTCTTCTTGTAGAAGCGCCAGCGCGCGCAGCACCGGCTCGTCGTTGAACTGAAACAGACAGGCCGGACCGTCCCCACTGTTGGCGTGGTCGGTGAAGTGCCACGGAGGCGCGACGAACGTATCGCCCGGCGCCCACGCCAGTTGCGTCTCGCCCACGCGGCTCAGCCCGTGGCCCTCGATCACGTGATACACGCGACTCACGGTCGTGCGATCGGCCCGCGTCCGCTCGCCCGGACGCAACCACTGCGCCTCGGCGCCCATCGTCGGCAGCGGCGGCGCGCCGGTGGTGGGATCGACGTAGCGCAGCGTCACCGGCGCCTCCGCGGCGGCGCTGGCGGCCAGGCGCGCGAGCGCCGCCCGCACGGTACGCCACGGCCAGCGGACTTGCGGAAAGCCGGTGGCCGGATAGCGGGAGCGGCGCGGCACCAGGCCCGCCGCGGTGAACTCGTCCTCCGAGGGATCGCTGGCGGTCGTTGGCACGCCGGCCGGCCGCATCTTCGACGCCCACGCCGCCTCGAGGCTGCGGACCAGCGGGATGTCGAGACCGTCGAGCCAGACCACCGGCTCGGTCCCCTCGTGGCCGTGATCGTGCCAGCGCATGGGCGGCGTGATGATCAGGTCGCCCGGTTCCATCGCGCACTTCACGCCCTCCACCGTCGTGTACGCGCCGCGTCCCTCGACGACCAGGCGCAGGGCCGCCGGCGTGTGATGGTGGCTCGGCGCCGCCTCGCCCGGCAGGATGACCTGCAGCCCGGCGAACAGCGTGGCGGTGATCGCGTAGGTGCCACCCAGCCCGGGGTTGCGCAGGACGAGCACCCGGCGCTCCGCCTGCTCGATCGGCACCAGGCGCGCGGCCTCGAGCAGCGGCGTGCGGACGTCACGCCAGTGCCAGACGTGCGGGACGGCGGCGGTGACGCGCTCGTTGGGCAAGAGCGCGTGCAGCGCGGTCCACAGCGGCGCGAGCGCGAGCGAATCGAGAGCGTCGGAATAGGCGGCCGGCAGGCTCGGATCGCGCGTGGTCAGCGTCGTCATGGCACCCTCGCTGGACGGTGTCGAACGCGCGTCGATCATATCACCACGACGGAAAGGGCCGCCGGCATCACCTCCACCTCCACCGGAGTGAAGCCCCAGGGATCGCCATCGATCTGCACGGGAACAGGCCCGGCACTGCGCAGCGTCAGCTTCCGCGCGCGCCCGACCGGGACGTGGGCCTGCTGCGTGTGCCGGGCGCGGGCCACCGCCAGCGCGTAGCCGGCCAGCGCCACCCGGCCGGACCGTGACAGCACCGTCCAGTCGAGCAGGCCGTCATCGGCTCGGGCCTCGGGCGCCAGGCGCATGTCGAGGGCGTAGTCGGGCAGGTTGGCCACCGTACAGTGGGAGCCGTCCACCGCCACGCCGTCCGCGGTCAAGGTGATCGCGGCGTGCGGATACGACCACAGCGCCGCGGCCAGCGGCCGCACGTAGGCCGCCCGGCCGGCCCGGCGCGGCGCACCGCCGGCGGTGCGCCAGCGCGTGAAGCGATGGACGACGTCGGCGTCGAATCCCGCGCTGAGCATCAGCGTGAACAGTCGGCGGCCCGCGGTGGTGTGCGCGCGGCCGAGGTCGATGCGCTGGCGCGTGCCGCGCGCGATGGCGCCGGCCAGCGCGCCGGGATCGTCCTCGAAGCCGAACGCCCCGGCAAACAGGTTCTCGTTGCCCAGCGGCAGCACGGCCAGCGGAACGTCGGCCGACAGCTCGTTGATGACGGCCGACACCGTGCCGTCACCGCCGGCGGCGACGACGCACCGCACCGAGCGGAGCGCGGCGGGGCTGCGAAGCGTGGTCCCCCGCTCGGCCTGATCCCACACGACCCGCACGGGCAGGCCGAGCGCCTCGAGCGCGCGGACGAGCGCGGCCACGCGCGTGCGCGGACCGCGTCGGCCCCGGTAGGAGTTGGCCGCGACGACGATCACCCGCGAACCCGGGCGCGGTGCGATACTACCCGCGCGGAGGGGCCATGCAATTCGAGGTCGAGGTATACCGCAACGATGTCGGGGAATGGGTGGTGACCGCGGTGGAGCACGCGGTCACGGTCACGGGCCGCACCGAGCAGGAAGCGCTGGCCCGCATCTTGGACGCCCTCGCTCGGCACTTCAAGAAGTCTACATGATCTGGGCGCGCGTTCCGACGGGCGCGTCGACCATCGTCGCGCCCGCGCGCCGGGCGTAGTCCGTGAGCCGGACGAACCCGTTCGAGACGGCGACCGCCTACGGCCTGCTGGCCGCGGTCGCCGCCCGCCATGGCGAACGCGAGGCAATCGTGCTCGGCGACGAGCGGGTCACCTTCGCCGACTTCCTCACCCGGGTCGACACGCTCGCCGCCGGCCTGACCGCGCTCGGGCTGGGTAAGGGCGACTCGCTGGCAATCTGGCTGCCCAATCGACCGGGGTGGTTCGTCGCGCAGTACGCGGCGGCGCGCCTGGGCATCGTGGTGGTGGCGCTGAACCCGCGCTATCGGGCCCACGAGCTCGGCTACATCCTCGGCCAGTCGAAGGCCACCGCGCTGCTCGTCACCGATCACCTGGGCCCGATCGACTACCTCGAGACGCTGCACCAGGTGATCCCCGAGCTGGCCACCGCCGTCCCCGGCGAGCTCGCCAGCGCCGCGCTGCCGCACCTGCGCCACGTGCTCGTCGACGCGGAAGATCCGTATCCCGGCTGCCACGCGCTTGGGGATCTATTTGTAGCGGGGTCCGCCAGCACGGATAGAAACGTGGGTGGCCTGGCCGAGATGGGGGGTGGCTCCGGTGGCTCCGTTGACGACGTGTTCACCTTGCTCTACACCTCGGGAACGACGTCGTTTCCCAAGGGCGCGATGATCAGCCACCGCAACTGCGTGCCGCACGGCTGGAACACCGGCGAGCAGCTGCGG
>Ga0207681_10003101_pt1 | contig 10442 bp, 10 predicted proteins | sample KBSS53metaG_FD_184324 | JGI IMG/M metagenome (GOLD analysis project Ga0207681, IMG submission 184324) | Switchgrass rhizosphere microbial communities from Kellogg Biological Station, Michigan, USA - KBS S5-3 metaG (SPAdes) (version 2) | ecosystem: Host-associated > Plants > Roots > Rhizosphere... | reverse complement strand
ATCAAGATGGTCACGGTCGACCCCGATACCGGCCCTGTAGACCGGTCGGAGTTGGTGAAGGGCTACGAGGTGTCCAAGGGCGAATACATCCTCCTGACCCAGGAGGAGATCAACGCGGTCAAGCTTGAGAGCACCAAGACCATCGACATCGAGCGCTTTGTCCCCGAGGACGACATCGATCGGCTCTATTGGGACAATCCCTATTTTCTGGCGCCCGATGGCAAGATGGCGCAAGAGGCGTTCGGGGTGATCCGGACTGCGATGGAAAAGGCCGGCCAGATCGCGATCGGCCGCGTCGTGATGGGCACGCGCGAGCGCATCCTGGCGCTGGAGCCGCGCGACAAGGGCATCTTGGCCTACACGATCCGCACCGACGCCGAGGTCCGCAATCCCCATGAGATCTTTGACGGGATCAGCGACAAGTCGGCCGACCCCGCGATGATTTCGATTGCAGAAAAGATCATCGAGCAGCTCGAAGGCCCCTTTGACCCGAGCCAGTTCGTGGACCGCTACGAGGAAGCGCTGAAGCAGCTGATCGAGGACAAGAAAAGGGGCCACAAGGTCAAGGCTGTGGCCGAGCCTGAAGACACCAACGTCGTCGACCTCATGTCAGCGCTGCGCGCCAGCCTGGAGGCCAAGGGCAAGGCGCCGGCCAAGGCGGCCGACCGTGAGGAGAAGGCGAAATCGGCCTCACGCGCAACGGCGCCTTCGGGAAAGCACAGCCGCCCCCGGAAGAAGGCCAGTTAGTCGGCGCCGCCGGCTTTCCGATAGGCCTGACGAGCCTCGACCACGGCCGCCGTCGCCCTTGCCGCGCATCGACGTAGGCGGCCTGGGCGTCAGTCTTCTTCTTCTCCAAAGCCTCTTCCTCGCGCCTGAAGCCGGCTTCTTCAGCCTTGCGCCGTTCGTCGAGGTCGCGGACCGCGGCCTCCGCCGCGTCGAGCTTCGACCGGTCAGCGGGCGGCTTTGCCTTCTTCGGGGGTTCGGCTTTCGTCGTCGCCCTTGGGAGGGGCCGCTTGGGTGCGTCGGGAACCTTGGGAAGACTCGTCGGCTCCAGTTCGAAAGGATCGTTCGACCCGACCGCGCGCCGCAGCGGAGTCTCGGGGTGTTCGATGGCGGCCTTCACCGCCGCCTCGTCGTCGGTGACGCGGGCCTCGCCGCTGGGGAACAGGTTCTGACGCGTGCCCCAGGCCCGCAGGGCGGCGGCCTGGCTCGGGGCCGCGACGACGGTATCGAAGAAGCCGAACTGGGCCTGGAAGACCTTCAGCTTGCGCCCAGCCATCAGGCGCATCCGGCCCGCAGCAGGTCCACGGTGTGAGCGTCAGGCCCGTCGCACCAACGGGTGATGGCGGCCTGATAGGGTCCGCTCGGGGCCGCCACCGCGAACAGAGTCATCGACGAGCGGAACTTCAGATCGTCGGGCGAGCCGAAGAGGACGTGGACGTCTTTGGCCGGGCTCGCCTGCACCGCGGCCACCGCCGCCTCGAGGCGCAGACCCAACACCGGATGTTCAAGATAGTCGCTCGCCTCGGCCAGTGAGGCCATGCCGTAGTGTTTGGCCGTTGCCGACCGGCCAAGCGCCTTGAGCTGCGGGAAGACGAACCACATCCAGTGGCTGCGCTTCTGGCCGCGGCGGAGCTCCTCCAGCGCGCGTTCGATCACGCCGGCCTGCGCCTTGACGAAGCGGTCGAGATCGAACGGATCGGCGCTCATCGGCGCGCCATCTTAATTGGCGCGATGGTCGCCCCGGTCGCCCTGGCCGGGACCTGCATCGTGCTTGGCCTTGTGCCGGCGGTCCGCCGATAGCGACGCGCCTTCTTCGACGGAGGTCTTGATGCGGCCCTGGTCGTCGCGTCGGATGTAGCGCTTGTCGCCGTTCGGCGCGATCTCTTCACGTTTGGACATGGTGATCCTCCTTTGACGGGAGAATCCGGGACCCGCCGCAGCGGTTCCGGTTCTAGGACCACATGCTCTCCAGCTGCGCGCCTATGTCGAGCTTCGGTTCAGCGGTCGAGGCCGCCGTCGGCGCCATCGCGGGGCCCCAGGGCCAGCTGACCCGCTCGAAGAGCCCGAGCAGGCTCTTGGGGATGAACCGCGTCTTAGATGTGTCGGTTCTTGCGCATTCCGACCGCAGGAGAGCACCTCGTTCACACCGAGGTAGACGCCGGCAAGGCGACCGCATCCTTGGTAAGGATGAGGTCGGGCCTGAACCTAAATTCAGTGCGTCTCCCGCGCCGGAATGTCGCCCTCCTGGACCGCCCTCCAATCACTGATTGTGGTGCGGTGCAGCCGGAGCCATTCGGCGCGCGTGGAACCTTAGCCTTGAGGGTGTGTTTCGTTTGCGACGAATTTGAACGGGGACCACCCATGCGCAAGTTTCTGATGGCCGCGGGCGCCGCCCTTGCCCTGCTCCCGACGCTGGCTAACGCTCAACAGACTTGTGAGGAGCGCCGCACTAACCGCCTCGCTGGCACGGTGGTCGGCGGCGCCATCGGCGCGATTGCCGGCAGTGCCGTGGCGGGCCGGGGCGATCGCAACGAGGGCGCCGTCATCGGCGGGGTCGGCGGCGCCTTAGTTGGCAACCAACTTGCTAAGGGCAGCGGAGACTGCCAGCGCGCCTATGGCTACTACGACAACCAAAACGTATGGCACGCCAACACCATCGAACGAAGCTATGCGCAGGGCTACTACGACCGCAACGGCGGCTGGGTCGTGGGCCCGCCTCCTGCGGGGGGATGGGATCGAGACGGCCGCTGGGCGATGTCGGCGGACGCCTATGGCGCGCCGGTTAGCTACACCTACCGCTCAGATTGGCGGGATGCTCCGCAAGACATTCGCGCCCGCACAGACTGGCTGGAACGCCGGATTATCCGCAGTCGCAACAACGGCCGGCTCTCGCGTCGAGAGGCTCAACGAGCCATGAACACCTTGCAGAACATCCGCCGCGACGAGTCCGCCTACTGGCGCGACGGACGCCTGAGCGATCGCGAGGCCGGCACTCTCATGGCGCGCCTCGACGACCTCAACGCGCAGATCCGCTGGGACCGCAGGGACTGAGGTCTGCATGTTCTTGTGCGAGAAGCTGCCTTCCTAGCCGGTCCTGCGTCTCCCGGGGGTCAGCCCTCGCCCTGCGGCTTGTGCTTGCTAGGTCGGAAGGGACGGATTAAGGCAGCGGCTGCGGTCTCCGTCAGCCGCTGGTCGGTACGATAACGATGCCGACCGCCGCGAGCCGCTCGACATCCGCATAGACGGCTCGCCTGAGCTCATCACCGAAAATGTCAGGGTCGATCTCGCGGTAGGCAAATCGCATCTGATGAGACTTCGCGGCTAAGCCGCCGGAGCGGATCCGTCGCCCAGCGTAACGATAGCTGGGTCCGGTCGCGTCCCCCATCAAGCGTAGTGTGGCGGCTCATAGTCGCGCGCACAACGACGCGCCACCAACTGAGAGAGTAATGAACCTTAAGCGCCCCTCAAGCGCTAAAGCAACGCTGCACATCCGCGGCTTTAGGAGGCCTGAAATGGGTATTATCATATTGCTAGTGGTTGGCGGCGTGCTCGGCTGGCTTGCCAGCATTGTCATGCGGACCGATGCGCAACAGGGAATGATCTTGAATGTCGTCGTCGGAATTGTCGGTGCTTTGCTCGCCGGATTCCTCATCACGCCGCTCATCGGCGGCGCTCCGATCACCAGCGGCGGCTTCAGCATTCAGTCACTGATCGTTTCCTTCTTGGGCGCGGTCGTGCTTCTCGCAATTGTTAACCTCATCCGCCGTGGTCGCGTCCGGTGATAGCAGGCGCGGATTTCCGGCCGCGGAAATGCGCCTAATCGCTTCAGCTTCGGCGCACCGACGCCGACAGGGGCCATCCACCCCATCAGCCCCGGTGCGCTCCGGCCTTGCAGCTAGTGCCGTAGGTCGGAGATCGCCTCCCCCGCCTTCCTCCTCGACCAGGGCGGCATTTTCTGCGATGGCCGAGAGCCGCACGGTGTCGCCCTCCACTTCGGCGATTAGGCCCGCGGAGATGTAGTGGTGGTGATCGACCGCCGCCGCGAGGCGATGAACGCCTCGCGCGCCCAGAGCAGGTCGTCCTCGGTCTGCTCGCGAAGCGGGGCGTCCGGCGAGACGCCGGCATGGACAAAGACGTGGTCTCCGAAAACCACCATCAGGTCCAGCCGCTGACGCGGGCATTTGCGTGAGCAGCTCGCCCAGCGCAGGGGCCCGGCGGCGTGACGCCATAGGAGCTGAGGGTGGCGGCGCCGCCGAACTGATCAATCCAGCAGGCGCCCCAGCCCTGCTCCTCGATGAAACGAAGCAACGCCTGCTCGTGGTTGCCCTTCAGCAAGTAGAGGCTGTCGCCTCGCTCGCGGCGCAGCGCCAGGAGCCATTCGAGGACGCCGGCAGAGTCGGGGCCCCGGTCAACATAATCTCCGCAAAGGATGGGCGCGTTTGGATGGCCGGCGGCGTGGTCGTCGATTTGGCGGACGAGCGCCCCCAGCAAATCTAGGCGGCCATGCACATCACCCACGGCGTAGACCACCGCGCCGTCTGTGCTGCCTTCTGCCGCTCGGCGTAGCACAAGGCCCCGGCCTGAGGATCCAACGAGGCGACCCCCAGCTGCGGCGACAAAGCGCTGACCGATCACGGGTGGCCGCTGCGTGACCGCCGAGCAAGCGGCAGGCGCGCCCAAAGTGATCTCTGGAGACGTCGCGAAGGAGGTGGCTGTGGCCTCGGGGCGCATGTTTCTCCCGCCACGGTGTGCAGTCGCTACAACGTCGCGCGGTCGCGCTGAATAGGCCATGAACCATGGCGCCGGCTGTAGGGAAGGCCGTCTCCCAGCGGAAGGGATGGTCCGGTAGCGCGAGCGCACCCTTCCAACGATCCGACGGCCTTCAGCGTTATCATCGCAGCCGGCGCGGCCTGCAATTTAACCTCATTCCGTCTGGCGTCGTACGAACTCGGCCACGAGGTTCCTCAACGCGGCCATCGATGGGAGATCCATGAGCAACGCTACGTAACCCCGCACCCTTCGGCCACGGAGCGAGAAGTTGATGTAGATGAAGAGGACGGTTCCGGTTTCGCGTTGGGGAAATAGGTCATTGGCTCGCCCGCGGATAAGCTGAGGCGTTGAAAGCCCGAGCGTGCGCTGAAGCATGTTAGCCATGGTGCCCAAGCATGCCTGCAGCAGCACATTGCCGGTCTCGCAAAGGGCCTCCGGAGCAATATCCGGCAACTGGTCGGCCGGAATGTCCTCGGGCACGACCGCCCGAACAAGCTCAAGGCTGTTGGCCTCCGGGAATATCAGGAGCGCTCGCCCGGAAACTTCGCCGTCGAAATATTGTTCGACCGCGACGAGCTGCCCGATACGCGCGCCACCGATCATCTCCGCCGCCTGTTGTGGCGTAACCGTTGAAACTGCGGGGACGGTGAGGATCACCTCCTCGCCGGCCATAGTCCGGAGCCCAAGCGCTGCGCGACTGACGCCAAGGTTTACGAGCTCAGTAAGGGCATCCAGCTCGAGTTCGTCGAGATGCAGAGCCTCGCGATCGCTCAAGGGACTGCCTCATGTTCGCGAGCGTCAGGATCAGCGGCACGCATGAGGCCGGTCGCGAGTTCGGACGCTAAAAAGGGCTTCATCAATCGCGGCAGGTCCGCGGCGACCTCGTCGAGGTCGGCGTAGCCCGAGATGATAAGGATCGGCAGGCCTGGGCGCCGGCTCTGGGCCTCGCGGGCCAGCTCTGTCCCGCTCATTCCTGGCATCAGGTGATCGGTCAGCAGCATAGCCAATTCTGGGTTCGACAGGTGCGGCAAGGCTTCTTGTGCCGAAGCGGCTTCGATGACGGTGTAACCTATGTCGTCGAGCATTTGCGCGGTCGTGCCGCGAATGAGGTCCTCGTCGTCAACGAGAAGGATAACGCCGGCGCCAGCGGCCGGGTTTTCAGTAGAGACCATATCACTTTGGGCAACATCGCCGGCAGCGACCGGCAGCCAGATTTCGACGGTCGTGCCCACGCCTGGCGTGCTCGCTAGTTCCAGAACCCCGCCGAGCTGCGCCGCCAGCCCGTGGATCATGGAAAGCCCCAGCCCAGTGCCTTTCCCGATGCCCTTCGTGGAGAAAAAGGGCTCGACCGCGCGACCCAACGTCTCCGGGTCCATGCCCGTGCCAGTGTCATTGACGAGGAGTCGAACATAGCGACCCGGCTGGACCCGCGCGTTTCCGGGCGTTTCGACCTGGTCCGCACTCACGGTAAGCGTACCGCCGTCCGGCATGGCGTCGCGCGCGTTCACGGCGAGGTTCAGAAGCGCCATCTCCAGTTGGTTCCGGTCGGCTTGCGCGGGCGGGAGGACGTCCGAGGCCTCGACGATGATCCGGACTCGTGGACCAATTGTGCTTCCGAGCAAGTCGGACATGTCGTGCACCAGCTCGACGATGTCGACGGCGCTGGTCTGCAGGGGCTGGCGGCGCGCGAAAGCGAGCAGGCGCTGGACGAGCACGCGCGCGCGTTCCGCCGATTGCAGCGCCCCATCGATGAGGCGCATGGCCCGGGCATCTTGCCCTCCACGGCGGCGGAGCACGTCCAGCCCTCCGAGGATGGGCGTCAGAAGGTTGTTGAAGTCGTGGGCGACACCTCCGGTGAGTTGCCCGATCGCCTCCATCTTCTGCGATTGCCGGATTTGTTCGTGCGCCCGCTCAAGCTCCGCGGTGCGCGCCTTGACCCGCTCCTCAAGCGTATCGTTGAGACGCCGCAATTGAAGTTCTGCCGCGCGGCGCTTGTTGACCTCTCGGAGGATCGCCGTGACGAAGACGCGAGAATGGCTCAGCCAACGCGACGCCGAGGCATCCACGTAGCTCACAGAGGCATCCTTCCGCCGGACGACCAGTTCCAGCGGCCAGTCGAGAACCTCGCCGCGCAGTGTTGAGGTCCAAGCATGGCGCCATCGATCGGCGTCGACGAGGAATGCGTCCAGCCGCTGGCCCAGCAGCTCATCGGCTGCATATCCGAATTCGGCCACGGCGGCCGGGTTCGCCATTTGGATCACGCCGTCCGCGTCCAAGGTGAGGATGGGGTCGGGCGCACTTTCGACCACAGCGTCGTAGCGGGCATTCTGCCGCTGGCGCAGCACCCGCTCGCGCTCCGCCGCCACCGTCACGTCAGCGATCTGCACGAGGCAGTGTTGATCAGGCTTGGTTCCGACCGGGCGGACTGCAACGTCGTGGATGAGGTCCAATCCCGCCCGGGTCTTCAGCGGAAGCAGAGCCGGATGAAGCATATGCGTCAGCACACTGGAGGCGCCGAACTCCAAGGCGTCTTTCACGGCCGACTCGAGCCGCGCGAGATTCTGTTCGGGGAACAGCTCGCGTAATGTCCGGCGAGTGGCGGCCTCCGCATTGATGGAGGTTGCGGCCGCGATCCAGCGGTTCCAGGTCAACACCCGTGCGTCGCTGTCCAGCACGATCACACCGCTGTCGAGGGTGTCGAGGATATCTGCGGTGATCCCCGCGTCAGCCATCAACATCAGTCGGCACGGGCTCGCCCGTCGTTCGTTCGATAAATTCGCCCAGCAGACCCTTCAGGGCGACTAATGACGGCATGTCCATCAACATGGCGATATAGCCCTGAATGTCCCGCTCCCGAACCGCGAAGTTTATGTAGAGGAACATCACCACATCGCCCGCTTCCGGCGTCGGTTCGAGGTCGAAGAGGTCGTTGCCATCCCCGCGGAGAATCTCGGGCAAGGACATGCGGAGGCTGCGTTGCAGCATGTTGGCAATCGTCGCCAGACAGCCGTTCAGGATGATGTTCCCTGTCTCGGCGAGCGCCTCCTGCTCGAGCTCTATGATATCTTCCAGCGGCAGTTCGCCTCCGGTGACGGCACGTACAAGCTCGAGGCTCTTGGTCTCGGGAAAGATCAGTAAGGCCCGGCCGGTGATGTCGCCCTCGAAGACCTGGTGCACCGCGACCAGCCGACTGGGTTCTCGCTCAGCTAGAATCTCCACAGCCCGCGACCGGCTGACCAGCAGCACGTTCGGGACCGAGAGGAGCACCTGCTCCCCGACCAACTCTCGCAGGCTCGCCGCTGCGCGGCTGACGCCGATGTTCACCAGCTCCGTCAGCGCATCAAGCTCGAACGCCGTAAGCGCCTTCGTCTGGTCGTTGGTCACGTACCGACTGTCTCCAGCCGCTGTTCGGCCTGCTCGATGAACGCCCTCATTGCGTCTTCGATCAGAGGTTTGGGTAAGAATGTGGCCCCGACGTCCTCTGCGCGTCGAATAACCTCGTTCTGAACGTTCGCCGAAATGACTGCGACGGGCATGTCCGGACTCATCTCGCGCAATTCCGCGGCGAGGGTCAGCCCGTCGCGACCCGGCATGTTGAAGTCGAGCAATGCAATGTCGAAGGAGGATTGCTGCGCCAGCGCCAACGCCTCGTCAGCGTTTGTCGCTTCAACCCGCGACCATTCCGGTCGGAGCCCGTTCAGCATCTTGCCCACGGCCATGCGCGCGAGCTTGCTGTCGTCCACGATTAGGATCTTATAGCTCATCTACCCTGACTCATGGCCCCCCGCGAGGAGGGGCTGTTCGACTGTCCCGCAGTTAGGCCTAACTGAGCGTCGGCGTTGAAGCCAGCAAGTCCTTGACGTCCAGGACGATGAGCACGCGTCCATCCCCGAGAAGGGTGGCGCCCGCAAGCCCAGGCGTCCGGGCTAGCAGGCCCTCCATAGGCTTCAGCATGACCTCCATTCCCTCTCCGAGCCGCTCCACCTCAAGCCCAACGAGCTCATCGCCTGCCGAGATGAGGACAACGAAAATCTCTGCCGACCCGGTCGGGCCCGGTGGTGAACCGCCCAAGATCTCGGCAAGCGCGATCAGGGGCACGGTGCGTTCGCGCAGTTGAAAGGCCCGGGCTCCGCCCACCGGGCTGATCTGCCCAGGCGTGAGGCGAGCCGTCTCAACGATCGAGTCCACCGGGATTCCGAAGGTCTGACCGCCGGTCTCGACCGTCATGACCTGGCTCATCATTATCGTGAACGGCAGGATCAAGCGGACCGTCGTGCCGCGCCCCCATTGCGTCGCCACCGACACCCGTCCTCCAAGACGCTCGACCGAGCTTCGGACCGCGTCCATCCCCACGCCGCGTCCCGAGACGGCGCTGACCGCAGCCGCTGTCGAGAAACCGGGCGCGAAGATCAAATCCAGCGCGGCCTCGTCCGAAAGCTGCCCCGCCGCCTCGGAGGAGAGCACCCCACGTTCGACCGCCACCTGGCGTATGCGCGCCACATCGACGCCGCCGCCATCGTCCTCGACTTCGACAATCACCCGATCGCCCTCGCGCGCGCCGCGCAGCGTGATCGTTGCGCTGGGCGGCTTCCCGGACGCCTGCCGCACCTCGCGCGACTCGACGCCGTGGTCGAGCGCGTTGCGCAGGACGTGAAGGAGCGGCTCGAAGAGAGCCTCCACCACCGCCTTGTCGGCCTCGGTGGCGTCGCCTTCGGTGATGAGGTGCGCTGGCTTGCCGAGCTGTACGACCATGTCTCGGACCAAGCGGGGGAGGCGCTGGAACACGTGCCGGAGCGGCAGCACACGTATGTTTAGCACCGACCGCTGGAGATCGGAGACCAGCCGGTCGAGCACCCCGTGCTGGTCCTTCAGCAGCTTCGCAAGTTCCGCGGGATCGTGGCTCTGCCGCGCCATCGCCGCGGCATAGCCCAGCGCGTTCTTCGCCACCGTCAGCTCACCGGCGAGACTGACAAGACCGTCGATGCGTTCCACCTCGACGCGCAGGCCGCGGGCCACCGGCTCCGGCGCCTCTTTCGCCGCGACCTCGGGCGCGAGGGCCAGGGGATGCCCCGATACGAGCCTTTGCACCGTTTCCAGGACTACGGCGGGGTCGGGGCTTCGCCCATTCCCCCCCAACCCCTTGAGGCGCTCGGCGTCCTCGGTACGACCCAGGTGTCGCAAGATATTCCCGACGACCCGCAATGCCGACGTCGCCATGCCACCGCTCTGTGCTCCGCCCGGCTCGGCCAGCATCTCGATCTGCGCGCTGAGAACTTGGCCCGCAAGCTCTGGGAGGCTCCCTTCAGGAGCGGGCGAAGCTTGCGGATGAGTTGCGCCCGCGGGGGCCACGCGCGGCCCGAAACGCGCCGCGATCTGTTCGGCGGAATGGTCCGCATCCGCCGGAACCTCGCCCGTCGACTCCATCTCTTCCAGCCACTGTACGACCTGGTCGATGCAGGTGAGGCAGTCGCTGATCAGCGCCGAGGTCACGGACCTTTCACTCGCCCGAACCGCGGCGAGGACGTTCTCGCCGGCGTGAAGCGCCTTAGCCATCGCAGTGAAGTCCACGATGCCGGCTGCGCCCTTCAACGTGTGGATGGCCCGAAACACGCTATCCAGGCGGTCCCGGTCGGACGGCCGCTCCTCGAGCGCCAGCAGGTCGTCGGTCG
>Ga0207681_10003098_pt1 | contig 10448 bp, 7 predicted proteins | sample KBSS53metaG_FD_184324 | JGI IMG/M metagenome (GOLD analysis project Ga0207681, IMG submission 184324) | Switchgrass rhizosphere microbial communities from Kellogg Biological Station, Michigan, USA - KBS S5-3 metaG (SPAdes) (version 2) | ecosystem: Host-associated > Plants > Roots > Rhizosphere >... | reverse complement strand
CAGCATGGAGAGCTCCTTGTCGAAGAACTCTCCTTTAGACGTTCTACAGGGGTGGTTGGTTCCGGCGTCGGATCGGCGGGATGGGCAGGACGGGCGGGACAGGCGGGATGGGCGGGATGGGCGGGACGGGAAGAACCCTCCTGCCCTTCCCGCCCCTCCGCCTACTTGATGAAGAGCATTTCCCGATAGGTCGCCAGCGGCCACGTCTCGTGCGGGATGACGACTTCGAGCGCGTCGCCCGCCTCGCGCAGCTTTTCCATCGCCGGCACGACCACGTCGCGGAAGTGCTTCGCGTGTTTCTCCGCGGAACCGCCGCCGTGCTCCAGGGCTGACGCGAGCTTGTCGGACCGCCGCTTCAGCTCGTCGGTCAGCTTCGTCATTTCACCGAGCGCCTTCTTGCCCTCGGCCGATTTGCCGCCTGCCGACTTCACGGCCGCGACGCTGGCGGCGATCCGCCGCTGGTAGTCGAACGCCGCGGGGAGGATGTAGCGGTTGGCCATCAAGACCATCAGCTGACCCTCGACGTTGATGGTCTTGTTGTAAGTCTCGACCATCACTTCGTAGCGCGCCTTCAGCTCCCGCTCGTTCAGGATCTTGTACTTCCCAAACAGCGCGATCACCTCTTTCGTCACGAGCTGCGGCAGCGCGTCGACGGTGTTCTTCAGGTTCTGCAGTCCCCGTTTGCCCGCTTCCTTTTCCCATTCGAGCGAGTAGTTGTTGCCGTTGAAGATGATCCGCTTGTTCTCCTTGATCACCTTCTGCAGCAGCTCGGCGACGGCCGCCGCGAGCGGCTTGCCAGCGCCAGTGGCCTTCTCGAGCTCGGTCGCCATGTAGTCGAGCGATTCGGAGACGGCGACGTTCAACGCGATGTTCGGGTAGCCGATGCTCTGATTCGCCGACACCGCCCGGAACTCGAACTTGTTCCCGGTGAACGCAAAGGGGCTCGTCCGGTTGCGGTCGCCGGCGTCGCGCGGCAGCTTCGGCAGCACCAGGACGCCGGTGTCGAGCTCGCCGCCGTGCTTGGTCGACTTCGCGCCGCCCTTCTCGATCTGCTCGAAGATATCCGTCAGCATGTCGCCGAGGAAGATCGAGAGGATGGCCGGCGGCGCTTCGTTCGCGCCGAGACGATGATCGTTGCCGGCGCTGGCGATGCTGGCGCGCAGCAGCCCCTGCCATTTGTTGACGGCGCGAATCACCGCCGTGCAGAACACCAGGAACTGCATGTTGTCGTGCGGGTTCGCTCCCGGTCCGAGCAGGTTGTTCCCCTCGTCGTCGCTCATCGACCAGTTGAGGTGCTTGCCCGATCCGTTGACGCCGGCAAACGGCTTTTCGTGCAGCAGGCAGGCGAGGCCGAACTTCGGCGCCGTGCGCTTGAGCGTCTCCATCATCATCATTTGATGATCGGTGGCGACGTTCGCGTTCTCGAACACCGGCGCAATCTCGTACTGGCTCGGCGCCACCTCGTTGTGACGTGTCTTCACGGGGACGCCGACCTTGTACAACTCCGTCTCGACGTCCGACATGAACGCCATGACGCGATCCGGAATCGACCCGAAGTACTGATCCTCGAGCTCCTGTCCCTTGGGCGGCCGCGCGCCAAACAGCGTGCGTCCGGCGTTGATCAGGTCCGGCCGCGAGAGGTAGAAGTAGCGATCGATCAGGAAATATTCCTGCTCCGGGCCGCAGGTCGTCACGACGCGCTCTGCTGTGGAGCCGAACAGCCGGAGGATTCGCACCGCCTGCTTCGACAGCGCTTCCATCGATCGCAACAGCGGCGTTTTCTTGTCCAGCGCCTCGCCGGTCCAGCTGACGAACGCTGTCGGAATGACCAGCGTCGTGGAGTTACCGCTCTTGAGCAGCCACGGCGGGCTCGTCGGATCCCACGCGGTGTAGCCGCGCGCTTCGAAGGTGGAGCGCATGCCGCCGGACGGGAAGCTCGATGCGTCCGGCTCGCCGCGGACCAGTTCCTTGCCCGAGAACTCCGCCACGGCTTTGCCGTCGCCGGTGGGCGACAGGAACGAGTCGTGTTTTTCGGCGGTGATGCCGGTCAAAGGCTGGAACCAGTGGGTGTAGTGGCTGGCGCCGTGCTCGACCGCCCACTCCTTCATCGCCGACGCGACCGCGTCCGCCACCGACACGTCGAGCGGCTCGCCGTGGGTCATCGTGCGACGCAACGCGTGATACACGGGCTTGGGCAGGCGCGTCTGCTGCACCTCGTCGTTGAACACCAGACTGCCAAACGCCTCGGTCGCGCGCGGACCGCGCGGCTCTTTCGCTTCCGTCACCGACCAGTCGCGAATGGCGCTGATCGCTTCCCCGAGAATTCCCGAGCCCATGCCGTGCCCCCTTTTCAGCCGATCGAAAGGCGCATCATATCGCGCGTGTCGCCAAAGTGTGCATTATGGCAGCATCCGTGCAGAGGGCGCAATTTTGGCGCGACAGATCCGCCTCAATGAGGCTGGATTCTGCGCGGATGTTTCAATTTTTGTGCGCGGGCTGCACGGATCGTGAATCACATGTGCGTCGGTGAGGACCAACCCAGCAACGCGAGGAATTCCGCCAGCACCATGGCGGTGGCGCCCCAGATTTCGACGCCTTCGAGATGGAAGCCAGGAACCGTCATTGCGACACCGTCGCGTGCGCGTCGTGCGCGAACCACGCATTCAGGAGCCATCAGCGCGTCGATAGCTGGTTCGAGGATGCGCGCCACCTCACGAGCGGCGGGCGTCAGCTGAGGCCGGCGTTCGCTGACGCCGACAATCGGGTGAAGGCGGAACCCGCTGACGGGAATGTCGAGCGGCGTCAACGCCCCCAGGACGCGGACCAGATCCGTCGACAGCCCCACTTCCTCATGGGCTTCCCGGAGCGCGGCCTGTTCGAAGGTTTCGCCGGTATCGACGACCCCGCCGGGCAGCGACACCTGGCCGCTGTGACGGCCGAGCGTATCGGCGCGCACCGTCAACAGGATGCGAGCGGCCTCAGCGTTCTTAGCGTCCCCCGGGAACACCAGCAGCAGAGCGGCCGCATGACGAATCTGTTCCGCGCTGAAGCCCTCGGGCCATTCACGCCGCGGAACAGGCGCAAGGTGCGCCTGCGCCGCCGCACCGGGCAACTCGCGCGTGAACGCGTCCTCGAGTCGCGCGACGACATCCGGGAACTGCATCGGTGACGCGCCGCGCTACGGCACGATCGTCATCGCCGAGCAGCTGTTCTGCGGCGCCGGATATGACGTCACCGTGATCGCCTTGACGACCTCGGACGCGATGTACGCGTAGCCGGCGTCGTTGGGATGCAGCCCGTCCGACGAGTAGAAGGAAGGAAGGTAACTGCGCGAGTCGCACATCAGATCCACGACGACGATGCTGCTCGACAGCAGCGGGTTGACCACGGTTCTCGTCATGGCCACGGCGACCCGCTGCGCGGCCTGCCGTTGAGCCAGCGATGTGCCGGCCAGGTACGGCAACCCGGCGGGGTTCGGCACGTTCAACACGACGATGCGCGGCGAACCGGCTCGCGTCCTGATGCCGGCAAGCAGCGTCGTGTAGTCGGCGCCGAACGCGCGGACCTGTGCGTCCATGTAGCCGTTCGGATCGGATCCTCCGGCGCCGCCGCCGAGCGCCGCCGTCACCACGTTGACCTCGTTGATGCCCGCGAAAATCGTCACGAGGGTTGCGTTGGGCTGGACGAACGCCATCTCTTGATCGATGAAGTTGCCGGCGATGATGCGGTTGTACTGCTGTCCCAGCGTCTGAAAGTCACGGCCGATGACAGCCGTGGGAATGCCCAGATTGAGGAGCGTGACGTTGAAGCCCTGGGTTTTCAGCGATCGCGCGGTGACGGGCACATACCCCATCCCGCCGGTGCATTCGTCGAAGGGGATGCACGGGGCGCTCGATCCGACGCCGTTCGCGTCGCTCGCGCCCACCGCACTGTAAACGATTGTCGATCCGGCCGTCGGCGGTCCGCTCGGTTCCGTTGGGCTTTTTCCAAGGCCTAATTTGTCACAGCCCTGTGACATCACCATCACGGAAACGACCAGGAAGATCCGCAGAATTGGAGAATGACCTTTCACGCTCAAAAAGCGCCTCCGAGAGTGCAGCTTGTGTTGTGAACCCTTACTAGAATGGCACGGTTGTGTTGAAAGTGCTGCGGACGATTGCCGCGACGGTGTCCGGCATCGCCAGCGGTATTTTTCATGCGTCGATGCGAACGGATGAGCCATCGGTTGATCTGAAGCCTGGCGATCCCGCGCCGAACTTTTCGCTGCCGGGCTCTGACGGACGTACTTATCGGCTCCGCGACCTCTCCGGCCACATCGTCGTCGTCGCCTGGTTTCCGAAGGCGTTCACCGGCGGTTGAACCGCGGAGTGCAAGTCGCTCGGGACGAGCGGCGCGATGCTGCGGCGATTCGACGCGCGCTATTTCGCGGCGAGCGTCGATACGCCGGAGACGAACGCGAAGTTTGCGGCGTCGCTCGGGATCGACTATCCGATTCTGAGCGATCCGACGAAAGCGGTGGCGCGCGCGTACGGTGTGCTCGGGCGAAGCGGGATGGCGTCGCGGTGGACGTTCTACATCGGGCGCGACGGCCGCATTCTGGACATCGACAAGCAGGTGCGTGCCGCGTCGCACGGCGCCGACATCGCCGAGCGGCTGCAGGAATTCTCGGGGCGGGTTCAGGGTTCATAGGTCCGGGTTCAAGGTTCGCTGGGGTTCGGCGTTGCGTTCTGCCGAACCGGTCACAAGCTGTCCCACAGGGGTCAGGCTGGAGCGTCTATGGCACTGCTCGATCGATTCCGCGCCCAACCCCGTCAAAAGCACGTCGACCCCGCGGTCCGGCTGGGCTTCGTCCAGGAGATTCCGCTGGAGGAACGCGAGCTGCTCGCGGAGATCGCCCGGGACGATCCAGACACACGGGTCCGCCGTGCGGCCGTCGCCAAGCTGATGGATCCGGCCGCGCTCGCCAGCGTCGCGAAGTCAGACGCGGACGAAGCGGTGCGCGACCAGGCGACCGGGATGCTGCGCGACATCGCCCTCGAAGGATTCGAAGGCGTCGGAGAGGCGGAGAGCCTGGCGGCGGTCGCGAACCTGGGCGGGCTGAGCGACGTGAAGACCCTGGCAGTGGTGGCGAAAACCGCACCGCGCGAGACGACCGCCGCGCACGCGCTGGCCGGAATCACGGACAGTCATGTCCTCGGCTCGGTCGCCCGTCACTCGGAACACGAATCGGTGCGGCGCAGCGCGTTCGACGCGCTTCGCGATCCGGCCGAGATTCTCAGCGTCGCCATCAACAGCGACTTCAAGGACCCCACCGTTAGTGCCGTCGAGCGGTTCACCGAACGGCCGGAGCTCGAGCAGATCGCGGCGCGGGCCAAAAACAAGTCAGCCGCCAAGAGAGCAAAGATGATCCTCCGCGAGATGGACGAGGCGATTACGCGCGCTGCAGCCGCCGAGAAGGACGCCGAGGCCGCGGCGCTGGCCGAGGCCGAAGCGGCCCGCGCCGCCAAGCGCGACGCGGCGGCCCGCGAGCAGGCCGCTCGCGAGGCGGCGACGCGTCAGGCGGCCGAAGAAGCCAGGCGCGCGGAGGAAACCGAGCGCGTCCGCGCGCATGAGGAGGCCGAAGCGCATCGCCGCGCCGAGCACGACGCTGCCGAGCGCGCGCGGCGCGAAGCCGAGGAAGAGGCGGCGCGGAAGGAGACCGAACGGCGCCGTGCGCGGCAGGCCGAGCTGGCCGACGACGCGGTGAAGACCGCCGCCGTCGACGATCTGGCGGCGGCGAGGCGGCAGTTCACGTTGATTCGGCGCGAGTGGAGCGCGCTGGGTCATGTCGACTCGACCGATGCCGACGTCGCGTCGCGATATGCGGAGGCCGACGCGGCATTCGCGGCCCGCGACACCGCGGCGCACGACGAGGAGCAGCGCCACCGTCGCGAGGCGCTGGCGAGGCTTCAGCAGCTGGCCGCGCGACTCGAACCGCTGGCGGCGCGGACCGATCTCACACTGAAGGCCGCCGAGCGTGCGCTGAAAGATCTGCGCATCGCGCTCGGCACGATTCCCCAGCTGCCGTCCAAGCGCGACTACGAAGAGATCGTCCGCCGGCTCAAGGCGGCGCAGACCGCGCTGTCGCCGAAGCTGCAGGAGCTGCGCGATATCGCCGACTGGCAGCGCTGGGCGAACGTCGGCATTCAGGAGCAGCTCTGCGAGAAGATGGAAGCGCTCAAAGCGCTCGACGATCCCGAAGCCATCAGCCGCCAGGTCAGGGATCTCCAGCAGCGGTGGCGCGAGGCTGCGGACGTGCCCCGCGCCCAGGGCGAGCTGCTGTGGCGCCGCTTCAAGGCCGCGCACGACGAAGCGTGGGCGAAATGCGAGTCGTACTTCGCCGAGCAGGCCGAAGCGCGTGCGGCGAACCTGACCAAGAAGACGGCGCTCAGCGAGCGCGCGGAAGCGCTGGCCGAGTCGACCCACTGGATTCAGACCGCCGAAGAGATCAAGAAACTCCAGGCCGAGTGGAAAACCATCGGCCCGGTGACGCGCGGGCAGGAAAAAGCGGTGTGGGAACGGTTCCGTGCCGCCTGCGATCGGTTCTTCTCGCGGCGTCACGCCGATCTCGCCGAGCGGAAGGTCGCGTGGGCCGAGAACCTGGCGAAGAAAGAAGCGCTGTGCGTCAAGGCCGAAGCGCTCGCCGAATCGACCGAGTGGGAGTCGGCCGCCTCGGAGCTTCGACGGCTGCAGACCGAATGGAAGTCGATCGGACCGGTCAAGAAAACACGCTCCGAGGCGATCTGGCAACGCTTCCGTGGCGCCTGCGATCGGTTCTTTACGCGATACGCCCAGCGCCACGATGTCGCCCGCGAGGAACGCGTCGCCGCCCGGGAAGCCATCGTCGCCGAGCTCGAAGGCCTCACCGCCGGCGAGACGGCGCCGGAGGATCTCGCCGCGAAAGTGCGCACGCTGCGCGGAAAATTCCAGCAGGAAGTCGCAGCACGCGGCGTCGACCGCGAGCGTGCGGCGGCGCTCGACGATCGGTTCGGCGCGGCGTTCAAGGCGGTCCTCACACGCTGGCCGCAGGCGTTCGCCGGATCGGATCTCGATCCGGATGCGAATCGCAAGCGCATGGAATCGCTCGTGCAGCGGATGGAGGACCTGGCGAAGTCGCTCGGCGGGCCGGCGTCCGCGGCGGGCCCCGATGCTGCGTTGTCGCCCACCAACCGGCTGGCGGCGATGCTGAAAGAGGCGCTGGCAGCGAACACGATCGGCGGCAAGGTGGACGACGATGCCCGCTTGCGGGCGGCGGCGGAGGATGTGCGTCAGGCGCAGGCGAGCTGGTCGCGCATCGGGTTCGTGCCGGAGGAGGCGCGGCGCTCCCTAGCCGATCGTTTCACTCGCGCGATTCGGGCGGTATCGGAACGGGCAGCACAGGCAGCAAGGCCGGGTGGGTCAGGGAGGTCGGGTGAGTCGAGTAGGCCAGGTGGGCCGGGTAGGTAGAAGTCAGAATCTTTTCCTGACCGACCTACCCGACCTACCCGACCTACCCGACCCACGCGACCTACTGGATCTTGATCAGCTCCACGTCGAACACGAGCATGCCGTACGGCGGGCTCTCGCCTTTGTAGGCCAGGTTCTGCGGAATCCAGAACCGCGCCTTTTCGCCTTCGACCATCAGCGCCACGCCTTCGGTCCACCCCGGAATCACGCCGTTCAGCGGGAAGGTGATCGGATCGCCTTTCACCACGGAGCTGTCGAACATCTTGCCGTCGGTCGTCCAGCCTGTGTAATGAACGGTGACCTGATTCGCGGCGGTCGGATGTTTCGCGCCGACACCCTTTGACAGCACTTTGTAGGCAAGTCCGCTGGCGGTTTTCTTGGCGTCCGCCGGCGGCGCTTTGACATCAGCTGGCGGGCGGTTCGGCATGCCAATGAGCGTGACGTCGAACACGAGCATTCCCTTCGGGCGGTTCTCCTGTCCTTTGTAGGCCAGCCCTTCGGGAATCCAGAGGCGCCGCGTTTCGCCGGGGACCATCAGCTGGATCCCTTCGCTGAAGCCGGCGATCACGCGGGCCACGCCGAACGTTGCCACTTTCCCTTTCGCGACCGAGCTGTCGAACATTTTTCCGTCGGTCGTCCAGCCGGTGTAGTCGACCGTGACCAGGTCGTCTTTCACGGGGTGGTCCTTGCCGGTCCCCGGCTTGATGACCTTGGTGGCGAGCCCCGAAGCAGTCTTCGCGGCGTCGGCCGGCGGGGCCGCGACATCGGGCGGCGCCGGAATCGTCGTTTGCGCCGACGCCGTAGCGGCGGCGAGAGTAATCAGCAGAGCAGGAAGGATACGCATGGGGCCATTGTACCTGTGCTATCCTCCTGCCCGTACCTAGCGGTTCTCCAAGTCTCAACTGACAAGTCTCAAGGCTCAGCGTCACTGAGAGTTGAAACTTGATCCTTGAGAGTTGATAGAGATCCTACCTGCGCTCTCGATCTCGCCGAGTTCGTGGATGTAGGCATCAGCGAGCACACACGAAAGGTGTGCCAAATGCCTCATTTCAAAAAGCTCACGCCCAATCTCCTGGTCGCCAATGTCGAGCGGAGCCTCGCGTTCTACGTGGACACGCTCGGCTTTGCGCGAGGCATGACCGTGCCCGACGCGTCGCCGTTCGTCTTCGCGTCGGTCACCGGCGGCACCGTGGAAATCTTCTTCAACGACGCCGCGGCGGCCGTGAAGGAGTACCCCGCTTTCGCCGGTCGACCGATTGGCGCCACCGGCACGATGTATATCGAAGTCGAAGGCGTGGACGCGCTGCACGATCGGCTGAAGGCGAACGTCCCGATCGTGATGCCGATCGCCACGCAGTTCTACGGTATGCGGGAGTTCGCGATCCAGGACCCCGACGGGTACGTGATTACTTTCGCTCAGCGGGTTAGCGGCGCCTAGTTACCACAGAGGACACAGAGGACACAAAGGTTAGAAACCAAACTCTTGCCTTGGTGTCCTTAGTGTCCTTGGTGGTTGTTCAGCGTCGCGAACCAGCTAGCCGATCGAGTTTCTGCTTCAACGCCTCGAGTTTCTGCCCCGCCTCTCCGAGCTTTCCCTCGGCGGTCAGGCGCTGGTAGTCCGCGAGGTCGCGGGCGGCTTCCCGGATCAGCTCGTTTTGATCGGGCGTAGCAGCGGCAGCCCCTGACGAGGGCGGCGCCGGAGCATTTGGCGCGGACGGCGCCGGCGTGGTCGCGGTCAGCGACGAGGCCGAGCCTCCGAACAGTCGGGCGAGCGCCGACTCGAATGTCGGTCCATACGCCAGCCGATCCTGCAGCGCCAGGACGACGAGCCGCAGCTCGGGCATCGGACTGCGCTCGGCCTGGAGGTAGATCGCTTCGGCATAGAGCAGCGCGCGGCCGACGGGAATCACGATCAGCGCGCCACGCCGCACCCGCGATCCCTGCTGGTTCCACAACGACAACTGACCGGACAGCTCGGCGTTCTGATCGACGCGGGCTTCGATCTGCAGCGGTCCGTCCACGAGTCTGGTCTTGGGAAAGTCGTAGACGATGGCGGTGCCGTAATGCTCCCGGTCGCTGCGGCCGGCAATCCAGCCGATCAGGTTGTTGCGGTTCGCCGGCGTGAACGGCAGGATTTCGACGAACTCCATCGTGCTCTCTTCCGGCAGCTTCATCAGCACGAAGTTCGGTTCCATCGTCTGCGTCGCCTGCTGCCGCTGCGCGGTCGCGGTGACCTGGCTCGCCACGGTCCAGAGATCTTCGCGGTTGTAGAACACTTCGGGCGTGGTCATGTGATACAGGCCGTAGACGGCGGCCTGGAGCGACAGCAGTGTTTCCGGGTAGCGGACGTGCTTGCGCATGCCGGGCGGCATCGCCGATGCGTCCTTGAACAGGCTGGGGAATATCGCGCGATAGGCGGCGATGATCGGATCCTCGGCGTCGAACACGTAAAACGTCGTCGTCCCGTTGTACGCGTCGACGACCGCCTTGATGCTGTTCCGCATGTAGTTGATGCGGTTGCGCCCGAGCCGGTAATGCCGCGAGTACGGGTAGGTGTCCGACGTGGTGAAGCCGTCGAGCATGAAGAACAGCCGGCCCTCTTCGCTGACGACGACGTACGGATCGTCGTCGAAGGTCAGGAACGGCGCCAGAGCGTTGACACGCTCGGTGATGCTGCGTCGCATCAACAACCGGCTTTCCGACGTCACGTCGTCGCTGAACGGCAGTTTCGTGAGATCGCCGCGGTCGATGGCGATGAGCAGGCGGCGGAAGAAACCGCCGATGACGATGCCGCCCGTGCCCTCGTAAGACGTCAGGTTGTTGGTCTCGCCCTGCGGATAGTTGAATTCCTTCTGACGCGTCTTCACGTAGACGTCGGTGGTCGTCAGCTCGCCGAAATAAATCTCGGGACGGGTCACCGTGATGGAAGGAATCGTGCTCTGCACCGGCATGAGATTTATTTC
>Ga0207681_10003096_pt1 | contig 10448 bp, 10 predicted proteins | sample KBSS53metaG_FD_184324 | JGI IMG/M metagenome (GOLD analysis project Ga0207681, IMG submission 184324) | Switchgrass rhizosphere microbial communities from Kellogg Biological Station, Michigan, USA - KBS S5-3 metaG (SPAdes) (version 2) | ecosystem: Host-associated > Plants > Roots > Rhizosphere... | reverse complement strand
CGCGTCGCCGCGTAGCTGGCGATGCGCGCGTCGAGGCGGCCGAGGAACAGCTCGGTCACGCGCCGCGCGACCTGCGTTGAGAGCACGCGTTCGGTCGGCGCATGGAACGAGCCGACGTTCAACGCGCGCGAATGGCGCAGCGCGGCGCTCGCGGCGCTGGGCGCGAACGGCTCGTGCAGGTGGACGAGGTCGAGCGGCGCCCGCGCCAACGCCTGCTCGATCGTGCGCGCGACGTCGATCGGCAGCGAGCCGGCGCGCCGGCCCGCGGGCGCGAACGGCAGCACCTCGCCGACGCCGAGGACGCGGTAGGGCACCTCTGACCGCGCGGTTGGCTCAAGCAGCGCCCTGGGGTGCTCTCTGGCGGCGTGGATCGCCCGGCGCGACTCGCGCACGAGCGCGTTCGAGGTGGACGGCGCGATCACGACGACGCGATGGCCGCGCCGCGTCAGCTCCTCAGCGCAGCGCGCGACCGCACGATTGACCCCGTGCGGCGTCTCCCAGGCGAACGGGGTGACCTGGGCGATCGCGAGGCGCTCGGGCACGCTCTGGAGGATAGACCGGGGGGCGATCAGCCGATCAGCGGCGCAGCATCACGTCGACCGCGCTCTCCGCCGGCAGACGGGCGCCGCGGCGCGGGTACTGGTGCTGCACGAACAGGCGACCGCGGTGCGCGCGCCGCGGCGCGGCGACGGCGCCGACGGTGCAGTCGGCGCGATGCAGCCGCCGCTTCGCGCTCGCGAATCGCAGCCCGACGAGTCGCGGGACGACGCAGCGGCCGGAGGGCGGCACGACCTTCACGATCCCGCCCGTCTCGTCAGTCATCCAGATGTTGCCGTCCGGGCCGGCCGCGAGGTCGCCGGGTGCCGGGGCGTTGCTGGGAGTGTGAAAAATCGTCACGAGCCCCTTGCGCGTCATGCGCCCGATGAGCCCTCTGTTGATCGCGTACCAGAGGTTGCGATCCGGTCCGGCGATGATCGACCCGATCGTGTGGTCTCTCGGCACGCGCGCGTCGAACAGCGTGTAGGCGCCGGCGGTCGTCAGCCGCCCGATCTGCGGGGTCGGCCCGGCGGCCGTGAACCACAGCGCGCCGCCTGGTCCGGCCGTGAGGTCGAACGGTCTCACGCCCTTGGCTCTGAGCGGGAACGGCGTGGGCGCGCCGGCGGGGGTGATGCGCACGAGGCCGCGGAACGTCGTGCCGGCGCTTGGGTGCTCCGGCTCGAGGAAGCTGCCGCCCTCCGTGTACCAGAGCGCACCGTCCGGACCAACTGCGATCTGCTCGGGCTGGCTCGGTCCGTACGTCGAGGGGGAGCGCGTGACCGCGCCGGCGGTCGTCATGCGGCCGACGTTCATGCCGGCGTCGAGCAGCGTGAACCACAGCGCCCCGTCTGGGCCGCTCGCCAGCGAGAGGACCGATCCCGATGGTGGCCCGATCGGGAACCCTCCGCGCAAGGCCCCGTCGACGGTGATGCTCCCGAGCCCGCTGCCGGCGTCGGGCAGCGTCTCCGAGAACCAGATCGCCCCGTCCGGTCCGGCGGCGATCGCGAGCAACGGCCCGGGGGCGGCGAACTCGGTCACGACGCCCGCCGGCGTGATTCGGCCGACGCCGCCCGCGTGCTCGGTGAACCACAGGTTCCCGTCCGGCCCAGCGGTGATCGCAACAGGGCGTCCGGTCAGTCCCTGCGCGATACCGGCGCGGTACTCGACCGTCTGGATCGCCCCGGCCTGCGCGCCGATTGCCGCCAGCACGCACGTCGCGGCCAGCAGCGTGGCGGTAATCGCACGACGTACCCGCATCGCACAGAAGCCTAGTTCGCTACCTGGCGAGCCGCCAGACGTCGCGTCAGGTTGGCGCGGACGTCGGGCCACTCGCGGTCGATCACGCTGTACCACGCGGAGTCGCGATTGCTGCCGTCCAGCAGCACGCGGTGCTGGCGGTGGATGCCCTCGAACTGAGCCGGCAGCGCCGCCATCGCCGCGCGCGAGCGCTCGTTGCGCGCGTCCGTCTTCAGCTCGACGCGGATGCAGCCGGCCTGCTCGAACGCGCGGCCGAGCATCAGCAGCTTCGCCTCGACGTTCATGCCCGTCTGCCACATCTCCGGACCGAGCCACGTCCAGCCGATCTCGACCGACCGATCCCGCTCGCGCAGCTCCAAGAAGCGCGTCGACCCGACCGCCACGCCGTCGGTGCACCGCACCGTCGCGAACGTCACGTCACGCTGCAACGCCCACGCGGAGGCCGCGTCCTCCCGCCACCAGTCGAACCACGACGGCTCATGCAGCGGCACGGGGAGCCACTGCGACACACGGGGATCCGACGCCGCCGCACGCAGGTCCGCGACGTGCCGGTCCTCAAGCGGCTCCAGCACCACGAGCGAGCCGGCGAGCGGCTTGGCGAGGATGTCCCACACGGCGTCGCGAACGATGTCACACCGGCGTCATCCGAGCGCGAACTGACGCGGAGCAGGTTCCGTCTGCGCCGCCGACGGGAACGCGGCGGACATGCTGCGCTGCATCGGACGGGTCGCCTCGTGCCTCGGCGCAGGCGCGCTGCTCGCTGCGTCGCTCGGCGGGTGCGGTGGTGCCGCGGGCGGGCGTCCTGACGCAACCGCCACGACGGGGACCGTGGCGGCGCGGCGGCATGTGGCGCCCGCGGCACAGATGACGCCCCGTCCTGGCTGCATCCCGCGGCCGCTCTCGCGGACGAACGTCTACGCGGCGGAGCGCCCGGGGCGGCTCGCGCCTGCCGCTGCGCACGCGCGCGCGCTCGTGTACGTGCCGAACTCGGACGACGGGACGGTTGACGCGATCTCCCAGCGCACCGGCCGGATCGTCGGCCACTTCCGCGTCGGCCGGCTGCCGCAGCACGTCACGCCCTCGTGGGACCTGCGCACGCTGTGGGTCACGAACGACCTCGGCAACAGCCTCACGCCGATCGACCCGCGCACGGGCAGGCCCGGCACGCCGGTCCCGGTGCTCGATCCCTACAACCTCTATTTCACCGCTGACGGGATGCGCGCGATCGTCGTCGCGGAGGCGAACCGCGTGCTCGACTTCCGCGAGCCGCACACGATGCGGCTGCGCCACCGCCTGCGCGTGCCGCAGTGCCCGGGCGTCGACCACATGGACTACACCGCTGACGGCCGCACCGCGCTCGTCTCGTGCGAGTTCGGCGGGCGCATGGTCGTCGTCGACCTCGTGCACGAGCGCGTGCTGCGGACGCTTCCGCTCAGACGCGGCGCGATGCCGCAGGACGTCAAGCTCTCGCCCGACGGTCGCGTCTTCTACGTCGCCGACATGGCGTCGAACGGCGTCTGGCTGATCGACGCACGCCGCTGGCGCGTGCTGCGGCTGCAACACACGGGCCTCGGTGCGCATGGCCTTTATCCGAGCCGCGACGCGCGCACGCTCTACGTGACGAACCGCGGCGCGGGAACGATCACGCTGATCTCATTCCGCACGCGGCGGCCCTACCGCACCTGGCGCATCCCAGGGGGAAGCCCCGACATGGGCGGCCTTTCCGCCAGCGGGCGTGTGCTGTGGCTGAGCGGCCGCTACGACCGCGAGGTCTATGCGATCGACACGCGCAGCGGCCGGCTCGTGCACCGCATCCGCGTGGGCGCGAGCCCGCATGGGCTGGCCGTCTGGCCCCAGCCCGGCCGCTATTCGATCGGCCACACCGGGATCTTGCGTTGAACCCGCCCGCGGACGCCGCGGGCGGGTCGCTGCCAGCGCCGCCTAGGACTCGCTCGCGGCCGGCGCGGGCGCCGTGGCCCCGGTCGGTTGCGTGCCGGGCATGTCGGCGTACGTGGCGATGAACTGCTCGGTCGCCTCGCGCGCCTCATCGTCTGGGCGCTGGTTGTGCGGCGACTTCATCAGGTAGGAGCTGGGGCCGTCGAGCTGGCCGCCGACGCCGTGGTTCAGCGCCAGCTTGCAGCAGCGCACCGCGTCGATGACGATGCCGGCGGAGTTGGGGGAGTCCCACACCTCGAGCTTCATCTCGGCGATCAGCGGTACGTCGCCGAACGCTCTGCCCTCGAGGCGGATGTGCGCCCATTTGCGGTCGGTCAGCCACGGCACGTAGTCGGAGGGGCCGACGTGGACATCACGCTCGGGCAGGTCGACGCCTGCCACCGACGTCACGGCGTTGGTCTTGGAGATCTTCTTCGACTCCAGGCGCTCGCGCTCGAGCATGTTGAAGAAGTCCATGTTGCCGCCGACGTTGAGCTGCGAGGTGTGCTCGAGCTTCACGCCGCGCTCGTAGAAGAGGCGCGCCAGCGCGCGGTGCGTGATCGTCGCGCCGACCTGCGACTTGATGTCGTCGCCGACGATCGGCAGGCCCGCTCTCCTGAAACGGTCGTCCCAGTAGTCCTCGCGCGCGATGAAGACCGGGATGCAGTTGACGAAGCCGCAGCCGGCCTCGAGCACCTGCTCGACGTACCACTTGGTCGCCTGCTCGGAGCCGACCGGCAGGTAGGAGACGACGACGTCGGTTCTCGTGTCCTTGAGGATCTGGACGATGTCGGCCGTCTGGCCCGGCGCCTTCTCGATCTTCTGCGAGAGGTACTTGCCGAGGCCGTCGTGCGTCATACCGCGGTGCACCGGCACGTCGAGGTGCGGCACATCCGCGAACTTGATCGTGTCATTCTGTCCCGACCAGATCGCCTCGGAGAGGTCCTTGCCGACCTTCTCCTTGTCGACGTCGAAGGCGGCGGTGAACTCCACGTCGCGGATGTGGTAGCCGCCGAGGTCGACGTGCATCAGGCCTGGCACTCTGCCGTTCGCGTCAGCGTCCTTGTAGTACTGGATGCCCTGCACGAACGAGTTGGCGCAGTTGCCGACGCCGATGATCGCAACGCGCACCTTCTCGTGCTGGTAGCGGCCGGCGCCGTTGCTCGAAGTGTCACTCACGGGGAAAATTCCTCCTGGAAGGTCTGGGGGATAGACCCCGCCGGCGCGTGCCGGTTACAGCGGGGCGGAGCGGGACAGCTCCCGCCGGACGTGGAAGATGCGCTGGAAGACGGTGATGGTAGAGAGGCCGGCGAGCACGTACACCGCCGGCGCCAGCAGCTCAAAGTCGCCAATGCCGGCGCCCTTCGCGAAGACGAGGCCGATCGAGAGGATTACGACGCGCACCGCACGGCTTGCGATCCCGACCTTGCATTCGACGCCGAGCGCCTCTGCCCGCGCCCGCGTGTAGGAGACCATCAGCGAGGCGAGCACCGCGATCACGACGGCCGCGACCGCGAGGTCGTCGCCGCGCGAGGAGAAGTAGGCGGCGACCGCCGTCAGCACGATCCCCTCCTCGATGCGGTCGAGCGTCGAGTCGAGGAACGCGCCGAACGGCGTGCCCTTGCCCGACATGCGCGAATAGCGCCCATCGAGCGTGTCCATCACCGAGCCGAGGATGAACGCGACCCCGGCGAGGAAGAACAGCCGCTGCGTGACGAGCACCGCAGCGACCACGTTGCCGACAAGCCCTGTCATCGAGATCGCGTTCGGCGTCAGGCGCGACTCGATCAGGCGGTTGCGCACCGCCGCAGAGAACTCGTCGACGGTGCTCACGCCGCGACCTTCGCCTGCGCCCGCCGGAACGACCACGCCTCCGGCCGCCAGCGGGCGAGCAGCTGTTTCGACAGCAGGGCGGACATGCCGGCCGTCATCGCCCCGAGGAACGCGTCGAAGAAGTAGTGGTTGCCAGTCGCCACGACGACGAACGTGACGAGGAACGGATACAGGAACCACCCGACCTTCAGCGGTCGCGGCCTGACGAGCCGCGCGAGCGGCCAGCCGACCATCAGCGCGAAGCAGACGTGCATCGACGGCACTGCGGCGTACAGGTTCAAGAGCGCGCTGACGGGCTCGTTCTCGACGCGCATACCGGTGAAGGCGGCGACCGAGTCGGTGAAGCCCCACTCCGGCATCAGCCGCGGCGGCGCGGTCGGGTAGGCCGCGTAGCCGACGAGCGCGAAGCCCATCGCGATCATGAACATGTTGCGCACGAAGTAGAAGCTGTCGTTGCGACGCAGGTAGATGTAGAGCAACGCGCCGAACGTCACGACGAAGTGGCTGTTGAGGTACATCCAGTCGGCTGCGTGGATGATCCAGCCGCGGCTCGACGCCCACGCTTGCACGCTCGGCTCGGCGAACACGTGCAGGCTGTGCTCGAAGTTGATGATCTTCGTCGCGTTCCAGGCGGCGACGGCGACCTTCCCGTCCACCGCGCCGCGCACGAGCTGGTAGGCGTAGTAGGCGGTCGCGAAGAGGAGCACCTGACGCGCCGCGTCCGCCCATCCCTGCGGCAGCACACGTCGCTCGATGTTGCGAAGGCCGCGAACCATGGCGAAGCACCGGATCCTATCGGTGTTACCCGTTGTTCACGACGGTCCGATCCCCGCAACGTGCGGCGTGCGAGCCGATCCGCAGGGGCGAGAAGTCCATGGCCAGCCGGACGATCCCGGGCTGGCGCACACGCACGCGCGTCGAGTCGCCGGCGGGCATCACGCAGGCGTCCCCGCCGGTCACCGCCCAGTAGGGCGACCAGCGGACGCGCAGGCGCACCGTCGCGGGGCGCGGCGCGCTCAGCGTGAGCGAGTCCGTGTCCGCCGCGAGCACTCGCGCGGGCGGGTCGGCGAGGGGAGCAGCGTCACGGACCGCGTAGAGGCGCCAGTGCGCGCCGTGCCAGACCTCGCGCAGGTACGGCAGCCCGCGCGCGATCAGCGCCGCCTCCGCGTGCGCGGAGTAGTCGAGCGGCACGTCGGGGACAGCGACCCAGTGCACCGCCATGCGCTCGAGCCAGGCGCGGTAGCGCGCGGGCGTGAGCGGCGCGTCGTCGTAGAAGAGCGCGTTGACCTTGCGGTCGAGTTGCCGCTCCCAGCCGCGTGCGAGCGGGATCACCGACGCGACGTGACGCGCCTCCCAGTGGACCTTCGTGAAGGGGATCTCCAGGCGGCCCTCGGCGCGGCTCGCGCCGAGGCGATCCAGCGCGGCGAGCAGCGGCGCGTAATAGCGGGCATGAACGCTCGGATCGCCCTGCGCGGTGTGCACGTCGCGGATTGCGGGGCCGAGCTGCCACCACAGCAGAACCGGTGCAAGGCACGCGAGCACAAGCCCCCGCCGCGGCCACAGCACGAGCGCGGCGATCGGGCCGGCGCACAGCTGCCCGAGCCGGGCGGCATTGCCGCCGATCGGCGTGTCGATCACGAACACGACGAACGCGAGCAGGGCATACAGCACGGCAGCGGCTCGCAGCACGCGCTGCTCGCGCGACAGCACGACCGCGAGCACAAGCGGAAACACGACGGTCGGCCAGAACGCCGAGACGACGAACAGCTCGCTCCCGCCCTCGGGGAACGCGACCGCCAGCAGCGCGACCGGCGCGAGCGCGGCTGCGGCGACCGTCAGGCCGACCCACGACCGCGCGCCGAGCCAGAACGCCGCCCCGGCAAGCGCCAGGAACAGCGCCGCGACCGGGCTTGCCAACGCGGTGGCAACCGCAAGCGCGACAGCGCCGCAAGCGAATGACCACGAGGGGGAGGGAGCGGCTGAGGCCTCAGCGTCCACTGCTGACGCCGATCGGGCGGGTGGCCCGACAGGACCCGCCCGCCAGCCGCTTGTGAGCACCGCCAAAGAGGCAAGCGCGAACACGAGCCCCAGCAGGAACGTGATCCGCCCACTGAACAACACCGCAGCCGCGCCCAGCGCGAACCACGTCGCGCCGAGCAGTGCATTCGGGCCGAACCGTCGGAAGGCGATCCGCTCGAACAACCACGCCGCCGCCACGACTGAGAGCGCGCCGAGCAGCCGCGCCCCGAGCCAGTGGGCGAGCGGTGGGACGATGACGCTGTAGCCGGGCAGATGATGCCCGCCGTACCACTGCGCATCCCAGATCGCGAAGCCAGCGTGGCCGAACAGCCAGGCGCGGTACTCCCCTGCCGCCAGGTCGAGGCTCGCCGGCTGCCACACGAGGTACACGAGCGCCAGCACCGCCGCGAGCGCGACCGGCGCGATGTGACGCAGGCTCCAAGCGTGAGGCGAACAGGCTTCGGTGCGGGTGTCCTGGCGGCGCTCCGCGAGCAACTCGTCGACCATCGATACGCCCTCCGGCGCGAGGTCGGAAAGCAGACCGCGGTGTTCGTCGGCGATCGATCGATGCGGCTGGCGCTTCACCGCGCGGAGTATCGCGCGGTGAGGTCGCCGCTCAGCGCGCCGACGCGAAGTCGACCGTGTAGATCGCGGAGGCGGCGCCGCCGATCGAGCCGGTCGCGCGGCCGACGCCGACGCGGCGGAAGCTCGTGCCGAGCACGATCGGGCGGTGTATCGGGGAGCCGAGCCAGGTGCGCACAAGCCATGCGGCCTCGCTGCGCGCGCTGCCAGGTGCGAGCCAGCCGAGCACCTCGCCGATACTGCCGGCGTGCCGTGAGGCGACGGCGACGCGGCCGCTCCAGCTGCCGTGGGTGACCGCACCGCTCGCGGCCATCGCGCCCGAGTGCGAGCGGGCTGCATGGTCCATGCGCGCGTCGTCGCGCACGGCAGGCAGGCCATACTGAGCGCGTGCGTGGTTGAGCTCGCGCAGCAGCGCTCTCCCGAACGGGCCGAGCGTGCTTCTCGCCGCCGCGTGGGCCGGCGCGGCCGTCGGCAGCAGCGCGGCCAACGCGCACACGAGCGCGATCAGCGACCGGTCAGCTCTCTTCCAGGAAGGTTGCAATGCGGTCGATCAGATCGGGGCGGTCGAGCCAGGGCCAGTGCCCCGCGTCCTCGAGGAGCACGAGTTCACCCATCGGCAGCTCCGCGGCGTACTGCTCCCCGAAGCGCGACGAGATGAAGGGATCGCGCGCGCCCCAACCTACCAGCGCGGGCATGCCAAGAGATGAGAGATCTCTCCCCGCTTCCGCCAGCAGTTGCTCGGGCGCGCTGCGGTAGAGGCGCAGGATCGCCCGCTGTGTGCCTTGATCGAAGTGACGCAGCGCCGTCTCGACGAACCCGTCCGGAACCTGGCCGCTCGCGAACGCCGGCGCCAGCGCGCGCTTCATCGCCGAGCGCAGCGTCAGCCCCATCGCGATCTCCCCGACGAAGCGCGTGCGCCACAACCGCGCGACGCGGTGCCAGCGATAGCCGGGCAGGAGCGGGACCGCGTTGAGGATCACGAGGCGTTCGATCCGCTCCGGATGGCGCTGCGCGAACGCGAGCGCGGCTGAGCCCCAGTCGTGCACGACGAGCCGCACGCGCTCGACTTCCACGAGCTCGTCGAGAAAGCGCTCGATGAAGTGCGCGATCCCCGCGAGCGAGTAGTCGTTCTGGCCGCCCTTGCCGGAGCGCCCGAAGCCGAGCAGGTCGGGCGCGAGCCCGCCGGTGCGCGGCAGGAACGGCAGCCAGTCGTCGCTGCTGGTGGGGACGCCGTGGACGTAGAGGACGGGGGCGCGGCCGGCGGAATCGGCTCCCGCCCACCCGGCCGCGCGCCAGAAGACCGGCTGGCCGTCCAGCTGCCCGGTGTGCTCGGCGACGTCCACGGGGGCGGCACACTAACGTCCGCCGGCGTGTCGCCCGGCGCCACGATCCCCATCGCCGAGTGGCGGCGCCCGACGCGGCGCCGCGTGAGCGCGATCCGCGACCGCCTGCGCGAGGTCTATGGGATCCCGCTCATGGCGCCGCACGAGCAGCCGCTCGACGAGCTGATCCTGACCGTCCTCTCGCAGTCGACGAACGACCGCAACCGCGACGTCGCTTACGAGCGGCTACGCGAGCGTTTTCCGTCGTGGGAGGCCGTGCTGAACGCGCCGCTGGCGGAGGTGGAGGAAGCGATCCGACCCGGTGGGATCTCGAAGGTCAAGAGCGAGCGGATCCAGGCGATCCTGCACGCGATCGACGCGGACGACCGCAACCGGTCCGCGCCGGACGCACCGATGGACCTCGCGTGGCTGCGCGACGTGCCGGTGCCTGACGGCCAGGCCTACCTCTGCAGCCTGCCCGGCGTCGGCCGCAAGACGGCTGCGTGTGTGTTGCTGTTCGCCTACGGCCTGCACGACGTGCCGGTCGACACGCACGTCTCGCGCGTCGGCATGCGCCTGCACCTGCTGCGGCCGGGCGCGCCGTTTGAGGAGCTGCACGACGCGATGCTCGCGCTCACGCCGCCGGGCGAGGAGCTCGAGCTGCACGTCAACCTGCTGCGCCACGGCCGTCGCACCTGCCATGCGCGCAGACCGGACTGCGCGAACTGCGCGCTGCGGCGCATGTGCCCCAGCAGGCGTGTGTAGTAATCGAGCCGCGGTTTCGCGCAAGATCTACTACACTCTCGCTTAGATTTCTTCCCCTCAAGAACACGCAGCATCGAAGGAGACCACGCCCATGGGCAAGACGATCGGCATCGACCTCGGCACCACCAACAGCTGCATGGCCGTCCTCGAGGGCGGCGAGCCCACGGTGATCGAGAACGCCGAGGGCGGTCGCACGAC
>Ga0207681_10003087_pt1 | contig 10459 bp, 7 predicted proteins | sample KBSS53metaG_FD_184324 | JGI IMG/M metagenome (GOLD analysis project Ga0207681, IMG submission 184324) | Switchgrass rhizosphere microbial communities from Kellogg Biological Station, Michigan, USA - KBS S5-3 metaG (SPAdes) (version 2) | ecosystem: Host-associated > Plants > Roots > Rhizosphere >... | reverse complement strand
ACAGCTGGGCACCGGCGCGGCGCGCCAATGCGTCGTTCCTGCGCCAATCGGGAAGCCTGCGCGGCCTCACCGACCTGCGGCGCGGACTCGTGCTCGACCTCACTCCCGAGGTCACGCAGCGCACGATGGGAGAGCCGGAAGCCGTCGGGCCAGCGTGGCGCTATGAGGCGGAACGCCCCCGGATCGGCGGCAACGTCCGCTGGGGGATGAGCAACAACTTCACGCTGAACGGCACCGTCAACCCGGATTTCTCGCAGATCGAGTCCGACGCCGGCCAGGTGGTCTACGATCCGCGGCAAGCGCTGTTCTTCGCCGAGAAGCGGCCGTTCTTCCTCGACGGCACGGAGTTCTTCAACACGCCGAAGAACCTCGTCTACACGCGCCGCATCGTGCAGCCCGTGGCGGCGGCCAAGGTGACGGGCAAGATCTCGGGTTTCAGCGTCGGCGTGATGGAGGCCGTGGACGGGACGTCCGGCTCGGCCGACGGCGCCGGTCACCCCGTCTACAGCATCGCGCGGCTCCAGGGCGACATCGGCACGCGGTCGAAGCTCGGCGTGACGCTCACCGACCGCACCGAGGGCGAGCGGTACAACCGCGTGGCGTCGGTGGACGCGCGGCGCGTGTTCGCCGGCATCTACAGCGCCCAGGGGCAGTACGCGCACAGCTTCACTCGGCTCACGCCGGCCTCGGCGAGCACGAACGCACCGCTCTGGAACGCGGTGCTCAGCCGGAATGGCAAGTCGTTCAAGTTCCGCTATGCGTTCGACGCGGTGGACGAGCGCTTCCGCACCCAGAGCGGCTTCATCGGCCGTGGCGGCATCGCGCAGGGGCTGCTCGACCAGTGGTACACCTACTATCTGAAGCCCGGCCGGTTCATTGAGTCGGTCACGTACGACCCCACGTTGTTCTACACGTGGACGTACAGCGCGCTGATGCACCAGCGCGAGGCCCTGGAGAAGAAGTTCCACAATCGCATCGCCGTCACGGCGAAGGGCGGCTGGAGCGCCGACGCGACGGTGATGACCGAGACGTTCGGCTTCGACCCCGTGCTGTACGCGAACTACCGCGTGCTGCGCGGTCCGGGTGACACCGCCGCATTCACCGGCTCGCCGCGCATCGGCAACCGTGACTTCGCCTTCTCGCTCAACACGCCGCAGTGGAAGCACGTCTCGCTCTCGGCGTACTATCTGTGGGGCAGCGACGAGAACTTCCTCGAGTGGGCGCCGGCCGACATCATCTTCGCCAACTTCACGGCCGAGGTGCGGCCCACGGAGCGCCTGCGCGTGACGACGAGCTACATCAAGCAGCGTTACGTCCGCCAGACCGACCACACCCAGGTGGCCGACACGCGCATCCCACGCCTCAAGCTCGAGTACCAGATCGCCCGCCCGCTGTTCGTCCGGCTCGTCGGCGAGTACGCGAGCTCCGAGCAGGACGCGCTCCGCGACGACGGCCGCACGAACAAACCGCTGCTCGTGAACGGCGCGCTCAGTCCCGCCTTCACCGACGGCACCTTCCGCTCCGACTTTCTCCTCTCGTATCGACCGGTCCCCGGCACCGTGTTCTTCATGGGCTACGGCGCCGGCTACGCCGACACCCGCACCGATCCGCGCAGCTTCACGATCCCGCGGTCACTCGGACTGCCGGGGCTGACGATGACGGACAACGTGTTCTATGTGAAGGCGAGTTATTTGTACCGTTTGTAGCGCGATGCGCTGTGCGCGTTGCGCTGTGCGCTACATTGGAACGGCCTCGGGACGCAGGAGCTTCCCGAGGCCGTCGCTCATAGCGCATCGCGCAACGCGGCGCGCCCTATCGCGGATACTTATTGATCACTGCCGGCTCCCTCGGCGGCGCGCTCGCGCGGAGCCTCGCCGCCCGCGCCTCCACCTCGGCCGGCTCGCGCGGCCATTGGGTCGTCAGCTCCACGCCCGACGCGGTCGAGAAGAACTCGTCCTCTAGCCGCGCACCCCACCCCGCGTACTTCGCGCGTGCCGCGGCCGTCTTGGCGAGGAAGGCCTCGTTGCGAGGCGTCTTGGCGATGATCGCGTCGATGTTGCGCCGCACGTACGCGCCCATCTCGATCATGAACACGGTGCCCGGCTCCAGCGTCGGGAGCATCGGGTCGTGCACGTCGAGTCCCACGCCGTGCCCCACCGAATGCATGTAGTAGAGGAAGTACTGCAGGCAGCCGCCGTCCGCGCCCTTGTAGCAGTTCTCACCGGGCAGAGGATCGAACGTCGCCTCGGGCGACTCGATGAGTCCCAGCCGCGCCAGCCCCGCCGCGAGCGTGCGCCGCGCCGAATCGTTCACCACCGCCCAGTTCGCGCGCGACTTCGCCGCCGCTTCGCCCTTGAGCTGTGCGTCGAGCACCACCTGATAGAACGCGCGCTGGTCCGCAGAGAAGCGGCCGTTCACCGGAATCGTGCGCGTGAAGTCGGCGACGTAGTCGTGGTACGCGGCGCCGACGTCCATAAGCACCATGCCGTTGTCCGGCAGCTTGGCGTCGTTGGCCTCGTAGTGCAGCGTCGTCGCGTTGTCCCCGGACGCCACGATCGGCGGGAAGCCGTCGGCGCCGTCCGCACCATTTCTGCGATACGCCGACTTGAGCGCGGCCTCGAGCTCGAACTCGTATCGCCCGGGCGCCGTGGCCGCGACGGCGGCGTCGAACCCGATGAGCGTGAGCTCCGCCGCTTTCCGGATGAGGTCGAGCTCGCGAGCACTCTTGATCGCGCGCAGGCGATTGATCGGCTGCTTCGCGCTGCGCGTCGCGACCGACTTCTCCTTCCGCAGCCCGGCCAGCAGCTCGCCCAATGGGCCGGTCGAGCCGGTGTCGTTCGCGACGAGCAGGGTGTCCGAGGCGCCGAGCGCCGCGCGCACCGCGGCGACGAGTCCCTTCGTCGACGACGCGGCCACCCCTGTGCGCGCTCGCGCGCCCTCGACGCCGAGCCGCGTGCCCGTCCATACCTCCGCCGCCGGTTCCTTGTCGGCGACGAATAGCTGCTCGTCGGCCACGCCGCCGTGCACCTTCATCAGCAGCGCACCGCCCGGCTCGCTCAGCCCCGTGAGATAGAGGTAGTTCTGATCGGGGACGTAGCCGTTCCGGCTGATCTCCGATTCCGGCGCGGCGACGACGACGAGCGTGCCCTCTCCGATCGCGCGGGCCAGGGCGGCGCGGCGTGCTGCGATCTCGGTCTTCACGTCCTGCGCGTCTGCACGGGACGTGGCGAGCAGGAGAAGCGCGACGATGACGAATCGAACGGCGTTGCGGGCGATGGGCACGGATTCCATGGAAGAGGGTCGCGAGCGAGCGCGGCGGCCGGCCGGCCGACAGGAAGATCGCGTGCGGCGGCAGGGCTCACTTGGATGATACTGCCTGTGTCCGGCGCGAGTGAATGGCGGAGCGCGTGCCGCACGGCCTAGATTCCCGCCTCCGCCGCGCTCGCCAGCGCGTGCCGTGTGCCACTCCGCGCTCCCCTCGATGGACGACACCGCCCCCATCATCAGAGTCCAGAACCTCGTCAAGAAGTTCGGCGACGTCACCGCGGTCGACGACGTGTCGTTCGACGTGCGCCGCGCCGAGATCTTCGCCTTCCTCGGGCCCAACGGGGCGGGGAAGACGACGACCATCCGGATGCTCACCACGCTGCTGCATCCGACGAGCGGCTCGCTCGAGCTCGACGGCCTCGATCCGACGTCGCGACGGAACGAGGTGCGCCAGCGCATCGGCGTCGTCTTCCAGGACCCGAGCCTCGACCAGGACCTCACGGCCTGGGAGAACATGGACATCCACGGCGTCCTGTACGGCGTGCCGCGTCGCGAGCGGCACGAGCGCGCCGAGAAGCTGCTCGAGCTGTTCGAGCTCGCCGACCGGAAGAAATCGCTCGTGAAGACCTTCTCCGGGGGAATGCGTCGCCGGCTCGAGATCGCGCGAGGCCTGCTGCACACGCCGCGCGTCCTCTTCCTCGACGAGCCGACGCTCGGCCTCGATCCGCAGAGCCGCAATCAGATGTGGACGCACGTCCAGAACCTGAACCAGTCCGACGGAGTGACGGTGTTCCTCACGACGCACTACATGGACGAGGCCGACCGCGTCGCCCATCGCATCGCCGTGATCGATCACGGTCGCATCGTCGCCATCGGGTCGCCGGCCGAGCTCAAGACCCGCACGAACAGCGAGTCGCTCGAGCAGGCGTTCCTCGCGCTCACGGGATCGGCGATTCGCGAGGAGTCCGTCGGCGCCGCCGACCGCATGCGCGAGGCGGCCCGCATGTGGAGGAGACGATGATGCGCGTCGTCTTCGCTCTCTGGATGCGCGAGGTGCGCAAGTATTTCCGTTCGCCCGCCCAGATGCTCGGCACCCTCGGCTCGCCGGTGATGTATCTCGGCGTGCTCGGGTTCGGGCTCGGTCCCATCTTCCAGCGCGCCGGCGAGGGGAGCTACCTCCAGTTCATGGCGCCGGGGATCATGTGCATGACCATCCTCTTCACCTCGACGTTCTCCGGGATGGCGCTGCTGTGGGACCGGCAGTTCGGCTTCCTCAAGGAGACGCTCGTCGCTCCCGTGCCGCGGCTCACGATCATGCTGGGACGAACCGTCGGCGGCGCGACGGTCGCGCTCTTTCAGGGACTGCTCGTCTTCCTCGTCAGTCTGATCGCCGGGTTCCGCCCGGCGCACGTGCTCGTCGTGCCGACGGCGATCCTCGTCATGGCTCTCGTCGCGCTCGTCTTCTCGGCGATGGGGACGATCATCGGCTCGAGTCTCAAGGAGATGCAGGGGTTCCAGATCATCATGAACTTCCTCGTGATGCCGATCTTCTTTCTCTCCGGTGCGCTGTATCCGCTGCGCAACCTGCCCGTCGCGCTGACGGTGCTGACGCGCATCGATCCGTTGACGTACGGCGTCGATGCGCTGCGCGGCGTGCTGATCGGCAACACGCATTTCGGTCTGGCATTGGACATTCTTGCTCTCGCATTCGCCGCGATGTTGTTGCTGATGCTCGGTGCGATGCGATTCTCGAAGATCGAGGTGTAGCGCGCGAGCGAATCGCGAAACAAGTGTGCAAACCATCCGTACGACTGGTGTGTCCCACTGCACGTGCTCACAGTCCCTGCCGGCCGGACATGTCACTGATGACGTCGTCCCTCGCTCGGCGAGGCACGCTTGCCAACACATCAGTTCGAGGTTGCCCACTATGCTGTATACGTTGCTCGCCTCCGCGCTCGTATCTGCGTCAGCGCACGCCATGCCCATCGCTCGTCCCGCCGCACAGGAGCACGTGTTGCTCGATACTGCTGTCGCCGCGCCCGTCGCGAAGCGACTCACGCTCGACCTCCGTGCGGGCGGCTCGATCCGGATCGTCGGCGCGCAGGACAAGGTCGTACGCATCCGCGTGACCGAGAACGGTCGCGCGTGCGGTGATTGCGGTGTGCAGCTCGATCAGGGTGCCGACGGCATTCAGGTGCGCAGCACGCGCTCCGGTACCGGCGGCGCCGAGCTTCGCTTCGAGATCGAGGTGCCCGAGCACTTCGACGTCGATCTCACCTCCGCTGGTGGTCCCGTGAGCATCGAAGGTGTCGACGGCACGATCAAGGGTCTGACGGAATCCGGTGAGGTCGAGGCGCGCCGGCTCTCGGGGAGCGTCGATCTCGAGACCAGAAAGGGCAACGTCACGCTGCGCGAGTCGTACGTGAGCGGCCGGGTGCACACCGTGGGTGGCCGAGTGCTGCTCGAGGACGTGAGCGGCACGGTCGCGGGGACGTCGGGGAAGGGGAAGGTGATCGAGCGTCGAGTTCAGCGGGGCTGAGATCGAAGGGCACGGCTGTACTGAGCCGACTGACGTACAGCGCGCCCAGCATCGACCGGACAGCGCGGATTGCGCGTCAGTTCCTGACCATGGACTGGGACGGGCGCGCAGAACGAACCGCCCTCGGTGAGCGACGTCTCATCGAGGGCGGCTTCACATTCGTGGGGCCGGGCTGCCGATCCGGTTACGTCAGTCCTATCAGCCGCGAAGTACGGCGGCGCCCGTCAGTCGCTCTCCGGCCCGGGCTCCAGCTCTGCACCGCCGCTGCCGGCCGATCCGAACTTCGGTGACGTCCAGACGCCGGTCGTGGTGCGCGGCGGGTTGGGACGGTCCCTCATCGGATCTTCGTTCGACTGCGACGCATCGAGCGGCTCGTTCTGCTCGACGTCGCGCTCGTCGCGGTCCTCCGGGTGTGGACGCTTGTCGTCGGCCATGCGGGTGCTCCTGATCGGGACAGCACATGCTCTTGCATGGCATGTGCCCCCTGCGGTTGCAAACCGGCCTCAGCCTACGCGCTCACCGCGTCGTAGATGACGATCTTCTTCCACGAGCCGCCGCACTGCTCGCGGAAGCGATCGTGGATCGGGTGCACCTGATAGGCCTCGTGACCGGCTTCGTCGGCGAACGCCACGATGAGGGCGTACGAATATCCCCGATCGATGATCTCGCGATCCGTGGGGGCCGGTGTGCCGATGAAGCCCTGCTGCACGGTTTCGATCGTCGTGAGCGAGCGGATCCCGTCGACGAACCGGGTCGTCGCCTCGGGGGAGAGATCGTCGCGCAGCCAGAAATAGACGGAGTGGGTGAACATGCCGGGGATCGGAGGATCGCGGGTTCGGAAGTTCGGAGTAGGACGCTCCCGAACCACAAGCTAGTCGGGCGCCACACGCTTCGCGCCTTGACCAACACGGGCACTTTCGCACGAGCACTCACGGCACTCACGGCACTCACGGCACTCACGGCACTCACGGCACTCACGGCACTCACGAGCACTCACGAGCCCACGACCCCGCGACCCCACGAACCGCGAACGCAGAAGGGCGCCGCGACATCGTCGCGGCGCCCTTCTGCATCGAGCCGAGGCTCGACTAGAAGCCCGTGTTCTGCTTCAGGTTCGGGTTGAGATCGAGTTCCGTCTGCGGGAGCGGCCAGAGGTATGCCCGGACCGGGAACTGCCGCGCCGACGCCGGCTGACACGCGCGCACGACCGTCGCGGCCGCGTTGACGTAGTCGATGCCGCACACCGCGGGCGCCGGCATCACCGTCTCGGCGATCTTCCACCGGCGGATGTCGAACAGCCGGAGTCCCTCGAACGCCAGCTCGACGCGCCGTTCGTTGCGGATGAGCTCACGGGTCAGCGTCGCGACGGGGGGCATGTTCACGCTCGGGCGCTGCCGAACGAGATTGAACGCGGCGAGGGCCGTCGGATCGGCTCCCTGACCGAGCTCGAACTTCGCCTCGGCGTACATCAACAGCACGTCGGCGTAGCGCATCAGGATGATGTCGATGCCGCCGTTGCCGCGGTCGGCCTTGTCCGTGAGGTCGATGTACTTCCGGATGTTGAACCCGGTCACCGAGGCCTGGGCGTTCTGCAGGTCGATCGCCTCGGGCCTGGTGGAGATGCCCTTCGGCCGTGAGTCGAACACGTTCCCGTCCCACGTCGTGCCGGGATAGAGAATCGTGAACGCCAGCCGCGGATCGCGGTTCGACGTGTACGACAGCGTGTCCGTGGGCCCATTCCAGGGCTTCGCGACGTACAGCGGCGACGTCGTGATCGGCAGGCCGTCCTTCATGTAGTACGCGTCCACGAGCTGCCGGATCGGGACCACCGACGCGGTGCCCGAATTGGTGAACGGCGCATACTCGCCGAAAATGTTGTTGTTCTGGCCCGACGCCTGAGTGGTCTTCGCGTAGTTGTGGGTGAAGATCCGCTCCTTGCTGGTCTCGCCGGCGTACAGGAACAGCTCGCCGTAGTTCGGGTGCAGCGAGTACACGTTCGCGTCGATCACCTGCTTCGCCGCGTCCGCCGCGACCTGATAGCGACCCGCGTACAGCGCCGCGCGCGCCTTGTACGACACGGCTGCCCACTTCGTTGCGCGGCCGATGTCGTTCCCCGTGTACGAGACGGGGAGCACCGCCGCGGCCTCGTCCAGATCCTTGATGATCTGGTCGTAGATCTGAGGGACCGTGGCGTTCGTGAGCTGCCGTGCCTCGTCGTCCGTCATCGGAGTGAGAGGCATCGGCACGGGGCCGTACGTCGCGACGAGCTGCAGGTACAGCACCGCGCGGAGGAACTTCGCCTCGGCGACGTATCGGTTCTTCTTGGTCGGGTCGATCTTGCCCGCCGGAATGCGGTCGATGTTGCCGAGCAGGATGTTGGCTTTCGCCACCCCTGGGAACCAACCCTCCCATCTGGTGGGGTTCGTCGCCGTCCGGGCCCACCGCTCGCGCCCGTACACGCTCTGCGGGTCGAACGTACCGTCGGAGAAGACGTAGCGGCTGTCGAACTGGCGGTTGACGGCGCCGTTGTCCGTCATCCCATCGTGGCCGATGATCTCGAACCAGTCCGGAAGCGCGGCGTAGACCCCGTTGAGCGTCAGGACGGCGTCGTTCTCCTGTGTCCAGAAGATCTCGTCCGACACCGTGGTCGGTGACGTGACGTCCAGGAGCTTGTCCGCCGACTGACAGCCGACGAACGGCATCGTCAGGACGAGCGCGCCGAGGATGAGTGTGCGTCTATTCATCTGAGGGGAAAGTCGAGGCATGAGGGAGAGGAATCAGAAGCCGAGGCTCGTTCCGATGCTCCAGTTGCGCGTCTGGTAGTAGTACGTGGCGCGCGTGGAGCCCGGGTTCGCCTCGGGGGGCACGATCCCCTTCAGCGGCGACCAGGTGTAGACGTTGGTGCCCGCGATGTAGAGGCGGGCGCTGCTCAGACCACTCCGCGCCACGAGTCGCCCGGGCAGCGTGTAGCCGAAGTTCAGGTTCTTGAGGCTCACGTAGCGGCCATCGCGGACGTACCACGAGTTCGAGCCCGGCGCGTTCTGGTTGTGATCCGAGCGGAAGGTGAACCGCGGCCACTTCGCGTCGGTGTTCTCCGGCGTCCAGTAGTCGAGCAGGTACGTCGCGAAGAAGTTCTCCCACGTCGGTCCCTCGATCAGCGCGCCGTCGAGGAAGACGTCCTGTTTGCCGACACCCTGCACGAGCAGGCTCATGTCGAAGCTCCGCCATCCGGCCGAGAGGTTCGAGCCGAACGTGTAGTGCGGGAACCGATCGCCGATGACGACGCGGTCGAGCGCGTCGATCTTCTTGTCGCCGTTCTGGTCCTTGTACTTGAGGTCACCCGGCGCGGTCTTCGCGTTCTGCGCCGCCCAGGCCGCGACCTCGGCCTGCGTCTGGAAGATGCCGACCGCCTCGATGCCGAAGATCGCGTCGATCGGCTCGCCGAGACGACGGATGTACGGCGAGGAGATCTGATCCCCACCCGGCAGGTTCGTGATGCGGTTCTTGTTGTTGGCGACGTTGAATCCCACCGAGTAGTTCAGCTGGCCGATGTTGTGACGCCAGTTGAGCGCCGTCTCCCAGCCGGTGTTCTGCACCGCGCCGGCGTTCGACGTCGGGGACGTGTAGCCGATCAGGCTCGACACCGGCACGGCGATGAGAATGCCGCTCGTCAGCTTGTTGTAGACGTCGCCGGTGAACGTGAGCCGGTTGGAGAACATCTCGACGTCGACGCCGACGTTCGTCTGCTCCGTCGTCTCCCAGCTGATGTCCGGGTTTGCCAGACGGCCCGGGATGGCGCTGCTCGCCAGCGCATTGTTGAAGCTGTAGTTGAGCGTGTTGATGTTGAACGTCTGCTGGAACAGGTAGTCGGCGATGCGGTCGTTGCCCAGCCGGCCCCACGAGCCGCGCAGCTTCAGGTCGTTGACGGGGCCGAGATGGTTGCGGAGCACCGGCTCGTCCGAGATGCGCCAGGCGAGCGACGCCGACGGGAAGGTGCCGTACTTCGTGTTCGGTCCGAACCGCGACGAGCCGTCGTGGCTGAGGTCGACCTCGGCGAGGTACCGGTTGTTCCAGCTGTAGTTGAGGCGCGCGAACTGCCGGACGAGACGTGTCTCACTCGCGCTGCCGCCCGAGAACTGGAACGACGCGTCGCCGTTGCCGGGGAGCTGCAGCTCGTTGTTGTAGGCGCCCTGCCGCTGCGCGGTGTTGCCGTCGAAGGTCGTCTGGCGCTGCTCGTAGCCGACCAGGCCGTGAAACAGGTGCGCGCCGAGCGTGCGCTCGTACTCGCCGGTGAGCTGCGCGTCGAAGTTGAAGTCGTTGTTCCGCCGGTCGAACGAGTTCGTCCGGACGTTGTTCATGCGCGCCGTCGTGGGGTTCACGAACGGGTCGAACAGCGTGTAGGTCGGCTGGAACTCGAGCTGCCGATTGTCCTTGTTGTCGGCCGAGAACTGCGCGCCGAACTTGAGGCCGTTCTCCATCGCGTAGCTCGCGAGGGTGTTGAGCGACGTCGTGATCCACCGATCCTTCACCCACCCCTGCTCGCGCAGCAGAGCGAGCGGGTTGTACTGGTTCGACCGGTTCCAGCTGTAGGCGCCATCCGGATACGTCGCCAGCACCGTCGGCGGCGTGTCGTGGATCGCGCGGAACTGTGCA
>Ga0207681_10003085_pt1 | contig 10462 bp, 12 predicted proteins | sample KBSS53metaG_FD_184324 | JGI IMG/M metagenome (GOLD analysis project Ga0207681, IMG submission 184324) | Switchgrass rhizosphere microbial communities from Kellogg Biological Station, Michigan, USA - KBS S5-3 metaG (SPAdes) (version 2) | ecosystem: Host-associated > Plants > Roots > Rhizosphere... | reverse complement strand
TCGAGCGGTGCGCCGCGCGGCGAAGCGCTCGACGCGGTCGAGACGATGATGACTGCGGCAGAGCGCGGCATCCCTGTCGTCGCGTGCGACGTGCCGAGCGGCGTCGACGCCTCGACGGGCGAGGTCGCGGGATCGGCGGTGCGCGCGGTTGCTACGGCGACGTTCCACGCCGCCAAGCCGGGGTTGTGGATCGCACCCGGCAAGCAGCACGCCGGCGACGTGACCGTCGTCGACATCGGCATCCCAGCCGACGGCCGGCCGCCGGAGGGCGACGCGAACATCGGGCTGATCGGCGATGCCGTGCTTGCGACACTGCCGGAGCGCGGCGCGCAGGCGACGAAGTTCGACGGCGGCAATGTGCTCGTCTGCGGCGGCTCCGTCGGCCTCACGGGTGCGCCGTCGATGGCGGCGGAGGGCGCGGCGCGGGCCGGCGCCGGCTACGTGACCGTGCTCGTGCCGGCGTCCCTCAACCTCGTCTTCGAGCTGCGCGACGCGGAGGTGATGAGCGTGCCGTTGGCCGACAGCGGCGGCGCGCTGACGCCCGAGGCCGCCGAGCAGGCGCTCGCACGCTGCGAACGCGCCGACGCGTTGGTGCTCGGCCCGGGCCTGGGCCGCAGCGACGGTGCGGCGGTGTTCGCGCGCGAGCTGGCGCTGCATGCGCCGCTGCCGCTGCTGCTCGATGCCGACGGGCTGAACGCGCATGCCACCGGAGCCGCGCTGCAGCGGCTGGCGGGGCGGACGGCCCCGACCGTCTTGACGCCGCATGGCGGCGAGCTGGCGCGCCTGCTGGCGATCGACGGCGACGCGGTGCGTAGCCGGCGGCTTGCCTGCGCGCGGACGGCGGCGACTCGCGCCAACGCGATCATCGTGCTGAAGGGCGATGACACGCTCGTCGTCGAGCCGAAGGAGGAGGGGCGTGTGGCGGTCAGCCGAGGCGACGCGCCGGCGCTTGCGACCGCCGGCACGGGCGACGTGCTGTCCGGTGTGATCGCGGCGCTGTTGGCGCGCGGCGTGGAGCCGTTCCACGCTGCCTGCGCCGGCATCGAGCTGCATCGCCGCGCGGGGAGGCTGGTCGGCGCGCGCCTCGGCGTGGAGGGGGCGATGGCGCGGGACGTCGTCGCGCTGCTGCCGTATGCCCGGCGCGCGGACTAAAGAGCCGGCCCACCCGCTAGGCTGCGCCCACGTGCCGACCGTCGCCGACATCATGGAGCGGGATCCGGTGACCGTCCGGCCGGAGGACACCGTCGAGGCCTTGCTGCGCACGCTGCGCGAGCACGAGCTGCCGGGCGTCCCCGTCGTCAACGGCGGCGGCCGCTGCATCGGGATCGTCACCGAGTCAGACCTCGTCCTGCGCGACGAGGAGGAGGACCTGCGCCTTCCGCTGCACATCGACCTGTTCGGCGGGACGATCTTCCTCGGTCCGGTCAAGCGCTTCGAGGATCGCCTCAGGAAGGCGATCGCCGCGACCGTCGAGGACATGATGACGCGCGATCCGATCGTCGTCGCGCCCGACACGGACCTGCACGACGCCGCACGCCTGATCGCCGAGCACCGCCACAACCGCTTGCCCGTCGTGGAGCACGGCCGGCTCGTCGGCGTCGTCACGCGCCTTGACGTGCTCGAGGCGCTCGTCACCGCGGAGTAGCGATGTCGCCGCGCGCGCTCGCATGAGCGACGATCCGCTCGCGATCGCGCGCGAAGCGCTCGCCGAGGTGCCGGCGTGGCTTGTCGGCGGCGCGGTGCGCGACCGGCTGCTAGGGCGGGCCACGACCGATCTCGACGTCGCGGTCGCCGGCGACGTCGAGGCCGCGGCGCGGAGGCTCGCGCGCGCCGCGCGCGCTGCGGTCTTCCCACTCTCTGAGGACTTCGGCGCCTGGCGCGTCGTGGCGCGCGGGGGTGCGTGGCAGGCAGATCTCTCGCCGCTGCTCGGCGAGAGCATCGAGCAGGACCTCGCGCAGCGCGACTTCACGGTCAACGCGATCGCCGAGCCACTGGCGGGCGGCGAGCCGGTCGACCCGACCGGGGGACGGGAGGACCTCGCCGCACGACGATTGCGGATGGTCTCGCCGGCGGCGTTCGAAGCCGACCCGCTGCGCGTGCTGCGACTGCCGCGCTTCGCATGTGAGCTGGCGCTCGGCGCCGAGCCGGCGACGATCGATGCCGCCGCACGGCACGCGACGGGGCTCGGGCACGTGTCCGCCGAGCGCGTGTTCGCCGAGTTCAAGCGGATCGTCGCCTCGCCCGATCCGCTCGCCGGGATCGAGCTGATGGAACGCGTCGGCGCGGTCGACGTCGTGCTGCCCGAGCTGGCGGCGCTCGCGGGCGTCGAGCAGAGCGCCTACCACCACCTCGACGTCTACCGGCACACGCTCGCGGTGCTGTCCGAAGCGGTCGCGCTCCAGCGCGATCCCGCCGGCGTCTTCGGCGCCGAGCACGGCGCGGCCGTCGCCGCGCTGCTGGCCGAGCCGCTCGCCGACGAGCTGACGCGGGGCGACGCGTTGCGCTTCGGCGCGCTCCTTCACGACGTCGCCAAGCCGCAGACGCGCGCGGTGGGCGACGAGGGACGCGTCTCGTTCTGGCACCACGACGCGCAGGGGGCGGAGCTTTCGCGGGACATCCTCGGGCGGATGCACGCGAGTGAGCGGCTGCGCGCACACGTCGCCGCGCTCACACGCCATCACCTGCGGCTCGGCTTCCTCGTGCGCGAGCGGCCGCTGCCGGCGCGCGTGGAGTACCGCTATCTGAAGGCGTGCGAGCCGGTGGAGGTCGACGTCACGCTGTTGTCGGTTGCCGACCGCCTCGCGACGCGCGGTCGCAGATCGGACGCGGCGATCGCGAAGCATCTCGGGCTCGCGCGCGAACTGATCGGCCCCGCGCTGGCGTGGCGCGAGCACGGCCCGCCGGCGCCGCTCGTGCGCGGCGACGAGCTGGCGGACGCGCTTGGGATCGCGCGCGGACCACAGTTGGGCACGCTGCTCGCCGAGCTGGAGGAGGCCGCCTATGCCGGCGAGCTGACGACGCGCGAGCAGGCCGTCGCCTACGCGCGCACGCTGCTCGGGCCCGACGGGGACGACGCGTAGGCGCTTGCCAGACGCCGCGCGATCGCGGTGCAGAGCGTCACCGCGTCGCTCACGCGATCGTGGTCGACGTTGTCGGCGGTGTCGGTCGGCCAGTGGTAGTTCGATGGGACCTTCAGCTCCGTCACGGAGCCGATCGCGACCGTCGGGTAGCCGGCGCGCAGCGCGATCAGCCCGTCGGTCGCGTTGCGGAAGCGCAGGCCGCGGCCCAGCTCGACGCCGCTCTCCTGTGCACACGCGCTCACGAGCATCTTGAAGTCGTCGGGGTACTCGCGCATGTGCAGCATCCCCTCGCCCTCGATCAGCGTCAGCTGCGGCGATCCGACCGTGTCGACGCACACGACGTGCGTGCGGTCGCGCGGCATGGCAGGGAAGTGGCGGCGGGCGAACGCCTGCATGCCCTCCATGAAGCCCTCCTCCGAGCCGGTCGAGACGAGCAGCACGCGCAGACCCTCGAGCGGCTGCTCGGCGAGCTCGGTCGCCAGCCCGATCAGCGTCGCGACGCCGGTGAGGTTGTCGTTCGCGCCGGGGACGGCGTCGCGCGCGCCGATCTCGGCGAACGTCGCGGCGGAGCCGAGCGCCAGCACGATGCCGGCCGCGAGCGGACGGCGACGGCGTACGAGCGCCCCCAGCGCAATCAGCAATGGGCCGGCGATCACCGGCGCCATCAGCGGGGGCGAGGTGTTCGTGCGCGCGAGCAGCCCGGGCACGAGGCGGTCGACGAGCGGCAGCACCCCGGGATGGAACAGCAGCCCCCAATGGGCGGCGTCGTGGTGCGCGACGAACACGAGCGTGTGCTCCGCGCTCGGGTCGCCCGTCTCGGCGACGACGTTCCAGGTCGGTCTGCTCGGCAGGAACCGGCGTCGGAACCACAGCTTGCCGCCGCCGACGTCGTCCCAGATCGCGGCTGCGGCGAACGCGCCGACAACGGCCGCAAGCGCACGCCCAGGCCCTCCACCGCGCCGCGCCAGCAGGCCAGCTGCCCCGGCGAGCGCGTTCGGCACGCCGAGCGGGAACCAGTAGCCGCCGTGGGCGCGCTCCTGCTCGACGCGCACGCCACAACCGAACTCGGCCAGCTGGGCGGCGATCCACTCTGCCGCTTCACGCTCGCCGGGCGAGGCCGAGGGACGGTCGATCGCGGCAAGGTGCGCGATCGCCTGACGCAGATGAGTGCGGTCGGCCACGACCGCTCGCAGGCTACCGATATGCTCGCGGCGTGCTCACCGGTTCCGAGGACTGCATCTTCTGCAAGATCGTCGCCGGCGATCTGCCTGCGACGATCGTCGACGAGGACGCCCGCACGGTCGCGTTCATGGACATCAACCCGGCGACGCGCGGGCACGCGCTCGTGATCCCGCGTGCGCACGCGAGAGACCTGCATGAGATCCCCGCAGAGGACCTGGACGCAGTCTCGCTCGCCGCCCAGCGGCTCGCCGCGCGCATGAGAGCGCGCCTCGGCGCCGACGGGATCAACCTGATCAACTCATGCGGGCAGGTCGCCTGGCAGACGGTCTTCCACTTCCACATGCACGTCGTGCCGCGCTACGCCGACGACCCGCTCGAGCTGCCATGGGTGCCGGCCCCGGGCGACATGGACGAGATCGCCGCGACCGGCGTACTCCTGCGCGGATAAAAGTGGCGCTCGCTGGTACTTGCAGCCGGCACACCGGATCCTGTTAGGTTTCCCCCGACAGATCGAGCATTGCTCGGTGGAACCCCGCCGGTTACGGCCGGCAGCTTGCTCTCCGCGGGGGACGAAATGGCGACGGGAACAGTGAAGTGGTTCAGCGACGACAAGGGCTTCGGCTTCATCACGCCGGATGACGGCGGTCGCGACCTCTTCGTCCACTACAGCGGCATCTCAGGCGACGGCTACCGCTCGCTCGCCGAGGGTGCGAAGGTCTCCTACGAGGAGGAGCAGGGCGACAAGGGCCCGAAGGCCGTCAACGTGATGAGACTGTAGGCCCTGCACGCGGCGTTGCGAGGCGGTCTTTCCGCCCGCGACTCGTGTTGAATGCGCATATGAAGCGCATCCCCCTCGGCGTCGCCCTGGCCGTCTGCCTGCTCGGCGCCGCCGCCTCCACGGCCTCGGCCAAGACGTACGAGCTCGGTGCGGCGAACGACGCCGCAACCGTCAGCTGCCCGGACAACTGCTTCGTCGTGACGCGCACAACGGCGATGCAGGTGCGCACCGGGGCGCTCAGATACCCGACGACCGTTCCGAGAAGCGGGCGGATCGTCGCGTTCACGCTCCAGCTCGGCGCGCTGAACGACAGACAGATCCACTTCTTCAACGCGACCTACGGCGGCACGTCGCGGGTACAGCTGACCGTGCTGCGCGAGCAGCCCAGACCGCAGCGCAGCTACGAGGTCGTCGCGACGACGGGGATCTTCAAGATCCAGCCGTTCTTCGGCACGACGGTGCAGTTTCCGCTGAAGACGACGTTGGCGGCACGCAAGGGCGACCTGATCGCGCTGACGGTGCCGACGTGGGCGCCGGTGCTGGCGGTCAACCTGCCGCAGGAGAACGGCTGGCGCGCCAGCCGTGCAAGCGACTGCAGCAATCTGGCGATCCAGACCGCGCAGACGACGCTCGGCAACTCCACGCAGTACAAGTGCCTGTATCAGACGGCGCGCGTGACCTACTCGGCGACGCTCATCACGACGCCGGTCGTGCCGACGCCGAGAGCGCCGATAGACGACAGAAGAACGACGAGATGACCGGGACGGTGGGGCCGCGCTGGGCGAACGCTCGCGCGCCCCACCGATCCCCAGCGCCGCCTCAGCAGGCGCCCGGGTTCTCTCTGCAGAAGCTCTGGTAGTTCGGCGACGCGCCGCCGGGGTTGGCGGGCTGGGTGGGCGTCGTCGTGGTGTCGGTACCGCCGCCGCCCGTAGCCGGGGCCGTCCCGCCACCGGTGTCGCCACCCGTGGTCGCACCCGTGTCGCCGCCGGCGGTCGTGCCGCCGGTGTCGACGGCGCCGCCGGTATCCCCCCCCGTGTCGGCCGCGCCACCAGTGCTGGCGCTGGTGTCGGTCGTGGTCGTCGTCGTGGTGCTCGTCGATGCGGTCGTGCTCGGCAGCGTCGCGCCGGTCCCGACGGTCAGCGGCGGCGTCTCGAGCGTCTCGGCCGACTGCGAGCCGCCGCTGCCGCACGCGGCAACGCCCAGCGCCAGCAGCAGACCTACCGCGAGGGCTGCGGCCAACAGCAGCGGGTGCGTGCGGCGAGGCACGGAAACGGGGGGAGGGCTCAGTGGGTGTGGGCGACTGGCGCCATGCGGCGACCGCAGTTCGGGCAGTCGTTGAGATCCTTCTGTGCGAACTGGTCGCACCAGTTGCACAGGCGCAGATTCTCGACGGCCCAGGGCAGTTCGGACGGCGTGGGAGCGAGCGGCACCAGCGTCGCCACGACCTCGAGCGGCTCGCCCGTCACGCGGTCGACGTAGGTGCGGCCAGGCTCGGCCTCGATGACGACTTCGCGGCCTGTGGAGGGGGTCCGCATGCGGTAGCGCTGGTGGTTCCTCACGCGCGGGGATGCTACCAACGCGGCCCTCGGGAAGCGCCGCGGCGGCGGGGGCGCGACCGCTTCTAAGGGTGCCGGAGCCGGCCACGTGGCCGGCGGAGGCGGGCCCTCATGGGCTCCCGTACGCTTGCCCGCCATGCGCGTGCTGATCTTTCACGGCTACCTGCTGCACGGCACCGGCTCGAACGTCTACAACGCGAACCTCGCGGCCGCGCTCGTGCGGCTCGGGCACGAGGTGCACCTGCTGTGCCAGGACCGCGCACCCGAGGAGCTGCCGTATGTCGACGCGGTCGGCGACTGGGACGGTGGCAGGCTGGCCGTCCACACGCTGCGCGAGCCGGTGCGCTGCACGGTCTATCGGCCTGCCCTCGCTGGCCTGCTGCCGGTCTACGTGGCCGACCGCTACGAGGGGATCGAGGCGCGACCCTACCCGGACTGCACGGACGAACAGATTGACGCATACGTCGAGGCGAACGTGCGCGCGGTACGCGATGTCGCCGCGCGCGCCCGTCCCGATGTCGCGCTCGCGAACCACCTCGTGATGGGGCCGCTGATCCTGGCCCGTGCGCTCGAAGATGCGATCCCGTATGCGGTGAAGGTGCACGGGAGCGACATCGAGTACACGGTCGCGCCGCATCCCGAGCGCTTCGTGCCGCCTTCGCGCGAGGGAGTCGCTCGCGCTCGCGGGCTGCTCGTCGGCTCCGGGCACATCGCCGACCGGCTCGTCGCGACGCTCGCCGACGAGACGCTGCGCGAGCGGATCCGGCTCGGACCGCCCGGCGTCGACGTGGCGCGCTTTGCGCCGCGGCCGCCGGCGCAGGCGCGCGCGGGCGTCCAGTCGCTCGCGGCGCGGCTCGGTGCGCTGGCGGCCGTTCCCGAGGCCGCGCCGGCGGCCGGCGGCGACGAGCGCTCGGCGTTCGACCGCGACGTCGGCGAGGCGGCCGCGCGGGTCGCGGAGGTGGCGCGAGGTGTGCGCGAGGACGACGACCGGCTCGTCGCGTTCGTCGGGAAGCTGATCGTCTCAAAGGGGATCGACCTGCTGCTCGCCGCCTGGCCACTCGTGTTGGCACGCGAGCCGCGCGCCCGGCTCGTCGTCGTCGGCTTCGGCGCCTACCGCGGCGGCGTCGAGCGCCTGTGCGACGCGCTCGCCGACGGCGACGGCGCGGCGCTCGAGCAGCTCGTCGCCGCCGGGCGCGCAGAGGAGGGCGGTCCGCGCGCGCCGCTGAGACTGTTGGGCAGATTCCTCGCCGCGCTCGACGGGGCCGAGCGCGAGGCCTACTTCGCGGCCGCTGCCAGTCTGCGCGAGCGGGTCGTGTTGACCGGACGGCTCGACCACGACGAGCTCGTCGACCTGTTGCCCGCCTGCGAGGCGCTCGTCGTGCCGAGCACGTTCCCGGAGGCGTTCGGGATGGTCGCGGCGGAGGGTGCTGCGTGCGGCGCGCTGCCGGTCTGTGCGCGGCACTCCGGCCTGGCTGAGGTCGCCGACGCGCTCGCGCAGGCCGTGCCGGAGGCGGCGCGGCCGTGGCTTGCGTTCAGCGTGGAGGAGGCCGACGGTGGTGAGCGGAGGGCGGGTGGGAACCCGGTTTCCGCCCTTGCCGAGCGTCTCATCGCGTGGCTCGAGGCGCCCGCAGGGCTGCGCGAGGACGTGCGCGTCGCGCTCGTCGCGACCGTGCGCGCGCGCTGGTCGTGGGAGGGCGTCGCGCGCGGCGTGATCGCTGCGGCGCAGGCGAGCGCGGACGCGCCGAGAGCGGACGCTGAGCAGCTGGCGCAGTAGGCACTGGCACAACCGCCGCCGTTCCGGATAGCATCGTCGCCGCACGATGTTCGGGCTTTTGAGGAGAGGTGCGGCGATCGCCGCGATCACGGCGACCGCTGCGGTGGTGCTGGCCGGTTGCGGAAGCGACGTCAAGGGTGGTCACGCCGACCTCGTCAACGGCAAGCAGCTGTTCGTGGCCAGATGCGGTGCCTGCCACGCGCTCGCGCGCGCCAGCACCAGAGGCACCGTCGGCCCCGACCTCGACGCCGCCTTCATGCAGTCGCTCAGAGACGGCTTCCGGCGCAGCGTCGTGAGAGGCATCGTGCGGGAGCAGATCCTCTTCCCGAGCCGCTCCGGCCAGATGCCGGCGAAGCTCGTTACCGGCCAGGACGCGACCGACGTCGCCTCCTACGTGGCACTGGCTGCCGCGCAGCCGGGGCAGGACACCGGCACGCTCGCGAGCGCCGTCAGAGCCGCTTCGCAGAGAACGGCGGCGGCGCAGGGCGGCAGACTCGAGATCGACGCGAACCCCGACGGCCAGCTCGCCTACGAGGTCAGCAGCGCCACGGCGTCGGCCGGTGCGCTGGAGATCGACTCGAGAAACGCCGCGAGCACGCCGCACGACATCGCGCTGGAGAGCGCGGACGGCAGACAGCTCGCCAACGGCGCCGAGGTCTCGGGCGGCGGCGTCTCCAGAATCTCGGTCGATCTCAGACCGGGCAGATACACCTTCTACTGCACCGTGCCCGGCCACCGCGAGGGTGGCATGGAGGGCACGCTGACGGTCAGATAGCGGCGTGCTCGCGCGGGGGTCTGCGCGCGATCTCCGCTCCCGTGGCGTCGTGCTCGCGTGAGGCGAGCCAGAAGAACCAGCACACGGCGAGCACCATCACGACGATGTCGAGCGTCATCATCAGCCCACCGGCCGTCTGCTGATCGGTGCGCGGCGCGATTCCCTCGCGCAGCCCGCGGCCGTAGAAGCCCTCGTACAGCACGCCTCTGGCGAACACGAACATCATGCCGAGGAACATCGTCGACATGCGCGCGGCGAAGATGTAGCCGATCTTCCACAGCTGCCCGCCCATGCGCCACCGCTGCGGCTCGATCACCGGCCACCACAGCAGCAGGTTCGCGAGCAGGAAGGCCTCGTGCTGGAGCGCGTGCAGCAGCGAGTGGCGCAGCGCGCCCTCGAACAGCGGCGACCAGTGCCAGATGTAGATGGTCGCGACGTAGATCGGCAGCGCGACGAGCGGGCGCCGCACGGCCGCGAACGTCCGCCGCAGCCAGCGCTGGTGGGCGAGCACGACCAGTGCGGAGCGGGGTAGGTAGAACAGCAGCAGCGGCGTGCGCATCCCCAGCAGCAGGAACGGCGCCGCGATATCGCCGATCAGCAGGTGCTGCGCCATGTGCGCGCTCATGAGGCGGTCGTCGTAGGCGTCCGGCGGCCCGAGCAGGCCGATCGCCAGAATGGCGGTGCCGATCCACCAGGCGACCTGCTGCCAGCGCGAGACGTGCAGGCGGCGGCGGGCGACGATCCGCAGCGCGCGCAGGTACAGGCCGCTCGCCAGCAGCAGCAGGAGCACCAGGACGGGATCGAACGCGACCACCTGCACGGCGCTAATCGTCCCGCGCGCGCGGCTTGCGCGCGGCGCTCACGTCAGCGCGCGCACGATCAGCACGACGACGGTGATGCCGATGACGATCGCCGCGACATAGAGCAGGAACCGGAACGCCTCCTGCTCCGAACGGAGGGGGTTGAGCATCTACAGGAGATAGACCGTCGTGTAGACGATCACCCACATCACGTCGACGAAGTGCCAGTAGATGCCCGGCACCTCGACGCCGCGGTGCTGCTCGGGCGAGTAGTGGCCGCGGAAGGCGCGGATGTTCACGAACGCCAGCAGGCACAGGCCGACGAACACGTGCGCACCGTGGAGTCCCGTGAGGCCGAAGAAGACGGACGCCTGCGCGCTGTCGTACGGCGCGAATCCAATGTGCACGTACTCGTTGATCTGCACGAACAGGAACGTCGCCCCGAGGAAGAAGGTCGACAGCATCCCGGCCTTGAGCGCGAAGCGGTTGCCGCGCTTGACGCCCTCGAGCGCCCAGT
>Ga0207681_10003074_pt1 | contig 10490 bp, 9 predicted proteins | sample KBSS53metaG_FD_184324 | JGI IMG/M metagenome (GOLD analysis project Ga0207681, IMG submission 184324) | Switchgrass rhizosphere microbial communities from Kellogg Biological Station, Michigan, USA - KBS S5-3 metaG (SPAdes) (version 2) | ecosystem: Host-associated > Plants > Roots > Rhizosphere >... | reverse complement strand
GCTGGTCCCGGCCGTCTGGATCGCCTTGGCCAGGTCGAAGCGCGTGAGCGTCGCGGGCTGCACCGAGAAGCGCGTGCGCGTGGTCGCGTTGCGCCAGAGTTCAGCCACGTTGGCGCCGGTGGCACGCACCTCGGTGCGGCCGTTGACCTTGCCGGCCACCGGCGCTCGGCGATCGAAGGCCTGCATCAACTGCTCGATGTCGACGTTGCGCGGCTCCAGCTGCGCGGTGAACAGCAGCGTGTCGTCCTTCTGGATCGCGAGTTCGCTGCTGCCGTTCCACGTGCCGCCGGCGATGTCGATCAGGGTGCGCCAGCGGTCGGCCTCGCCGTCACGCTCCAGGCGCAGGCGCGCCGGCGGCGTCACGCCGTGGCGGCTGAATTCCGCGGTGCGCGGGCGCCATTGCGGATCGAAGTCGACGCGGCCGTCGTAGGCCAGCGGGATGTCGCGGCGGTCGACCCAGGTCAGCTCGGTGAAGCGCACCTGCTCGACCGGCACCGCCGCCAGCGTCCAGTTGCCGCTCGGCGCCGGCGCTGCATCGGCGCGGCCGCGAAAGGCACGGACCGATTCGCGCGGCAGCGCGACACCGTCGGCGGAGACGCTGTCGATCCGCACCTCGCGCGCGACCAGCGAGCGCAGCTGCGGGTTGACCTCGAGCCGGCGCACGCGGATGGGCTCGTCCTGCACGGTGGCGACGTCTTCCAGCACCACGCGCGGCACGGGGAACAGCGCCCAATGCAACCCGCCCACCTTCAGGCCGATGCCGGTGCGCTGCTCGAATTCGGAACTGACACGGGCTGCGAGTTCAGCATCGCTCGGCAGCCACCACGCGACCAGCGCCGCGCCGACGACGCCCAGCGCGACCAATCCTGCCGCGCCCCGTACCAGCCATCGACCTGTGCGTGTCATGCCGCAAGCTTAGCCGCGGGGTCCCAGGCGGCCTGTCGGCCGGCGGCCCGAGTTGGACGCTCGCTATAGTTTTGACCATTTCTTCTTCGGAGTTTCCATGGCCATCTGGCAAAAACCGATCTCGCTCGAACTGCTCGCCGCCGCGAACGGAAAGACCGCTGCAGGTCGGCTCGGCATCGAGTTCACCGAAATCGGCGACGATTTCCTGCGGGGCCGCGTCCCGGTGGACGAACGCACGGTGCAGCCCTTCGGACTGCTGCACGGCGGCGTGTCGGTGGTGCTGGCCGAAACGCTCGGCTCCAGCGGCGCCTACTATTCGTCGCCCGAAGGCCACGGCGCCGTCGGGCTCGACATCAACGCCAACCACCTGCGCTCGGCGCGCAGCGGCTGGGTGACCGGCACCGCGCGCCCGGTGCACCGCGGCCGCACGGTCCAGGTCTGGCAGATCGACATGGTGAACGAGGCCGGCGATCTGACCTGCGTGTCGCGCCTGACCATGTCCATGCTGCTGCCGCGCGGCCAGCCCAACGCCCGCGCACCCGCATAACGCACCCCGCATAAATTCGAACGAGGAGACAACCGTGAGCAAGATTTTCCAGTGGCGCGAGGTGCAGGCCACCGAGGGCGCCGTCGTCGCGCCCGACGAGCGCCTGCCCTGGCCGCAGACCGCGGCGATGGGCGTGCAGCACGTGATCGCCATGTTCGGCGCCACGGTGCTGGCGCCCATCCTGATGGGCTTCAACCCCAACATCGCCATCCTCATGAGCGGCGTGGGCACGTTGCTCTTCTTCTTCATCACCGGCGGGCGGGTGCCGAGCTACCTGGGCTCGAGCTTTGCCTTCATCGGTGTGGTGATCGCAGCCAGCGGCTATTCGGGCTCGGGCCCGAACACCAACCTGGCGGTGGCGCTCGGCGGCATCGTCGCCTGCGGCGTGCTCTACATCGCGATCGGCGCGCTGGTGCAGGCCATCGGCACGGGGTGGATCGAGCGCTTCATGCCGCCGGTGGTCACCGGGGCGGTGGTGGCCGTCATCGGGCTCAACCTGGCGGGCGTGCCGATCAAGAACATGCAGGCCGGCAACTTCGACGCCTGGATGCAGGCCGTGACCTTCCTGTGCGTCGGCCTGGTCGCGGTGTTCGCGCGCGGCATGGTGCAGCGGCTGCTGATCCTGGTCGGGCTGATCCTCGCGACCGTTGTGTACGCGGTGCTCACCAACGGCCTGGGCCTGGGCAAGCCGGTCGACCTGAGCGGCATCGCCAACGCGGCCTGGTTCGGCCTGCCGGCCTTCACCGCGCCCGTGTTCACCGGCAGCGCGATGCTGCTGATCGCACCCGTGGCCATCATCCTGGTGGCCGAGAACCTGGGCCACCTGAAGGCCGTGACCGCCATGACCGGCCGCAACCTCGACCCGCTGATCGGCCGGGCCTTCATTGCCGACGGCGTGGCCACGGTGGTGAGCGGCGCCGCCGGCGGCACGGGCGTGACGACCTATGCCGAGAACATCGGCGTGATGGCCGCCACGCGCATCTATTCGACGGCGGTGTTCGTGGTGGCGGCGCTCATCGCGCTGGTGCTGGGCTTCTCGCCCAAGTTCGGCGCCCTCATCCAGGCGATTCCGCTGCCGGTGATGGGCGGCGTGAGCATCGTGGTGTTCGGGCTGATCGCGGTGGCCGGCGCGAAGATCTGGGTCGACAACCGGGTCGACTTCTCGCAGAACCGCAACCTGATCGTCGCGGCCATCACGCTGATCATCGGCACCGGCGACTTCACGCTGAAGTTCGGCCAGTTCGCGCTCGGCGGCATCGGCACTGCGACCTTCGGCGCGATCCTGCTGTGGGCGCTGCTCGGGCGCGCGCGCAACGCCTGATTCCGGCTCTCAGGCGGGGCGCAATGCCTTTCGGGCGGCGGTCACGCGGGTGAGGAAGCGCCGCAGCGGCTGGTCGAACCAACGGTCGAGCGCCCAGGCCAGGCCCACCAGTCCTGCAGCGAACAGCACACCGGCCAACGGGGCATACGGCGCCAGCGGCGCGGCCAGGGCGCCCTCGAGCCAGCTCCCCAGCGGCACGTGGAGCACGTAGACCGGGTAACTCAGCAGGCCGAGCAGCGCGAACAGCTTCACGGAGGACGCGCCGACGGACGCCTGCGCGCCGAGGTACACGCACACCGGAAACACGACGAAGACGGCCAGAAGATCGACCGTGCTTCCCAGGCCCTCGATGCGCGGCACCATCAGCAGCGCCGCGACCGCGGCACACAGGGCCCACGGCCCCGGGCCCGCCCTCTGCGGACGCCGCTGGCGTGCCAGGTACAGCCGATGCAGCCCGATGCCCAGGAAGATGCCGAAGACGGCCCGCAGCGTGCCGGCCGCCAGAGAGCGCAGGCTCCACGTGAAGCCGACGTCGAGGCTGCCGTTGTACAGACCCGTCGCGACCAGGCCGGCGCCGCTCACGGCGAGCACCGCCACCAGCACCCGGTGCGTCAGCCAGCGGTGCGTCAGCGCGTACAGCAGGTTCACCGCCATTTCGTAGAACAGCGACCAGCCCGGCGGGTTGAGTTCGAAGAGGCCGTCCCCGGCTTCGGGCATGCGCGAGGGCAGAAAGAGCAGCATCAGGACCAGCGGCAGCACCCACATGTCCGCGGCGTACACATCTTTGCTCACCACCAGCGCCGTCCCCAGAGCGGCCCCCAGCGCATGCAGCGGCCACAGGCGAATGAAGCGGATCAGCATGAAGCGGCCGACCGACAACCGGCCCTCCCGAAGCTGCTGTGCGTAGGCGTGGCTGATCACGAAGCCGCTCAGCACGAAGAAGAGATCGACCGCGAGGTAGCTGTGGTTGTGCGAGAGCGACGGCGCGGCCCAGTACGCCTCGGTGTGGCGCGTGAGGACCAGCAGCGCGGCAAAGCCCCGCAAGCCGTCGAGTACAGCGAATTTCTTGGATGCCATCCCTGATCTGTTCTTGGTTACCGGCGTCGGCGCGCCGTTTGTGTTTGACCCCTCGCCGGCCACAACGTGCCGGCGGAGTTGAAACGCGATGCAAGAAACTGTTGCAGAGCCCGCTCTTGCGCGCCCAAGGCAGCTGCCGTGCCGGGCCCAGCCGTTAGACTTCAACGCTTTTCGGACGACCTTTCCCATGGCCGATGCTTCCGCCGCGCGCAACAAGGCGGTATTCGAATTCAAGAGCGCCACACTGCCGCTGGTGGCGGTGATCCTCAAGACGGCGAAGCTGGACGTGCTGGCCGATGCGCTGGACGCCCAGCTGGCCGACTCGCCGGACTTCTTCGAGCAGGAGCCGGTGGTGATCGACCTGTCGCTGCTGCAGGACGAAGGCGAGGCCGCCGACATCGACTTCACGGCCCTGCGCAACCTGCTGGCGCGCCACCAAACGCAACCGATCGCGGTGCGCGGCGGCAGCGACGCCCAGAACGCCGCGGCGCGCGATGCCGGGCTGTCCATCGCGGCGATGCCGGTCGCCCCCACACCCACGCCACGGGCGCCGGCGCCCGCACCGGTGAGTGAAGCGCCGCAGATCGTGCGCGAGGTGCCGGTGCCCGCGGCCGGCACGCTGGTCATCGACAAGCCGCTGCGCTCGGGCCAGCAGGTCTATGCCCGCGGCGGCGACGTGATCGTGATGGCAGTCGTCAACTTCGGCGCCGAAGTGATCGCCGACGGCAACATCCACGTGTACGCGCCGCTGCGCGGCAAGGCGATCGCCGGCGCGCGCGGCAACACCGAGGCCCGCATCTTCACCACCTGCATGGAAGCGCAGCTGGTGGCGATCGCCGGCATCTACCGTACCTCCGAGGTCGCGCTGCCGGCCGACATCGCGGGCAAGGCCGTCCAGATCCATCTGGACGACAAGAAGCTTCTGATGGAGCCGATCCTTTGATCGCCGCTCCGCACCCTGAACAACCGAAAAACGAAGAAGGAACGGCAATGGCCAAAATTGTGGTGGTGACCTCGGGCAAGGGCGGCGTCGGCAAGACGACCACGAGCGCCAGCTTCGCATCGGGCCTCGCGCTCGCGGGCAAGAAGACGGCGGTGATCGACTTCGACGTGGGCCTGCGCAACCTCGACCTGATCATGGGCTGCGAACGCCGCGTGGTGTACGACCTCATCAACGTGATCCAGGGCGAGGCCAACCTGAACCAGGCGCTCATCAAGGACAAGCAGTGCGACAACCTGTTCGTGCTGGCCGCCTCGCAGACGCGCGACAAGGAAGCGCTCACGCAAGAGGGCGTCGAGAAGGTACTGAAAGACCTCTCGGACATGGAGTTCGATTACATCGTGTGCGACTCGCCGGCGGGCATCGAGACCGGCGCCATGATGGCGATGTACTTCGCCGACGAGGCGCTGATCGTGACCAACCCTGAAGTCTCGTCGGTGCGCGACTCCGACCGCATCCTGGGCATGCTCGGCAGCAAGACCAAGCGCGCCAAGGAAGGCGGCGACCCGATCAAGGAACACCTGCTCATCACGCGCTACAACCCCGGCCGCGTGGCCGGCGGCCAGATGCTGTCGCTGGAAGACATCCAGGACATCCTGCGCATCAAGCTGATCGGCGTGATCCCGGAATCGGAGACGGTGCTCAACGCCTCCAACCAGGGCGTGCCGGCCATCCACGACAAGGGCACCGACGTGTCCGAGGCCTACTCGGACGTGGTCGCGCGCTTCTTGGGCGAAGACCGTCCCATGCGTTTCATCGAAGCGGAAAAGCCGGGCTTCTTCAAGCGCATCTTCGGGGGGAAGTAAGCCATGTCCTTCCTCTCCTTCCTGCTCGGCGAAAAGAAGAAGACGGCCAGCGTCGCCAAGGAGCGGCTGCAGATCATCCTCGCCCACGAACGCTCGAGCCTCAGCGGCAAGAAGCGCCCCGACTACCTGCCCGACCTGCAGCGCGAGCTGGTGGCGGTGATCTCGAAGTACGTGTCCATCAATCCGGAGGACATCAAGGTCCACCTGGAGCGCCAGGACGACCTCGAGGTGCTCGACATCAAGATCGAGCTGCCCGACGCGACGCCCGCCCCGGCGCGCTGATGTAGACGCAAGTAGACGCGAACTTTCGACTTCGCCATTGCGCGAAGCGAAGGGGTTTTCATGCATTCATTGGCGCTTCACCACCGGCTCGACCGCTGTAGAGTGATGTCGACATGGGAGAAGTGCCCGCGACAAGCCGACCCGAAGCGGCTGCGGGGCCGTTGAACGGGCCAGGACCCTGGAGTTCGCGAATGACAGTCACATTGAAGCCGATCGACTGGGATCCCCCCAAGGAGATCCCGGGAGGACGTGCGAGCAAGCGCGAGGGCTTCCTATGGCCCAACCCGCCCCAGGGCGGCTATCCGGCGGCCAAGCCGCAGACCGAGCCCCTGCCCTGCGAGATCCACAGCCTGAACGACCAGCGCGTGGCCGGGCGCATGACCTTCTTCGTGCCGGAAGAGCGGGTGCTGCACGTGCAGCTGCCGCGCGCCCGCACCACCCTGGCATTGCGCTTCGACCAGATCCGCGCCATCACCCTCACCGCGCCGATCGCGCCGCAGAACCCGCCGGTGCTCGACCCGCAATCGGGTGCGCTGCGCCAGCCGGGCCAGAGCCGCTTCAAGCTGCGCTTCACCAGCGGCAGCAAGCTCGCGGGTGAGACGGTCGGCCATGTCGAGAACGGCGTCGGCCTCTTCCTCTTTCCGCCGGCGAGCGACGACGGCAGCGTGCAGCGCCTGTTCATCCCGCGCAGCGCGTACGTGAAGTTCGAACTCGACAGCAGCGTCGCCGCGCCCCCAAGCGCTGCCGCCGAGATGATGCTGTCGCGCGTGGTGACCACGCCCGACCAGTTGCTCGAGGCGATCGAGCAGCAGACCCGCATGCCGATGGTGCGCATCGGCGAGGCGCTGATCTCGCTGGGCATGATCACCGCCGCGCAGCTGCAGGAAGCGCTCGGCGCGCAGCAGGGCGACCGCCGCGTGCCGCTGGGCGAGCTGCTGGTGCGGCAGAACGCCGTGTCGCGCGCCGACCTGCAGGTCGCGCTGGCCCGCAAGATGGGCTACCCGCTGGTCGACCTCGACACCTTCCCGGCGGAAGCCGAGGCCCTGCGCAAGATCAGCTACAGCGCCGCCCAGCGCCTGCAGGTGATGCCGCTGCTGGTGCGCGACGGCCGACTGATCGTCGCGCTGGACGACCCTGCCAATCGGCGCAGCGCGGTCGACGAGGTCGAGTTCATCGCCCAGATGAAGGCCGTGCCGGTGCTGGCCCAGTGCCGCGACATGGAACGCATGATGTTCGCCGCCTACGACAAGATCGGCGCGGCGGCCGACAGCCGCCCGGGCAGCGTGGCGCTGCAGCCCATCGAGTTCGTGCCGGACGACACCAGCGAACTGCTCGAGACCCTCGAGAAAGAGGGCAAGCAGGACCGCCCCGACGACGACACGCCCATCGAGCAGTCGGACAACTCGCTGGTGCGCATGATCAACCGGATGATCCTGGAAGCCCATGGCGCCGGCGTCTCCGACATCCACATCGAGAGCTATCCCGGCCGCGAGAAGATCCGCATCCGCTTCCGCAAGGACGGCCAGCTGCGCACCTACCTCGAGCTGCCGCCGAACTACCGCAACGCGATGATCGCGCGCATCAAGATCATGTGCGACCTCGACATCAGCGAGCGCCGCAAGCCCCAGGACGGCAAGATCAACTTCGCCAAGTTCTCGCCACAGCACCGCATCGAGCTGCGCGTGGCCACCATCCCGACCAACAGCGGCCTGGAAGACGTGGTGATGCGGATCCTGGCCTCGGCCAAGCCGATCGCGCTCGACCGGCTCGGCCTGTCGGAGCCGAACCTCGAGCGCCTGCGCGACGCCATCGAGCGCCCGTACGGCATGGTGCTGTGCGTGGGCCCGACCGGCTCGGGCAAGACCACCACGCTGCACTCGGCGCTCAGCCACATCAACGTGCCGGAACGCAAGATCTGGACGGCCGAGGACCCCATCGAGATCACCCAGCCCGGCCTGCGCCAGGTGCAGGTCAACCCGCGCATCGACTGGACCTTCGCCAAGGCGCTGCGCGCCTTCCTGCGCGCCGACCCGGACGTGATCATGGTGGGCGAGATCCGCGACGAGGAAACCGCCAAGACGGCGGTGGAAGCCTCGCTCACGGGCCACCTCGTGCTCTCCACGCTGCACACCAACAGCGCCCCCGAGACGGTGACGCGCCTGCTCGACATGGGCATGGACCCCTTCAACTTCGCCGACTCGCTGCTCGGCGTGCTGGCGCAGCGCCTGGTGCGCAGGCTCTGCACGCAGTGCCGCACCAGCCGCGATGCCGAGCCGGTCGAGGTCGAGGAACTGCTGGCCGACTACCTGCACGCCTTCGGCGAGTCCGACCTGCCGGAATCGCGCGATGAGGTGCTGGCGCGCTGGGCCTCGCAGCACGGCAAGGACGGGCGGCTGCAGATGCACACCAGCCCCGGCTGCGCCGCCTGCGACCAGAGCGGCTTCAAGGGCCGCGCCGGCCTGCACGAGCTGATGATGATCTCGCGCGAACTGCGCCACCTGATCCAGACCGGCGCACGCGCCGAGGCGCTGCAGGCCACTGCCCTGCGCGAGGGCATGCGCACGCTGCGCCAGGACGGTATCGAGAAGGTGCTGGCGGGCACGACCACCATCGACGAAGTGCGAGCGACCAGCAACGTCTGAACGGTTCGCACAAAGGCAGGCGGCGAGCGCGCTTACTTTCTTGCCCGCTAGTTCGCCTTGGTCATTTTGAACGGCCTCCCCATGAAGGTGCCCTCCAGCGTGTTCGCGTCCGTCGCCTTCATTCGCATCGTGTTGTCCTGGCAGCCCGCCAACGTCGTCGAGCGTGCCACCTTGAAGACAAGTTCTTCCGCTGTCGCGCGTTGCACCTCGATCGGATAGGCGCGGCCGGCGCAGGGGTCGTTGCGTTGGGCCACATTCAGGTCCCAGGTGCCTGCGTTGCCCGCCACGACGATGGTGCCATCCCGGTCGATGCCGCGCTCGGTCTTGAAGGCGACCTGCCATTTACCGTCCCACATCTGCGCCGTCTGCGCGACTGCGAAGAGCGGGAGACACGCGGCCAGCGCTGTACCGACGGCTTTCATGGCAACTCTCCGGTGGTGGACCATCCATTCTGAAAGTGCGCCGCGTCGTTGCAATATGTCGTTTGACCGGTGAGGCACCAGAGTCGCGACGACGGGTTCAGGTCGGTATGGTCCACCGGCGGTAGAAGTCCGCGGCGCACCACCGGCGCGCACTGCGCACCGGCTCGGCCCGGCCGAACGATCCACTTTGGACCATTTGGTCAAAACTTGACGCGTCGAACCGAACAAGTCCTTGATGCACAAGGACTTTTCAAGATGGCACGAAGCATGCAAAGCGATTTCCATCGCTCCGCAGGCTCGGCCTCGGCCCTCGTCCCCTCCTGGAATGGTCCGCCATGAACATCGGCATCTTCATCCCCATCGGCAACAACGGCTGGCTGTTGTCGGAGAACGCGCCCCAGTACAAGCCCACCTTCGCGCTCAACAAGGAGATCACGCTCAAGGCCGAGCACTACGGGCTGGACTTCGTGCTGTCGATGATCAAGCTGCGCGGCTTTGGCGGCAAGACCGAGTTCTGGGACCACAACCTCGAGTCGTTCACGCTCATGGCCGGCCTGGCGGCCGTGACCACCAAGATCAAGCTCTTCGCGACCGCGGCCTCGCTGGTGATGCCGCCGGCCATCGTGGCGCGCATGGCCTCGACCATCGATTCGATTTCCAACGGGCGCTTCGGCGTGAACCTGGTCACCGGCTGGCAGCGGCCCGAGTACTCGCAGATGGGCATGTGGCCGGGCGACCAGTTCTTCGGCACGCGCTACCAGTACCTCTCGGAGTACGTCCAGGTGCTGCGCGACCTGTGGGGCCAGGGTCAGTCGGACTTCAAGGGCGAGCACTTCCAGATGGAAGACTGCCGCCTGAGCCCGCAGCCGCAGGCCGACATGAAGGTGATCTGCGCCGGCGCGAGCGACGCCGGCATGGACTTCTCGGCCAAGTACGCCGACTACAACTTCTGCTTCGGCAAGGGCGTGAACACGCCCAAGGCCTTCGCGCCCTCGGCGCAGAAACTGATCGAGGCCACCGCCAAGACCGGCCGCCACGTCACGACCTACGTGCTGATGATGGTGATCGCCGACGAGACCGACGAGGCCGCCCGCGCCAAGTGGGACCACTACAAGGCCGGCGCCGACCAGGAGGCCATCGCCTGGCTGGGCGTGCAGGGCGCGGCCGACACCAAGTCGGGCGCCGACACCAACGTGCGCCAGATGGCCGACCCCACCTCCGCCGTGAACATCAACATGGGCACGCTGATCGGCTCCTATGCCAACGTGGCGCGCATGCTCGACGAGGTGGCCGAGGTGCCGGGCACCGAGGGCGTGCTGCTGACCTTCGACGACTTCGTGAAGGGCGTCGAGGCCTTCGGTGAACGCATCCAGCCGCTGATGAAGAGCCGCGTGGGCGTGGACACGCCCGTGCCGTCGCAAGTACAACCACAAGCCCTCGCCGCCTGATCCCCCGAAGGAATCGCCCCTATGACGACATCGAAGAAC
>Ga0207681_10003073_pt1 | contig 10494 bp, 13 predicted proteins | sample KBSS53metaG_FD_184324 | JGI IMG/M metagenome (GOLD analysis project Ga0207681, IMG submission 184324) | Switchgrass rhizosphere microbial communities from Kellogg Biological Station, Michigan, USA - KBS S5-3 metaG (SPAdes) (version 2) | ecosystem: Host-associated > Plants > Roots > Rhizosphere... | reverse complement strand
CTTGAACCGGGTCCCGCCCGGGCTCGCAGTCGAGCCGGTGTTGGGTGCCTTCGTCGATTGATCCGGCGGTTCATTCTGTTCGCCTAGCGCAAGGAGCGGCGGCCCATCGCCTTCCGTTCGGGTGGGGCTTCGACAAGGCCGGGGCTTGGGGGTAAGGCGGGTTTCCGCACGCCAGCACAAGTCCGGGATCGTCATGACGCTTGCCACCTTGCCCCTGTTTCACCGCATCGCCGGCCAGCCGGTGGCCGTACTGGGCGAGGGCGAGGCGGCCGAGGCCAAGCGGCGCCTGGTGGAACGGGCGGGTGGCCGGGTGGTGATCGACCTGCAGGAGGGGATCGACATCGGCGCGCGGCTGGCCTTCGTGGCCCACGCCGATGCTGGGGCCGCCGAGGCCGATGCGATCCGGTTGCGCTGTGCCGGCCTGCTGGTCAATGTGGTCGACCGGCCCGCGCTGTGCGATTTCACCGTGCCGAGCCTGCTGGAGCGCGGGCCGGTGCTGGTGGCCGTGGGCACGGGCGGGGTTTCCGCCGGCCTGGCCAAGGCGCTGCGGTTGCGGCTGGAGGCCTTGTTGCCGCCGGGGCTGGGCGCGCTGGCCGAGGGGCTGGGGCGGCTGCGGGGCGCCTTGCGCGAGCGGTTTCCCGAGGCAGGCGCGCGCCGGCGGGCCCTGGATGCGGCGCTGGCTGCCGGGGGCGCGCTCGATCCGCTCGATCCCGGCAGCGCGGCGCGGGTGGAGGACTGGCTGGACGGTTCGGCGGCGGGCGAGGCTGCCGGCGTGGCCGAGATCGTCCTGCGCAGCGGCGATCCCGATGACCTGACCCTGCGGGAGGCGCGGCTGCTGGGGTCCGCCGATCTGGTGGCCCATGAGCCGGGTGTTCCCGAGGCGGTGCTGCTGCGCGCGCGGGCCGATGCGGCGCGGCTGGTGGTGGGGGCGGGAGAGGAATTGCCGCGCCGCCCGGACGGGCTGATTGTCCGCGTAAAAACAAGTAGTTAGCCGCGATTACGGTCTTTTAATTTGGCGATTATATACCTTGCAAACACACCCCTGATCTGGCATAAGATGGCCTATCAGGAGCCTATGCAATGTCCGTTCTTTCCCGCCTCGAATTCCACAGCGAAGAAGCCGCTTTCGCCCACCTCGAAAAGATCGTGTGGGCTGGAATGCCGGTGTGCCCGCACTGCGGCGGCGTGGACCGGATCACGAAGGTGAAGGCCAACGTCGACAAGCGTATCCGCCTCGGCCTGTGGCGCTGCGGCGACTGCAAGAAGCAGTTCACGGTTAAGGTTGGCACCGTGTTCGAGCACATGCGCCTGCCGCTCCACAAGGCGATGCAGGCCGTTTACCTCATGACCAGTAGCAAGAAGGGCATCAGCGCCCACCAGCTGCACCGCATTCTTGAGATCACCTACAAGTCCGCGTGGTTCCTGGCCCACCGTATCCGCGAAGCCATGCGCGATGGACATGTGGGCCAGTTTGGCTCCGGCGGCGGCGTCGTGGAAGTGGACGAGACGTTCATCGGCCATCTGAAAGGTGTCGAGCGTAAGCGCGCCTATCACCACAAGATGAAAGTCCTCGGTCTGATCGACCGCAAGACCGTCAAGGCCCGCACAATGGTTATCGAGGGTGTTCAGGCCCACCAGCTTATGCCGATCGTCACCGCCAACGTTGCCCGTGAAGCCACACTGCACACGGACGAGCATTGGGGCTATCGCCCGGCCCGCGAGTTCTTCGCCGACCATCGCACCACGGCTCACGGCGCTGGCATCTACGTCGATCCGCAGGACCGCGAGAACCACAGCAACACGATTGAGGGCTATTTCAGCATTTTCAAGCGCGGCATGCGGGGCATCTACCAGCACTGCGGCGAGCAACATCTGCACCGCTACCTTGCCGAGTTCGAGTTCCGCTACAACTACCGCGCCGCCCATGGCTACAACGACCCCGACCGGAGCCGCATGGCTCTGCACGGTATCGTCGGCAAGCGGCTGACCTACGCAAGGCCTGACCTCAACGCCTAAGTTGGCGCGCGTAGACGGGCGGCGTCGGCGGTGTCGATGGTGGCCTAAATGACCACACTCAAGCGCCGCGTGTGTGTCGCGCTTGAAATGTGTGGATTGCGAAGATTCAGCCTTGCGTGATTCCAGCGCATCGTTCAGATACAACAACACCGGGGACGGCAATCCCCGGTGTTGTGTTCCATTAGCCGGTTCTGGGCCAAGACTAGCGGAGGTTGCGAAGAAGATGACGATGAGGAGATGAGCGAGGGGGCCATAAGCCCCTGATGTCGCATCAATGATCCGGCATCGCCGTCTCCCGTGGTTCGCGCCACGGGAGCGGCTCCTTTATGGCATTTGGGCCTGGAGCAGTCAACATGACTTCGGAAAATCAGGGTCTCGACCCGTATGATGCGGTGATTGCCGATCTACGTGCGCAGCGAGATAAAATCGATCAGACGATCACCCTCCTGTCTGCACTGCGCAGTAGCGGGGCGGCAATTGCTCCCTCGCAGGCCGCGAGCGAAAACGGCATCGTAGAGACCGCTGGCATGTTCCTTGGGATGTCTATCGCCGACGCCGCCAAGAAGCTGCTCGCGATGCGCAAGCGGACCATGGGGAACGTCGAAATTGCCCGGGAAATTCAAGCCGGCGGTCTGGTGCTGACAGGCAAAGACCCGGTCAATGTCGTTGGATCTGTCCTGACTCGGCGATTCAATGAAGTCGGGGACGTGGTGAAGGTCGGTCGTGGCATTTGGGGCTTGAAGGAGTGGTATCCGGGGCGCAATTTCAAACCCGCCAACAAGGCCGCCGCAATGATCGCAGAGGCCGTCGAACGGTTTGAGGGCGAGGATGATGGTAGGATGGAGCCTAACGGAGACATCGAAGACCTGATCGGCGGCTCGTGATGAGTGCCGACAAGGACAAGCCCCAGCTCGACAAGTTCAAGGAAGCCGCCCGCGAGCATGAGGCGGACGAGGACGAGGCGCGCTGGGATGAGAGGCTAGGCAAGCTGGTGAAGGTCAAGCCGAAGCCGGAAAAGCCTTAAGGCAGCTTTTTTCCACCTTCCGTCAAGCGGACGGGATCTGCCTCCCGCTTGCGTGATCCGAGGAAGTTGGAAGGCGAGACCACCTTCTGTCCTGTTTCCGCTTCAATCTGTTTGCGCGCGCCACCAGCAATGGCGCCACCGGCCCTTGCCGCTTGGCCTAGTTGGTGAAGGCCTTGCGCATCACGCTGCTTTGTAATGGTCGTGGATGTCGTTTCACCTAACATGGTTAGGATCAATTCGAGATCGGTCATGTGATCCCGTAAGTTCTGGCTGCTGAGACCCTTCACCTCTTTGTGCCGCTTCACGCCGACGCCGAAGGTCTCCTGTGATATGATGTTCGATAGCTGCGCAAAATCCCTGTCGTCGGTTGCGCCACGCTTCTGCCATTCACGGGTCAATTCTTTGCGCGATACGATCGACCGGACACGCTTCTCAATCCAGTCGTCACTACGTCCCTGCAACTGATAGGTTAGGATTGCGCGCTTAATGGCCAGTTCGGGGTCTTGCGTTTCCTGAATGCGCTCGAAGCCGACCTTCGCCAGCCAACGCTTAATCGGCTCGGCTTTCGGCGAGGAAATTGACTGAATGATGCGGAACATGGTTTCCGTGTTGGCCACATCAGACAGGCGCATTTTGCCGTCTGCCGCCTCCAGTGGCAACTGTCCGATATTTGCGGACAGTTCATCAAACCCTTCTTTTTCAATCATTTGGCGCTTCAAGTCGGACCAATATTTCCTAGCCCTGTCGCTGTCCGTGATAGCGCCGATCACATCAACGATGGAAAACATCCATTCCCCATCGTGGAGGACTCGCCTGATCTCCTTGCCCTTGAAAACGGCAATTTCGAGCTGTCCGTCAGGGACTAGATCGGTTCCGGTCATTTCGATTTCCGCCAGTTCCTCCAAGGTGGCGGCGGCGAACCGCTCCTTGGCTTCATCCACAGGCATATCAACGCCGAAGGTCTTATCGTAGTCGCGCTCGTCCATCATGCCGAGAGGGTGCGCCTTCGCCGGAAATGAGTCGAGTCCGCCACTATCCTGCTTTCCACAGGATCAACACCCGGCCCCCGGTGGGATTCGAACCCACACGCTCAAGATTGGCATTCTCGAGGCCATGTCCGATGGCGGGGCCACACTGGGCAATGGCAATGTAGGGCAAGGCGGGTGCGTTTCAACCCCGTGTTTGCAAACTATATACGGTCTTTTAATTTCAGTCGCTGCCGTGCGGCAGCCACCCTTGGCCTGTGCGGGGCAAAGTGCCCCGTGCGCAACCAAGGGGGATTTTTCCATGAACCTGCCCAAGATCGACGTCTCGAGCCTGCCCGACCTTTCCGCCGCCACCGGCGTGTTCGGCAGCCTCGTCCACAAGGGCCTGATGTTCGCCGATGATTCGTGGATCATCGTGATGACCTTCCTCTACGACGCCACCCACCGCTGAGGCTGACAGGTCGCGGAGGCCGCCCATGCACATCGCTCCCGAAATCCGGGCCCTGATCGCCGATCCGGCCCTGCTCGAACGCGCGCAGGAACGGCATCTTGCCGCCCTGGCCGAATGGCAGGCCGGGCCCGGAGGAGCGGATGTGCTGGAGGCTTTCGCGGCCTTCGCCCGCGGCGCCGACCTGGCCCGCTGCGCGCCTTTGGCCGCATTGTTCGGCGCTGACGGCCGGGCCGCGGCCCGGTTCGCGCAGGGGCTTGCCGCGGCGCTGCTGCCGGCGCTGGCGGCCGAGCCGTTTGGCCATGTGCCGCTGCGCCATCAGTCCACCCCGGCTTCGGCCACCCTGCTGCTGGCGCAGGAGGCGAGCGCGACCCTGACGCTGGTGGTGATCGCCGGGCCGGCGCTGGCGAAAATGCCGGCGCCGCGCTCGGTGGCCTTCGCGCCGGCGGAGGAATGGGACGTGGTGCTGGCGGGCAGCGGCGAGGGGCGGCTGGTCGAGCGGCTGGGCGAGGAACTGGGCGAGGGGGCACTGGCGCAGCATCCGCTGGACCTGGCGCCCGGCGTGGCGCTGGGCCGCGACGTGGCGCGCGAGGCGCTGCTGGTCGACCGGGTGCCGGGAAGCCTCGTCCTGCTGAGGCTCAATCGTCGGCGGTCGGGCGCCGTGCCGGTGCGCGAGCATGAGCTGGCGAGCGGCAAGCTGATCCACCAGGCCGCTTCCGACCCGCGCGAGAGCCGGATGGAGCTGGCGATCACCCTGCTGGGCCGGATGCGCCGGGCCGATGCGGCGCCGGAGCTGGCGGCGATCGCGCTGGAAGGCGGGCGGGGGGACAGCCTGCGCTGGCAGGCGCTGCGCGAATGCCTGGGGCTGGACACGGCGGCGGGCTTTCGCGCGCTGACGACGCTGGCGCGCAGCGTGGACGATCCGCTGGCCGTGCCCGCCGGAGCCCTGCGCGCGCAACTGCTTGAACAATATCCCGTGCTTGCGGAGCTTGAGCCATGCCCTGCCTGATCGACGTGATCGACGATGGCGCCTGTTCGCTGGGCGACTGCGCCGCCGCGCTGGACGCGGTGCCGTTCGATCCGGCGGATGCACAGAGTCTGGACCATGCCGCGCTGTGGCTGCGGCGGCTGGGGAACAACCGCGATTTCCTGGGCGACGTGCTTGTGGAATCGCTGACCTTGCGCCACCGCGACGAGCCGGCGCAGGGCTATGGCCCGCAGGTGATCATGCTGACCGCGCCGGGGGCGTCGTCGTTCCTGCGCGCGGCGATCTGGCCGGGGCGCGAGGAAGGCATGCTGGGGGCGAGCGGCAAGGAGAGCTTCGTCTACGGGCTGCCGCATGACCACAATTTCTCGTTCCTGACCCATGGCTATTTCGGCCCGGGCTACTGGAGCGAGTTCTACGAATACGACTACGACGGCGTTACCGGCTGGAGCGGGGAAGCGGCGCAGCTGCGGCACATGGGGCGGCACCGGCTCGAGCCGGACCGGATCATGCTCTATCGCGCCCATGTCGACGTGCACCTGCAATTGCCGGCGGACAGCCTCTCGGTCTCGGTCAACGTGATGCATGCGGTGCCGGCGATCCGCTGGCTCGACCAGTATACCTTTGACGTGGACAAGGGGACCATCGCGCAGAACGTGGATTGCGGGCCTTCGGAGACCTTCCTGCGGCTGGCCGTGGCGCTGGGCGGGGGCGAGGCGCTGGACCTGGCGGAGCATTTCGCCCGCAGCCATCCGAGTGACCGGCTGCGCGTGACCGCCTGGGATGCCATGGCGGCGCGGGAGACGGATCCGGGCGCGCGAGATGCCTTGTGGGCGCGGGCCGAGGGTTGCGGCAGCCGGATGGTGGCGATGGAAGCCAGGGCGCGGCGGGCGGAGTTGGCGGGGTAGTTTCGCCGTTCACCGGCACGTCGTCATGCTGAACATGGTTCAGCATTCATGGCGGACGCTCGATCACGCTGAGCGTTTCGGCCCGGGCGCCGCGCAGGCGGCCAGCCTGGCCCATGGATCCTGAAACAAGTTCAGGATGACGGGTGATGGTGAGTTTACGGCCTAGAACGCCGCGCCGGCCAGCGCGTCGATGGCGCCCTGGAGGATCACGGCGGCGGCAGCCGAATCGATCCGTTGGGCGCGCTTGGCGCGGCTCATGTCCTGTTCGATGAGGCCGCGTTCGGCGCCGGTAGTGGACCAGCGTTCGTCCCACAGGAGGACCGGCAGGCCGAGCGCGGCGAGGTTGCGGGCATAGGCGCGGCTGGACTGGCTGCGCGGGCCTTCCGAGCCGTCCATGTTGAGCGGCAGGCCGATGACGATGCCGCGGATCGACCGTTCGCGGACCAGGGCGGCGAGCAGTTCCTTGTCGGCCCCGAACTTGCCGCGCTTGAGGGTTTTCCCCGGGGAAGCGAAGCGCCAGCCGGCGTCGGCGAAGGCGGTGCCGATGGTCTGCGTGCCAAGATCGAGGCCGAGCAGGGCGCCGCCTTCCGGCAGGGCCGCGCGGAATTCGGCGGAACTGGCGGTGACGACTGTCATTGCGGTTTCCAGGCGGCGACGCGGGCGGCGACGTCGGCACGCAGGTTGGCCCAGAACAGCAGCATGTCATAGACGTGGTAATTGTTGCCGGGCAGCACATAGGGCCCCATCACGGGGGGCGGGCCGATCAGCAGGAAGCCGCTCTGCGCGCAGCGGGCGGGCACGGTCGCGCGGACCAGCACGGCACTGGCCATGGCCGGATCGGGCACGAGGGTGCCGAGATTGCGCGAGGCCTGAGCCGCGCCGCCGATGCCTCCGGTGAGCGGGTTGGAGCAGAGGAACGGCGAACCCTTGGGCGATTTCCCGTCGAGCGCGGGGAAGCGGGCGTAAGCGGCAAGGGTGAGCTTGGGATCGGCGGGTTCGGCATAGGACAGCCAGGATCGCACGCAGCCGGGCTGGCCGGGGACGGCGCAGGCGGGCAGGCCCATTTGCGGCAGGTCGTGGACGAGCGAGACCGGCCAGCCGATGACATAGGCGGCGGCGATGCGGCGGGCCAGCGGCCTCCCCGCAACCTCGTCGCGCAGCAGGCGCTTCAGGTGCAGCGCGCCCTGGCTGTGGCCGACCAGGACGATCGGCTGATCCGGCGGCACCTGCGCGAGGAAGGCGTGGAAGGCGGCGCGCACGTCGCCATAGGCGAGATCGAGCGCCTGGCTGCGTTCGGGCCGGTCAGCCAGGAAGGCGCCGAAGGTGGCCTGGCGGTATTTCGGGGCCCAGAGCCGGGGACTGGCGTTGAAGGCGCTGGCCATGCCGCGGACCAGCAGGCGGGCCATGCGCTCGGCCTCGGGATCGCCGGGGGGGGCGTTCCAGTGGGCCGGGGCGAGGTAGCTGGTCGGATGGATGAAGAAGACGGCGGCGGGAAGCGGAGCTTCGGACCCGGCGAGGCCAGTGGGTGTGAGCCGGGCCGGATCATCGCTCGCGCCGGGCCGTGAATACCACATGGCCGGATCGGCATAGGCGTTGCCGGCGAGGGGCGGCTGGGCCTCGAACCCGTGACGGGGCACGAAGGCCACGCCCATGAGATCGCCGCCGAAGAAGGTCAGCGCGATCCGGCCGGCAAAGACCAGCACGATGATCACGGCGATGACGTAGAGGAACTTGCGCGCCATGGCCTATCGGGCGCCGGTCTCGGTCGCGATGCGGGCGATCCGGTCGGACCGGCGCTCAAGCCAGATCTTGATCATCGCCACCAGCGGATCGGCGAGGGCGAGGCCGAGGATGCCGAACAGGGCCCCCATGATCAGCTGCGCGCCGAGCACCAGCGCCGGGGCAAGGTCGACCGTCTTCTTGGCGACCATCGGCACGATCACATTGCCGTCGATGGTCTGCACCGTGACATAGACCCCGATGCAGTAGAGCCCCATGTCGGTCCCGCCGGAAAAGCCGACGAGGATCATGATCGCACCCGAAAGCGGCGCGCCGATGTTGGGGAGAAAGGCGAGGAGGCCGGTGAGCAGGCCGAGCAGGCCGCTCATCGGTACGCCGTAGATCCACAGCAACAGCCAGGTGCCGAGGCCCTCCACGCTCATGCCGATGAGGCGGCCGAACATCAGCATGCGCAGGGACCGGCCCATCAGCTGGACCGTGCCGTGGAAATGCTCGCGCGTGTCCATCGGCAGCATCCAGGCGAGGCCGCGCTGGTAGAGCCGGGGTTCGGCGGCGATGTAGATGCCAAGGACGAGGACCAGGAAGGCCGTGGTTGCCCCGCCGACGATGCCGCCCATGATCCGGGTGACATGGCCGACGCCGCCGACCGCCTGCTGGACGAAGCCGTTGAGATCGGCATCCCCGACCTTGATATGATGGGCCTGGAGCCAGGCGAGCAGGCGGGCGCCTTGCGCCTCGACCGTGGCGGGGAGCTGGGCGGCCTGGGCGGTCAACTGGCTGCCGGCGAACCACAGGGTCCAGACCAGGAAGGCAACCGCGCCGAGCAGGACCAGCAGGACCCGCCAGCCGCGCCCGATGGGGAGGACCCGGCCGAGCAGGCGGGCGCCGCCATCGATCATCGCGGCAAAGACGAGGCCGGCAAAGATCACCAGCAAGGGCTGGGCCATGAACACCACGGCGACGACCAGCGTGGCCATGCCGATCCAGATCGCCGCCCGCCGCGCTTCGCCGCGCACTTCATCGGAAGCGAAGTCGGTCGGCCCCGCGCGGCGGGGCATGGGGGAGGCGGGACGGTCGCCCCCCGGTGCGGCCTGCTGGTCGAGTTCACCCATGGCTCAGCCCTTTTCGATCAGCGCGCGCGCTGCACCAGCGGCGGGCGCAGGGTGTGCCAGGCGCGGCTGGTGCGCAAGGCCCCCCACCAGGTCAGCGGGTTGAGGCTCTCGCTGCCGTTGAGCGAGAAGGTGATGAATTCCGCGCGGCCGCCGACGTCGGACAGGGGCACCGGACCGCCGAGCCCGTTTTCCCAGATCGGCGCGCGGCTGTCGGCCGAATGATCGCGGTTGTCGCCCATGACGAAGACGTGGCCGGCGGGAACGGTGATCTCGCGGAAGTGGTCGAGCGTCTGGTCGACGTGATCGATGATCTGATAGGTCGCGCCGTTGGGCAGGGTCTCGCGGTAGGTCGGCAGCTCGTAGACTTCCTTGCCGCTGGGCAGGCGCACCCGGTACTGGGTGAAATCGTCGTAGCAGGGCTGGGGGCCCATCCCGTTCTCGCAGGTGAGCTGGTCGTCCACCGGGATCTGCACGGGCGGTTCGACCGTCTGCGGCACGGGCTTGCCGTTGAGCACGATCTGCCCGTTGACCACGGCGATCCGGTCACCCGGCAGGGCGACGACGCGCTTGATCAGGTCGTCCGTGCGGTTGGGCGGCACGACGATGACGATGTCGCCATATTCGGGCGTCTTGCCGAGCAGCCGCCACGTCGCGCGCGGGAGGACGTGGAACGAGGCCGAGGACCAGTTCCAGCCATAGGGCCACTTGGAGACGACCAGCCGGTCGCCCACCAGCAGGTTGGGCATCATCGAGATCGACGGGATGTAGAAGGGCTTGGCCACGAAGGAGTGGAAGGCCAGCACGGCCAGCAGCATCAGGGCGAGGCCGCGGATCTCGGCGAGCCAGTCGATGCTCCCCGGGGTCTTATTCGCGTGGGGCTTGTCGTCGGGGGTGGTCACGGGTGAAGGCGCTTCCTGTTGATACATCGGCGCCATTACAGCGGCCGCGCCTCGATCACCACGAAGGCCTGGGCCCAGGGGTGATCGTCGGTGAGGGTGAGGTGGACGTGGGCGGCGTGGCCGGCCGGGGTCAGTGCGGCCAGCTTCGCCGCCGCGCCGCCGGTGAGGGCGAGGGTGGGGGCGCCGGTGGGGGCGTTGACTACGCCGATATCGGTCATGAACACGCCTTGGCGCATCAGCCCGGTGCCGAGTGCCTTGGCGAAGGCTTCCTTGGCGGCGAAGCGCTTGGCGAGGGTTCCGGCGCGGGTGAGCGGGCGGGAGGCAGCCTGGGCCCGTTCGGCGGGGGTGAAGGTGCGCGCCTCGAAGCGTTAGCCGA